>JABAOH010029135.1_pt1 | contig 28965 bp, 15 predicted proteins | sample 7062181 | NCBI WGS metagenome assembly JABAOH01 (sample SAMN14538630, study PRJNA623070) | marine sediment metagenome | biome: marine biome [ENVO:00000428]; feature: marine pelagic biome [ENVO:01000023]; material: deep marine sediment [ENVO:00002113]; isolation source: pool of 5 deep marine...
CAGCAGCATGCCAACCAGGCTGTTGGTAATAAAGTTGGCATTGGCATCGGTAAGCGTGCCAGGCTCAAGCCCGGTTATGGTTCCTGGCGCTGTGGTTTCCAATTGAGTGCCTTTGAGGGTTTCAATGTTGGGATTATTCTTGATGATCAGTTGGCCGGACTGGCCGGTTTTTTCCAGGTAAATGGTGCCGGCACTGCCGTTATGTTGGGCAGCTCCACCGCTGGTTCGTTCACCACCCCAGGCGGTAATGGTGGAGAGGTCGTATTTTGCTGCGGATTGGTAATAGATGGCAATGCGACCACCACCGCCGCCGCTGCTGTACGCGCTGGTCCCTCCATTGGCCTGGATGTGACCGCTGCCGTTAAGAACGGTGAGGTTAAGGTAAATGGCCCCACCGGAACCACCTGCACCATAATTAGAGGTACTGCCGCCATTGGCAAAAAGCTGTCCATCCACTACCAATTCTGCAGCCTGGACACGAATCGCACCACCGCCGTTGCCTCCGGGATTCCCCATGTAACCACCACCTCCGGAACCAGCCTCCATGGGGGCGTATGGGGAACCATACACGCCATTTATGGTATAGCTGCTGTACTGACCGCCGTAACCGCCGTAACTGCCGCCCGATTGATAATAACTACCCGGTTGATTTCCAAGGGTGAATCCGTAATCACTGGTATTGGTTAAACCATTTACTTTCTGTCGAGCGCCCATGTAACCCCTTGTGCTTACGTCGATTTTGGCATCCGGACCGATTACCATTTTACCGCTAACCGTCAACACCATGTTGTACTCATCAGCAGTATCCGCACCACTGTGAGTCAAATGACCGGCTTCTTTCACCAGGACATTCACGAAAGCATGCTCACCATTAATGGTAACGGTTCCGTCATTGATAATAATGGTCTGGTTGTCGTATCCAGGGTTGTTCGCCGTAATAACAGTTCCGGCAGGAATGAACGTTCCAGTCACCACCTCAAGTATGGACTGGTCAGTCCCGGTTTTGTTATCCACATCGATGGCATGGGCTTTAATGGTGATGATGCTCCCGGCTGCCGCATCTGCGGGTATTGGATAATCCGATTCATAGGGCGGTTGGCTCAGGGTCTGGAACAATTGATTATCCACGTAAATTTCCACCTGCTCGACGCCCTCGTCATCTGTGGCGTCTACTTTTATTTTCAAATTTTCTCCGGCAAATACCAGGGTTCCGTTACTGGGAGTTATAATCTTAACCTGCGGTGCAGTGAGATCCACCAGTTTCTCCAAAACGATATTAACCGTATCCTGGGATACCTTGCCGGATAAATCCTCGGCTTCTACCCTGACCACTGCCTGCTGTTCCTGCTCCAGGGGTGGGACGGTATAAGTGGCCGTATAAGGTTCTTGCGTATGAGTTGCTAATAACTGGTCATCCAGGTAAATCCTGACCACTTTCAATCCGACATCATCGGAGGCATCGGCCTCAATGGTGACGACCTCATTGTGTTTAAACCGTGCCCCTTCTGAGGGTGATGTGATATTCACCACAGGATTTTGATTATCCTGGGGAACCTGGAGTGTAATATCCGATGCACTGGACACATTGCCACGAAGGTCTTCGGCCTCGGCATGAAGAAGAATATCCGTGCCCGGCAGGATATCGGCGGGCACAGTAAAGGTATAGTTCCCGGAGAAAGTGGGCTGGGAAAGGTTTTCGGTCTTTACTTCGTTCATGCTGCCTCCCACCGCGGTGACTGTCACCCGGGTTAGCCCTATATCATCGGAAGCTGAAACCGAGCAGGTAAACGTGCTACCGGGAAAAACCGCCGGGTCCGGGGGCCCGGTTAACGTAATCTGCGGGGGAGAATCCGGCTGCAAAGTAAAGGTCAAATTCGCCTTGTTACTCTGGTTGCCTGCCTGGTCCACTGCCAGGGCCTCCACCAGGAAGGTGCTGCCCACCTGGCTGATCAACGGCGCTGTAAATTGATACGTATAATTCCCGCTGGAACCGGAGGTGATCGTGGTTTTGAACTCACCGTCGATAAAAAAGTGCACCCCGGCCACATCTGCAGCGCTGGTGGCAGCCACCACGGTAACCGGACTGCCTTCTACCACGGTGGTACCGCCCGGGGCAGTCAGCGACGTGAGCATTGGCGCAATGGTGTCAATGGTAGTAAAACTGCTGAGAAATTTCTGACTCTGTACATTTCCTGTTATATCGGCTTGATGATTCACCCAAATCCAGTACCGGGCGTTTTCCTGCAGGGGACTGGACGGAGTAAACGTTGCACTGGTGCTGTTTTCATTGAAAGTGATGGCCCCGGAAATGTTGATCCCGCTGTTAAAGGTTTCACCTTTTTTCACCACCAGGTTCTGGTTGTCGAAGGTGGATTTATTCACCGGTTCGTTAAAGGTGACAATAATGGCGGTGTCGGGTAAAATCCCGGTTTGCCCATTGGCCGGAACAGTGGAAGTCACCACCGGCGGTTGAGTATCCAGGGTGGTAAAAGAGCTGGAAACCGCTGTTTCCACTGGATTGCCTGCGGCATCTTCAACCGACGTGGTAACGGTCAGCGTATAGAGCATAAAACTATTCAGCGACAGCCCCGCGATATCCACGGTTTTCCCGTCCACCCCCAGCACCGGTGTTATATTCATTGTCCCCTGGTTGGAGGTGAGACGGATGGTGGAATTGGTTATCGAGGAGGGAGTCATGGCTTCTGAGAAGACGATAACTATATTGGTATTTACCGGTAAATTGCTGCTGCCGTCGGCGGGAGTGATTGAAACCACCTGGGGTTTTGTATTGTCCAGGACAATGTTATCGAAATCCAGGATATCGCCATTGTTGTTGATCCTGCCGGAGACCCTGGCTTTGCCGGTGTTATTGATCCCCTGGACGTTAACGGTAAAGTCTCCCACTTTAACGGCGTGGAATTCAAAATAACCGTTTGTATCGGTGGCGGCATACCGGTTAGAATTGCCCCATTTTAACGTTACATAGGCATTTTGGGCCGGTGTGGTGCCGTCTGTATTAAAAACCGTACCCTTAACCGTTCCGGCGGATTCCAGGACCAGGTCGATGGTGAGCTCTTCTACGCCCAGCTCCAATACCCCGCTGTCTGCAGCAGACAGCCCGTAACTATCTTTGGCCTGGAGACTGAAGGGCCCCGGACGGATATCTGCAAAGGTAAATGACCCATCCCCGCCGGTGACGGTAGAAAATGGCTCATTCCCGGATGTCAGGGTAACCGTAACGTCAGATACCGGGTTGGTTCCATCCAGTACTTGTCCGGTAATTTTTCCCAGTCCATTTAAAACAATGTTCTTTTCGGCTTCCTGGCCGTGGTACTCCAATGTCCCGGAGGCAGTCCCGGAATCCCGGTCCTTTTTGGCTGTGACTGTAAAGCTGCCCATGGGCACATATTGAACACTATAATATCCATTTTCATCGGAATATGCATCCGCTGTCTGTTTATTATTAATCCATATTGAAGCGTTTGCAGCGGGTTGTTGGCCGCCGGCGTGAAATACTGTTCCCTTGACCGTGCCAGTGGGTTGGCCGTATATATTAACAAATACATGGTGGTCATCGTATTGGATTTCCCCTTCGGCCGTGCCAACCAGGTGAGTGGCAGGGTCCTCGGCGCTCAAGGTAAACGGCCCTTCCCCGATTTGATCAAACGTGAAATTACCTTCGGCATCCGTATTGGTCACGGTTTCAAAGGGAAAGGCGCCGCTGCTCTTTATCTTCACTTGCGCAAGGGGAATGGGGTCAACCCGGGAACCGTCGAAAAAGGTACCGGAAACCCGGCCCCTGCCTTCAAGACGAACATGGATCTCAACTTGTTCACCGCCGGTCTCCAGGGAACAATAACTCTTGCCTTTTCGTCCGCTGCCCGGGTCGAATACTTCGATCCGAAAGGAGCCCATGGGCACATATTCGAAACGAAAACCACCCTCGCTGTCGCTGGTAAAATATCCCAGGGCCTGGCCCGAGGTATTGGAATAGAGAATCACACTGGCGTGGGGTATGACCGTATTGTTGTCCGGTGTCAATACTTTCCCGTAAATGGTTCCCCAGGCATCCAGCACCACATCGATGTTCACCTCTTCATTGTGCGCACTGATCTTTCCATTGGCCCGTCCTCCCACGTCGGTGGAGTTATCATAAGCCGAAACAGAGAATTCACCCTCATTAACGTTGGAGAACACAAAACGTCCATCCGGGCCTTTGGTTCCCGGATAGCTCTCAAAAGGATAACCCACATTTTTTAATGTCACGGTACCGTTGAAATCTTGAATTACATTTCCCTCAAAATCTTTTACCGTAACATTCACCTGTCCTTTTCCTTTTAAGCGCAGGGTGACTTCCACGGTGCCGCCTTCATAGCCCATAAAACCGTAAAGATCGCCCACGAAGTCGTTAATTTGATCCCTGGCTTCAATGTAGAAGGTGCCGGAAGGAACAAAATTAAAGGTGGCTTTCCCGTAATTTTCCACATCATTGGGGTCACTGCCGGTGAATATGTCTTTTTGAACTATATTATTCGAGGATGTAAACTGCAGCCACGCATTGGGAACCAGGGTTTGTCCGTCCGGCGAAACCACGGTTATTGTTACACTGCCGGTGCCCTTCAGCATAAGGTCGATGGTAACGGTTTCACCGTGATTGGCCAGGGTCCCGCTTTTGTAGGCACCCTGGGGATAAAAAACATTCCTGGCAATGACGCTGAATCCCCCGGTGAAAATGTCATCTATCTCCAGGTGGCCGTTTTCGTTGGTGGTATAGGTGCTGTCCATACCTCGAAACCCGATATAATTACCGGGTTTAAATTCAAACATGGAGTGAGTGAGGGTCACATCCGCCATGGTGCCGATGGCATCCTCATTAACAACATTAACGTTAATCTTTCCTTTACCCCGCAGTTGGACATCAGCGGTGGTGATTTGCAGCGGTTTGACCACGGCATTGGCAACCCCGGCATACCCGCTCTTTACTACCGTCACCTTATAAATACCGGGAATAAGATCATTCACGTTGTATTGACCATTGGCATTGGTGCGGGGAGCGGCCACCACCACATAGTTGCCGTTACTTACCAGGACATCCACATCGGGCAGGGGAGACCCGTCCACATCTTTAACGAGCCCGGTAATACTGCCTTTTTGTTGGATGGAAAAAACCAGGTTGATTCGAGCTTCCTGGCCCTCGTAATACAGGGTTGCCGAAGTGCCGGTCTGTTGAAAGGTATTTTTATCATATGCCTGGACCGTATATGTACCCATGGGTATATCCACCAGTAAAAATTCTCCACTGCTGTCTGTTTCGGTATGAAAGGGGGTATTGGGAATATAAACCACCGCCCCTATCAGGGGGGTCCCATCGCCGGTCATCACTTTGCCTGAAATTTTACCCGTGCCCCTGAAAATAATATTAACGGTAAAGGTTTGTCCTGCGGTCACCTGGCCGGAAACTGTCCGGTCGAATCGTACGGTTATTGGGTTAAGGGCTTGAATGGTCACATTCCCCACCGGGACATGGGAAAATTCAAAGAACCCGTCGGCATCGGTATGGGTATGCCCCAGGTAAATTCCCTCCTGGGACAGGGAGACCACCGTATTCTCCACCGGTGTGATCCCGTCTGCCTGGAGTACCCGGCCGTTGACATTCCCCGTAGGTTTTTGTGTCAATGGGATGGTCACATGTTGGGTTTCACCCGGTGAATTCAACGATGTATTGGCATAGCCCCGCTGGCTGCCGTGGGCAGCGATAAGACTGACGCGTCCCAGGGGCACATCCGCCAGTTGGAATTCGCCGTTTTCATTACATTGGGCACTGTAATACTCTCCAGGAGCGGCATTTTCCGCAGTGGCCAGGACCAATGCTTCAGCCGCTGGTGTGCCATCCGCTTTTATTACCTGGCCGGTCACCGTTCCCCTGCCTCTCATGATAATATCCAATTGAAGTCGTTGCCCATTTACCCGCAGCTTGCTGCTGACTTTTTCCTGTTTGCCGGTATTGGGATCAACCACCTCGATCACGAAGGATTTAGATAATATCCTGACAAAATCGAACTGGTAATTTCCCGATGCATCGGTGCGATCAAAGGAGTAGGTGGTTCCTGCGTTTCCGAAACCACTCAACTCACCCTCTTCATATTCCAGGAGCCGTACCATGGCGCCGCTGACGGGCTGTCCCTCGGCAGTCAATACCCTGCCGTAGACAATCCCACCCGGGGTCTTGATGGTGGCGGTTATGGGTTTTTCAACCGGTGACGGGGACATTAACCGTCCTTTGGTATCTTCCAGGTTTTCCACCCGGATGATGCTTTCCACAAAGGGAGAGATGGGATTGTTCATTCCCACCAGGATCACCCGGCCGGAAGGCTGGAGAAAGCTGGCATAAATCTCTTTACTTTCACTGGAGAAATTGGTTTTGTCTTTTGCGGTTTCATTGGATACGGTGCGATTAAAAAAGAGGGCCGCCACGTGGCCAGCCGAATCCACGGTGCAGTCCTGGGTGGCGCTGATCAATTGCAGCAGCGGTTCCACAATGGGCTGGACACTGCCCGGATGGGTCACTACATTACCGCCCCCTGGCTGTTCAGTGGATAATGTGAAGGCGCTGTCCCCTGCTTTAACACTGATATAGGAACGGCTGCCGGGTTCACAGGGAACACCGGAAAACATCACCTGGTTCAATCCGTTGTCTGCTGATGGAACAATTAAAGATAAATCAAAGGTACCGGGTTCCACCCCAATCACTTCTATGGTATAGCCGTTTTCATCCGCATGACCCACCAGGGCAAAATCCACCGGGTTCTGGTTTCCATCTTCCAGCAAATACAATTCGCTGTAAGGGATGTCCCGGACCGGTTCCGGCCCGCTGCGGGTCAATTGATTCCGGTAGTAGTCCACCACTTTCAATTGTGCAGAACGGTTTCCGCCGAAGGATAGGATAACAGAGAAAAAAGGGTTTTTATAGGAGCAGGTTTCAGCAAAGGATTCCTGGAAGTCAGCGGGTGAATTGGTTTTCAAATCCTCGTTGAATATGGCTGCCTGGGCTTCTGCGAATTTGATGCCTTTGGAGGTGATTCGCCGCAGGATATCAAAGGAGATATCCTGGAAGCGGTTCCCAATCCAGTCCAGGGCCAGTACTTCGATGGATTCCAGGTTATTGTCGCCGTATCCGATTCGCTGACCGGCTTCTGCTAAGTCAATGACCCGTCGTTTAACTACTTCGGTACTGATGGCAGGAATGCCTTCGGGTAACCCGCCCGGGGGTGTGGTGGCAATGCTGTAAGCCTCACCCAGCGCAACCATGGCGGTATTAATAATATCCTGGGGTAATAAATAGGCATAATCCGGGAGAACCAGGGTATCCGGCGATAGGGGAATGCCTTTTTCTCCCACACCGGCGGTTAACACGAATTTCCCTTTTACATTGCCCTCGACTTCCATGGCAGTCGCCCGCACCCGGCCGGTTTCCAGCGATAACATATGAAATAGTGCGGTAACGGATTCTCCCGGGGCAATGGTCTCGAAAGAAGCGGTTTCTTCGCTCAACAGCCGGGTACCGATTAACTGTGATGCCGGCATGGTAAGGGAAACAAGATTGGCTGCCACCGGCGATGTATTGACCAGGCTGACATGAATATCGTATGCTTCCCCGGCACGTACCACACCCGGATGGGCAAAGGTAACGGAAAATTCCGGGTTGCGAACAATAACCGCACCGGAAGCTTTTCCTTTTACCGGCGTATCACCGGAGGGCAGTCCAGAAAGCGTGCCTTCAAAATCCACTTCCACGATATGGGTTCCTTCTTTCAATCCTTCTGCCAGGAATTCCGCCATGCCGCTGAAGGTGGCCAGGATAATATCCAGGTCGTCGGCAGTGCCGATCTTGCCATCCGGTCCGGGGCAGCGGACCGGGATAGGGGTCCCGGCAATATGGGGCGGCGTGGTCTCTGCCTCCCGCAGCCCCTGGGGATATGTTATTGTTGCCGTTAAATCCTTTAAGGTAATATTACTGCCTTCCGGTGCATGGTTGGATATGATAAACATAACACTAAAAAACTGGTTCAAAAATGCAATATCATTGTTGAAGATTAAAACCCCCGGTATTTTAGGTACTTCTCCTGTGGTCCCCTCTCCGGTTGACGGCAGTTCAAGCTCAGGCAGTTCCAGCATAAAAGGAACTTTTTCCCTGCCTACCGGGCCTTTAACAGTGGTAAACTCAGCCATGCCCCCCTGGGTAGGAATATAGGGCTGCTGACCGGAATAGACTACCGGGAATTCGTACCGGACTTCCTGGCTCTCCACCAGGATACCCACGGAAAAATTAAAAACCGTAAAATTTCGATCGGTAATATTAATACCTTTCTCTCGTATCTCTTCCAGGGTTAACGGCCGGGTTTCCACCCGGGTCACAATGATATCCATGGCTTCGATTACTGCCTTTGCCGGTTCGGCGGTCAACAGCACATTCCCGTTCTTCTCCAGGTGGATATCCGTCAACGTATAGGTCCCTTTAGACGTAAAACCCGGGATAGAAAAGGGATGGTTGGGGAGAGTGGTAAGGAGAATCGAACCATTGATCCCGGGTCCCCGCAGTGTCCCTTTTACCACCATGCCTTCCAGCATTTCCGGGCTGTCCGCAGAAAAAACCGTATTTACAACGGTTTCCGTGTTGATGGGCACGGTCTGCTGCACCGGGGCAACCTGGAGACGAACACCTTTTACCGTAACCTCTCCCTTGGCAATCGTGTCGGTATCCTGACCGGAAAGATTGATAAAGGAAGTAAAAAAATAAAACCCCAATAAAACCCAACATAATAAACCGCAACCATTGTTCCTGGTTTTGGTTTTTTTAACTTTTTTCGATATCATCATGGTTCACTCCTCTTTTACTCATTTATTCAGACACTGAGATGTTCGAACACGTAAACACATAGACACCCACACACGTGGACATGCATATGAAAATACCACCCTCCTTGATATTGACTAAGTGTTTACGGTCTATAAGAACGTAAAAGCTTCAAATAGTACATACCCGTAATAACTCTTGTTTCCCTTGCATTACTCCTACGTGTTTATAAATTTACGGTTAAAAAGTCCGTAATTTTTATTTGATCTCTGGTCCCCGGGAATATCCCGAAAATGGTTCATTAGAGAAGTGTCTTTGTTGAATTTGGTTTTACAGGAACCAAAAAAGTATAGCAAAAAATTCGGCGAATGTCAACCCCCTGCCAAAAAAAATCAAATTTTCCTCAATTTTGCCTCCGCCGATTAGAAGGGTTATTTAGAAACCTGAAACTCCATACCTTTTTCCGGGATTTCGCTCTCTATTTCTTTCATATTGGTGTCCAGCACCCGGAACAATACCGGTTTGAAACGAACCTTGCCCTTGGCCACCGGCTTCAACCGCAGCACTATCCATTTTCCGGTACGTTTATGGGTGATTTTTAATGGCTGTTCCAGGGAAATATTGAGTTTTAGTTTTCCTGCCTGGTTATCGATATTTCTTAACAGGAGGCTTTTTACCCCTGGCTGGTTCAAAACCTCTCCTTTGCGCACATCCAGTACCTGGATAAGCGCAGGGTCAAATTCCATTTCCAATGTCACCGCGCGTATATTTCCATCCCCGGATAGGGCAAGGGGAATATCTGCTTCGATGTTCTTTTTTATATCCTTGCCTGCAGCCTGAAAAAACAGGGTGAGTTTTGGTTGTGTAGGTTGTTTTTTTTGTTCTTTTCTAATGGTATCCTCGATGAGTTCTTCTTCTGACTTCAATTTTAGAGGAAATGGAGGTTGTTTCAACCCCGGTCTTGTTTGTGTACCCACCCAGGAGAGTTCCAGGTCCTCTTCTTCAATCTCCGGGAAGCGGATGATCCTGGGGGTGAGGGTCAAGATGATATCGGTCTGTTCGATTTCATTCTTATTCCCGGAAAAGATCTCTTTTAATACCGGTACACTGGAAAGAAGGGGAAATCCGCTGAGGGTTTTTCGTTCTGTATCTCTTAGTAAACCGGCCAGCATGCTGGTCTCATTGTCTCGCAATTTAATAATGGTTGAAACGGAACGGTTACCCAGGGTAGGGGGCAGTCGTTCGGTTCCGGGACTGGTAATAAAGGTTAACTCAAATTTTAATTCCAGGGTAATTAACCCGTCATGGTGGATGTGTGGTGTTAAATCAATATTGATACCGATATCTTGCAATTGATAGGAGGTGATAGGTTGTTGGGCAGGTCCCTGGACATTGTAAGGGACGAAACTGGTGGTGGGTATGGGGACCTTATCTCCCAAATGCACCTCAGCTTTCTGCCCGTTCAACACCCGCATTTGCGGCCGTGCCTTGATTCGAGAGTCCCGGTCGGCTCTCAGTAACTTGTAATGAATAGAAGGAAGCGTTAAAAGATAATCCGATGCATCGGTATGCCCCAATCGATGAAGCCGTATAGTGGAGGTTGTGGGTGCCGTTTCCGTACCGGTCTCCGGCAAATACGTCTCGGTTAACTGGTACTGGCTCAACTCAATCCCATATTCCTGGACCCGCGTCCGGTTCACCTCGATAATCTCAATGTCAATAAACAGTTCCCCTTTGGGCTTATCATGAATCCGGACGATCTTTTCCGCCATTTTAACCTCTTGCGGCCGTCCCTTAAAGGTAATGGCATTCAACTCTTTATATACGGCAATGGTTTTCATACCTGTAAGGCTGCGAACAATTTTCTCAATCCCTTCGGGATCACCATTGCTGATAAATACTGTCTTCATCACCAGTTCTTCATGCTCCCTGCGTTTGGCCGGGGTATCGGGAATAATCATGATGGTATTGGCATCGATCACTTTATAAAACAGTTTCGTTTGCAGCAGGATTTTCTCAAGTACTTCCATGAAACCGACATTCTCCAGGTTAATGCCGATGCGTTTGGATTTAAAAGCTTCATCAAATATAAAATAAACCCCACTGGTTTTTGCCAATACTTTAAAAATCTGTTTCAAATCAGCTTTGGCAAATTTTATACTATAGGGTTTCTTTTGATATTTGATTTCAGGAGTAGTTGGTTCTGTTAATGCTGCTTTTTCTTTTAATTGTTGGGTTTCTGTTTTTTTCCGCTCTTGTTTTTTCAGTTCTTTTATTCTCTTTAACAATTGGTGTTTTGCCCTGCGGGCTTCATTGTTTTCCGGGTTGTATTCCAATGCTTTTTCAAAAGCTGCCAGTGCTATTTTGAATTGCCCGATCTCCATATACTGCTTACCTTTAAGTAAATGATGATTAGAGGCTGATATCAAGGCGTTGGTTAGAGATATCCGGTACTCGACGTTGTCCGGTTTTTCCCCCAGGGCTTTTAAAAGATAGGCCACGGCCCGGTCCCAATCTTTCCTCTGGAAGGCCTCCCTTCCCAGCTTGAAGTCCTTGCGCCAGGCACAGGATGTCCCCAGCAGCATACACACAAAGACAATTATGAATAAATATTTTCTCATTTCAAATGCTCACCGTTACTGTTTGACTGGTGCTGGTTTTATTTCCACTGTTATCTGTCACCACCAGCACCACCGTATACGTACCGGCAGCCGTATACTGGTGACTAATACTCACACCGGAACCTGTGCTGCCATCCCCAAAATCCCATGCGTAACTGACAATAGTACCATCCGGGTCTGAAGAAGCGGATGCATTAAAATAAACCGTCTCGTTTACTTTGGGACTGGAAGGTGAATAAACAAAAGAAGCAGTAGGGGCACTATTTTCACTCACTGTTACGGTTTTGCTCACATTGGCCTGGTTACCCGTATTATCCGTCACTGTCAGGAGGACCGTATAGGTCCCGGCATCGGAATAACTGTGGGTAAAGGTCATACCTGAGCCTGAACTCCCGTCCCCAAAGTCCCACTGGTAACTTGTAATCGTACCATCCGGGTCCGTGGACTCGGAAGCATTAAAGTAAACATTTTCTCCTACCACCGGGTTTGCAGGAGAAAAGACAAACGCAGCTGTGGGACTTTGACTGGTGCTGACAATGACGTTTTTAGTGGTGCTCCCGGTGTTACCGGTGTTATCGATTACCCGGAGGTAAACCGTATAGGTACCGCTGCTGCTGTATTGATGAGTAACCGTGCGGCCAGAATCTGTGGAGTTATCTCCGAAATCCCATTCATAACTGACAATGGTACCATCCGGGTCGTAGGAATCAGAAGCATTAAAATAAACCTCCTCGTTGATGGCAGGATTGGTGGGTGAATAAATAAACGATGCCACCGGGTTTTCATTCTCTCCTACAGAGATGCTCTGGGTGGCACTGGCGGTATTGTCGTCATTATCCGTTACCACCAGCAGAACCGTATAAGTACCGCTGCTGCTGTACTGGTGGGTAATGGTCTGACCAGTGGCAGTGGTGCCGTCCCCAAGGTCCCAATCATACGACACGATGGTACCGTCCGGGTCTGCTGATTCCGACGCATTAAAATGAATCGTTTCATCAACCGCCGGATTGGCGGGTGAATAGACAAAGGAGGCAGTGGGAGCTTCTCCTTCAGACACGCTTACCCTTTGATTGGTACTGCTGCGGTTGTCCGTGTTGTCCTGGACCACTAACACAACTGTATACGTACCGGCATTTTTGTATTTGTGAGTCGTGGTGATCCCCGAACCTGTACGCCCATCTCCAAAATCCCATGCATAGTTGACAATGGTGCCGTCCGCATCGGATGATTCAGAGGCATTAAAATGGACTTTTTCTCCTACTTTGGGGCTGGTGGGTGAATAAACGAATGATGCGGTGGGGGATTCATTGGTTTCCACATGAACCGTAATACTGGTTTCTATGTCCCCGGAAGCAGCGGTAACCACCGCGGTGACCGAGGTTTGCAGCAGGTCTTCTGCCACCCCGTTGGCATCCGTGGTAATCACATTGCCGCTGCTGTTTAATTGCCCTGCGTTTGTGCTCAGTGTGACTGGTATATTGGCCAGGGGATTAAGGTCTTCATCATAAGCTGTCACGCGAATGGTGGCAGCGCCGCCTCCTATAGGCAGCACCGGTGGGGATGCGCTTAAAGAAAGCGAATACAGTGCATATGCCCCGATGGTAATAGTTACAGGGTTTGGAGTCACCAGGGCGTTACCTGAGGTGACGGTAATCGTGGCCACACCGGACCGGTTATCATTACTCTGGAACAGGGCCTCTGCTGTGCCGTTTTGTGTCTCTTTCCTGGATTCAATCGTCCCGATATCAGTGGAGAAAAATATTACCGTGCCATCCGGGACCGGGGTGCCGCTGGCTTTATATCCCACCACTGTCACAATTGCCTGACCACCAAGCGGAATCACCGTCGGATTCACGGTTACCACTAAGGTGGCGTTATCCGGAGCCGTTAATATCGCTTTTTTGCAATAACCCAGGAAAAGAGTTAAAACGATGAGGGCAATATAATATAAAAATGAAAACTCTTTTATCTTACTCATCTTTTTCTCCATAGTTCGCTATTATGCTCCTGTGTTGCGTTAAATTGTTTTTTCCTCCAACCGTTTACCGTATACTGTCGTTGTCTGCTGAGTTTCAGCTATTTTCTAATTTAATATCTGTAATCTATCCGGTAAAATACAGTAATGTCCTAATTCCTTTGCAAAAAAAGAAAAAAAATTATAGCACAATTACAAGTGAATTCGCAACTTAAACATGAGGATGTCAAAATTTTTTAATTCTCCTCCCCTTTTTCCCTAAAGAAAAAGGCGGCTATTTTTTTCATATTTCCACCGCCTCCTCATACCATTTCCACCGCTAGATTAGTATATTTCCACCACTCCCCGACACTATTTCCACCGCTCCCGTATACCATTTCCACCGCTGAACAATACGTTCCTACCGCTCAACTCTTGCCTCATTCCTTCTCCTCTTCGTGCCCCTTTGTGTACCTTTGTGGCTAAAATTCCTACAGAAAAGAAAGGACGGGCAAAAAACACCTTGATTTTTTTCCCCTGCTGTGTTATATAAATCCATTGGTTTGGCAGGGAGGGGAATTTAAGCCGTGGAAAATGTGATTGTAGACATTAAAGACATTAAAGAGAGGCAAGGTGTTACCGAAACACGTCGGCAGGAGCGGAAGCCTGACCGCAGTTTGAAAAATTAAAAAAAGGTAAAAAATGAATAAAAATGAAACACAACCAACCAAAGACAATGTGGTCATCCAGGTCTCCAATCTAAAGAAAAAATTTGGCGACCTGACGGCCGTTGACGGATTATCCTTTGATGTATACAAAGGTGAGATATTTGGCTTCCTGGGACCCAATGGGGCGGGTAAAACCACTTCCATAAATATGATTTGCGGTTTAATCGAACCTACGGAAGGGGAAGTGGTTATTTGGGGTAATGGCAATAGAAACAGGAGTAAAAAAGACATTAAAACCCATATCGGTATCTGTCCCCAGGAAAACATATTCTGGCCCAAATTGACCTGCCTGGAGCAATTGAAATTTATGGGTGAAATGTATGGGATGTCGGGGAAACCGGCAAAAACCCGGTCAAAGCAGCTCCTGGAATTTATGGGCCTGGAAAAGAAAGCAAACGTTTTGGCCAGTAAATTATCCGGGGGTATGAAACGACGGTTGAATATCTGCCTGGCGCTGATTCATGACCCGGAAATATTGATCCTGGATGAGCCCGAGACTGGCCTGGACCCCCAGAGCCGTATCCTGGTGAGAAACTTTATAAAAAACCTGGCAAAAGAAAAAACCATCATTCTCACCACCCATAATATGGATGAAGCCGACCGCCTGGCCGATCGAGTCGCCATTATTGACTATGGTAAGCTGCTCTTGTTGGATACCCCCACTAATTTGAAAAAATCAATTGGCGAAGGAGATTTACTGGAAATAGCCCTGGAGAAAGATGGGAAAGAATCTTTGGATAAAGTGAAGGACAGCCTGTTAGAGATCTGTGATCAGGTCAATGTCAGCGGTACCACCCTGATCCTCATGTCTAAGAATTTAATTGAGTCGGTATCTGAGATTACCAATCGAATAAAGGTACAGGGTTTTAAAATCAATGAAATGACCATGCGGGAGAATACCCTGGAAGACGTTTTCATTCATCTAACCGGGAGGAAGTTAAGACAATGAAATTGTTAAGTGTGATAAAAAAAAGTTTTAAAGAACAAATCAGGCATTTCTGGATATTTATCCTGACCGTATCCCTGGCCCCTTTTTTTGTTTCCATTTATTATGTGTTCACTGAATCCGCTAAGCCGCGCTATGATCTATTAATTGTCAACCAGGATAAAGGCATCGAGTATTTATCCGAAAAATTGAATTACAGTGATCGTTTGCTTGAAGGGGTAAGAAATTATCTTAAAGACACCCCAGGCGTTCCCCTCACCATAAGAATGACGGATAACAAATCAGAGGCCATAGAAAAATTGAAAAACAAAAAAGCCGATACGTTGGTGGTTATTCCGGGAGATTTTTCCCTTTGTTTCCATACCTGGCTCAATGTGGATACGAAAGATGATAAAAGCATTCAGATCGAGTTCATCGGTGATTTAACCGATATCAAATACATGGTGAGCGCTGTATGGGCCAAAGAGATCGTTAATGAGTATGTATTCGCAGCCACCCAAAAAACAAGACCTTTAAAAATCATCGAAACCAGTCTGGGCGTTTCCGGGAAAATAGAGGAGTTTGATTTGTTGGTACCGGGATTATTAATTCTTTCAATTATCATGTTAATGTTTTCTGCCTCCATCGCTGTCGTCAACGAAGCGGAAAATAATACCATTATAAGACTAAAACTTTCTAAAGTAAGCGCCTTTGAATTCCTGTCGGGTGTCAGCCTGATCCAGGTAATGATTGGCATCATTGCCGTACTATTAACGTTGGCTGTTGCTGTTTGGCTGGGATTTGAATTTGCCGGCTCCTTATGGATTTTAATATTCCTGGTGGTTTTAACCAGTATTTCTATTATTGCTTTCAGTTTGATTGTTGCCGCTGTCACCAAAACCGCCAACGAAGTGTTGATTATTGGCAACTTCCCGCTGCTCTTGTTTATGTTTTTTACCGGTGCTGCATTTCCCATGAAAGGTAAAGTCTTGTTTACCATTGCCGGTTATCCCTTTACCCTCCAGGGATTCATGTCCCCCACCCATTCGGTTTCCGCGTTAAAAAAAGTAATGATCATGAAAATGGGATTTGGGGATATTTTACCGGAAATTATTGCCTTAATTATAATGACCATTATCTATTTTATAATCGGTGTCTGGGCATTCCAACGCCGACATATGAAAGTGGAATAACCCTTATGATTGATAAGCCACAAAGGCACGAAGGCACAAAGGATTGTGTCTTCGTGGCTAATAAAAGGAGGAATAGAATGAAGAGAATTAGAGTATTATGCATAATCGTTTTGTGTGGAGTTTTCTTCTCACTCAGCGCTGCCGCGCAGGTGGAAATACCCACAGAGGAAGAATTTTTTAAAATCATTCGCACTCAAGGCATCAAGAAAGCCGTTAAAATATTCAGGGAAGTGCGGCAGAAAAATCCAAAGGCAGTCATTTTCAGGGAAAGAGCCCTGAATAGGCTGGGGTATGAATATCTCAATGAGGGAAAAATTGAAGATGCCCTTAAGATATTTAAGCTAAATATCGAGGCTTATGCGGATGCCTTCAATACGTATGACAGTTATGCTGAAGCCTGTATGGTAAGTGGAGATATAAAAGCGGCTATAAAATATTACCGGAAATCGGTGAAACTGAACCCGGATAATATAAACGGGGTCAGATATGTCTACGTATTGGAACATTACAAAAAACACGAATATTATATTCCCATGAGGGATGGAGTAAAACTGTATACCCAGGTTTACTCACCCAAGGATATCAGTCAAAAATATCCTATGCTTCTGCGGCGTACACCCTATTCAGTCGGCAGTTATGGGCCGACCAACTACAGGAACAGGTTAGGACCCAATGACATGTATCCCAGGGAAGGATTTATTTTTGTGCACCAGGATGTTCGGGGTAAATTCAAATCAGAAGGGGAGTTTGTTGTAATTAGACCTTATAAACCCAAAAAACAACGTGCTCAGGATACGGATGAAAGTAGTGATACCTATGATACCATTGAGTGGTTGTTGAAAAACATTCCCAATCATAATGGGTGTGTCGGTCAATGGGGGGGGTCATATGGGGGATGGCAAACCGTATTGGGGATGATCGATGCCCATCCGGCGTTGAAAGCCTCTTCGCCGCAAGCATCTCCTTCTGATATGTGGATCGGTGACGATTTCCATCATAACGGTGCCTTTCGCTTGATGTATACATTCGACTGGTTGGTTAACGATGCGCGGCCAAGGAAAGGCGTTACAACGAGACGTCCCCCCCGGTTTAACTATGGAACTCCTGACGGTTATAAATTCTTCCTGGAGCTTGGCCCGGTTGCCAATATAAACAAGAAGTACTTAAAAAATAGTGTACCCACCTGGAATGAATACATGGAGCACAGCGATTACGATGAATATTGGAAGAAACGCAATATTCTCCCGCATCTGAACAATATCACCCATTCTGTTTTACATGTTGCCGGCTGGTTTGATGCTGAAGATTTTTATGGACCCATGAGTATTTATTATACCCTTGAAAAGAAAAACCCCTTAAATAAAAGTACGCTGGTGGTTGGTCCCTGGCTTCATGGCGGATGGGGCAGAATGGCGGGAGATCGTTTGGGGAACATTCAATTTAAAGAGAAAACAGGACAATATTACAGGGAAAAGGTGGAATTGCCATTCTTTTTATACCACCTGAAAGGAAAAGGGAAATTGAATTTGCCGGAAGCATTGGTTTTTGAGACCGGGGCGAATCAATGGAGATCATACCGGCAGTGGCCTCCGAAAGAAGCCGTGGAAAAGAATATTTATTTGCAGGCTGATGAGAAGCTGTCATTTACTCCGCCGGTTGAAGAATCAGAGAAAGCGTTTGATTCTTATATCAGTGATCCCAATAAGCCGGTACCCTGGTCAGCAGACATTCGTACAAGGCAAGGTCATCTATGGATGGTTGAGGATCAACGGTTTGCGGCACGCAGACCGGATGTTCTTGTCTATCAGTCTGATGTCCTCAGCGAGGACATAACCATTGCCGGTCCGATTATCGCCAGTATTTATGTGTCTACCACCGGAACCGATGCCGATTGGATAGTCAAATTAATCGATGTTTATCCCAGTGATGCGCCTGATAATCAACCCAATCCCCGCGGCGTGTGCATGGGGGATTTTCAAATGCTCCTTGCCGGTGAAGTATTTCGGGCTAAATACCGGAACAGCTTCGAAAAACCTGAACCAATGGTGCCCAATAAAGTCACAAGGATTGAATTTGATCTGCGGGATAAATTTCACTGCTTTCTCAAAGGACACAGGATTATGGTGCAAATCCAGAGTACGTGGTTTCCGGTAATCGACCGTAATCCCCAGAAGTTTATGGACATTTACCAGGCAAAGGAGGAGGATTTTCAAAAAGCGGTTCATAAGGTATATCGTTCCCGGAAGTTTCCGTCTCATCTAAAAATTAAGGTGATAAAGTCACATTGATGTGTAAACAGTGAAGTTTAGAAGTTGAGACGATGAAAACATGAGGAGGAGAAATGAAACGTAAATTTATAATAATAAGGAGTCAAAAACATGGATACAAAAAAGACAATTTTAATTTATCAGCATGCTGAACGGATAAAGTCGGAACTCATCATCGCCTCCAGGCTCATGGTAAGGTTGGACTCATTGCAAGGCGAGGAACGCAAAGGAGCTGAAATAATGATGACCACTTTCCTGGAGGCCTTACTGGGTGAGATCAGAATTGGCCGGGCCGGCGATGAAGCGGGTTTTTTACAGAGAGCAGAGGAAAAGGTAATAGAAGCCAGCAAGAAATTGACGGTTTTCGGGGAAAAAGAGGTAAACCGGTGTATTTCAGAGGCCCTCTCCGCAGTAACCACCGTCTGCCAACGGGCAATGGAAGAACTTATGAATAAAAACCTTTTTTAATTTTCACTAATAGGGAACTTCCGGTCCATCAATTTCGTATTAAAGTATTAAAAATATTAAGAAAAAAAATGATGAAAGGAGTGTGTTCAATGAAAATGAAAATGAAAAAAATGACTCAGATTACAGTTTTGATCTGTTTGGTCTTTTTACTGGTTCCCATCTATACCTTTACCTGTACATCTTTTGCCCTCAACCATAAGGGTTATCTCATTTTTGGTACTAATTATGACAACAGTTTTGCGCCGGGCATGATCTATGTCAACAAAAAGAATGTACAAAAATCCGGCTGGGAACCCGGTACCACAGGGAAAACCGCGACCTGGGTATCCAAATACGGAAGTGTTACCTTTTCTTGTGTCGGTTACCAGCTCGCCTGGGCGGGAATGAATGAAGCGGGTCTGGTCATCAGCACTATGGCTCTTGCGGAAACAAGAAACCCGGTGCCTGATGAACGTCCTTCGCTGGTATCTCCCTTATGGATGCAGTATATCTTAGATACATGCGGTACTGTTGAGGAGGTGATTGAGAGTAACAGGCGGATAAGAATCTCAGATACCCGTGATCATTACCTGGTTTGCGACAGGAGAGGCAACTGTGCCGCCATTGAATTTCTTAATGGAAAAATGGTCTTTCACACTAAAAAGACCCTACCGGTGAAAGCGTTGGCTAATAGGCTTTATTCAACCTGCGCTGATCATTGGAAACAAAAAGCTCCGTTACCATCAAATCCTTATGACTCCAGAAGCCGGTTTGTCCGGGTTGCCAACATGATGGCATCATATAAAGCAAAAAAAAATAAATATGCCATTGATTATGCCTTTAAAATATTGAAAGACGTGTACCCGCGTAATGAAGAGTTAACTCGCTGGAGCATTGTGTTTGACACCAGGAATTTCAAGATTTATTACCGGAGCTATAACAATAAAAAAATCCGCCGCATCGATTTCAGGACGTTTGACTTCAACTGTTTTACTCCTGTAAAAATACTGGAAGTTCATAATGATCTGTCCGGGGATGTCACCCATTCCTTTATTGATTATTCGCACGATCTCAATCTAGATCTTCTAGTTAAGTCCGTTAAAAATTTTCGCCCGGATTATCCCCAGGAGAAGTTAATGCCTCTATTACAAATGATTGAAAACTTTCCCTGTCAATCCAAATCCGCAATAAAGTGAAATGAAAAAAATATTTGCTTTGTTTGTTGCAGTGATTTTGGTTTTAAGCTGTTCAGTTTCCTCACAATGTTCTCATCGACAGGAATTTTATCATCCGCTATATCTCAATAGAATTTGATTACAATACGTTTGTTCAAAAAATAGAACAACTTCTTTAAAGAATGCAATATGATTCTTTTGCCTGGAACCTTTCTCTGCTTATTCTATCAGAGTTATTTACATCCGGATGCTTTTTTAATAAAATAGAACTCTAAAAAGAAAAAATCATGAGTTACGTAGTAAAGAAGACGGGCTGCACAGACTGTGGTTTTTGCGTCGAGTCTGTGTGCCATATGGATAAAGAAGAGGGGTGTTTTGGCTGTGGGGCGTGCGTTCTGGCCTGCCCGTATTCAGCCGTTAAAATTGTTCCGCACCCCGGAGAGAAAAAAATCTCCATCAAGGTGAATGGGCAGGTTTTCCCTGTTTTTGAGAAAATAACAGTCAGGCAAGCCCTGGAAACATTGGGTAAATCCCTGCTTGCCCCTTGCGGCGTGGGAGGATGTTTTTCTTGTGCGGTGGAAATAAACGGAGAACTTAAGCCCAGCTGCACGACACCTGTAAAAGAAGGCATGGAGGTCTGTACAGACACCTCTTTCCAAACTCCCAGTAGACTGGTTTCCGGTTTTTCAGGGCATGGAGTAGGGGGAGTTGGCACTCCCTGGCCCCTGAAGAAATATACCGGTTACATCGAGGCTGCCTGCTTTGCCGCCGGCTGCAACTTCAGGTGCCCCCAATGTCAGAACTGGACCACCACATACCGTGGCAAAGGCACTCCGCTAACTCCCCAACAGGCAGCTCACATGATGACCAATACACGGAAACAAACCTCTGTAGACAGGATGGCCATTTCCGGGGGAGAAAGTACGCTGAACAGGCGATGGTTAGTAGAATACATCAGGGAGTTAAAACAATTGAACCCCGATAAATCGGCCCGCTTTCATGTGGATACCAATGGCTCAATTTTAACCGGGGATTATATCGACGAACTTGTAGAGGCAGGTTTGACCGACATTGGCATTGATTTGAAAAGTCTGGAGGTTGACACCTTTACCAGGATTACCGGTGTGGAAAATCGACATCTTGCCTTACAATATCATAATACCGCCTGGAAAGCGGTAAAATACATCCGGGACAACCACCCTTCACTCTTTTTGGGAGTTGGATTCCCTTTCAACCGGGAATTGATATCCGTTGAAGAGATTGAACGAATGGGTGAACAGGTACAAGCCATTAATCCGGGGATTCAGGTCACGGTACTGGATTATCGCCCTGAATTCAGGAATCATGAAATAAACAGGCCCACCTATGTGGAGATGAAACAGGTACATGAAATATTGAAAGATATTGGCTTAAAAACCGTAATCTGTCAAACCACGTTTGGATATATAGGAGCATAGTAGTGCAATGAAATTGGCAAGGCGATTGACTTTTCTTTTATTTGTTGTTTTTGGCCTCCATTTGGCAGCCGCACCCCCTTTGCGGCTGGCGATTCTGAACACCAACACCGGGGAGCCAGTTCCATGGGAAACAGTGGAACATTTTGCAGAACAGAACCCACCGCTGGTTTTGGTTTCGCTGACATTTCCCCTGGATATGGATATCGCCTCCATTTTCCCACCCCCCCACATTCCGGTACTGCTGCAGCTGGAATTAATCCCGGCACCGGGATGGTTTGCCGATCAACACCTGCTCCGTTTAGGTACACTGCTCACAACGTTTAAAAACGTTTCTCATTTATCCCTGAAGGGGTTGGAAACGATTAACGATTTTAATCGCCTGTCCTATGTAATCAAAAAAATCGCCTCCCTGGCCCGGGGCATCCGGCCGGGGATGCGAATCGCCATCGCCTGCTCTGGTTGGTCTTATGAACAAGACCTGATTGCAATCACCCAAACCCTGGCCGCCAACCCGGAGACTTCCCCCTATTTCGACTGTTTTTTCTTAGATACACCGGGTAAAAAAGAAATTCGGCAAATAATTTCCGACAATGTTCCCCATATCTGTTTCTGGGAAACAGTGTGCACCCCGGATGAACTTGAGGGCAAAGGAAAAGGAAAAGGTTTTGATCCGCCGCGGATTTTATCCTGTATCCTGGAAAAAAATCCGTTTGCCATGCCCCGCACAACTCTCCTGGTGATTCCCACAGAGAAGGCAGACATTTTGTATCCCTCATTGGTGCGTTTCTCCGCTTACCTGAAGCAACATCTTTATAGAGACACCACTTTCATAAAGATTTCTTATTCCGATGGCTCATTTTCGCAGCACCCCCTTTTCTTTCGCCCTTCCGATCATATGCCTATCCTGTTCCTGGGGGGGCCTCGGGTTCGTGGAGAGAAGGTCATGGTCACCTTGAAAAAGGGCTTATACAAGAAGGTCATTGTGGAGAATTTAATCAAAGGAGAGCAGGTTGTATTTAAAATTAAACGGAACTCCACCGGTCTGGTTCTGAATGTTAAAGGGGACTTTTTTTCGCTGCATCTTGTCCCCCGCAAGACCAGGAGACGCGATTCCCGGTACAAAGTCGATGTGACTGGAACCTACAGGCTTTCGGCAGAGGAGATTATTGCCGGGGTGCGGGCCTGGAAAGCCCGCCAACAAAGTCAATTAAGGGCCTTTACCGCTGCCATGACCACCTCCCTGCGGCTGCGTATCGGCAACCTGCGTGAAACCTTTGATTTAACTATAAAAGGCCCTATGTTTGCGGAACGCAATAAACCCTATGATTGGGTATGGAAAGAATTTTTTATCAATGGGGTCAAATGGAAAAGCAAACGGGTGCCTAAAATTCCTCTGCTGCAGCCGGAGAAGGTTAAGATAATGCCCCTGGATATCGATTTAACCGAGAAATACCGTTATTCTCTTGCAGATGAGACCACCCTGGAGGGAAAGCGGGTTTATATCGTTGATTTTAAACCGCAAAAGGAGTTCAAAACCACTTCCCTGTATCGGGGAAGAATCTGGATTGATGCCGGGACCTTTGCCATTTGCCGCGAACATCTCATTCAACTTAATTTAAGAGGTGAGGTGATATCAAATGTAGAAACCCGTTATTTCAAACCGGTACCGGGGGCACCGGGGATGCGGCTGCCGATGTCGGTCATTGGCCACCAGGTCTTTTCCACTGCCGGACGAATTACCAATGTAGAACGCAGCGTTAAACTGTCGCATATCGTTATCAATCCGGAAAACTTTCATACGTTAAAAGAACAGGCCTATCAATCGAATCTCCTGATGGTCCGGGACACCTATAAAGGATTTAGATATTTAATTAAAGATAAGAAGAGCGGCGAGCGGATCGTTGAGTGGAAAACGAAAAAATCCCAGTTGTTTGGGGTTTTGGGTGGATTTTATGACAGTTCGTTTTCCTATCCCATCCCGCTGTTGGGCATCAATTACATGAATTTTAACCTGGGAGGAAAGGGGCGTCAGCTGAATATCCTTTTTGGTGGTGTCATGCTGACAGCCAATTATAGTGATCCCTCTTTTAAGGGGACCAAAATGGATTTAGGGATGAATTTGATTGCGGTTGCTTTTCCTTTCAGGAACAGGGTCTATCAACAGGGTACAGAGATTGAGACGGAGAGGTTGAAGCGCTTACCTTTCCGGTTCCAGGTGAATACGGGTTTTCCCCTGGGCACCTATTTTAAGTTATCATCCTTTTTATTCTTTGAATACAATAAATTTTCTCCGGCCAAAACCACCGGGGAGGCGTTTATTTTACCCCGCAGCACCCTGGCCCTGGGCTGGCGGTCCCGGTTGACAGCCAATTTTAAAGGATTTCGCCTGGCCCTGTGGGGCGAGATTGCCCGCCGGTGTCAATGGCAGCCCTGGGGTGAACCGGGCAATGATTATTTTAATCCGGATCAGAGGACATATATGCGCTGGCGAGTGGTATTGACCAAAGATTTCTTTTTGTCTACCTTTAGAAAATTACATCTTACTGCCGGTTATTTTGATGGGTTTCATTTGGACCGCTTCAGTGCTTATAAATTTGGTTTTTTCAATGAGCTGAATATGCACGGTTATATGTCGGGGGTGGTTCAGGCCACCCGTGCTTTTATGTTCAATTTGTCTTACGGGTACAGTGTGGGCAAGGCATTTCGCTTGGAAGTGTTTTATGATTCCACCTGGGTCAGCAATCCATACAATAATTATCGCCATACTTATTTTTCCGGCGCGGCTGTTTCCGGAACCCTGAACATTCCCGTGTTGAAAGGGATTCTCCGCTTTGAGGCAGGTATGCCGGTGGTAAACAACGGCATTAGAGGCCTTTTCCTCTACTTTATCTTCCTCAAGATGTTCTAAAGCTTTTTTGATTTTACCACGAAGGCACGAAGAACACGAAGGGGGAAATTGAATTTATTTTCATCATGGAGTTGATATTTTTTGCCGGGTATGGTAGATAATAACTTCGCGGGAAAATGTAAAATGAAAAACATGAATTTAAGAAAGTGTTTGGTATTAATACCTATAGTCACCTTGATGTTCGCGGGCAGCGGATGTAAGAGACAACGTGTCGACCAACTCCTGGAAAAAGGAAAGTATAGGGCAGCGGAAAGACGCTGCGAAAAAGCAAACGTTGAAGAGAAATCAGAATGTTATAAAACGATTGCCGCCTTTTATCTGCAGAAAAATCACTACAAACGAGCCGCCATATATTATGCAAAGGCAGGTGATCATATAAGAGTAATCAATACGTATTTCCGGGGTGATCTCATCCCGGAAGCAGAAAAATATTGTGCAAACCAACATGGTAAAGCAAAAAAACAATGTGCTGACAGGTTGGCAAGAAAATTCTTTATAAATGGGAATTATCAGAAGGCTGTCCATTATTACAAGATTGCCGGAGAGAACCAGATGGTTTTGTATATCGAGACCAGGGTCCCGGTTTTCCAACTGGTTGACCAAATAGGTAAGAGATTGAAAGAACTGCGAGACCCTGGAGTGAGCGCAGAAATGAGGCGCATCAAACAAACGCTTACTGCCTATATTTATATGGAGAAATACCAGGAGTGGCCTTATCCCAGGGAGTCAGGGCCTGATAAAGGGGCGGCAAATATTTTTGCCAGGGCGGGGAAAATGCTTGAAACCATGGTTGTGCCTACTTTTGTCGAAAAATTAACCAGCAGCTCCTTTGATTGGTCAAAAAAAAATATTGAGTCTGTATCTTTTGATCATCAAAAGCTGGAAAGCTTGATTAATCTCATTAAGTCTTTGTATCATATTGCCGACAAAAGGGAATTCTTTACTAGGTATTCGGTGGTATATCACGGTGAAGAGAAAAAGAAAGAGAGAGATGCCCTTAAATCATTAAATTACGAAAAAGCGTACCTGAAAGCGCTTGATCATTCTAAGACTCTTTTGGAGACGATAGAAGAAGCGGACAGGGAAAAAAATAAAGAGTGGCTGCAGGATTATAAAGACGATTTAACCGTTGATATAAAAGTCATCGACTATATTTCCTCGATGATGGATAATATGAAAATAAGAATAGGAGATATTCGTAAACGCAGCCAGAGACTCCAAAAGAATAGTGAAGACGAAGCCGTTAAGAAAACGTCTGAGAAACTGTTCTGGGAGTTTGTTGCCGTTTGCAACCGGGTTTTGCATGCCATAAGCAAAGAGGATTATCAAAAAGCCAATGATCTTCTCATTTCCGGTTATGAAACCGCCAAGAGCGGGATTATAAACGGTAAATGATACCTGAAAATGAACTGCTGGTAAACCGTTAAAAGAAAGAAAAAAGGTCAAAAATTATAAATTTTGACCAAAAGTTTCTAAATTATACTATATTCAATAACTGAAGACGCGGTACTGCGTTAGTGTCAAAATGATGAATGAAAAAAATAAAAGGAGGTAAATTGTAACCATGAAAGCTAAAAAGTTAGTCAAAAAACTTGTTTTGAACAAAAAAACCGTTACTTGCCTGGAAAATGGCGAGATGAATGTGGTTAAAGCGGGAGGCTTTCCATGGGTAGATAATCACACAATACCCATCAACCAATGCCCATCCGCTGTTTATTGCTAATAAAAATAAAAGGAGGTAAATTGTAACCATGAAAGACAAAAAGTATGTCAAAAAGCTTGTTTTGAATAAGAAAACCGTTGCTTGCCTGGAAAATGGTGAGTTGAATGTGGTAAAAGTGGGTGGCAATCCCTGGATAGATGGTTCGAGGATTGTCGAACAATGCCCCACCATTAATTGTGCTCCTTGAAACGGTATTAAAGAATTTTTTTGCCTGGCAACTAATTATCACTCTAAACAAAAGCTTTTGCGGGGGGTCCAGGGGGGCAGTTTTCTCGAAAAGAGCCCCCCTGGCCGCCGGAGGCAAAATTAGTATATGAGGTAGTTAGCTGCCCAGCCGATTCGATGACAGCCGTAAGCGATTCTCATATAACCGTTTTCGCCCCAACTGGTGCCCCATGATGGTGTAATTTTCCAGGCGTTGTATTTATCATCCCAACCGCAAATGATAACGAAATAATTCACATCTGCTTGTGATGAGTGATTAAAAACGCCGCCTGTATACGCCATAAAATAGTAGTCAACATACACCATACAGGCAACAGCGCCATAATTCACTATCGCGGTTTTGATGGAGTTGGTGGAAGCCACGCTGTACCCGTTACCGCAAAAGCGCCAGCCGTCTGCCTGGTAAGATATGGGAACACCGGTGCAGGACGTCCCCGAATAATTCGAGGACAGTACCGCCCCATCACGGAAAAAGATATCGCTGGCAAACCAGCCGTTGCTGGCATCCCAGCCATAGGGGTTACAATCGATTAACCATGCTTCCGACAGGCTGACAGTAACACCGTCTTTTAGTTTAATGGTTTTTTCAAACATAGCCGTACTGGCCCAGGCCCAACCGTTGCCAGAGCCGCCGTTTTTTACCGGGGTGTACACACAGTCGTACCTTGCCGGAAGTTTTGCTGTTACCGCCGCCGATTCCTCCGCTTGAAGAGTGGATAAGAAAATAACGGCCATGATTACCAGTGACAAAGAAAAGACAGACACTGCATGTCTTGTTAATGTTTTCATTGTGCCTCCTTGTGGGTATATTTTTTGTAAACGAGTTTAGCCCTTTTTGGTTCCTGTTCGACTGGTTTATGTGGGTAATTGATCCAAATAAAGTGTATCAAAAAATACTTAAATTTTCAAGTATTTTTTACCCGGCCCTTTTTTTCTTTCCTTCTTGCTTATTTTTTTCTATTATGTTATATAAACGAGTTAAATGAAGCTTGATATCTTTGACGAAAAAGGTTTTAGTGAAAATGAGACTATTTGAGCCGATCAAACTGTCAATTAAATTCGGTTTGGGGAGGATAAATTGAACCTGTCCATCGCTGCTTTCTTTTCCCGTCTATCAAAAGGCTTTTGTACATTTTACGAGGAAGAATCCGGATCAAGGACTGTTTTTATAGAATACTTAAACATAAAAAATTTAGATTTAAAGAAATTGAAAACCATATCAATCCTTTTTTTACCTGGCAATCAAATTTCAGATATTACTGTCTTGAGTTTATTAACAAATATTCAATATCTCAACCTGGCGGATAATCAAATCACCGACCTCACGCCTTTGCAGGAATTAAAAAGTCTCAATCATCTTGAATTACAATACAATCAAATCACAGATATCACGCCTTTGAAGGATTTGCCAGGTCTCAAATATCTTGATTTATCTCATAATCCCATAAATGGTTTCAAGACAATAGAAGAATTGAAAAGAAAATTGGGAGGGAATTTTATCATTTAAAGAATTTAAAACTTAGAAACATTCCTGTCCCTTTTTACTCCAGCCGAAATTTAATCCACTCAGCTTCTTGCCCTGAAAGTATCGCATAGATGAAGGGATTGTTCTTAGTGGCATTAAGTGTTAAAACCTTTTTGTTTCCCGGACATACTGCGGTTTGGGTGGTGCCATCCCGCTGAGTTGCCACGATATGAGCTTCATTACCGTGCCCATGAACTTCAGCGGTAATCGCACATACATAACAGGGCAATTTGCTGAACAATAACATTACTGCTGCATCTTTCCAATTTCCACTGCCCGGGGGAACCTCTTCGCCTCCGCGGCACCAGAGCGAAGTGCCGACGTGTTTAATCTCATCATATATCCGAATACCATCCACTTTGTCAACTGTAAACATGACCAGTGGAGACCCCGCTGGTAAGCTTGAGAAGTTGAGGTTAATCCCTCCAGTCTCCGAGCTGCAAACTTTTTCATCTCCCCCACAATTGTTCAGAACCAGCGTTAATACCAGAACCAGGCTGACTTGAACAAACCATAAAAACGTTGATTTTTTTGCTTTCATTTTTTAACCTCACTTTTTTTTATTCCCGGTTTATTTTTTGTACCCTGTAAGTCAGAAAATGCGTCTGTCTCCTTTTCGTCTCTTCTTTAACAGTCTTCAATTTCAGACAATACACAACAACAGCAAAAAAGATGAGAATGATATTAAGAAATTGAGTCTGTGATAAATTAAAAATATAATTATGCACTGCATCCCCCCGCAATGCTTCGTTGAGGGTCCTGAAAATTAAATATAAAATCATAAAAGATAAAAATAATTGCCCTGCAAATTTTCTTTGTTTACGCACATATAATATTGCCATAGCTAAAATAATTAAGCCGGCGGATGCTTCATACAACTGGGTAGGATGTACCAGATGCTGAATCCCAAATTTTTGAGCCGCCAGACTGTCGACGGGAAATTGGACCCCCGGGAAAGAAGAA
>JABAOH010008489.1_pt2 | contig 28948 bp, 30 predicted proteins | sample 7062181 | NCBI WGS metagenome assembly JABAOH01 (sample SAMN14538630, study PRJNA623070) | marine sediment metagenome | biome: marine biome [ENVO:00000428]; feature: marine pelagic biome [ENVO:01000023]; material: deep marine sediment [ENVO:00002113]; isolation source: pool of 5 deep marine...
ACAGTCAAGCTTGTAATCGGAGTCATCGGAGGAACAGTCCTCATCATCTTCGGCGCACTGCAAATCCATAGCTCCGTTACTTCAAGATTCGAGAAACCACAGATGGCCAAGGTTGCTTCTCGCAGTCTCTTCTTGATAGGCATAACCTTCACAGGTCTAAATCCTTTCTTCATAATCTGGTGGCTCACCGTTGGAGCACAACTAATCATCCTATCCCTAGAGTTCGCATCCCTAACTGGCGTTGTATTAATGTACATCTGCCACGTGTGGATGGACTACGCTTGGCTTACAGCCACCGCCTACCTCGCAAGAATGGGAACAAACGTAGCCGGATACAGATGGTACAGAATTATACTGGCCCTCTTTGGAGGAATCCTAATCTACTTCGGACTAACGTTCCTCGCCAGCCCTCTCAAGTTATAAAATTCAGAAGCCCCGCTTCCTCAGCAAGCTGAATCGCCTTCTCCCTTTCAAAACGTGTTAACCGTCTTCTTAACTCAGGAACCTCCCTAGCGCGCCACTCAGGTCTATACTGAAACATGACATTCACCCGCGTTGCGGGTCCGAGATTCTTGCTTATCCATTCTAAGATCGGTTTGACACAGCAGTCCAAATGGTCGGGCAAAACGAGGACCCTGATGAGGAGTTCCCCATACTCATTTCCAAACATATGATTGCGGGTGCATGCTTCCCAATAGTTTGAGGCATCAGAGATACGTTTGGCGCATTCGTTGTCTCCATACTTGAAGTCGAGCAGATAAACGTCCACAAACCCTGCAAGAAGCTTAGCTGTCTCTTCGCTGTAGTAAGAGTTAGAGTTCCAGACAACAGGCACGTTAACACCAACACGTTTAAAAGTTTCAAACCATCGAGCAAGCCACGGCGTCGGATCGCCACCCACCAGGTTGGCGTTTCTACAGCCATTACCCCTCAGACGCTCCACTACCCTTGCAAGACGCTTAGGAGAATAGACTTTTCCCGTCTCCACCCACTGGGATATTGTCCAGTTTTGACAATGACGGCAACGCATCGTGCAGCCGAGAGTGAAAATGGTTCCAGAGGGCACAAGCTCTGGCTCTTCACCCATATGCTCAAACATAGTGGAAACAGTGATTTGGGCGCCGCATTTGCAGTAGCCCAATTCGCCTTCCTTCCTGTTGAAGCCGCAACGCCTCGTACAGAAGTGGCAGTTTTCTAAGATGCGATTCGCGATTTCAATCTTCAAGTCTAAAAACGATTGTGATGGTGTTTTCAAATCCTCAAAGCTTGCTTGATGGCTGTCGATCGTCTCCTCAAGTCTACAGAATTCCTTCAGTAGCCGGTCATGTATCATCCACAACTTTTCTGTCGAGTCTCCCTTGCTGAAGTGGGCAACAAGTTTTCTGGCAACCATGAATTTGGCTACTTTGTCGTTTTGCATGACAGCGAAATACCTAGCCAAGCTTGCACGAGCATTCTTATCTTTTAACACAGCCCTTGCATCTGGCCTCAGAATTGCCCACATACGCTGACCATCAAAGAAAATACTGTCAAACGTTAATTTATATGGTTAGGATTTAGATTTGCCTTGAGACCTTCAAAATAGAGCATAAGGATAGGCAACTCTGGTTGGATGTAGCTCTCCTTTTATAGGTATATCGTGGCCACACGCTGGGCAACGCATGTTTTTGGTCAGATTCCACTTCACTATCTCAAAGCTGAACCGTTTTATCAACAGTTCATTGCAGTTGGGACAGTAAGTGTTCTCAAAACGGTGCCCCGGCACATTCCCTACGTAAACATAGTTCAAGTCGACCTCCTTATGAGCCACAGAATAAGCCTCCTTCATGACCGCCACTGAAGTCGCTGTCACGCCAGTCATCTTATAGTCCGGATGAAAACGCAGCAGATGAAAAGGCGTGTCTTTGCCTAGATTGTCCCGAACCCAAACAGCCAACGCCCTAATTCTCTCCATAGAATCTCCAACTTTAGGCACTACAAGATTAGTGATTTCGATGTGTATATCATTCCGCTTCATTTCAACCAGCGACTCGAAAATGGGCTTCACCGAAGGCACTGACGAGAACTTCCTGTAAAACTCTGGATCTGCCGCCCCCTTAAAATCCACCGTGGCCGCGTCCAAGTAGGGAGCAATAGTCTTCACTGCTTTCGGTGTCATGTAGCCGTTCGTCACAAAAGTGTTAAAGAACCCTACACCATGAGCTATTCTCGCCGTGTCATAAGCGTACTCAAAGAATATCGTAGGCTCGGTGTACGTGTAACTTATTCCCTGACAGCCATTATCCTGAGCAGCCTTCACCACTTCTTCTGGCGGAAAATTGTGCCCAGGGACGTCTTTCTCTTGACTTATCACCCAGTTATCGCAGAATTCACATCTGAAGTTACACCCTGCAGTGGCTATTGACATGACTAACGCTCCTGGATGGAAATGGGCTAGAGGCTTTTTCGTTATCGGGTCCACGCAGGCAGAGCAAGCCTTGGCGTAGTTCAGAGAGTAAAGTGTACCTCTCTCGTTTTTTCGAACCAAACAGAACCCCCTTCCGCCTTCGTTGATCTTGCAGTGACGAGCGCACAGAAAGCAGTGCACCTTGTTATCTGGTAGTTTCTCGTATAGCATGGCCTCGCGTAGGGACAAACTGTTTGCTCCTCTATACGTTATGTTTGCTTTCTTAATAGATATTGTTTTTCGCAACCCTTAAATATTACCTTTTGGTAAGTTTCTATTACCTAAAGGTAATAAAGACAGGGGATTTCCACATGACAACAAGAAATCGGAATTTGACGAAGAAAGCCGAGAAAATTCTAAAAGAGAAGGGCTTCACAGAAGACGAGATATTTCCAGAGTTCTGGTTCAAGAACTATCGAGTGGACGCTGTCGGATGGAATCCAAGACGCAAAGTGGCAGTGGAATGTGGCTACTGCAGCCCAGAAAAGAAAAAGGATCTGGAAAGATTCTTTGACGAAGTAATCTGTCTGCCTCACACACCTCAAGCCCGCGTGCCTAGTATCTTAGCCAAAACGAGGTTAATGCTCGTCAAGGACGAGAACGTTGTCTTTGAAGTACCCCTTTCAATAGAAGAGTGGCCAAAGGAATTTCTGGAGAATGAAATGAAGTTCATGGAGCACGACCTTCAACAATTCTCCGAACTCTTCAGCGCTTTGTCACACAAGAACAGGTTAAAGATGATGAAACTTCTGATAGAAGATGAAGATTTGACTATGGGGTTTGCAGAGTTCATCCACGACCTAGATCTTAACCCCAAATTGGTGTGGGAAAACACCCGAAAACTTAGTGAAAGCGGTCTTCTCAGAAAAAGCGATAATGGAAGGTACCGATGCTCCCGATTCGGAGAAGCCAGCTTCATCATGCTCAGCCTCGCCTTGAGGCATTTACGTGAAATGTTTGAAACCGTTGAAGGGAGGTGAAAAAACGTGACAGATTATTATGAGGACGACGAAGTTTTCCGAGATATCAACAGCTTCTACAAACGCTTGATGGAACGCATGCTCAAAGAGATGGAAGGCTTTGAAAACGCTATCAGAAGCGGAAAGCTAAGAGGAAGTTGGGATGTTAAGCCAATCAAGAGGCCTGGTGTAAGAGGATACGTCGCTCAGGGACAATTCCAACTTGGCGAGCCCCTACGACTTCCAAAGCGTGCAATTAAGGAGGAACGCGAGCCGCTTACAGACGTGTTTGAGGAAGAGGGAAAGATCAAGGTTTACATCGAGTTGCCCGGTGTGGACAAGAGCGACATTCAACTTAACGTAGCAGAACAAGTTGTCGAGATTAGGGCTAAGAACTTCTTCAAGAAGATTGAGTTGCCAACTGAGAATGTTGACTTGGAGAAGGTCACTGCGAACTACAAGAATGGTGTGCTTACAGTGGATATCCCGAAGGTTCAGAAAGCTGCAGAAGAAGACGAGAAGCGAACCATAAAGATCGAGTAATAGGAGGCTGGTCAGCATGAAAGCAGAAATCCTTGACGTAAACTACAATAGATACATCAGTTTGTTAGGTACAGCGCACTTCACTAGACGAAGTCTTGTAGAGGCCAATGAAGCAGTTAAAAAGCTGAAGCCTACGGACTTGGCGATTGAGCTTGATATGCAACGGTTTCAACATCTGAACCGAAGATGCGCCTCTTGTCCAGAGCATGAGCTTTGCCCTGGGAGGTGCGAGTTTGTTGGAGCTGCTGAAGCCTTGGGTAACGTTGATACGAATATTTGGCTAGTTGACATGTCCGAAAGGGAAATCTCTGAAAGGGTTAGGCGTCTGCTGCCTCGCAGGCCTTCTAGGCTATGGTTTTCTTTGGTGAGTTATCCTTTTTGGAGACAAGACGGTGATGATGAGGTGCGGCTGTGGGAGAAGGGCTACAAGGACGAGGTCTTGGAGCGGCATGCTCGGAGACTGGAAGTCTTGCGGGTCAGAGCTCCCCACGTTTGGCGAGTTTTGATAGATGAGCGAAACGCGTTAATGGCAGCTCGACTTGCTTGGATTGTGACGCAGAAATTGAATAGGGGGAAAGAGGTCAAGGTTTTGGCGTTGACAGGGGCAGCACACGTTGCCGGAATAAAGGAATTACTGCGTTCTCCTCTGCATATTGGAGAGGAGCTGCGGAGATTAGGATTGAGGTTTACAGCTCCAAAACTCATCAGAAGGGTGACCGTAAACTAGAACAGATTTGCGTAGTAAAGGGCAATTGAGCTGGAATGAGTAGCAAAATATTTTAGGTTACACCTTATTTAACATACACTTTGAGGTATAATCAATTGCCAGTAGCCTTCGTGCTGATAAACACTGAAATCGGATCAGAAGCCGAAGTTCTGGAAACTTTGAAGGGCGTCGAAGGAGTAGTCGAAGCCTACGCAGTCTACGGCGTCTACGACGTCGTTGCAAAAATAACAGCAGACTCCATGGACAAGCTTAAAGAAATAGTTACGTGGCATGTACGACGACTAGACAAAGTCCGCTCCACCTTAACCATGATAGTAGTCGAAGAACCAAGTAGCTCCACGTAGCACCATATATCCTCTTTTTTCATCCTTCGAGACAAAACTCTTTTGTCAAAGGACATAAAGAATCAGAAACGCTGAACATTGATGGTAACTCTCCACATCGGCTTCGACGACACAGACTCACCTAGAGGCGGCTGCACAACCTACATAGCAGCCTCACTCGTAGAGAAACTCCTGAAACTAGGCGCCACCTTCAACGACTACCCCAACCTCATCCGCCTAAACCCCAACGTTCCGTGGAAAACCCGAGGTAACGGCGCTCTCTGCCTACGAATCATGTGCGACAAAACTGTAACAGACTCCGTCTTCGAAGCAGTCGCCGACACAGTGGAACAGAACTCTGATCTGGGCTACAAGGACACAGACCCCGGCATCGCCCTCTTCCAAGGCGCCAAGATCCCCCGAGAAATCACGGCCTTTGCACAAGAAACAATCCAAGGCATCGTCAGCATGGAAGAGGCTCTGAACCTTATAAAGAAGTTCAAAGCAGCAGCGCTAGGCTTCGGAACTGGATACGGCATAGTTGGCGCCTTGGCAGCAATAGGTGAAACCCTCGAAGGCGACCACACGTACGAGGTAATAGCATATAGAGCGCCCGAAAACCGCGGCAGCCAACGGCACCTAGACAACAAATCTGTAAAAGAGATGGACCAGAACACTACACCTCAAACCTTCAACAACATCGACCCCGAAACAAAACGCATCCTCATAACACCCAGAGGCCCAGATCCCATCCTTTACGGCATCAGAGGGGAAAGTGCAGAAGCAGTAATCGAAGCCCACCAGATGATTCGACCGTTGGAGTCGGTAGAGAGATGGGTGGTTTTCCGAACAAATCATGGAACAGACGCCCATCTAAGCAAGGTCAAAGCAATAAGCGAAATTCAACCGTACTGCCCAGTCGTTGCCACAGGCACTGTTGCCTCCATGCCTAAACTAGTTCCAAGAAGACATAGAATATTCCTCATAAGAGACAAAACAGGCATAGCGGACTGTGCAGCCTTTGAACCAACTGGTACCCTGCGAAAGATTGCAAGACAGCTGATCATCGGAGACTTCGTTGAGGTTTATGGCGGAGTCAGACCGAGGTCCCCAGGACATCCGTTAACGGTTAATCTTGAAAAAATACGAATTCTCAAGCTCTCACCAAAGCTAGTGGCCCGCAACCCGAAGTGCGCAAAGTGCGGCAAGAGAATGAGCTCAATGGGCGCAACTCAAGGTTTTAGATGTTCGAAGTGTGGCTTTCGAATCTCGAACTCGCAGAAAGTAATGGTTGAAAAGAAACGAGAGATTACTGAAGGCCTCTACGTCACTTCTCCCAGGTCACAGAGACATCTCACCAAGCCTTTAAGCCGCTACGGACGAGAAAGGAATGGCAAGCCCAAGAAAATGGTTGCCAACTGGCATTATCCCTAGCCTACTCTTCTTTAGCTTTGAACAGCTCAAGCAAGAGGTTGTAAAGCTCATCTCCACCCTCAACCTTCGTGAAGAGCTCCTTTTCAGCCCTCAAAATGCGGCCCGCCGTGTTGTAGGTTTCACGCCACTCCAACTCCTTCCACATCAACCTATAATTTCTAAGCTCCACCCATGCTCTGAAAACAAGAACAGCAAACATGCCCACGGTGACGACTAAGTTCATCACGTACAATTGCAGCAAATCCAAGAATTCACCTCTGAGGAGCTTTTATAATGATGAGAAATTTAATATTATCCCTCGAACCGTTCGTACGACCATTAGGTGACATCTATGCAAGTTGCGTTGGCTTGGACATATACTTCCCGCAAATCGTATACCTGAGCGGACACGTACACTTCATTTCCCGGAAAATCTGCCTCAAAAGAGGCTACATAAGTTCCATTACCGTAATCTGTGTTCTGAAAATCTGGAACGAACCAGCCTTGACTCTCATACAACACTGTGAGATTTCTTGCTAATGCTGGATCACCCTCATTTGACAGGTTGATGGTGACGTTAACCTGTTTGAAGGCACCTTGCGTTCTTCTGAAGACACCTTCAACCCTGAGTGAAGTCGTTATGTTTACAGTGTACGGTAGTTGAGCAGTGACCTGACGATCTGTAAGTGAAAAGCTGAAGTCGACGCATGCACTTGACACGCCGAAGCCGTCTGTCCCCCATGACAAGTATGTCCCATTTGTGTATGGCGGCACACTTGGAAGGGAAGAATTGAGCGTTGGCTTTCCAAACTGGTAAAAGTTTCCGGCAAATGACCCCCACCGTTCCAGATTCGTAGAAAGAGTTGAATTAACGCCTCCTGCAGAGATGCTGGCAAGTGAGCCAGTGACTACATGTCTAGAACCGAGTTTCATCGCTAATATAAAGTCGTTCACGCGAATTGACTGCGTTTCAAGTGACCTACCTATTTCGTATATGTAAAGTTGCGTTGACAGCAAAACCAGGCTTACGACTAACACTGATATGACGAGAATTTGCCCTGAGTTTCGCGTGTGATCTCTTCTTTTCATGTAATCACCTTGCCGTTGCTAACTGCAGGCTGAGGAGATAGTAGCTGCTCTGTGTGCTTGGGCTGGCACATGGATATTGAACAGAGAATACGTTTCGATCTTGGATCATTCCATTTGAGATGGAGACATTGTTGACGGGGTTGAAGTTTTCGTCGTAAATCGTGAGATTGTAGGAGATGCTTACCGGGAGCAATGTGTTTAACACATTGGAAATGCCAGTCCAGTCTCTCTCTTCAATCAGTCTACCAAGCTGACCATCACTGTCTGCGGAGACAAGTGCTTGCATTCCGATGCTTTTCATGGTATCATGATTGTCAAGATTGGCTGCCGGAGTAATCGAGGTGGCTACGGTTAAGGCTGAAAACAACAGTAAAATCGCCAGAAAAGCTTCAACGGTTCGCATCTGTCCCTTATCATCAAGCATTGTAGTCATTCACGATCCTGCAGGTTATGATAAATTCGTAGAACACAGAGTTTATGTTCACGAGGTAGGTCAAAGCAATGGCCTTCGACCTAGCAGTTAAATCTGTGAAGTCCGCGCCGATCTCTAAAGGCAATTGAGGGTACCCTACCCATTCGGCAAATGATATAGAAGCATTGTTCCCATTGAGCACAAGCATCATCGGACTGGCGCCCAAAAGACGTGGAATGCTGTATTCCACTGTTTGAGCTTCAGAACTAGTTTGCGAGAGATTGAAAGCGTAGTCGTATGTGAAGACGTAGGCATTCGAAATACTGACGTTTGAGTATAGAAGGGTGACGTTTAGCACATGATCTAGAGGGCTGAGTTGGAGAAAAGTGTTGTTAGGTTCAGGGATTTCAGAGTTGTGACCGAAGGAGTAAGTGTTAAAGGATACTGCTTGAGAGTAGGCTTTCGCCTTTGCAAAGACCAGAAGCAAGGCTGTCCCGTTCACGGATGTCGGAAGGCTGGCGTTCACGAAGCCAAGCCCATTGGAGGAGGTTGAAGAAGAAACATCATCGGTGTAGCCTCCGACAACTGCGTAGCACTGCAACCACGTCGGGATGGGAAAACCAGATTTGCCAGTGAATATCTGAAACGTATAGATAGTTTCGTTTTCGTCAATTCGACTTGCTGCCAGATCTATCGAAACCTCTAACAGAGGCTGGAACCTCATGTTCAGAGTTATGTCCTTGATTCCTAAGGCCGCTATGATTTCTTGGTAGGTAACTGAGTACACGTTATCGCTATTTAATCGGGAAACCTTGTCTAAACCCAATTCGTAAGGCTGCTGAGTTTCTGATCCCAAGCCGAAGTCTGTCGGAGCACCAACCTTCAGTTTTCCCCAATCCGAGGGTTCTCCTGAACTCAATAGCACGTATTCTGCCAAGCCTCGAGAAAGTTCAACTCCATTCATGTTGGACAGATCGTTAAGATAAGGTTGCACAACCTTAGCTGTGCTCACCATCGCCGACACGATGAGGATAACCATGAGCGAACACGCGAAAAACGTGTCCACCGAAGACGCAGGCATCCGTAGGTTCACACCCCTATGTCGGCATGACCCCCAACATTCCCATCAAGTAGCCTTGAGAAAGAAACAGAGAAACAAAGCCGGTCAGTGCAAGCATCGCTGAGTACTTGAAACCCGCAGCGAAAGTACCTTCGCTTATTTTCCCTATGAAGAAACCTGACATCCAGCATTGAAAGATTATACCTATGGAGAACATCACAATCTGCTGCTGCATGGCGCTTAACATGGCTGGTGAGGCACCTGGAACGCTTATCTGAGTGAGGACATAGACCGTTATTGCCACTATGGAGGTTGTGAGGGCTATCAGCACACTCCATACGAAGGCCAACACAACGTAAGGCTTGAGTGTCGACCTTTTGTTGGCTTCTATGTCCTTATTCTTTTCACTGTATTCGGACAGTATCTCCAACGCGTTTGCAGAACCTCCTCCAAACTCTATTGTTTCTATGAGGATCAAGAAGTAAACCAAGACTGGCCAGCTTCGAATCTTCTTTCTTATGTTGCCAAAAATCCTTCTCAGAGGAACCCCCCATTCGATTTGGCTGCGGACAAGCTTCAATGCTTTGCTGAAAGAGCCGTAACCTCTTCTCTTTGTGGCATGAATAATGCTTTTTACAGGAGAAAGGCCGATTTTTCTAGACTCGGTCACATCTCTGAGGAAGCTGGGCATGGCTTCTTCAGCGTCAAAGTTCTCTCTCGCGATCTTTCGATAAGCAATTGCAGGAGGTAAAGAAACGGCCAAGAGACAGAAGGTCACCAGCCCTGGTAATGTCAAAGCTTCAACGATGAATCTTAGCTGGGGTAGAAACATGGCAGCTGCAAGAAGTCCTGAAGCTGCTCCGCCTGAGATTAGGCTGTTACGGTAGGCTTCTTTGACAGAGATCAGGTTACTCTGACGAGTAAGGTTTGCTATTGCCATGAAGACGAACGTGATAAAGGGTGTTGTGAGAAAGATCAGAGCATACATGAGAGGCTCTGTCCCTGAAGAGGCTAGACCCACCGACAAATACTCAAACGTAGCTGTCGCGGACAACACAACGTACAAGATATAAACACACAGCGTAACAATCATCATAACTGCATAGGCTTCAACCAATGTTCCCAATCTTTCAATTGACCGAAATGCTGCTGCAGTCTGCACTTCTAGAACAGAGCGAAGTTTGCTTTTTAAGAAGTTAACCACGTCTACTCCGCTCTTCACTGAAGAAACATATCCTGCAAGGAAGTCTCGATAGGTTTTGGATGTTGCTTCTTCGGCTTTCTTATGCATCACGGTTAAAGGATCATACCCCAAGACCTCAACTTGCCGCACTACTTCTTTGGCTTCTTTATGAGTTTGGGGCAGTAAGGATATTTTACACATTTTTTTCCATGCATCATAGACTGCGATTCCGCTGGAAGCCATCAAAGTGAACAGCATCACGGTGAAGGAGAGCTCTCTGTCGATTTCGACAGTCTTTCCAGAAAGAAAGGCCATCATGGACCGGAAGATCCTTTTTAGCGGGTAGGAGCTTAGTGCCAATGCTACTTCACCTTAATTGGTCTCTGTGCGCATGTTTTTGGGGTTGTAGTAGTACTTACTCAAAACATCATTTACACTGCGGAAATCTCTGATGTTGCGTTCCGCCATGTGCAGCAACACTTCCTTTCTCCGTTCTAAATCATCCAGAACTTGCTGAACGGAAATGTCTAGGTTTTTCGCAATTTTGGCTATCAGATAGCTGTCGTCCCAGTTCTCTTCAAAAACGTCGACCGAGGCACTCCAAGTAAACACGTCTTTTATCGTGGTTGCATTCTTTATCTCAGCTACTCGAATGAATTTTCTGCTGGAAAGTCTCTTGTCACCGCCTAAGAATACAGGTTTTCTAACATGCTTCACTATGATTGCACAGTTCATAAGAGGAATAATGGACGATGGAATGTTCATCGGTCGCTGCGTTAGCCTTTTTATCGCTGTCTCCACGTTTTCCGCGTGTATCGTACATAAACCACCATGCCCCGTTGCAAGGGCCTGAAAGAGCACATAAGCTTCTTCACCTCGCACCTCGCCAACGATAATCAGGTCTGGACGATGTCTCACAGCGGACTTTATCAAATCGTAAAGAGTGATCTCTCCTTCACTTTCCGCTCCATACCCGGAGCGAGCGATTGTGGCAGCCCAATTCTCATGAGGCAGGTTGATTTCTGCAACTTCTTCCACAGAGATTATCTTATAGTTCGGTCTAATCAAACATGCAATTGCGTTCAGCGCAGTAGTTTTTCCTGCTCCTGTCGCCCCCATTATCATAACTGACATCTTGTTTTCCATAAGGAGCCACAGATAAGCAGCAATGTTTTCATCTATGGTCTCGTTTTCAATCAGGTCAACTATAGTGAACGGATCTTCACGGAACTTCCGTATAGTGAAGCTTGTTCCAGAAGGAGTAGTCTCCCTCCCATAAGAAACTGCTAACCGATGTTGCCCAGGCAGAGTAACGTCAACTATCGGAAAGGCTATACTAACATGCTTCCCTGCTTTGTGAACCATCCTTATGACAAAATCGTCAAGTTCCAGCTCCTCCTTGAAGAAAGCGTTCGTTCTAATGTTTTCGTATTTTCTATGCCAAAGAAAGATGTGTTTGTTCACTCCAGTGCAGCTTATGTCCTCTGCAAAGGGGTCACACATTAATGGATTGATTTTTCCATACCCAACGATGTTTCGTTCCAGATAGTAAAGGATTTTCCTGAGGCTTATAGGAGAGACATCCTTGAGCACTTTTTGATGTGAGTCAATGATTTCGGGCATCTGGGCGTGAAAGGACTCGCTAAGCGTTTGGTCTCCGTCAGGGGCTTGCAGTTCATATTCAAGAATGTTTTTCATTCTGACGAAAAGCTCATTCTCTTCCTTTGTTAGAGGCAGTTCGTCGACAACGTACAGGTAGGCTCCTGTTTCCTCGTTTTGGACTATTGAAGCGTATGAGAAAGGGGCTTTCAACGGATAAGTCTCAACTTCAACGTATCCTTCTGGAACAATAGACCTCTTCAGGTTTAGATAACCTGCCAACGTCTCTTCAGAGATGCTAAGCGTTTCCTCCTCACTCTTTTCCTTCTTCTGTTTTTTCCGTAGCTTCAGCTTCACACATTTTCCCTCCAAGAAGAAAGTCGAAGATTAACGGTGGAGCTGTTCATGTAACACTCCAAAAAAGCTGAACCAGACTCACTCGAATACTCTCCGAAAACAGAGACTGCTTTGGGGAGATACGCTCGGTTGGCAATATTGTACTCATGTATTGACCCTAAAGCGCCTTCAACCCAAGTTTCTGAAGACTCATTGCGAAGTCTAACCCAATAGTGTTTGTTACCAATAGTTGAGGGCAATTGCAAAACTGCATCTGAAGTTGAATTCGTTGCGGTCGTTAACGTTATGAGTTCATATCCCTTTGCTGCTACATGATTTAGGAGGTTTTCCATTTGCTCCACTTCTGGTATGGCTCGTAGGGTTGCTGTATAAGCGCCATAAGAAGAGATTAGAATGCCGGAGACGGTAATTAAGGCGAAGAAGGCATAGATGTAGCTTGGCGCTATTGCTGGCACTTTAGATTCCTCCTTGTACCCTTTCCAGCCTAATATTGCACACTAAGGTTTCAATTCTGACAAAGGCTCCATTAACATTGCTTGACACGGGAAGAGTGACCATATCGCTTCTTCCGTCAAAAGTTGCTTTGACAAAGAGAGAGCTTACCTGATAAGTTAAGTTGTAAACTTGTACACTTGTTGTTACGTTTACGCATGTGGATTTGATTGTGAATTCGCCTATGGCATTGATGGTGGCAGATGTGTTTAAGTTGATGATGTAAAGTCTGAGCGTGTTTACGGGTTTTCCTTCAGTGAAACCAGTTTCGCCTATGGTTGCTAGAGGGCGATAGGTGAGAGTTAGCTCCGGCGAGGGTGCCCCGGATGACAAGTAAAGCTGGGCCATTGTGAAGGCGCTTTGGTTAATTATCGCTCTTTTGTCGCCTTTCAGGTAATAAGTGGAAACTGTTACTTCAGCCGCCGGGAGCTCATAAACAACCTTCCCAACGCTGTTATTGAAAACTATGCTGTAGAACATGTTGCTGTCTGTAACGTTTACTAGTAGGCTTTTCGCTGTCGGGACAGTTTCGAATGTGCCACCTGAGTCCTCAAAGTGATAGACGCTGGAGGTGCCTGGAGACCATGTTGTAAGTCCCACAGAACCTTCGAAAGACTGCATGTTTTGCTTTGCCACAGCAATGTTGAGAACCTTCCCTCTTGCTTGGATTTTTGTCACTGAAACGTAGTAAGTAGCCGATACGATTACAGTGAGGGATACGAATAGCATTAGGAATGAGACAGGCAGTGCAGTGGCTCTTTTTGACAGTAAGAATCGTAATGCAGCCTTACTTTTTCTTCGACGCAATTAACATGCCCTCAATGGCAACCATAAGAAGCTAAGCTTCAGCCAATGCCTTCTTTTGAAAAAACAATAAGATGGTTTGTGTGTAAAATGATACTACACATCAGAATACAACATATGAATTTAAGATGTCAGTGCAGTTTGCAAAAAAAAGGGAACAAAGAAAGAAGGGAGTAGGGCTACCTTCTAGCTTGAGGCTTCTACGTTGCTTTCCTTATAGTATTGAGCGTTAGCAGTGAAGACAGTGATGCCTACAGTAACGCCAATATCATTGACTGAAATGTGGTCAGGGTTGAGTATGTACACGATCATGCTGTAGCCAGACTTCAAGATCAAGTCGTTTCCACTGGTACCCTGAGTTAACGAGTAGCTTGTGCTATCAATAGTCACTGAAGACGCCAAGAATGTCGAGTTTGTAGGTGCCACGTAGGATAGATCAGCGTTTATCGTATCTGTGGTTTTGTTGTACCAAACAGTGTTCCATGCACATTCTTGCCCTCGAACATTGATCTTGTCTAAGACTAAGTCACGACCACCAGTGTTGATTATTAGAAAGGCTGTTTCAGAGATTGAGGAGCCGTTGTGCCATGTGTGAAGCTTGTATACCTGTATGTTTTCTTCTTCTACTCTGGTTGTGGTAACGTTGATGGCGTAGAAGGTAACGACACCTGCGAGTAGCACTGAGACTACTAGGATGATCAGCGTTGTCACTACGGTGCTGAGCCCTTTCTTGTTCTTCAAAAGGCTTTTCATTTTTTTCTCTCCGTTTGTCGGCGGGAGTTTTGCTTTTAATAGGATAAGATAATTTGTGTGTAGAACAGCACTACACATCCGAGAAGCTACTTGAAATCCGTGTTTAGGCTTTTGCTCTAGAATGCCTAGAGAAAGAGGAAAGAAGGAAAGTTATTACACGGACGCTTCTACATTGCATTCTTTGTAGTATTGAGCGTTGGCAGTGAAGACAGTAATGCCTATGGTAACGCCTATGTCGTTGACTGATACATGGTCAGGATTGGATATGTAGAGGATCATGGTCCAACCTGACTTCAAGATTAAGTCGTCACTAGCTTGGCTAAACGTGTAGGCTGTTGAGCTGATGGTTATGGTTCCGCCGTCGCTAAGTGTCGAGTTGTACGAAAGATCGGTGTTTACAGTGTCTTGAGTTTTATTGTAATAGACTGTTGACCACGTACACTCTTGACCTCTAACAGAAATCTTGTCTATTACAACGTCCCGTCCACCCGTGTTAATTATGATTAAAGCTGCTTCTGCAAAGTTGGTGCCGTTGTGCCAGATGTGCTGTTTGAATAACTGCAAACTTTCTTCTTGAACTCGGGTTGTAGTCACATTGATAGCGTAGAAGCTGACTATTGTTGCAAGCAGCACCGCAACCACTAGAATGATCAGAGTGGTAACAACCGTGCTAAGACCTTTCCTGTTTCTCAAGATCTGTTTCATTATCTTTTCTCCGAACAGTCATTGGAACAAATATATCCCTCGGAGAAGTATGTTCATTTGTGTGTTAGGAGATGCGACGCAACTCCACACTAAGAATTAATGTTTATTTTTCTAAATAAGGTGACAGTATTTGGTTTCCTAAGATTTGGAGACTGCTTTCAGAGGCTCTTCGACATTCCACAATTCCGAAAAAAGCTTCTCCAGGGCTTTGACGAAGGCTTCATAACTTGTCCATAGGGCAGCAACCTTTGTTCGCTTTGCAGTTTTGCCGTTCTTCCTGATGGTTAGAAGGAGCTGCTGTTGATTTGTCAAGATAAACGTAGGAACATCTTCAACATCTGAAAGGGCGTATCTCACATTAATCTTCGTCATCTTTTCAGCAAAAAACCGGCTTTTCGGAGAGTCATTCGTCAGAAGTCTGATGTCAAAATCCCTCTTCGAAAGTTTCTCAAGCCTGTCTATGAAACCAGAATGGTAAAACCTAGGGAGATCTTCTTCAGAAGCAAAGACACTGATCGTTCCCTCTGTATTCTGGATTATCTTATTCGCTTTTAGATCAATTTGCTCTTCGCCCTCAAGAATCTGGAAAACCTCCTTTCTTCTACGCTGCATAACAGGTTGAGGAAGGGACAACCAAACGTCGATCAAAGCTTTCTTTTTCCTTTCCAGTCGCTGTATTCTCAGCTTCTTTGCTTCAATAAGAGCATCCAGTGCTCTTTCAAAAGGCGTGGCGATGAACTTCAAAGGCTTTTCGAACACAGATAAGACTAGGCCCTTCTTCTCCAAGTCTCGTAGTATCCTGTAGGTTTCTGTTCTATGAAGACTAAGCGCCTCAGAGATCTCACTTGCCTTTCGCTCTCTGGAACGGGCAAGATAGACATACACTCGAATCTCGTTCTTAGAAAGGCCGAGCTTTCGAAACATGTTTTCAATAAGCTCTATTGATTTTAACGGCCCTTTGTCCTTTCTGACGAATTTCCATGCTCCCGTACCATCGTCGTAAAGTCTTACAACCTTTTGAGGAGCTTCTACAACCGTCTCCACAGGTTAACCATCCCAAACATTCCAAATCCGAATCCAAATCTGCACTGGTTCGAGTTTGAGTTCAACTTCTATTTTATACTTCTGAACTGATAATCTGAATTGAAACTCAGCAAAAAAGTCTGAAACTCTACGGATATATTCTTGAAAAAGAAATATGAACGCATGTAAAATAAGCCGTATATTAAGACTGGAGATATATTTTGTTAGTGAAACTCTCCTGAACCATTATGAGGGCACAGAAGGGAGATTTGTGGATTACTTCGGAGAAGAAACAGAAAACATACGTGGAAAAAAGTGGAACTGGAAAACCTTCAAATCCACTGCAGACTACCCCGTCTCAGACAACCTTCTAGACTGGGTCATTGGACAAGAACGCGCCTTGAATGAATGCTATCTGTGCCTCGAAGAATGGGTTTACAAACTCAAGAATCTTGAAAAGGAAAATTGGTATGACGCGTGGAAAGACCACAAGAAGGAGAAACCCAATGCCACAAAAGCAGCTCCCCCAGGTCCCTATCTCCTCTTGCTAGGCGACCCCGGAACTGGGAAGTCTCTCATCGGAAGAGCACTCGCAGCTCATCTCACTGACCTGTATAAGAAACATAGAATACAACTTCAAGATGTTGTCTGCTGGCAAAACAACATAATTCCAAGTGAACCCAAAATCTCTTCCCAACCAGCAGGTGAAGGAAAAAAGATCATTTTCAAGGAAAAATTGAAAGAAACTAAAAAGCAGTTTCTCCAAAAAGTTGGAATAAAAGCCCTAACCTACCTGATGGTTACAGTGGCCACCATCTTCATGTTTGCTGGTTTCTACTATTTATGGCAACAAAAGCTCCAATGGGACGCTAATGCAGCAACAGCTCTCGGAGTGCCCGTCCAAGAAGCATACGCAGGCAACTTTGCCAGATACATGTTGGACGCTTTCGTCTCTATAGGCACCACTACCTTTCTTCCTGCAGGAATGATGCTCATGTTCCTAATACTTGTAGTTGTATTAGGGCGATTTGGAGCAATGGGAGGCGCAAAAGGCATCGGAGGCGCCCGAGCAACGACCGTGCCTAAACTCATAGTAGATAACTCCAAAAAAGCTGCTCCTTTCATAGATGCAACAGGCCACGGCTCTGCCCAGCTGTTCGGAAGCATCGCTTGGGACCCATTGCAGACTGGCGGTTTAGGAACACCAGAACACCAAAGAGTATCTGCAGGCGACGTACATCGCGCACACATGGGCATCCTGTTCATCGATGAGATCAAAAACTTGAAACCCGGCGAAGCAGTAACTCTGCTGACCGTTTTGGAAGATGGACAGCTTCCTATAACTTTGAGAAGCCGCTGGGACGAAGGTAACACTGCGGCAATGGCTGTAGCTACTGAGCCAGTACCATGCATGTGCTTCTTAGTAGGGGCTGGAAACTTCGATAGCATAGGACAAATCCACCCTGCTCTTATGGACCGAATCTACGGGTATGGAAAAGTGGTGAGAATGAATAACGATATGCTCAACAACATGGAAAATCGTCGAAAATACGTTCAATTCATCGCCCAAGAAGTTTCGCGCTTTCACCTGATTCCTTACAGCAGAGATGCGTGTAAAGAAATCGTCGATGAAGGACGCAGACGTAGCAACAAGAGAGACGGATTGACAACGAGATTCCGACCGATGATATCAATCGTGAAAACTGCCGCAACCTTAGCGATAAGAGAAGGCTGTAAAACAGTTGAGAAAAAGCATGTGAAAGAAGCCATAGGAAAACACTGCAAAACGATTCAGAAGCAGATTCTTGAACACCAAGTAAGCGAGAGGGGTAAACTTCTTGAAATCAAACCAGATGGCGCTAGGCTGGGACAGATCTACGGTCTAGCTGTTGTCTCTGATCCTTACAGCGGTGAAATGACAGGAAACGTGCTAACTGTGAAGGGATTTCTGGAAAAACGGGACAACGGAAACAACAACAACTTGAAAGGATACTACAAAGTAACCGGAATCGCAAAAGGTGGGAAGGAACGATTTATCATTGACAGTGTTGCTAAAGTCAGAAGTGTCATTCTGCAGAAATACAAAGTGGACATTGCCCAAGACTATTTTACACACATAGACTTTGCCCAAGCATACGGTGTCGATGGCCCAAGTGCAGGGGTCACCATGACCATTCTACTCTGCTCTCTAATAGAGGGGAAACCGATCCGTCAAGACGTAGCTGTCACCGGTGAAATCAACGTCGGCGTAGACGGCGAAGTACCTGTGACTGCCATCGGTGGACTTCATGAAAAGATTAAAGCTGCTGAGGCATGGGGATTTCGCAAAGTTGTAATTCCGGCGAAGAACTACAAACATTCGATAGAGCCTAGAGACTATGACATAAAGGTCGTGGCCGGGGAGACATTGCAGGACTATCTTAAAGAATGTCTAGTTGATCAACGAAAGCCTTTCTACGGACTAAATAAAGTTGATCTCGGCAAGTAATCTTCGAATTCTAGCGAACCGCCAACAGGCTTTCTAGGTATGTGAAGACTTGTCACATACAAACTCTCTTATCCCACGCAAACATGGAAAAACATGTTGCCTTGGTGTAGAAATTGGTGAATGTCGTTACAGAGATTCGCAGTTTTTACTCAGTCAAAGAGATAAATGAAGCCTTGGAAGACGAGATAGAACAATACAAAGCTGTGGCTGATGAATATAGTCAATGGCTTGGCTCCTTTCTGCGAGACTCAGAATCTATGCAGGAAAATGAAGAATGGAGCAAGAAGATAGCGGCGCTGCAGAAGAAAAAACCGAAGGGAAAAGGCAAAACTGCGAAGCAGAAGGGAAAGTCAAAGAAGACACAAACGCCAGCCGATTGGATCCAATTTAAGGAAATAATGCTCAGTGCATCTGAGCAAGGTGAGGCTGAGATTCTTTTTGAAGCTATAGAGGAGATTAATGGAAAAATAGAGCAGTTAGAAAGAGTGAAAGATTCAACAGCACAGCTGGAAAAATCCGGGCTTGGAAAAGACATTATTTATGTGACTTACATTTGTGATGGAGTGCCAGAGAAAATCGTCCTCCGCCACAAGAAGGACCAGGAATTCGCCAAGAAGTTCAAATATTTGGCTGATTTCTCCATCTTGAAAGCAACATAGATGCCAGATTTCCGAGGAAGATTGCTAGGAAACCCCCCTCAGAGACTTGAGACTGTGTCTGTAGTGGGAGCATACACACAAAGGAAGAACTGGCAAAGCGAAGGGTGAATGTATATCAGATCCATTAAACTTTCCTAAGTAAAAATGGGGTATTGAGTATTTGCCCATCAACTAGCTCTTCCAGCGTTGCGGTGGGGGTTAAGGTTCGCAGTTTGTCAGGCATTAAGCTAGCCGATGAATTTGAAAGCGGGAAAGTAATTAATTTTGACGTCAAAGCGCGAATGGAGGAGAAAGAACGTCGAAGCGGATGGGTTAGTGTGGATTTTGTCCTGAAGGTCGGAACCAAACCGAATGTGGTCAAGTTCGACGTGGAGGGGATGGCTACACTAGAGGGAAAAGATGAAGAAATAAGAAGAATGCTGGAGGCGGACCCTGAGACACAGGTTCCACTAGTATTTCAGAGAGTGTATCAACATGTATTTTTGTCGATGTATCTGTTGGCCACTTTGATCAATGCTCCCTATCCACCAGCAAATCTCCTTAACTCGAATCAACAGCAAATGCCCTTAGTTCAGATGGATCAGAGCACGTTGATTGCCGAGGAAGAGACGCCACAGCCAAGGAAATCCGTCGCCGAGACTAAGGAAGAGACGATCAGCCAGACAAACGGACCTGCTGCGGCTCCAGAAAGGGAAAGAGCAGTGCAGCCAGTGCAGACAGGCGCAGGCCCACAAGAGATAGCGGTGTCAGAAGAAGAGCGAACGTTTGAAACCTCCCCAGAAGCCAGAAAAACTGAAACAAGCCGACCAAGGGGATAAGCTTCCGCCAAAGTGTAGGCGGTCAAAAGCAAAGCCTTTCCGCTACTCAAGTGCAGCTGCCGAGGTTCCCACATAGATTTTTGAGAATTTTTTTATCAAATCCTTTTGGCTGTAAGCAGCACAACTTGTCTTGAAGAACTCGCTCATTCTCTCGCTTTCCAACCCAACTCCTATCACCATGACATCTTTCTGCTCCAATTCCTTGATGCTTCTTGACAGCGCAGAAGGCATGTTTGGATAGCCGTATGGCCACCCATCAGAGAGAACTATTAAGAATCTTTGGTCGTCAAACCTTTTCGCAATGATCTCTCCCGCAACTTTGATAGCATCAGCCATATACGTCAACCCGTCGAACTTCACGCCTCCAATTCTTGCTCGTACTCTATGAGAATACGCTTCTGAAATGTCCTTCAAAATGTAGAGACGATCGCTGAAACCGAAGAATACCCACGAGCCTGGGTCCATTAGAAGTTCTTTCGCGGCTTCAGCAACGCAGATAGCCAGTGCACGGCCAAGCGACCCCTTGATTTGCATACTTGCACTCACGTCAAACAGAAGTGCCCAAGCATAACTTCTGCTCAGATACTCATGCTGCTTAAAAACATCAGTTCGGGGGCTTCTGCTTGCAATCTTTTGGATAACCTCAGGAAGGTCTAATTGCCCCATCTCTTTCCTCGGGTCCTCGTCTAACGCATCAGCAGCAACTCTAAGACTATCCAGCAGCCGTCGACTTCCTCCTCTAAGCAAAGCCCTAGCTCGCAAATATTTAGTGTAATCTTCTTCAGGAAACTCAGCAGACTTGAATTTCGTCAGTGCTATATGTTCCCGAATTCTTTCCAAGATTTTTTCCTCTCGGGCTCTTTGGTGAAACCAGCTGTCGAAAGCTTGTGAAGCCTCCATTTTTGTCTCTTTCTTCCAAACGGAGTCCATAGATTTCTCCGACGGTATCACCGTGCCCAAAGTTTCCGATGATTTCCTGAAAACTCTTTCAATTTCGGATTCAGACAGCATGTTGCTCTTGGAGAATACTGTGCTTGGACCCGTTTGTTCGGTGTATGGCAGTGAGGGAGCCTCCAAGATGGGACCATGGGATTCTAGGGTTTGAGTTACCTTATCTGCTGTTTGACTGAGAACGTCGCTGATGTGGATTTTCTCCTTATGCAGTGATACTAGGATTTTTTCTTTAAGCAGACTCACTTCTCTAGCAAGCTGGTTGACTGAGTCTTCCGCTTCAGGGAGAAGACTGCCCTTCACAAGGCCAATGTTAGTCTTTGATAGTAGAGCTGCCATAATTCGAGTGGCTGGATTGAAAATTCTTTCTACAGGTTTCATCTTCGCAAAGGCAAGGGCATTTGCGAAAGCTAGGTCCATAAGTTTGTCAGGGTGCGATTTCAAGATGTAGGCGTTGACACAAGCATCAATGACTAGATTTTTAGAGAAAGCTTCGGCAAGGCTAATCTTGGAAGTAGGGATCGTTGTCTTGTCTTCAATCGGCATTAAAGTACGGGTTGTCAGATGGAAAACGCAAGCTCTGAACAATCTTCCAACATCAGCCTTTCCAACAGGATCCTCTGGAAATTCAAATCCTAAGAAAGATATCGTGTTCTCCTTTGACAAGGAAGGTAAAGGCAACGTTATGTTGAAGCCTGCTTTATCTTGTGTAAGTATTGGCTGTAGAAGCTTTGGATCTACACGAATTCTTGTGGCCGTGTAGTCTTTTTGAAGCGAGATAGATCGAGCGTATTCAAGAAATCCCATAAGAGCTCCCGTAATTCCTGCCATAATCCAAAGCTATTGTTGTTTTGGAAAAACTGATTCAACGATTCTCCTAACATCGGCTTGCACTTCGGTATTGTCACTAGTCAACGCGATGATGGTCTCTTCAGCAGCAACATTAGGAGTGTTGCCATCGTGGATGAGAGTAGCCCAGTTTATCAGGTCGCCGAGAGAAGGACCATAGGGGAGATCTCCTGCCTTGTACTGTCTTCGCAGTTCAGCTCCGCACCGCACAACTTTATATGCCGTATCTTCATCAATCTCAGACCTTTTCAAGAGCATTTTTACTTCAAGAGGTGAAATCTTGTCTCCGACGCTTGTATAGTCAAAATTGATCCACACAGCCATCCGCCTTCTCATGGCGGCATTCAGAGGCTTCGTTCCCGCGAACTCTGCTGAATAAGGGTTCATGCTGACTATCAAGTAACCGTACTTATGCCTCTCCACAACTTCATTGTCCTTCTCATTCAATACAAGGTGGCCTCGTGTGTCAAGAACTGGGTTAAGCCTTGTGGCAACATCTTGTTTCATCATATTGGCTTCGTCGAGGTACATTATCCCGCCATTTCTAAGCCATCTCGTTACCATTCCGTCAATCCAGTTTTCTTTACCAAGACCTATGAAACGTCCAATAAGGTCGTAAGAGGATGTTTGAAGGCCGCAGTTGACTTCCCAGACTGGCAAGCCGCAAAGCTCAGCCACAAGATAGACGATATGGGTCTTTCCCGTTCCTGAGGGACCTATGAGGGAACATTGGTTGAAGTAATAGAGGGCACGAACTATGCGTTCTACGTAGTGTTGGCCGCTGTCGATGTACTCAGGAGTGCCCTTGGGAATCATGTCAGCAAGATGGGCGAAGCTATAGTTCGGGTGAAGATCGTATTTTTGAATATCGTATTTGTGGTAAAGAGGAGACTGAGACATCGGGCGTTCTTTGTCTATGGACACAGTTATTTTACAGTTATCTCGCTGAAGAGAGGTAACCTTTTGAACTCTGCTAGCTTCTTCCGTCTCCTTCAAGCCTTGGTGTCCATAGCTCAAAATGCGTCGCCTCAATAACTAGTAAGAGGTCGGGATATAATAAATATTGCGTACTATGACTTGCGATATGCTATTCTTATCTGAAACCCAACTGCAGTTTAGCAGACATGTACTTTAGAACATGTGCGTAAAGACGGACAACATACAAGGGCTTTTAGTAACCTGCAATTGAGAAACTAAACAAGGCAGTGCACTGTATGAGCCAAGAAACGAGCCGTCCTCAGCAAATCGCACAATTGCCAATCAAAGAAGAGAAAAAGCAGGCCAGATCGGGGCAGATATCGCTTGAAGAGCTTCTTGACTCGTTGAAAAAGGTGCAAGAAGATGTTGGCCAAATCTGCGAATTGACCTCTGAGGAAAAAAGGCTAGTAGCAGCCTTCTTTGAATCATTCTTGAAACTCATGAAGCCACTTGCATCAGCATTACCTGTTTCTGCAGACGCACTTCCAGAGGAGCTCGGCAACGTGGCCCAAGCGTACATGGCCCCTACAGGTCATCTTATACTTAAGCATCAGGATGGAAAGGTGGAATTGAGGGATTTGAGCAAAGAGACACAGCGGAACCTCATGATCCGTGTTGTCAAAGAAGTAATGCCAAAGTTCAGGCAGCTAACTAGTGCTCATAGACGAGATATTGAAGAAAGAATCACATTCTTATCTCTGGTTACCAAAGAAATCCAGAGGATATCAAAAGCCTTTTCCACAGCAACTGCTGAGTAGTCTCAAAGGCCAGCAAATGCCATTGAGGTTTAGACCATGCAGCATTCTTCCTCATCGAGAAGAATTAGCCCAGTTCCCTACGCCATTAACGTTGCTGAAACTTTCTTTCACAGTCCTAGCCGCTGAGGCAAGATCCTGACTAACAGGGCATATATGGCTTCGATGCAGAGAGGAGGGGATTGACATTTGCCCTTGAAAAGCTTTATTGCAAGAAATTTCTCTGTTCAGACTGACCTTTAACCTTTCAGAAGCCTCATCAAAACAATGCCTAGCAGTAGGAACACAATTTCGACAACGGAGTTCTTCGTGTTAGTTTCTTTATGCAGCTCAGGTATGAGATCTGTGGTAGCTATGTAAATGAAACCTCCTGCAGTAAAGGCGAGAACATGGTTTATGCTTGGCAGATATTGAATAAAAAAGTAGGTAATCAAAGCTCCTATTACGGCCAATATTGCAGTTAGAAGATTGAAGAAGAGAGCCTTCGTTTTGCCAAACCCTCCATAGAGAAGAACCCCGAAGTCACCGAGTTCTTGGGGAATTTCGTGCATTAAAACCGCTATAGTGGTGACTATTCCAAGAGAAAGAGATGTGTCATAAAGGAAACTTGCAGCGATAGCCACACCGTCGACAAAGTTGTGAACCCCATCACCAACGAGGTTTAGGTAAGCAAACGGATGGACGGGACACTCTTTTTCATGGCAATGACGCCACAAGCTTTTTTCGAGCAGAAAGAAAACGACGATACCAAGAACAACGGCTATAGATATGCTTTCATCAAATACAGAAAAGGATTCAGGGATTAGATGGAAAAAAGCGCCTCCTAGCAAGGCACCCGACGCAAAACTGACCAAAATCAGAAGAATCTTCTTCAATATCTTCTCTTTCAAAGCGAAAAGCAGTACTCCAACTAGTGATACGATGCTGACGGAAAACGTGGAGAATAGAATCAAGGCAAGAGTGAACATTTCACTTCTTCCTCCTAGTTATATTTTCAGCTAATAAAACATCTGTCGCAAAACATCTGTCGCTCATCAAGCCAGCCAACTGTAGACCATTGTCTACGGCACACCTACCTAATAAATAGCAAGCATTAATACATCCGATAACCTAATGCTATATCAAGAAGCATGCTTGAAAGAGAATTGAGCAGTGGAGCTGACAGAGAGATGCGGGAGAACCGTGTAGCCATAATCATTTTCGTGACACAGTTATTCTGCATGCTCTTCACAAACTCTACTCCAAAAATTTCCGGTTCCAATGCGGCTTCTGTAGAATGGAGCTTTGCCGCAGCAGATGAATTGCGCAAATTGGCCTACGTTGATCATGGCTCAGTTGAAGTGGTCATCGGTGTACAAGATGTGTTGTCAAAAGATCAAGCTGAGCTAATGGATTTGATATTGAAGTATGAAGGTAAAGTGGTTAACAAAGTTTCCTTTGGTGACAGCGTTGAAGAGGCGATAACTGTAGATGTACCTATCCCATTAGTTGATTCATTTGTTAGAGAAGTACAGGCTATTCGAGCTTCAAACTACGTAGAGCCGAATTTCAGATTTAGAACTCAGTCAATCCCGAACGACACCTATTGGGAACAACAATGGGGGCCGTCAAAGATAGAGGCTGATTACGCTTGGAACCTAACTATTGGTGACCCCTCCGTACTTGTGGCAGTAGTCGATACTGGAGTAGACTGGACACATGATGACTTGTCAGATAACTATGTTCCGTTGGGATACGATTGGGTTTATGGAGACGCAGATCCCATGGACGATAACGGTCACGGAACTCATGTAACAGGCATAATAGCGGCAGTTTTGAACAATGAACTAGGTATAGCGGGACTTGGTCAGGTTTCCGTGATGGCTGAAAAAGGTTTAGACTGGAAAGGAGAAGGATACGAAGATGACCTTGCCAATGCCATCGTTCATGCTACAAATCAAGGCGCTGACATCATAAGCATGAGCTGGGGAGACTATGTAGACAGCGTGCTAATTCGTCGTGCCATTACGCGTGCTTACAGCTCAGGAGTCTTGCTAGTCGCAGCCGCCGGAAATGATGGAACAGATCAAAGGATGTATCCAGCAGCCTATGATGAAGTCATCTCTGTAATTGCAACAGATCAATTTGATCAACCTGCAGGGTTCACCAATCACGGTCAATGGGTTGAGCTATCAGCTCCAGGCGTCGACGTTTATTCAACTTTATTGAATGACGGTTTCGGTTACAAGAGCGGCACATCCATGGCCGCACCTCACGTTTCTGGCGTTGCTGCATTAGTTTTGAGCCTGTACCCTGAGGAAACTCTAGATGACTTAAGGACAAGGCTTGGCAACACAGCTGATGATTTGGGCGAAGCTGGGTTCGACTATTATTACGGATATGGCAGAATCAACGCAAAGAAAGCTGTCGCAAGCCTCAACCCTAACATAGCTATCACCGATGTTTCCCTAGAGAAGACAATTGTCGGGCAAGGTTTCGATGTCGATCTCTATGTAAGAATCGTCAATGAAGGCGTTAACCCAGAAAGCCTTAGTGCAGGTGTCTACGTGAACGACACGCTAGCTCAAGTAAAGAACATCACAATTTCAGGAATGGGTTCAGCCACTTCTATGTTTACGTGGGACACCACCACCTATGTAAAAGGTAACTACATTGTGAGCGCGCATGTTCAACCAGTGGAAAATGAAAGCTACATCGAGGACAATACTCTCGTCGACGGATGGGTAATTGTTGGTCTATCTGGCGATGTAGATATGGACCATGCTGTGGACATTTTCGACATTGTAGCAATTGCCGGAGTGTATGGATATAAGAAAGGAGACTCAGAGTATATTTCGAATTATGACATAAACGGCGATGGGCAGATCAACATACTTGACATAGTTATTACCGCTGGCAATTACGGACAAACGGCTTAGTAACGCTCACAACCGTGAAATAATCTAGTCGGATTGAAAACTACGGCAAAATTAGCTTTTCAGGCTCTCCAGAGGAAAATTAACTTTCTTCTCTACAGCCAGAATATGATTGAACTCACCGTCGGCCATTATCATATGTCTCGAAGTTTTGGGAGGAAGTTTATTTCCGCTTAAACCTGCTTCCACAACTTTTTCTTTTGTGACCAACCAGCCGATTCTCCAAGACATTACTTTTATTCGGGGAGTTTTATAGTCAACGAAAATGGCAGGAATCCTGATGCATCCTAACTCTCTGAGAGCATTAAACCTATGATGCCCGTCGAGGATTATGTTTGTGTCTTTGTCGACGGCAATGGCGAACTTCAGAAGATTGTCAGATCTTATCTCTCTTTTGAGCTGTTTAAGATGCTCCAAGTCCACCTCTTCATGCGCTCTCAGCCTTTTTAGTGCAATTAGTTTAACTTGCGATAGGTGTTTGGTGTTCCTCCAAAGTTTTCTCTTCTTCAAGCGAAGCATGATTACACCTCAAAGAAAGAGGCAGCAAGTAATCTCCGAGAGTAACACACTATCACCATAGAGGTTTCATGTAACGTTATTTTACATCTAGCCATGGATATAGTTCTCTGAGTTTTCGCATGGATTCGTCTACTTTTTCTTTTGGATACTCGTAGGGAGGTAACTTTCCATTCAAGTAGTCGTCAAAAGCTTGCATGTCAAAGTGGCCATGGCCACACAATAAGAACAATATCGTTTTCTCTTCACCTGTTTCCTTACATTTCAGCGCTTCATCAACTACGGCTTTGATGGCATGGGCTGGTTCGGGGGCTGGTAATATCCCCTCAGTTTTGGCAAAGAGAGTTGCCGCTTCAAATGCTTGAACTTGGTTGTAAGCTCTACTCCTTATGGTTCCTTCCATATTCAGCAGACAGAGTGTTGGAGCCATTCCATGATAACGCAAACCACCAGCATGTATAGGCGGAGGCACAAACATATGACCCAGCGTATGCATCTTGACCAGTGGAACTATTCGAGCTGTATCCCCATGGTCGTAGGTGTAATACCCTTTTGTCACCTTAGGACAAGCCGTGGACTCTACAGCTAGAAAATCTACGTCTTTGGCAGACTTCCCTGAGACCTTGTCATAGTAGAAAGGCCAATACAATCCGGAAAAGCTACTACCGCCCCCTATACAGCCTACAATCATGTCTGGATAATCATCTGCAACATCTAATTGCTTCTGAGTTTCCAGACCAATTACTGTTTGATGTAGAAGAACGTGGTTGACTACGCTTCCAATAGAATATTTCGCTTCATCGCTCGTGAGGGCATCCTCTATAGCCTCGCTTATTGCTATCCCGAGACTCCCAGGGCTTTCACGATCTCTTTCCAAAATCGCCCTCCCGCTTTTCGTTTTGCTTGTGGGGCTTCCAAAGACCTCCGCTCCCCAAGTTTCCATCATGACTTTCCTGTAAGGCTTTTGGCGATAACTCGTTCTGACCATGTAGACTGTCGCTTTCAGTCCGAACAACATGCAGCCGAAGGCCAAAGCGGAACCCCACTGTCCCGCACCTGTCTCAGTAGTTAGCCTTTCTATGCCATCTTTCTGAGCGTAGTATGCTTGAGCGACGGCTGTATTGGGCTTATGACTTCCTGGAGGGCTTACTCCTTCGTATTTGTAGAGGATTTTTGCAGGAGTCCTCAATGCTCTCTCGAGATTTGTCGCTCTGTATAGCGGTGTTGGTCTCCATGACCGATAGACCTCTCGTACCTCCCTTGGTATGTTTATCCAACGTTCTTCGCTGTATTCTTGCTTAAGACACTCGCTTGGAAATAGAGGTGGAGGTAGTTTTACGGGTTCTCTAGTTTCAGGGTGTATCATTGGTGGCAACGGTTTTGGAAGATCCGGCAGAATGTTATACCATTGTTTAGGTATTTCTTCTTCGGCTAGAACTATTTTCTTGGTTGTCATGTGTTCACCTGTTTTCAAGTTCAATGGGTAAAGATTTATACCTCAAAGCCGAAATATAAACTTTATAGAGCAGAGTTCTACATTGAGGGTTAGATTTGTGGAGTCAAATTGAAAAGCACTTCAAAGATCTTCCAGCACAATTAAGAGTCGCAAAACTCCTTTTTCAAAAAGGTTTCCAAGTAAGGAAAGACGGAAGAGTCGTAAGCGATGGAATCGAAATAGCTCACTCTCAAATAGCAAAAGCAGTAGGAGTCGAGCGGAGAGCAGTCGACAACACCGTTAAAACCATTCTATCAATACCCAAGTTGAAAAATATCTTCATAAACCTCAAACAAGTGTGCTCGCTACAGGAAGTTGCCAGAGAGTTTAACTTAGGCGTAATCATTTTTGTGCCTAATAACGCTAGGCAAAGAGGAATAATAGCCAATGTTGCAAGGAAAGTTTCAGAAGAAGACCTGAGTATCAGGCAAGCTCTAGCAGAAGATCCAGATATAAGTGCGCATCCTAAACTTACTCTCATCATTGACGGAGAAATCCCCTCGGAGCTGATTAATGAAATAAGAAAGCTGCCAGGAACCCGAAGTGTTACTGTATATTAAACAGCTTCTCCAGAAGATCATCATGCACAACAGGTTATGACGAGTGCAGTGCGAAGCATGTTTAACTGAGCTTACA
>JABAOH010010609.1_pt1 | contig 28938 bp, 26 predicted proteins | sample 7062181 | NCBI WGS metagenome assembly JABAOH01 (sample SAMN14538630, study PRJNA623070) | marine sediment metagenome | biome: marine biome [ENVO:00000428]; feature: marine pelagic biome [ENVO:01000023]; material: deep marine sediment [ENVO:00002113]; isolation source: pool of 5 deep marine...
AAGAATATCTCGACGGCTAATCTTTTTTCCCGTTGATTTTTTCATTGGCACTCCCCTTTCTTAGGTAATCTTAAACATCTCAAGCTACGGACCCCTGAATCGAACTAAAATCAAGAAGTTCCGTCGCTACCACGCGGCGGATCTTGTTCGCCAAAGCTCTTTAGACAGTAGATGAGTTCCTCGGAGTCCACCGGCTTGCTCAGACAAGCACACATAATATGAGTACTCATAGCCTCCTCTAATTCAGGATGGAACGGTCGGCTGGACAGCCCTATGATGAGCAGTCCGGGATTTCGTCTTCTGAGCTTCATGATAAAGCGGTTGTCCACATTTAGATTATCCAGATCCAGAATTACCACCCGGCAGCCGCTTGCCTGAATGTTACTTTCCAGATGAACCAATGAATACAGTGCGGTCGTTCGATAATGCTCACGGTCCAGCATGGCACATAGTTCCCTGCATTGTTCATGGTCTGCGTTAACGACCACAATCGGCTTGTCCATCCAGATCCTCCGAGTTCTTAGGCTTTGCTCCGCGCCTAACGTCGTGGATTTACGTCTAATGGGGCAAATCCTATGCCAATTCCAGGGATCTGATGGCTTTGGCCGGGCTTTATTTGAGGAGCTTACGGGGAATCCATGGACTAACTAGTTGAAATAGACCTAAAAGTCGCTCAGAACTACGGAAGCTCTATGCCCTTGAACAAGGCAGGGGAGCTCTACAATCAAGCGGTGAATCGGGACAATGAATCGTCGCAATAGGCTAGAATATAGGACATCTTTTCTTGTTATTAAGATTTATCCTGTAAAATAAGGATATTACCTGTGTCCTGAATCAGGACAGTGTCTGTAAGGAATCGAGGGCTGACATGGTGGCACCACGGCTCAGCATCCCTCTAATGGGTAGTGGGCCTGGTGATCTGGTATTTCCTGAGCTTCTCATAGAGGGTGTTCCGGCCAATCCCCAAACGTCGGGCTGCCTGCTTCTTATTCCAGTCGCACTCCTCCAGGACCTCCTTGAGCAGGATTCTCTCATTTTCGAGAATGGTCCTGTGCGGTCTAGCCGGAGCCGAGGAGTATGAATCACGAACCGGTGAGGGCAGATCTGAAACCTGGATATGGCTGGCTTTGGCCAGCACCGTGGCGTGTTCAATGCTGTTTTCCAGCTCACGGACATTCCCCGGCCAGGGATAATCAAGCAGCAGCCGCATGGCCTCTGGGCTGAAGTCCTCGATTTTCTTACCCTGTTCCTCAGCGAAACGACGCAAAAAATGGCGGGCCAGCAGGGGGATGTCATTACGACGTTCCATAAGTGGTGGCAAATGGATGGGAATCACATTGAGTCGATAGAACAAATCCTCCCTGAAACGACCTCTTTTCACTTCCTGGAGGCAGTCTTTATTGCTGGCCGCGAGGATGCGTATATCCACGGTTAGGGTCTGTTCGCCTCCAAGTCGCTCGAATTTTTGGGTCTGGAGCACTCGAAGCAGCTTTATCTGGAAGGACAGAGGTACCTCGCCAATCTCATCCAGGAAAGCAGTACCGCCATGGGCCTGTTCGAAACGCCCGGATTTTTGCCGAATGGCACCGGTGAATGCCCCTTTTTCATGCCCGAAGAGCTCACTTTCCAGAAGGGTGGCAGGATAGGCCGAACAATTAATCACCACAAAGGGCTTGTCCCTGCGCGTGCTTTTGCGGTGAATAGCACGGGCCACCAATTCCTTGCCGGTTCCAGTCTCTCCCTGAATTAGGACAGTAGCGTCGGTAGGAGCTATATCCTCGATTAGTTTGTAGATAACCTGCATCTTGGGATCCTTGCCAATGATCCCGCTGAATTCCGCGGAGGTTTCTATGCGACTCTGTAGAGTGCGTATTTCTTCCTCCTGTAAGATAGCTCGCTTGATGACCCCGGCAGCCTGAGTGAGGATCAAACCCACTGACTCAATTTCCTTAACGTTACACGGACAACCTCTAGGGCAGGGGATGACCAGCGCGCCAAAGAGTTGATTTTCATGGTGTAAGGGGACGATGGCCTGGCGCTTTACTGGCGGAAAGTCATCCATGACGAGTAGGGGCTCGAAGGCCATCTTCCTAGTGAAGGTAACCTTTGCCAGGCCCTCCAGGGCAGCCGTGGCAGTTTGGATGGTCGCTGGTTCCGCCACTGACCTTACCTCTTTTGCCGATAGGACAAAGAGGATATCCCGCTTATCATTGAAGAGCAAGAGCACCATATGGTAGCACTTCAGATTGTCCTGGAATTTATTGATCAGGAAGGAAGCGATTTCATTCAGGCCTCGCCGCTCGCCGATTTCCTGAACAATCCCACAGAAGGTTCGGGTTTGGTCATGGGCGCGCTCCAGTTCCTTAGTCTGTTCTTTAAGTCGTCCAGTATAATCCTCTATCCGGGCAACCATATCATTGAACGAGGCAGCCAATTTCCCTACCTCGTCATGTCCCTGCACCTGAACCCTCACGTCCAACTCCCCCTGGTCGACTTTTTGGGTGGCCCGGGCAAGTGACTCCAGCGGACTAGTGATTCGTCTGACAAAGAGGAGGCTTCCGCTAATGGCCAGCAAAAGGATCGCCAAGGTAAGGGCGCTCATCTGTAACCACAGTCTGGTCACCAGCCGGCGATAAGGCGCCTCTGAAAGCCCCAGGCGTAAGACAGCCTCCTTTCCCGCGAAAATAGGCCAGGCGATATCAAGATAGTGTTCGCCGCTGGTAGAGGCGATCTTCTGAAAACTCTTCTGATCGCCAGGGGTAATGGCATTTGCCTTGACCAGCCCCAGGGGGACACCCTTTCCAAAGGTGTGGGCAAGTACGTGATCGTCCCTGCAGATAAAAACATAGGAAATGGCGGGGTTGCTACGTATCTGGTGATCAAGCATTTTCTGAAGGGCAACTAGGTCGTTGATGAGGATCTTGTCAGCTGCCTCCAGGGCTACTGCATGGGCCAAATTCTCCGCCTGAGCAGCCATTGTCTCAAGCAGGCTGCTGCTGTAACGTTGTGTGACCAGCAGCGAGATAAGCAGGCCACTGCCGATCACTAAGACTGATGCAGCTACCACCAACTTGCTTTTAAGGCTTTGCAGGTGCATTAGGTTCCTTCTCCAGCAAGGCTCGTTTGTTGTCAAGGAGTTCTCGCATATACGACACTCACTGATAACTTCTGTCAACGATAAACTGATTTAATCGCAAGAGGGATTCCTTTACTGGTGAGTCAGGAAAGGGACTGAGGTAAGTCTCAGCATGATCCGCATAATCTTGCGCATCTCTTCGACATCTATTGATAGCACCATTATCCTGTACGAGCTCTATTATCCTTGAATAATCCTTCTCTGAGGCATTTCCATTTCTGAACAAATGCTCCAGTCTATCTCTTTCCTCTTTCTCCAGATAGGTAAGGGTATATATCAGTGGAAGGGTTACCTTTCCCTCTCTTAGGTCATTGCCTATCGGTTTACCGGCTTTCTCCGCAGTCGAGGTATAATCAAGGACATCATCCACAATCTGGAATGCGATACCCATATTGAGGCCAAAGTTCTTTAAGGATTGTATATAGGCTGGCTTTGCTCTTGCTACTATGCCGCCGCTTGTGCAGGCAGCCGATATTAGGGCAGCCGTCCTGGAAGTAATTATGCCCATATACTCGCTTCTTGTTATGTTCCAGTTATGGGTATTATCAAGCTCCAACATCTGGCCCTCGGTCATCGTGGTGGTAGCGTCCGCAAGGACCTTTAGGAAATCGATATGCTTCTTGTCAATTGCCATCTTGGAGGATTTGGAAAAGAGAAAATCACCCAGTAAGACCGCCGTAGGGTTTCCCCAGATCTTATTAGCCGATGATCTCCCCCTCCTGATGGAGGCATTATCAAGGACATTATCATGTAAAAGGCTTGCTACATGAAGACACTCAAAAGCGGCAGAAAGGGCATACATATCACTCTCGTGGTAATTACAGAGTTGGCAGGACAAGATAAAAAATAGCGGTCTTAGCCTCTTGCCTCCTCCAAGCAAGCTATAGCTTCCTACCTCTTCTATCAAAGAAACCCTGGAGTTGAGTGTCATACCAAGTTCTTCGTTTATCCTGCTAACGTAAGAGGCAAACTGATCTAAATATGTAGATTCCTCTGCCATGGTCTCTGTACTGAATTGTTTCCTATTAAACCCTCTATTACCTTTTAACCTTTTTGAAGTAGTATTCGCCCACGCCCGGTAGATTGATTACGATGGCTTCTCCAACAATTCTTCCTACAATTAGGCCGCCGGATTTGGTGTGCAGCCAGATTTCGTTTTTCCTGATTTCCCATTTGAAGGAGGCATTATCTTCTTCAGTAGACCAGGAACCCTGACCGTTAGCCATCAACTTAAGAGATATGGTGGGTGATTGTCGATTCTTGTTGTTATCTGCCTGATATTTCCCTACCAATTTCTCTCTATCCCCACAGGACAAGATCAACACCAGGAAGGCAATGAAAACAGTTATTAATAGAGATCGGCGTAGCGTCAACATTAAATCTCCTTTAAGATCAACGAAAATCTCTTTTCCAGATGGAAGGCCTTATCAAAGAATAAGACATGAATAGTCATGATAAGCCAGATTATGTCCCTTGCCAATGTCCACCAGCTTATCTGCTCTCCTATAGCATTGAAACAACCGCAGCTTATAGCTGCATCCCTCATCAAATTTATGAACATTGCAATGGCGAACATAATCATCAGAAGACCTGTGACTACTGCCGCTGATCGGACACGAATGCCGACAACAAGAAGTACCCCGCTGATGAGTTCAACCCATGGAAGCACAGCAGCCGAGATATTTACAGCCCAGTGAGGAGCTATCTGATAGCCGGCAATGGTTTCTGCAAACTCTCCCGGGTAATTTATCTTATACATGCTGGCATAGATAAAGAGCCCCCCAATATAAAGCCTGAGAATGAGCGCAAGATATCGATGGGTAAAAATCCTTTTTAAAAAAAGTAATGCCTTCATGGTGCTAAAGGGTAGTCTTTTTCCCGCCAAGCGGATAATCCCCCTGATAATACCTTCACATTTACATGGCCCTTTGAGGCTAGTTTGAAGGCCACACCCTCATCATAAAGCCTGCTGATGGTTCTGCCATAGACGATGATCTCTCGCTTCGGGTCAAGCCTGCTGAATTTCATCATGTACACGTAATCGAATAAAGCAAGGGGTAAATTGACAGCTCCTTGGATGTGTCTCTGTTTGAATAAGTCGTATGGCCTTGCGTCCACAAAAAGAGATGTCCCCGCATCATACCTCCGCTTTGCCCAATGTGCATCTATCTTAGGAGATGGTCGATGTAACCAGACTTGTGGGACAAGGTTGGTGCCCCCTGGATTGGAAAGATTGGAGATAATGCCCAGTCCGAGGGCAACAACCAAAATCAAAATGAAGTCCATAATTGACACTCGCCCTGTTCTTTCCATCTCTCTTTGGATGACGGACTTGACGTGAGCCTTTGCCCTTTCCAGCACTTCAATTCTGAGCCTGCTGGCAGAAAGATCATCTATGGTTTTTTTCAGCTGGACGTTTCTCTTCTCCAGATCGACGTTGAGTTTCTGTATGGTCTCAAATGATCTTGTCTTTCCCAAAAATACCGTGAAATTGTTGACTAGGGTCAGCAGAAGTTCTTGCTCCTCGTCCGAGAAACCTTGCTTTGTTATCTTGCTTCCGAAGCCCATAAGACCAAGACATGTATCATCAATGATAAATAATAGCCCTATGCTTGCGTCCATGGGGCAGATTGGGTTATCTGACAATTTTTCAGGGGGTATCATCTGCGCATTCATGGGGGTCAGATTCTTATCTTTAGCTGTTTCAAAGAACTTGATAGCGATCCTCTCAATATCATCCTCCCGCAGCCTTCTTAATTCCCTTTCTTCAATACCCCGATAGGCCATAAGTGCTGTCCTCTCTTCGCTATCTAACAACAGTATATAGGCCTGTCCAATGCTAAAGGTCCCCATAGTCATCAAAAGAAAGGTTTCCATAATCCTTTTCGTATCTGTAAGGCCGCTCAGTTCGCGAGTGGTGTCGTAGAGGGCGTGTAGGTGGAAAACCCGGCTGTCCAGCTCCTTCTGGGTGTGCTCCGCCTGCCTCAGAGCCCCTTCCTGCTCGGTATCTTTCTGCTGGAGGTCTAAGTTTAGTTGCCGGATGATTGCCATGGACCTGGCATTTCTAATGAAAGCCAGTAGGCTATTGGTGAGGCCCAGAAGGAATTCGATATCTTCGGCACTGTAAGCTTCGGTTAGTATCTTTTCTCCCAGTCCCACAAGCCCTGAGTATTTTTTATCGATGTTCCACCGGATCAGGAGTTTTGTTCCAGGCGGACAGAAAAGATTATCCGTGAGCCCGTCCCCCGCAATTAAATGGGCACCCATTGGTGAAGGAGCATCTTTCTGGGGGGTATCAGAAAAGTATTGCTGCATAATCCGCGGGATACCCTCATGAAGCCTTTTGATATCCCCGTGTTCTAGTCCTCGGCTGGTCACCTGGCCCTGCGACGATTCTGTATCTATCAGAAATACAAACCCCCGAGTGACCCCAAGGGTCCCCATGGAGGTCAGCAGAAAGATCTCTATGATCTTCTCCGTATCTCCAAGACCGCCCAGCTCGCGCGTTGCATCGCAGATGGTTTTCAGGAGAAACCCTCGCCTGTCCAGCTCCCTCAGGGCATGTTGTTCCTCGTCATTGGCCTGTCCTACTTTTTCAATCTTCATGTTGCTGTTCTTATTGGACGGACTTCTTAATTTGCAGGAAGAACTTATCTATGTCTCTGATGATTCCCAGGTGAGCAAACACAACCTTTTTATCTCTGGAGACAAGCATGACAAAAGGCGTCCGTGGTTCTCCTAATAACTTATGTATCTCAAATTTGGGGTCCTTAATAACTGGATAAGGAATCTGGTGCTCTTTCTTAAAATACGCTCTTTCAATAGGATTAGCTCCAACGGCAACGACAAGCATTTTGGTCTTCTTGTACATGTCGGCATCTTTTTTGATCCTGTAGAATAACTTATTAAACAGGGGCATCTGAATATGGCACTGGGGGCAATAAACGCGAACGATTTCAATCAGTATGAGCTGACAGTTCAGCTGATTGATTGAAAAGGTTTCAGCACCTTCTATTCCCAAGTAGGCCCTCTCATTTTCTGATGAAGGTGCCTCTAATTGAAATTCAGGTAGATACGAGCCAGCTACAGGAATGTTTCCGGAAAGGGCAGAAACAGGACCAAAGCCAGCAATCAAAACATAGCTCCATAACGGGAAGATCATCCACCTTAGTGGTCGTTTAAACATAATTGTTCGAGGCAACAGGTTCTTATAAATTGGCTCTTCTCTTTGATTTTATCCACTTTGAGGGAAACTCTTAATTGCATCTTCCTCGCGATCAAAGATCTTTGCAAACCCGGTAATCCCAACCATCTCGAAAATCTTCTTGAAATTTTCAGAAAGCCCGGTAATAGCCACAACTTGATTTCTTTTTTTGCTCTCTGAAAGTAGCTGGATCAATACGGCGATGCCAGCACCGTTTATGGAAGAATGTTCATTAAAGTGCATCAATATTTTAGTCGCACCTCTTTCAGAGGCTTTCTCATAGGTATCCATTAATAACGGCTCAGAAAGCGAAGTCACATTTCCCTCGATATCCATGATGGTGACATCATTCAGTGCCCGCAAAGAGATCTCGTTCACCCGATCCTTGGCCGATTTCAGCCTCTCTTCTGCTCGCCTCAAGGCGGAATCGAGGTCAAACCTCTGAATAGGTTTGTTGATAAAATCCGTGGCATTAAGATTCAAGGCCTTTACAGCTAAATCCATATCCCCATGGCCGGTAATGACGATCACTTCAGTGTTAGGATCGATCCCCTTGATCTGTTGCAAGACCTCCAGGCCGTCCATTCCCGGCATCTTTATGTCTGTAAGCACTATGGGAGGCCTTTCTTTTTTAAATATCTCAAGGCCTGCTGACCCATTTTCTGCGGTCAATGCGTCATATCCACAGGCGCCTAATAAAAGGTGGAACATGTGCAGGGTAGGTTTCTCATCATCGATAACCAAGATCTTGCCCATACTCTTTTCCTGTCCCTCCCTATTCTAGGGCGGAGGGGAATGCGAGCTTGAAGGTAGTAACTGATCCTTCTTCGCTCTCGACATGGATATCGCCCCCGTAGTCTCTTACAATCTCATAACTGATGGATAGCCCCAACCCCATACCCTCCCCCATTTGTTTCGTGGTAAAAAACGCTTCAAAAATTCTATCTCTCGTATGCTCTGGGATGCCAATGCCCGTGTCAGAAACCGCGACCACCACGCGATCATCTTCCCGGAAAGAGCGGATGCTAATAACACGATCGCTGGGTTTCGCCCGGGCCTCGTGTTTCTGATTTATAGCATCCCGGGCATTGGTTACCAGGTTGAAGATCACCTGTTGTAGGCGGTTGTTGTGGGCCAAAATGGAGGGGAGGGTCTGATCCAGGTCCAGCTTTACCTGTATGTTCTGGAGGCTCAGCTGCTTGCCGATAATATCAAGAACACCTCTAATAGATCTGTTGACATCTATTTTTTCTTTGGTAAAGTCAGCCTTCCTGCTGAACTCCCTGAGGCGGTTAATGATCTGTGTAGTCCTGTCTACCTGGTCACTCACCTCATTGACTACCTGAAACAGATCCTGCTCGGGAATCTTCTTCCCTTTTTCAATCATCATTTTTAAATATTCGTTACCCATCTTGATAGTGTTCAATGGCTGATTCAGCTCATGAGCGATACCAGCGGACATCTCGCCTAGAGTTGTCATCTTACTGACCTGTATTAATTTGGCCTCCTTTTCTACACTCTCATTAATATCGGTTGTGGTTGCTATGAGACAGTCCATGCCCATATGCCTTGCGTGACATGCCACAATATTTACATAGAAGGGCGCTCCTCCCTTCCTGGTATGCCTCTTCCTGGGATAAAAACCGCACTGATGGTTAGTGAGTTTCCTTAAACCCTCCTCAAGCTCCATATCCTGTTCAAATAATAGATCCAGGAATGTCATCTTGGAAAATTCCTCCTTTGATCGCTGATAACAATCCAGGGCGGTTGCATTGACATCTATGATCTTAAAGGTCTGCCCGTCCATGATAAAAATGGGGTTTGGAGCACTATCAAAGAGGGTTTTGTATTTTTCCTCCGATCCCCTTAGCTCCTCATTAACCTTCCTGAGCTCAGCGGTTCTTTCCTCCACCCTTGTTTCAAGCTCATCATGCGCTCTCTGTAAGGCCTCCTGCACCTCCTTGCGTTCCGTTGTATCCCAGAGGGTTTCAATTGAGCCCACCGTCTCTCCGTCAGGCCCTTTTATGGGCGCGGCTGTAAAGAAAAGCCATCTGCCCTTTTCCCCTATATGGGGGAAGAATTCCTCTGCCTCATAAGCACTTTCGATAAGCGGTGACTTCCTGCACCTATCACCGTAATACCTTTCTATCTCTTTCTTTTCCATGTTATCTACTATAAAATCGGCCATGATGGGCCTTTTTTCTGGCCTGAATGGCATCCACTGTTTATTGGTCCCGACTATCTCCTCGGCCTTGTAGCCAGTCAATTTCTCGCAGGCCCTGTTCCAGTGGGTGACAATATGGTCTTTGTTTATGACAAAGGTAGGTATGGTATTTCCCTGGATTATCTGTGAGAGGGTCCTCTCCCTCTCAACAAGCTCCCTCTCCACGGACTGCAGATGTCTGGTCCTCTCTTCCACGATCTTCGCAAGCTGCTGAGAAAAGAGGTCAAACTCCCTCTCGATCACCTTTGGCTCGCTTATATGTTGCCCTAACTCCCTCTTGATCCTTACCCTTTCCTCTTCTATCTGAAGAAAGTCCCAGACTGACATGGCCTCGAAATGATCTATCAACCCTACCTCTGCTGGTTTGGTTGCCTTCAGTTCCTCCAGGACCGTATTATCTCCTGTCAGTTCGATAATCAGATTCAATCCCTTCGTCTTATAGAGATCCCTGTAATCCGGGGTGGTGAATATCCCCTTCTCTCTGGCATATATCAACCCTTCGGCCTTATCATCTATATCAGCTACACCTAAGATGTTCAGTTTCTGGTCAATAAGATTCTCTCCAAGGACAATCTCAAGGATAGCCTTGCAAACCCTACCTCCACCGACAATGGCAATGTTGGAGCTTTGTAAAATGTCTCTCATCTTATACCCTTTTCAATCAAAAATATGAGATTTGTCGGCCTCAAACATGAGTTTGCAGGAGTCATACAAATCAACAGCCTTGTTATGGACACAGAAGAATAGCCTATTCACTTATGCCGCTCCTGATGAGGAACTGAAATGACAGGTGGCTCTTATCCCAGATTGTGTACTGAGGCTCAAAATGGGCCATTTTTTCACAATGAATGACCCCCTTCAGGATTCAGCAATGGCTGAAGCACCTCACACTTCCTGCATATCCTCATTTTTTCACCCCAATCCTCTCGTACGGTTCCTTCACAGATGGTTCCGTTGATAAACCAGCACAAATCACCGGCTTCAAATTCCCACGCCGGACATCTTTTCCTTCGTTCGACAGGACATTTTTTTGTGGTCCAGCACGGCTCGTGCGATTTACTGGTCCTTTGTTTCATGTACACCAAAAAAAGGGCCTGCCGCTCCCCATGGACCGGCACCTTTCGCCATCCTTGCTCGTAGCTATTGACAGCCCTGATAGATGTGCCAAGCAATTGAGCCATTTCCCTCTGAGTCTTTTTCAGTCTCTTGCGGACATACTTGAACTCCTCGCTTTCCACCGGGGCCTCCAACAAGGTTTCTCTCGAACGCTTAATAAAAAGCGCTTGACATCGCGTGCCACAACGTGATAGTTAAAAATGCTTTATATCACACTGTGGTATGTCCAGTCAACAGAAGAAAGATTCCTTTAGAACGAATCATAAAAACAAGGATTCTTCTTTTCCAAGTGAGGATCTATCTATGCTTTTAGTTCTTTCTCCCATTAAAAAGGCATGCCTTTTACTCAGGTTTGTGATTTTCGCGGTGCTCGTGTTTGCCTATGGTTGTGGCGGTGATGGCGACAGTGCGGTGGTTGACTTCTCTAAAACCGTGGCCGTGGAGCGACCTGGAGACCGGTTGTCGGAATATCCCGTTTTCAGAGTGGCTGTGGCGTCCATGGTCTCGCCTAAGGAAACGTTCGTCTCTTACTATCAGCTTTTAGATTATATCGGCGACCGACTTGGGCGGGAAGTTCAGCTCATTCAGCGAAAGACCTATGGTGAGATTAATGAGCTTTTAGGTGAGGGGCAGATTGATCTGGCCTTCATCTGCTCAGGACCCTATGTTGCAGGGAAAGAAGAATATGGTTTTGAAGCGCTCGCTATACCCCTTGTCCGGGGAGACCATCTCTATCAGTCGTACCTAATCGTCAACAAGGACAGCCCCTTTCATAAGCTTGAGGATCTGAGGGGCAGGGTCTTTGCCTTTACTGACCCGGAATCGAATACTGGAAGGTTGGTACCCACTTACTGGCTGGCGCAGATGGGGGAGAGGCCAGAGACCTTTTTTGGGAAGATCATCTATACCTACAGTCACGACAATTCGATACTGGCAGTGGCGAGGTTACTGGTGGATGGGGGCGCTATTGACGGGCAGATATGGGAATATTTCAACAATAGGAACCATATCCATACATCCAAAACGTGTATCATAAGAAAATCAGAACCTTTTGGCAACCCCCCGATAGTGGCTTCCGTATACCTGCCGACTCAACACAAAGGGCTTATCCGTCAAGTGCTTTTTTCCATGCACCGTGATCCTGAAGGCAAAAGGATCCTCAATGAACTGATGATCGACCGGTTTATAGCACCAAAGGAAGAGTGGTACGATCCCATTCGGCGCATGAAACAAGACCTACGCCTGTCGGAGAAGACAACCCATGCGATTGAAAAGCCTTAGAAGCAAATTGCTGGTCGCGGTCTCTACGCTTACCGCCCTTATTATCGGTAGCGGCCTGCTCATCTCGCTGCTGGTCACGCAGCGCTACAGCAGGAGTGTCTTTAAGGAGGCGGCCGCCCAAGCAGAAAATCTGGCCTACGTGGTTGCCCTCGAGGCGGCTGACAAGATCCTCATCAACGATCTGGTTTCCCTCCAGAAAATGCTTGACCACCAGATGCGCAATAGGTCCTCCCTTGCCTACCTTTTTGTGGTAAAGGACGAGCAGGTATTGGCCCACACCTTTACGAAAGGGGTGCCTCTAGAGCTGATCAGCGCCAATGATGCTATTGAAGACGATCAGGGCCATTTTAAGAAGCTCGCATCCGCCAGCGGTGAACGCTATCTGGATATCGCCTGGCCTATTTTCTCTGGAAAGGCAGGGGTGTTGCGCATGGGGTTCTCGGAAAAGCCCTATCGGCAGCAGGTGACTGGGTTATGGCTGCAGATGAGCGAGCTCACCCTGGGAATTCTTTTTCTCGCTCTTGCGGCGACCCTCCTTTTTATAAAACGGATCACGTGGCCATTAGTGGCACTGACAGAGGCCGCCGAAAAAATTGACGAAGGTTATGACCAGGAGCTGAGAGTTGAGCCGAAGGGTTATGATGAAGTGGGAAAGTTGACTTCTTCGTTCAATCACATGGTTGCCCGCATTAAGGAGTACACCCAGCAGCTTGAAGAGAAAACCATCGAGCTGGATAGAGCCCATCGCCTGACTCGAAGCTCTTTCGCTATTGTTCAGGAAATCGGAGCTCTGTCCAAGTTGAATGAAATCGGCTCCTTCCTGATCGATAAATTCCAGGACATTCTGAAGTGCAGCCAGATGGTGCTCTTCATTTTCAATAGCAACCGGGACCTCCTCTTTACTGTATCGCCGAGAGGCGTCAAGATACTGAAAGAACCAGCGACCACCCCAACTGCTATTGCTGTTCTGGAGAGCATGACAAAGGTTACCTTAACTAAGAGGAGCATTTTCAAGCCGCCACTTATTCCTGATGACTTTCAACAAGAAGCATCGCACCAGGCGATCATTCCTTTTAAGCATGAAAATCAATCTCTTGGCGCGCTGGTCGTTGCATGCCCTGAAGACCGGTGCAACGTCAAGGAAGTGGATGCGGTGGGTTTGATTTTGACTCAGGCTGCCGCGGTCATCAAGCGGGCTGTATTACAGGAGGAAGAAATACGTGATCTCCAGGGCCATATTGAGAGCACAGCGGAGTTTAACGGTATGATTGGCAAGGACCCCAAGATGCAGACGATCTACAAACTAATCGAGGATATCGCACCCACGGATGCTACCGTTCTAATTCAGGGAGACAGCGGCACCGGCAAGGAATTGGTGGCCCGTGCCGTACACCAAATGAGCCCCAGGAAAGACAAGCCGTTCATCGTGGTCAATTGCTCAGCCTACCCAGCCACCCTCTTGGAAAGCGAACTCTTTGGCCACGAGAAGGGGGCTTTCACCGGGGCCATCCGCCAAAAGATCGGACGTTTCGAGCAGGCCCATGGAGGTACCGTATTCCTGGATGAGATTGGCGAGATACCCCCCTCAGCCCAGATCAAGCTGCTTCGGGTGCTCCAGAGCAAGAAATTTGAGCGCCTGGGAGGCCAACAGACTCTGGCCGTGGATATGCGCATCCTCGCAGCCACCAATAAGAATTGCGTCCAGGAAGTGAAAAATGGCCATTTCCGTGAGGATCTCTTCTATCGCCTTTGTGTGATTCCCATTCACTTGCCGCTGCTCAGGGAACGACCAAATGACATCCCGCTGCTGGCCCGGCATTTTCTGCGCCGGTTCGCCACGGAACAGGGTAAGGATATTCAGGGGTTTAGCTCCGAGGCCATGCGGATCATGCTTGATTATCCATGGCCGGGAAATGTTCGTGAGCTGGAAAACAGCATCGAACACGCCACGGTACTGGCAAAAGGGGACCGGATCGAGGTTCCAGACCTGCCTTCCGCGATTTCTAAAGCACACCCCGCCGCTCAGGCTGGACCGCACGGGACTCTTCTGGAAAATGAGAGAACACTGCTCAAGGAAGTCCTGGAGGAGTGCGACTGGAATAAGAAAAAGGCAGCCCAGCACCTGGGGATCAGCCGCAGTAGCCTCTATGACAAGCTGAAAAAATACCAGATCACCAGGCCCACGATGCATTAGCAGCCCAAGCTATTTCAATATCCCATCTAGACCTTCTAATATATGTAGTCCTGGAAAAAAATGTCCGGATTTCCGGCATAGATTAAGTGTCTTTTTTCACAAAGAAATCCTGATATCATAGGCTATGATGTCTGCAATCCATACAGAGTGAGTAGAAGTATCACCTTATCTTCTACGTTATACTACGCCCTCCCCCGAGTTTTAGTTCATGAGTCTCTTCGGGTGGAAAGGAATTTCTACTGTCATTTCAGATTGTTAAACGATTAGGGCCCAAGTGCACAGGGGATCTCAGCTATATGATGGGCGGGTGTAAAATGCTGGCACGGAATTTGCTGAATCACGTACCACAAAGTGGTACTTATACGAAGTTTAAAGTTCGGAAACCTCTCTGTCACAGGGAAAGAGCCTAGGGAGTGCAAGTCCGGATGAAGAAAGAGGTTCTGGTACTTGATGCTGATGAAAAGCAATGCAGGGAGCTATGTGCCATGCTGGAAGAGAGGCACTACCGGGTAAACCCGATGAATTCGTTGCTGAATCTGGAAAGATACATACAGGGAGGTGGCTGCCGAGCGGTTATTCTGGACCTGGATACGGTACCTGTCAACAACCGCGCCCTTCGGGAGCTAAAAAGAAAAACCCCCGGGGTCTACATTGTAGGCTTGTCCAAGCGCCAATTCCATCCTGAGTTAAAAGAGGCCATAGGCAGCCACATTTACGCGTGTCTCGGCAAACCGGTTGATCCGGATGAACTCGTCTACTGGCTAAGGAGTATTTACGAAGATGACGTAGAACCAAAATGTTAGCGCAGCGGAAAACAGTCTATACTGCCAAATTTTCTGGATTAGCTACAACGACTAGGGAGGGTAACATGAACAGCAAAGGTGTAGTGAGAATGGTTGTTCTGTGTCTGACGGCCTTGACTATGGCGGCCTGCGGGGGTGAGGAGGTCGTAGATGTTGAAGAGACCTTGGCCAAGCCCAGGGCTTACGTGGGCGCGGAGACGTGCAAGAAGTGCCATTTGGAACACTACGATTCCTGGAAGATGACCTTGCACAGCCGCACGCTGCAAGATGTCCGGGAAAACAAAGACGCCATCATCGTCGATTTCGACGTCAAGAACATCCAGGAGAGCCTGGCAAACCTCGGCGACAAGCTCAAGGTGCCTGCGGATAAGATCTACATCCCCACAGTGGATGAGATCAAATACAGCTTTGGCAGCCAATGGAAACAGAACTATCTCGTGGAGAAGGACGGTACACTCTATGTCGCTCCCACTCAGTACAATGCCGATTCCCATGACTGGGTCAGTTACCATGAGGAGGACTGGGACAAACGGCCCTTTCTGCTCCATTGCGGCGGGTGTCACGCTACTGGCGTTGATCTTGAGAAAAACACCTTCCACGAGACGAGTGTATCTTGTGAGGCCTGTCATGGTAAGGGCTCCTGGCACGCGGCCTTGCCCAAGACCGCGGTCTTCGAAAAGCGGCAGACCATAGTCAACCCGGCCAAGCTTACCATGGGGGTGGCGGTGCAGATCTGTGGCTCGTGCCATAATCGGGGCAAGGCCACCAAGGTCGAGGGGGCCGGCTGGCCTGTGGGGTACGAGCCAAGCAAGGCCCTCGAGACTTACTATAGATCCACCTCCTACGTCGAAGGCGACGTCAAGAACGTATACGCCAATGAGTTTTCAAAGGGCCACCACCAGCAATACATTGACTGGACACAATCGTCACATTACAGGGAAGGGGTGACCTGCACGTCCTGCCATTATGTGCATCAGTTGGGGATGCCCCCCACTCGTTCCCAGACGTTGTCATCAGGGTCCCAGCAGTGCTTTGAATGCCATGTGCAGACAAACAAAGCCGCATCCCACGCCATCCACTCCTTTGGCAACTGTGTGGGCTGCCACATGCCGAGGATTGCCACGAGCGCGGAGTCCGGAGACATTCACAGCCATGTGTTCGTATGCTTAGTACCCAAGGATACTTTGGAGAACCCTGCTATTCCGAACTCGTGCCAGACCTGCCACAAGCACAAAGATGCGGACTTGGAGAAGCTCCAGAGGGAGGCATATCCCCCGACGGGACCGGAAGAGGAATTCGAGGAGGGTGTATTCGAGGAGGGCGAATTTGAGGAGGGTGAATTTGAGGAGAAGGCTGAAGTTGAGGAATAGGATTTTCAGCCAAAACAAATGTCATATAGTGGCTCACTTCACTGCGTGAGGAGTCGGTTGCTGACTAAGGATGGATTGCATGAAAATGACTGTTCTCATGGGAGGAGCTCTCACGGCGGCACTGCTGTTTGTGCCGGATGTGATCTCAGCACAGGAGGAGGTAGCCTCGGATATCCGACGCTACAAGGAGTATGAGGTCAGCACGGGCTACTACGAAGAATTTGAGGTTCTACCGCGTCGCCAGCTGCCGCTGGTAGGCGTACCGGGGGTAGCACGGGGCCTCTTCCCTTACAGCCCATCCGCGGCCGAGGTACGTATCAGGACCCGTTTGGCAGACTCCCACCGAGCCATCAAATTTTACAAACAGAGGCCATGTGAGGACTGCCACATCGAGGAGACGAGGGACATCCACACAACTCGGGCCAACCTCACCTGCCGCCAGTGCCACGGCGGCGAGCCAGTCGCCAGTATCAAGCACTACTATTCACCCCTGAACCCCATCCGCAAACATGCTTATGTGTGTTCCAAATGCCATCAGGGAGCCAGTGTCTCTTTTGGCTCCTATATCATCCATGAACCTCCTGCAGGATCAATAACAACCAGGAAGACCTTTCCCGCCTTATACTATGCTTATTGGTTTATGCTATTGCTCTTGGGCTTCACACTGGCTTTCTTTATACCTCATAGTTTTATGGTGGGCCTCAGGGAGTTACTGAGGAAAAATGGAAAGGCTGGGGGCTGATGCCAAGGCGTTACATTAAGAGGTTTAGTAGATTGGAGCGGGCGTTTCATCTTTACCTTATATTGACCTTTCTTACTCAGGCGGCTACTGGGTTCAGCCGGATGTATATCGCCACTTCCTGGGGTGAGAAGCTCAGCAGGGTGTTCGGCGGCTATGAGACCGCGCGTTCGATCCATCAAGTGGTGGGTGTCTCGATGATCGGGGGCTTCCTGGTGCACATCGTATACCTGACAAGAAAGATCGAGCGGCAGAATCTGAGAGAAAGCATCTTTGGCCCGGACTCTCTGGTCCCTAACCTTCAAGATGCACGACATTTATGGAAGCGAATTCTTTGGTCTTTCGGTCTGGGTTCACCTCCTAAATTGGACCGTTGGGCCTATTGGGAGAAGTTCGATTACTGGGCGGTCTTCTGGGGCTTACCCCTGCTGGCGATTACCGGATTGATGCTAATGTACCCCCTACTGACAAGCCGCATATTGCCTGGCTGGACCCTGAATGTCGCTGCTCTTGTGCATAGGGCTGAAGCAATCCTGGCGATCTCTTACATCTTCATAGTCCACTTTTTTATCGGGCATCTTCGGCCCTCCAGTTTTCCCATGAGTGAGAGTATGTTCTCGGGCAGTGTCATACTGGAAAAGGCAATGGATGAGAAACCAGCCTGGGTAGAACGCCTAAGGAAGGAGGGAAAACTAGGGCATGGGATGGTGAAGCCTCCGGCCCTCCGGTACAGGATACTCTATTTTGTCTTTGGGTACATGGCCATGGTCGCTGGCCTCTACCTGCTCGTAAAGGCAATCATTCATATCGGGGATATAAGGTTGCATTAGAAATTACAGGCAACTTATGAAAGAGCGTATACCGAAGGTAGGATTGGCATCTTATGGGGTAGTAATTGGTTTCATCATCGGCCTCTGCCTCATAATGATTACTACTGCGTGGCCGGCTTGGGCCCAGAAAAGAGGTTCCAGGCGTATCTATCGTGAGCTGAAGATGACCACGGGGTACTATGAAGAGTCCGACGTTACTTCGCGCTATTACCTGCGTTTGGCGGGAGGACCGGTCTTACCCCCAGGGCTGATCACTTCAAGCCCAAGAGGCGAGTCGATGCGATGGAGGGCATTCTTAGCTGACTCGCACTGGGGGATCAATATCAATAGGCTTCAAAAGTGTGTTGATTGCCATCCGCGACAGGCTCGGGATATTCATACGGTCAGGGCCAAGATCACCTGCCGCCAGTGCCACGGCGATGAACCCATCGCTGGCATCTACCACTATTATTCCAAGATGAACCCCACTCGGCGGCACGCCTATGTATGCGCTAAGTGCCATGACCGGGCCAACAACTCATACGCGACGTACGTGATCCACGAACCGAACCCGCCCGCCATGGCTACCCAGAAGACGTTCCCCCTGCTCTTTTACTCCTTTTGGATCATTGTGGCCATTGCCGCGGGAACCTTTATCGTCTTCTTGCCGCATACCTTCCTGTGGGGGTTTAGGGAGCTCTTGGCCAAAGGGCAGAGGCAAGGTGAGAGCATGATTAGACGTTTCACCCCGGTGCAGCGATTGTTCCACCTACTGTTAATGCTCTCCTTTGCCACCCAAGCAGCTACAGGCCTATCCCGGATGTACATTGAGGCGAGCTGGGGCCGTTTCTTGGCATCACTTTTCGGCGGCTACCACAGGGCGCTCGCTGTCCACAAGGGGGTGGGCGTCTTCATGTTAGCCCTTTTCGTCGTCCACGTGCTGTATGTCTTGGTCAAGATCGACTGGCGGCGTTTTCCAAAGAGCATTTACGGTCCTGACTCCTTGCTGCCGCGGTGGGCTGACATACGTCAAGCGTTCCAGCACCTGGGCTGGTTCCTAGGTAAGAGCACACATCCGCGATTCGATCGCTGGGCTTATTGGGAGAAGTTCGATTACTGGGCCGTATTTTGGGGGATGGTCATCATCGGTGGTACCGGCATCATTCTCATCAACTCTGTGGTCTCCAGCCGTTACATGCCTGGCTGGGGGCTCAATGTGGCTCTGTGGATCCATCGCGTTGAGGCTATCCTGGCCATGGCCCATGTATTCATTGTCCACTTCTTCATCGCTCACCTCAGGCGGCACAACTTCCCCATGGATTTGGCTATGTTCGAGGGAAGCGTTGGCCTTGATGCTGCCCGCCACGAAAGGCCGGCCTGGATTACAAGGTTAGAGAATACCGGGAAACTGGAGGGTATTCTAGATAGAAAAGCAAAGCTCGGTTGGCGCCTCCTCTTCTATGTGTTTGGCTATGCCGCGTTGGCCTTTGGGGTATTTCTCCTCATCGGCGGCCTGGTCAACAGCCCTTACATTACCCTCTTTGGCTAGAGGGAACATGAGCAGGTGCCATGGGGAAATACATTGACCTATAAGGCAACCGCATTTGATGTAGTTTTAATTGTTCTCATATTGTTTTTTTCGCTGGGAGCTGTTTTACACACGAGACTTGATCTAAACCGGCAACTACCGAAAGTGTCCGAGGCATCCGTGTATCAGGAAGGCAAATTATTTAGGCCGCTGAGTCTGGATAAAGACCAAGAGGCTATCGTATTGAACGGGCGGATGTTAATCGAGGTTAAGGGAGGAAGAACAAGGGTTAGAAAATCAGATTGTCCACGCAGGATATGTGTCAATACGGGATGGATAAAGACCCCGGGGCAAGTCATTGCGTGTGTGCCCAACAAGGTTTTGGTTGAAATCAATTCAGGGGGTTCTCCGTTTCTGGACGCAGTCGTTTATTGATTTCGTGGGAAAAAAGTAATGGTGGAGTCTAAAGAAAATCACAAGATCTATAAGATAGCGCTTCTGGTCTCAATCTCCTGCGTTTTGCAGATATCTGAATCCTTAATTCCTCATCCTATCCCTGGGCTGCGTCTGGGCTTGGCTAACATGGTGACCCTGATAGCCTTAGTCACTCTTGGTTTTGGATCTGCCCTGGAAATAGCCATCCTGCGCACTATATTGAGTTCCTTCATTATGGGAACCTTTATGTCCCCCACCTTTATCTTAAGTTCTTCAGCGGCTGCCGTAAGCACATTGGTGATGGGGTTTTTCTATTGGTTATCGAGTTTCCACCAACGTTATCGGTTAAGCCTCATAGGGATAAGTATTGTTGGCGCACTTTCTCATAATACAGTTCAGCTGTATCTAGCCTATCTCATTCTCGTGAAACACGGAGGGATTTTCGTATTTTTCCCCTGGCTGTGTATTGGCTCGGTGGTTATGGGTTGGATTACTGGTGCCGTTGCAGGTAGTGTCTGCAGCAAGCTAGAAGAAATTCAGAAACAAAAGCCAGTAGCTGAGATGGCTCAGAGAGATTTTTCTGGAATGATTTGGAATCATTACGTGCCCGGCGAGTCTTTTCTTCACCGGCTCCCGGCCGAGATAAGGATTGCCAGCATTTTTATTCTATCGCTGGCGGCGCTCATCTTTCGTAATTTCTGGCTTTTCTTAGGGTTATTTTCCTTCCTGTACGTGATCGTATTGTTTTCACGTACTTCCTTCGCCTTCCTTTTCTCAAGGGTAAAGAGATATACCCCATTGGTGTTTGCCGCCTTTTTACTTCCCGTGTTTTTCAACTCAGGTGTCCACGTTTTATCTACTGTAGTCTATTTTAATATCACCTATGAGGGCCTGAGCACAGGTGCCCTTCTTGCCTCTCGGATCCTTTTTTTGATTCTGGCAAACTCCTTGTTGGTGAGGACCACCTCCCCCGAAGAGATGACCCAGGGGTTTGCGAAAATATTATCACCTTTACGGATCTTACGTATTTCCGACAGAAGGATAGCAACTGTGCTTTCCCTGTCCTGGATGGCTGTCCCTTTTTTCTGGGAAACAGCCCGGAGGACTATCCATGCGACGAATCTAAGGAAGGCGAAGAATTTGCGTAACCTTGTTCCGCTTTTAAGTAACCTCATCGCTACACTTTATTTAGAGAGGGAGCTCCGGGAAAATGCTTGTCCTGAACAAGAGGAACAATTGATTGGTCAAAATACAACTGAAAGGTGTGTGAATTATAGAAATAATGGGGTAGATGCTTATGGACATAATTCTTAAAAAAGGAGGGGAGAGATGAAGTTAGGTCTCGTTTTGGCAACCGCCTGTGCACTCGTATTTCTTAGTGTAGGTTTTGCAAAGCCTGATGAGATATCAGACCTAAAGGATCAAGTCAGGGTGTTATCTGAGAGGGTTGAGGAGCTCGAAGAGGCACCGTCTGATGTGTCAGGTGAGGGGATAGGTATTGGTGGGCACCTCAAGTTATATATGGCGGATCGATCGGATGGTGAACGTAATCGTGTTGACCAGAACAATAACCTCTCAGCTGGCATACATGATTTTTGGCTTTACCTCAGTAAATCGCTCTCGGATTTTCTGATGATCGATGTGCAGACCATAACTTCCGTCATTGCTGGGGCAACGCCAAGCCTTGGGAGCGATATAGACAGGGCAACCAGCGCTTCTTTTAGTACGAAGATTGACCAGGCTTATATGACTGTGCTTTTACCGCGAGAGGTGGAGTTAAAGGTTGGCGCGTTTTATCCGCTCTTCAGTGAAGAGTATGGAAGACAGATCTGGTGGCACGAGCAATATCATGGCAACAAGGGTTTGCTCACGCTGGAAGCCTGGTATGATAACGGCATTGAGCTATACAGGAACTTCGATTTCGAGGCACTGTCCCTACCTGTGTATCTTTACGTATTAAATGGTGACAATAGGTACACTGACAACAACGGGGGAATGACGGGTTTACTCCATCTTGCCCCCGAATTCTTCCTGGGCAGGCTTAGGCTTCTGGGCTCCTTTGGTTTTGGGAAATGGGATGACAATGATGACTACGATACGACACGATATGCGGTTGGCGCTGACTTCAGATACCAGAACCTTAACGTCATGGCTGAATATATGCATAAAGAATGGGAAAGCTTACCTTTGACTGCCGGAGGAACAGCTGATGGGGAAAATAAAGGTTACTACATAAAGGCACTGTACAGTTTCACGCAAAAGTGGCGGGGATTGGTTAAGTACAGTAGCGTAGAGCTTTATAATGCGTCAACTACCATGTTAACCGATACCTACGACACCCTTTGTCTTGGAGTGAATTACTTTATTACGGAAAGCTCTACGATTATCGGTCAGGTTGCATTCGTGGATGCTGATAGGTCCGATGGTTCGGAAACCCTCGAATATACCCGGTTCACCATTGGTTGGCGAACAACCTTTTAGGATCTTGTAGGTTAACAAAAAAGTTACCGCTGTAGAGGAGTCCAAGTGAAGAGGGGATTGTTACCTAAAAAAGTAAAGTTATCCTTTGTGCTGGTAGCAGTGGTCGTTATAGGGTTGTTAGCGGTGAGGATATACAATTCCGGGAGATTGCATCTGGAAAAGCAGACCCGCTTTATGATGGACACCTATGTGACCATCTATGCGCTCGGACCCAAGAAGGTTACCTCCCGGGCAATCGACTTGGCCTTAGACCGGATGCAGGAGATTGAGGCGAAGTTTAACATTCTCAACCCTAAAAGCCCTCTCTACGCATTTAATCACCGAGGTGAGCCAGTTTCTGACCAGGAGATCCTTGATGTTGTGCGCCTTGCCTTAAAGGTTAGTCATGAGTCTGGGGGAGCATTTGATATCACTATCTCTCCCTTAGTGGAGCTCTGGGGATTCTATGGGGATTCTTACCACCTTCCCGGGGAGCAAGAAATCAAAGACTGCCTCAGCGGGGTTGGTTATGAATATCTTACTATCGTGGGGAATGGGAGGCTTGAAAAGAGTAGGGATAATATTCGTATTGACTTGGGGGGAATCGCCAAGGGTTATAGCGTTAGCCAGGCGGCGAAGGTCTTAAGAGCGGAGGGGGCAACATCTGCCCTGATTGATGCAGGGGGGGATGTATACGCCCTGGGCAAAAAGGGCAGCAAGTTTTGGAACGTCGGCATTAGGAGCCCGCGGGGGGAAGATCTGTTAGGCTATGTGGAAGTGGAAGACCTGGCGGTTATGGGTTCCGGCGATTACGAGAGATTCTTCATAAAGGACGGTAAGAGATATCACCACATACTCGATCCCAAGACAGGATGCCCGGCGGAGGGCTTGAGCGGTATTACGGTCATCTATCCAGATCCCATCATAGCCGACGCCTGGGCTACTGCGCTCTTTGTTATGGGTCCGGGGAAGGGACTTGAAACTGTTGAGAAGATACCTGGCATGGAAACCATCATGGTAACTACGTCAGGAGAGACACTATATTCATCCGGACTAGAGAACGGCCTTAAGGTTATCCCGAAAATCGAATGACGGAGGTTGGTTTATGTCTAAGAGGATTATTTCTCTAGTGATTGTTACTGTTTGTATCTCATTCGCCTTGTCGGGGATCTGTTACGCTTTCGTTCTCCTCACCAAGGAACAGGCCTTCAAGAAGGTGTTGGGCAAGGACTATGACATTGTCATCGAGACAAAGGAGCTGAAAGGCGAAACGCTGGCAAAAGTAAAGCGGAGATTAGGTGGAAAGCTGGTTCATTATCAGGCGGGGTCAGAGTCGAGAAGGGTTGAAGAAGAGACGAAGATTGACTTCCACTTTGCCGTAAAGGATGGGAAGAAGGTTGGTGTAGCGATCATCGATGTAGAACCTGGAAAATGGGGGCCGGTGGAGTTCTTTATAGCATTAGACCTCGAGGCCACCGTAAGAAAGGTAAGGGTTATGAGCTATCAGGAGAAGAGAGGTCGCCCCATCGCTCGACTCAGTTTTCTTAGGCAGTATAGGGGCAAGTCAAGTAAAAGCCGGTTAAGGGTAGGGAGGGATATTACCGGCATAAGCGGCGCTACCATCTCCTCTATTTGTGCCACCTTTGCGGTGAAAAAGGCCATTGTCTTGTTTGAGGAACTTTACCTCAGCTAGAGATACAGAGGCCCAGATGAATTTCAGATAAAGTGAGGGAAAGGAGGGTATTATGATGAGAATTCTTTCGAGGTGTTTTGTCACGGGGCTTGTATTGGTCTTTGCCCTCTCGCTGTCTGGATGTGGAAGCAAGAGTGGGCAAGGTGAGGCTGATCCCGAAAAACCGCTCGTTCTTCAGACATTCAGCGAAAATTGCAGTCTTTGCCATGACTCCGGAAGTGTTGCGGACGTTGAGGAGGTGCACCGTACAGCAACAAACAGCCTTGCAGGTGAGATCACTGGTGTGACGATCGTCGGCGGCACGGTAACGGTATATTTTAGACTCTTCGATAGCGAGAATCCCCTTATTCCCCTTGCTTCTGTTGCGGCATCTAGTATCAGATTTACCATCGCTCAACTGGTTCCGGGAGCGGGCGGCGACGCGAGCTACTGGCAGAGCTATATCAACACAGAGGCGACCAAGGAGCCAGGCGATCCCGGGCCGATGCCTGACGGCACCACTGAAGTTCAGGCCACGTACGAAAGGGCAAACACAACAGGTGGGACATTTACGGACAATGGAGATGGCACCTATTCATATGAATTCTCCTTTGATATCACAAGTGTAGATCCCCCGGTGACTTACGACCCGGCCCTCACCCATCGTATTGCCATGCAGGTTAGCGACAATGTCGACAACGCCATTTACGATTTCCGGCCAGACGGGGCCCCTGTCATCACCACCCGCGACATAGCCATGAATGCATCCTGTAACGAGTGTCATGTAAAGCTGGGCTTCCATGGCGGCGACAGGATTGCGGTGGAGTACTGTGTGACCTGCCACAACCCGGGCAGCGCGGATCCAAACAGCGGCAACACCGTGGATATGACAGTCATGATTCACAAGATCCACATGGGTGAGGACCTGCCGAGTGTTGAAGCAGGCGGGGAGTATGCGATCTGGGGTTACTATGACAGTAAGCACGACTACTCCGATGTCGCCCATCCTCAGGACATCCGGAACTGTACCAAGTGCCACGACGCCGCAGATACACCGACTCCTGATGGCGATAACTGGAAGGACGTGCCCACTATGGAGGCCTGCGGTTCCTGCCATGATGATGTCGATTTCGCGGCCGGTACAGGCCACACGGTTCAGACAGACAACAGCGCCTGCGCCACCTGTCATCCTGCTACGGGAACACCCACTACCGGGAAGAATGTGGTAGAGGCTCACGAAATCGCTGCACAGGTTGCCTCGGCGAATTTTAAGTACAATATTCTCGATGTGAGCACCTCGGCAGGCACAGGGGGCGCCTTGAATGTCACGATAGAGTTTTCCATAACGGATCCGCAAAACGGCGATCTGGAATACGACATCTTTGATGGGACTACGGCGAATCTCACCCGTCCGAGCTTTTTGATCGGCTGGGATACCACTGATTACACAAACACCGGCAGCGGCGCCACTCCCGCCCAACCTGTTAGTGTCAGTGTTAGTGATGCGACGGAGATCGGGACGAGCAACACATTTACGTTGACAGTGAGCGATGCGGTCCCGGCGGGGGTAACCGGCTCCGGTGTTGTTGCATTGCAGGGATATGTGTATAAGGACCTGGATGGGGACGGCCAGATTGATGATAGAGTTCCGGTCAAAAGTGTGGTAAAGGCCTTTGCCATTACCGATACTACAGCGCAAAGCCGCCGAGAAGTCGTTGACATTGACAATTGCAACAAGTGCCATGAGTCTCTGAGCCTGCACGGTAACAATCGTACCGACGAGATCCAAGTCTGTGTTATCTGTCATAATGCCAATGCTACAGACATCGAAGTGCGTCCTGCGGACTCCACCACCGCGGCTGACGGTAAGGCGGAAGAGACTGTTGACATGAAGTATATGATTCATGCCATACACGCAGGGGATAAGGACCTTCATGGCTTCCGCGAGAACGGTATCGTGGTCTATGGCTACGGAAATAGAGAGCACGACTTCAGCCATGTCCGTTTTCCGGGCATTCTCAACAACTGCGAGGCCTGTCACGATAGCGGCACATACGGAATTCCCCTTGATGAGAGCGTTCAGACCACCACCGTCAAAACAGGCAGTGACCTGGCAGACCCGAATGATGATAAAAACGTTACCCCAGCGGCCGCAGTCTGTTCCTCCTGCCATGACGACATTCTTTCCAAATCTCATATGGCAGAAGAGGGCGGGGTTTTCGATTTCAAGTTATATAAGCCAGAAGAGGAAACGACTGACACAGGTGGCCCGAGTGGCACGCAACCACCAGGGCACACCGACAGGACAGACTGTTTCACTTGCCATAGTTAGTTTCCAACGGCGGAGCCTTGGCTAAAGGGGGCCGTGAGGCGCGCCCCTGTCTTCCGTATAGACGGGTGAAATTTTACCATGCTTTCGGGGCTGGATGCTTTTTTTGACTAACCAAGGAGAAAAAGGGTCTAATCCATGACAGAAAGGATTATCGAACAGTTGGTTATAGTTGGTGTTAGTATCAAACAAACATCAGCCGATTTACTGGATAGGATTACATTTAGGGAAGACGATGAAAAAGTAGATTTTCTAACTCTTCTTCTGTCAAAAGGGATCTCAAACCCCATTCTACTTTCGACCTGTAACCGGGTTGAGGTTGTTTTCTTGGGGAATTCCCTAATAGACGGACGAACTGTAATTGAAAGTCTAGGAAGGTGTAAAAAGATAACCGGGCGCGTCCCCTTTTATACATTATCTGGAGAAGAGGCTGTTAAACACATCTTTAGGCTTGCTGGGGGAGGCGATTCAATAGTAGTAGGAGAACCTCAGATATTTGGTCAGGTAAAGCACGCGTACTTTTTATCAAAGGAGAATAATCTTATTGATCACTGCTTTATGGATCTCTTATTCAATGCGGTTTTCCATGCGGGAAAGAGGATACGGACAGAGACATCTATCCAGAATGGAAATCTCTCCATAGCCTCAGTAGCCCTTGATATTATGAAGAGGAAGATTGATCCCAATGGGTCGAAAAAGGTACTTGTTATCGGTTGCGGGAAGATGGGTAAATCAACCCTGGGATATCTTGTCGGAATGCGTGGTATAGATAGTATTACCCTTACCAACAGAACGGCTTCTNNGAGGTAAAGAGTCGTCTTCATAATTTTGATATCGTTATTAATTGTATTAGCTATCCCGGGTATTTGATTTCAAAAGATGACGTACCTAGGCGAAAAAGAGGGCAAATCTTTGTTGATATTGCCATGCCACGGGCAATAGATCCGGATGTCTCTAACATAGGCAATATCACACTCATTGATATGGAGATGATCAAGGATATATCCTCACAAAACAATGTAGTTAAACTTAAGGCAGTGGAAACGGCAAACAAAATAGTCAGTGATGAAGTAGAAAAACTAAAGATAAAATGTTTTGAAAGGTTTTCAGTTGACGATTTTCAAAAAACTATACATAGAAAGGTCCGCAGTCTGCTTAGGTGCTATTTTGGAGAAGCTTTTGATCAGAAAATCGATCAGGCTGCACAGAAGATTACCCTTATGCATTTGCGGAGATTAAAACAATACAATCTTAGCCTTGAAGAACGAAAAAGACGTCTATCCTTGCTAAAAGAGATGTTTATGTAGTAATGCCTCCCCCTTTCCTTATCCGTGAGGATTTCCCCGAAGGCTAAATAATGAAAAAAGAGGAGGTATCTTTTGGAGTACTTGAGCGGATTACGGAGATTCTTTGCGTCAGTCAAGCTGACCGTTGTACTTCTGCTGTCACTTGCAGCCACTTCTATTATTGGAACTATCATCCCACAAAAGGAAAGCCCTGCTGCATACCTTGGTGAATACGGAGAGTTTCTCTACACAGTCTTTTCGCTCTTTGACTTTTTTGATATGTACCACTCCTGGTGGTTTCAGTTCCTGGTTCTTTTGCTGGCCATAAATGTTGTTGTTTGCTCACTAGATCGGCTTTCTGTTACATGGAAGATGACATTTGTCAAAATTCCATCTTTTAATCTTTCATGGTTCAGGAGCCTTCCCTATAGAGAAGAATTTGCCGACAACCGTTCACCCGAACACCTTGAAAGGATCTATGAACCGTTTGTTTCCAGGGGGTTTGGATATAGCAGGGTCGAACATACAGACAAAGGGTTCTGCATTTTTGCTGAAAAATGGCGCTGGACCCGCCTGGGTGTTTATGCTGTACATCTTAGTGCTATTCTCCTGTTAATTGGCGCTTTGATAGGCTCTGTCTTTGGTTTTGAGGGGTATGTCAATATTCCTGAAGGTGAAGCAGCAAATAGCATCAGGTTAAGAAATACCGGCGGATTACATAATCTGGATTTTGAAATCAGGTGTGATGATTTCAATGTGACCTTTTATGGTTCCGGAACGCCCAAGGAATACCGCTCTAGCTTAACCATCCTTGAACAGGGCGAACGTGTCCTCAAAAAGGATATTATAGTGAATGCCCCTCTCCGGTACAAGGGGATAAATATCTTCCAGTCCAGCTATGGCACGGTTGCGCCAAAGGAGATCACCTTGAATTTTACGAGCAAGGAAACTGGGATGCCGTACAGGAAAAAGACAACTATGGGGGATCAATTTGATATCCCGGAGGGCATGGGAAAGTTCGTCGTCAAAGATTACATGGATTCCTATAATTTCAGGGGTCATAGCATTGGAGAGACCCTTATCGGAGTTCTGACTCCAAATAATAGGGATCCCATTGATGTAATACTGCCCTTGCGTTTTCCGAGTTTTGACAAGATGAGAAATGGCGATTTGGTTATTTCTGTAGCAGGTTACAAAAATCGTTATTTTACCGGCCTCCAGGTCACGAGGGATCCTGGGGTCCCTGTTGTTTACTCAGGATTTGTTGTGATGATCATCGGGTTCCTTATAACATTTCTCATGTCCCATCAAAGGCTTTGTATTGAGGTGATTAGAAGTGGAAAGAAAAGCAG
>JABAOH010021435.1_pt1 | contig 28923 bp, 26 predicted proteins | sample 7062181 | NCBI WGS metagenome assembly JABAOH01 (sample SAMN14538630, study PRJNA623070) | marine sediment metagenome | biome: marine biome [ENVO:00000428]; feature: marine pelagic biome [ENVO:01000023]; material: deep marine sediment [ENVO:00002113]; isolation source: pool of 5 deep marine...
CTCTGAACTTTTTGTTTATTGGCTCCCCTTCTGCTTCGTATACGCGAGCCTCCCCCCCGCAATGAGTATCTCGATCTGCCTCTTTGAAAGCGCGTGTTTCAGCTCTATCTCGAAGCCTTTCGTGGTGTTCACGGCTTTCACCACCTCCCCTTTCAGGATGTCAGCCTTCACCTGGGGAAGCTCCAACCTGTCGCCCTGATCGATCCTGTCATAGTCCTCCTCGTTTGCGATCAGGAGGGGCAAGATCCCGAAATTGACCAGGTTCGCCGAGTGGATCCTCTCGAAGGATTTCGCAACAACGGCACGTACACCCAGGTAGCTCGGACAAATCGCAGCGTGCTCCCGGGAACTTCCCTGCCCGTATGAGAGTCCTCCCACCACGATGGTGTCGACCCCCTCTGCCTTGTTCTTCAGAGACTTTCTGTGGAACTCGGCGTCGACGCTTTCAAATACAAACTCCGCGTACTTGGGGATATTGGACCGGTATTTCAGCCGGGCGCCGGCCGGCATGATGTGGTCGGTGGTGATCTTGTCACCCACCTTGAGCGTTACCTCGCCCTTCAGGCTGTCCTTGAGAGGAGAGGCTTCCGGCGGGTTCCCGATGTTTGGTCCCCTTCTTATCTCGATACCCGTTCCGTCTTCGGGGGGGACTATGATCATGGTGTCGTCAACGATGAACTCATCGGGGGCGCTCACGCCTGGCGGTTCGATGCCGTACTCTTCCGCCACGTCTCGCGGGTCTGCAATCACCCCTTTGATAGCGCAGGCAGCAGCCGTCTCGGGACTCACCAGGTAAATCCCCGCGTCCTTCGTGCCCGACCGACCGAAGAAGTTTCGGTTATTCGTCCTGACGCTCACCGCCCCGGAAGGCGGGGCCTGCCCTGCGCCGATGCAAAAACCGCAGGTCGCCTCGAGAATCCGCGCACCGGACCCGACCAGACTCGCAACGGAACTCTCTCTCGCCGCCATGAGGAGTACCTGCCGCGAACCGGGTGCCACGCCGAAACTGACCGATGGGCTTACCGTCCTTCCCTCCAGTATCTTCGCCACCGTCATAACATCCTTGTAGGAGGAATTGGTGCAGGAGCCAACGAGAACCTGGTGCACCTCAGTTCCCGCAATGTCTCTTATCCTCACCACATTGTCCGGGCTGTGAGGCTGTGCAACCATCGGCTCGATTTCCGAGAGGTTCAATTCTATCGCCCTGTCGTACTTTGCATCCTCGTCCGCTTCAAGGGAAACCCAGACGGCCTCTCTGTTCTGGGCCTTGAGGAACTTTCTCGTCACTTCATCGGATGGAAAGATACTGGTGGTCACGCCCAGTTCGGCTCCCATGTTGGTTATCGTGGCCCGTTCCGGTACGCTCAACGACTTGATGCCCTCACCGCCGTATTCGACAACCCAACCCACATTTCCCTTCGTCGTGAGTATCTCGAGCAACTTTAATATCACGTCTTTCGCAGAGACCCAGGGAGACAATTCCCCCGTGAAATGTACCTTCAGAACCTTCGGATAGGTCAGGAAGAAAGCCCCACCGGCCATGGCTATGGCAACGTCGAGGCCGCCCGCTCCGATGGCGATCATCCCGATGCCACCGTTTGTCGGTGTGTGTGAGTCCGATCCAAGAAGCGTCTTCCCGGGCGCGCCGAACCTCTCCAGATGAACCTGGTGGCATATGCCGTTCCCTGCCCGGGAATAATACACTCCGTGTCTGGCAGCAACGGTCTGCAGGTAGCGGTGATCATCGGCATTTTCGAACCCTTCCTGCAGGGTGTTGTGGTCCACGTAGGAAACGGAAAGCTCCGTTTTGACTCTGGGGATCCCCATCGCCTCAAACTGCAGGTACACCATCGTTCCCGTAGCATCCTGTGTCAGCGTCTGGTCGATCTTAATTCCGACCTCTTTCCCGGACGCTGGCTCGCCTGATACGAGGTGCGAATCAATGATCTTCTGTACGATGTTCTTACCCACTTTTTCCCTCCTTTTATGCGCGCTCATTGATTTAATGCAGGATTACTATTCCAATAGAGAACAAAATAATAGTAATACACCTCCTGAAAAAAATAAAGCGTCAACAGGTGCCGTCCGGGAAAACCGGAGCATGACGGGCCAACCGGCTGGAAGTTGGAAGGCAAACAGCCGGGGCAGGGCCCCTTCGATCACGAAACCACCGACATTGGCCCCGCTTTCGGTGCTTGAGAATCTTTAGTGACATGTGATATACAATGGTGGAACATCCCAATTTAGATGTGTTTTTCGTTCTCCCAGAGAGGTAGATGCAGGGTCTTTTCAAACAGGTTACCGGCTTCACATCCAGGAAGATAGGGGAGCCAATCAGGAAGGTTATATTCCGAACACTTTCCCGTCTCGGAATTTCCGACCAGGCGTTCAACATCTTTCTCTCAATCGTCATCGGTGCCCTCGCGGGTCTCGGTGCCGTTGTATTCATCAAACTGATAGGTTTTTTCACCCGGATTTTCTTCGGAGAGATCCACGGGAAGATTCTGGGGGAAAGTCGGTACCTCCTGTTCATTCTGCCGGCCATGGGCGGCCTCCTAATCGCCCCCCTCATAAAACTGTATCCACAGGAAGCGAAGGGAGACGGGGTCCCCGACGCAATGGAATCGATCACCCTGAGAGGCGGGCTCATAAAACCGAGAACAACGCTCCTCCGGACTTTTACTGCGGCGGCCACGCTCGGTTCCGGAGGCTCAGTCGGCAGGGAGGCGCCGATAGCACAGATAGGAGCTGCAATCGGTTCCAGCGTGGGGCAGTTTCTCCGCCTCTCCGGCGAGATGATGAAAACCCTGGTGGGATGTGGCACCGCAGGCGGTATCGCGGCAGTTTTCAACGCACCCATCGGCGGCGTTTTCTTCGCCCTGGAAGTGATGATCGGCGACTTCTCGCTGCAGACCTTTGCTCCCATCGTGCTCTCCTCGGTAGTCGCCACGGTCACCATGCGGGCCTTTTTGGGAAACATCCTCCAGTTTCATGTTCCGGCATACGAACTGAAGAGCGTGCTTGAGTTTTTCCCTTACGCCGCCCTGGGGGCCATCTGCGGCCTTCTCGCCGTGGGGTTCATCCACCTTCTGCACAAAACGGACGAATATTTCCACGAGAGACTGCGGGCAAACCCGCTCCTCAAACCCGCCATCGGAGGCCTCATCGTCGGGGTCATGGCGGTTATCTTTCCCGAAATCCTCGGGACCAATATGGAGTCGGTGAACGAGGCCCTCTTCGGAATCGGCGCCTGGTACATGCTCCTCGCGCTTGCGCTCATGAAAGTTGTGGCCACCTCCTTCTCCATCGGAAGCGGTGGCTCGGGTGGAGTGCTCGGTCCTGCACTCTTCATCGGCGGGATGCTTGGCGGGGGGCTCGGGAAACTGTTCATCATGCTCATGCCCACCGTCATATCGGCACCCGGATCATACGCGCTGGTGGGTATGGCCGCCTTCCTGGCAGCAGTCGTACACGCCCCCATCACGGCCATTCTGATCGTCTTCGAGATGACGAACAGCTACAAGATCATCCTGCCGCTCATGACGGCCACAATCATCGCCATGATCGTGGCGAGGCGTTTTCTCTCCTTTTCCCTCTACACGTTCAAGCTACACCAGAAAGGTATCGACATCGTCGCGGGAAGGGAGATGGGGGTTTTAAAATCTATGCGCATCGCAGATATCATGAAGAGCACCTATTCGACGGTAAACCCGTGGGCCACATTCGAGGAGCTCATCCAGATATTCATCTCGAACCCGACGAACTACCTCTACATCCACGACGGCAACCACAGGCTGGAGGCAGTTATCACCTTTTCTGACATCAAATCCTTCGTGCGCGAAGAGGAACTGGCGGAGCTGGTGAGAGCCGTTGACGTTGCGACCACGGACCTTGTGGCCGTATCCCCTGAAGATGACCTGTACACGGCACTGATCAGGTTCGGTTACAAAAACGTGGAGCAGCTCCCGGTCATCGAAAACCGCATAACCGGTAAGTTGATCGGTGTCGTCTACCGAAAGGATCTGCTCCAGGCATACCAGAAGGCCATCATCAAGATGGACGTGGAGAGATAAATCCAGTCCATAGTTCAGAGTTCAGAGAGAACCAGAGAGCAGAACTGCAGAAAGCATATCATACAACCAGAATGGTAATGCGGAATGCGGAATATCAAACTAGTTCAGAGTCCATAGTTCATCGTCCAGAGGAAAACCGAAAGCAAAGAGTGGAAAGCAGAGAAACCAAAATCATAAAAGATCGAACAACCATACAGCCGAGGCTCCGAAGTTCTGGAGAATGTTAAGCTCAGAAGTTGAAGAAGATGAGAAGGACTGAAGATCCGAGGTTGTTAACTCTGAACTATAAACGCTGAACTATGAACTGGTTTTCTCGGGGGCTGGGTCCGTTTAATCCTCCATATGGCGTGTGGGAATGGAAAAGAATTCGTGGTCCTTTATCTCGTCCCAGAACTGAACGAGGTCCTTCGTGTAAATGAGGAGGTCGTGCTTGACACCTATCTGGTCGAGGACGTGGTTTTTGAGCGTCGCCTCGTGAACAAAGCCGAGTTTCTCGAAAACTTTCACCGCCCCGAGCTGAATTTCCATCATCTCGGCCACGATTTTGTCGACGCCGCATTTCAGCGCATAGAAGAACAGATCCTTCGCAATCAGCGAGCCGAGACCTTTTCTCTGGAAGTCCCGTGAAATTGCTATCCTGATGGTTCCTATGTGGTGCATCCAACCGGTTATCGTCCTGTGGAGCGTGCCATCCCCCACCACCCTGTTCTCGTGCCAGGCGAGAAGAGGAAAGACCTTGTCGTAGTTCAACTCTTTCGCCCACTTCTCTATCACCATGGGGTCCGTCACGTCGTCTTTCAGGTAGAGTCTGTCTTCCTCAGGCAGGGAAATGAAGAATTCGAAGAGGGCTTCTTTGTCCTTCTTCTCGAATGGCTTGAGGATAACGCGGCTGCCTTCCCGCACCGTAATTTCCTTCGGATATCTCTCAATCATCGCCCCCTCCTTCACGACAACCAAGCGCTATAATGTTTGATTTGTCTGTTGGTATTCTACCCTTAATCCAGCCTGCCTGCCCATTCATTTTCTCATTTTTCGCAATTTTTTTGAATTCCCTTTTCCCTCCCTCATTTGATTTTGTCGATAAAAAATCGTATCTATAATAAACGACATTGGTGAGAGAAAACCCCTCACGGGAAGCGCTGATGAGCCAGACGAGGAAGAAAATGGGAATCGCCGCCACGATTATGGTGGTGAGCGTTTTTATGAGCAGAATTCTCGGTTACGTTCGGGACGCTGTCATCGCCTACACACAGGGGGCCCATGCGGGTACGGATGCTTATTTTGCAGCATTTACCATTCCCGATTTCATGAACTATCTCCTGGCCGGCGCATCCCTGAGCATTACCTTCATACCCATTTACGCCGCCTACATGAGCAGGGACGACAGGGAGGGGGGGAACCTCGCATTCTCGGCCATATTTTGCATACTATCCCTGTGTCTGGTAATCCTCGTCATCGTGGGGGAAGTGTTCGCCGACAGGCTGGTTCCCCTCATCGCTCCGGGGTTCCAGGGTGATCAGATTACTGTTACCGCCAGGCTCACGAGGATCGTCATGCCCGCACAGATATTTTTCTACACCGGTGGTTTGTTCATGGCGGTCCAGTACGCGAGGGGGAGGTTCTTCATACCGGCCCTTGCACCCCTTATATACAACACGGGGATAATTGCGGGAGGGCTCCTGCTCGGGAAGAAAATGGGGATGGAAGGGTTTGCCTGGGGCGTGCTTGCCGGCTCCTTCGTCGGAAACTTCCTCCTGCAGCTCCTGGGCGCCTACGCGGCGGGTCTCAGGATACGGTTCTCTTTCGACCTGAAGCATCCGGGATTTCGCGAATTCCTTCGCCTCTCAATTCCCATCATGCTCGGCTTCTCCCTGGTCTTTGTTGACGAGTGGATGAGCAGGATCTTCGGCTCCTTTCTCGTTGCGGGTGCGATCACCTGGCTGAATAACGCGCGGCGGCTGGCACAGGTGCCGATCGGGGTTCTCGGTCAGGCATCGGGCGTTGCCTCATATCCATTCCTCGCGGAGCATGCCGCCAAAGGAAAAATACGGACCATGTTCAGCGATATGAGCGCCACCCTCGACTGGGTGTTCTTTTCTTCGTCCCTCGCCGCCTGCCTGGTTTTTCTCTTTTCCCGGGAGGTGGTACTCATCGTGTTCAAGAGGGGTGCATTTAGCATACACGACACGGTTAACACGGCCTCCGCCCTCGCCTTTTTCGCCCTCGGTGTGCCCTTCTGGTGCTCTCAGAATATCGTTGCACGGGGGTTCTTCGCCATGAAGGACACGCTGACGCCCACGATCGTCGGATCAGTAGCGTGGGTGCTCACCCTCCCCGCATATTACTTCCTGATGGTCAGATTCGGCGTAAACGGCCTGGCCGCCGCATCGACGATCGGCATCATCTTGCACACCCTTTTTCTGTATGCCTTCCTGCTGAGGAAGACGCAAATCCGTTTATCATTTCAGGCGGTCAAAGTCCCTCTCATATCGACTATACTGTGCTCACTCGTAATCGCCGGTACCAGAGAGCTGCTCAAAGAAGCCGGTTTTCTGCCCCCCTGGGACCACATGTCGGGGGCCCTGGTCAGACTGGGAGTCGGAACCGTCATCATCTCCCTCCTGTTTCTCATGACGGGTTTCATGCTGCGCCTCGGCCCCGCCAAGACGATTTTGGGAAAAGTGCTCCCGGTTGCAGATAACAATGCACTGGAATAAATAAGGGAAAAGGATCGAAACATGGGAACGATACTTTTTGAAAAGGACGGCGCCATAGGGACCGTAATCGTATCGAACAGGGCGAAGAAAAATGCCCTCACCATGGATATGCTCAAAATAATGAAAACGCTCTTTGAGGAGATAAACGGCGATGCGGAACTTCGCTGCCTGGTGCTGCGGGGCGACGGTGACGAATCGTTCTGTGCGGGCTACGATATCCACGCCATTCCCTCGAAAGATGAAGCAGGCGAACAGGTCCTTTTGACGACGAATCCCTTCGACGATATGATAACCGCCGTGGAAAGAGTGAAAGTTCCGGTGATATCGATGATGAACGGGATCGCCTTCGGCGGCGGCCTCGAGCTTGCCTGCACCGGCGACATCAGAATAGCTTCAGATCAGGCGGTCTTCGGCATGACACCGGCAAAGCTGGGGATCATCTACCGCCCTTCGGGGCTCATGCGCTTCGTGAACATCATCGGCGTGCAGTTTACCAAGGAGCTCTTTTTTACTGCCCGCCTCGTGAGCGCCAGAAGAGCTGCGGAAATAGGCCTCGTCAACCGGATTGTCCCTCCCGAGGAGCTCGAACAGGTGGTCAATGAAACTGCGAGAGAGATTGCTGAAAATGCCCCCCTCTCCATTCAGGGCACGAAAAGATTGCTGGGGATGTGCCTGGAACACTGGCGGCTGGACAAAGAAATGGTTCGGGAGGCCGATAGGCTGATTAAAAATTGCATGGAGTCCGACGACCTGGTGGAGGGGAAGAGGGCATTTCTGGAAAAACGCAAACCGCACTTCCGGGGAAGGTGATGCACAGGTCACACCGATTCGGGGGAACAACCGGATAGCGGTTATGGGATTGGAGAAATAAAGGGGGCTTCGTCATTTTTAAAGAATGAAAAAAATCCTTCCCCCCCTGAGTGCCTCAAAAAGGTCCTCCCGGGGAACGGTGTTATTCCCGACATCACAGCTCCTGCGCCCGAACATCGAACGGGAACCTCCGTTTATGGTAACGCGGGAAAGGGTGATGGTCCTGGGCTTGCCCACGATAATGCGTTTCATCATTTGCCTGACCTTCAGCAGAAAGAGGCCGACGGCCACTTTCTTTGCCCTTCCGTCACACACGACACCCACGATTCTCACGGGCAACCCTTTATCGGACCTCGCCACCCTCCGGACCTCAGATAAGGCAAAGGCAGTGGAAATGGAGACAATCACGCTGTACCCCATCTCCTTCGCAGTGGATGAGATTTCTTCTAACTCCCCCTTCGCCAGGCAGAAAGGAAGGAGGAGAATTCTGATCTCTCTCTGATCGGGGAGGGGTGTTATCGGGTCCATGCGAAGCCGGGCCTACCCTTTTATCGGTGTGGAAGGAGCGCGGAGTTTTTTTCTCAGAGATTTCGCGTAATATTGCTTCTTCTCCAGAGGAAGCGAACGCTTCTCGATGATGTTGAGCCGCATGATCTTCTCATTCAGGGTGGAGATAGTGCTCTCGAGAACCCTCTCGTCATCTATCGTTTCCAGGAGCAACTCGAGCGTCGCAATCTCCTTTCTCAGCTCGAGCTCGGGCGGAAGCAGTCCGGCGTTTTTGAGCACCTTGTAACACATTCTCAGCTCTTCGGGGACCAGGGACAGGTCATCCATCTCGAGGGGCATTCCCGCACCGGGAAGATCCTTGAAAAAACCCCTCTCGATAGCTTCTTTGATTTTTTCCTCGGCTATTTTCGCGATGATATCCAGAGGCCACCGCCCCGGCCGCTGTTAACGGCCTTTTGCTTTTTCCAGCAGTATCTGGTTCAGCTCACGAATGACCACATCAGGGTCGTAACCCTTAATGAACGCCGTGTAGGCTATCGTTTCTTTCTTGGAGCTGGGGCAGGAGAGGCACTTCTTTCCGAAAAGCTTGGAGATCTTTCTTCGCAGGGCAGGGTGATGCTGAATAATGTCGTAAAGGATCGACTCGGGCCTGATCTCCCTCTCCTTTTTTTTCACAGTCATGCTCAACCCCCTTCTCATACCCATTATATAGAAAAAAGACTCACCTGACGGGGTTTCTGGATCCTGAAAAGATCATCGCTCCATTTCTCAACCGGGGTCGGCGAAGGCTCTCTCCCGGTTGGAAAACGTCGAAATGTCATAATACCATTATCCCGAACGATCGAACTTGAAAAATTTCATCGTGAACGCCCCCCTGCCCTGGGTCAGCGATCTCAGGTCGGTTGCGTAGCCGAACATCGTCTTGAGTGGAACCGACCCCGATATGAGCGGCAAGCCCGCCTTTTTATCCACCGATTCCACCTTCCCTTTCCTGGCCGAAAAGTCCCCGATCACCCCCCCGAGGAACTCTTCCGGGACCGTTATTTCTATCTTCATAATCGGTTCGAGAAGTACGGGCCCCGCCTTTTTGTAGGCCTCGAGAAAGGCCCCGGCGGCTGCCACTTTCGTTATCTGGGGAAGCTGGGCAGATTGAGGGAACACAACGGAGATCACCTCTACGAGTATGTCTTCCACGGGATACCCGTAATTACCGTAGCCCGATCCTTCCTGAATTCCCAGGAGAACTGCTTCCCGAGCCGAATCAGGCAGCGCCCTGACCTGGTCACCGAGCTTTATTTCGATGCCCCTGCCACGTTCCCGCAACGACACCCTCACCTTTGCCACCGCGGAATACGACTTCTCCTCTATCTCCCTCTCGAAGGTTCCCTCCCCCTCCCCGGTTCCTTCCACCGTCTCCCGCATGAGCACCTGTGGCCTTCCCATCCTTGCGTTCACGCCGTAAAACCGGCGCATCTTATCGATGCTCACATCGAGCTGAAGTTCACCCACACCAGAAAGGATCAGCTGCCCCGTTTCCTCGTCCTCTTTGAAATCAAGGGTCGGATCCTCTTCCGTTATTTTCGATACCACCTCCTTCAGTTTCTCTATATCGCCTATCCTCGCCGGCTCCAGCGTCACGGAAATGACGGGTTTTCTCACCTCTATCGGCTCGTATTCGATCGGCTCTTTCGGATCGCATATCGTGTCTCCCGTACCGACGGACTTGAGCCCCCTCACCGCAACGATATCACCGGGCTGCCCGGAACTGGTCCGCTCCTTTTTCCCTGCATGCATCCTGAAAACCCTCGCCACCTTCTCCCGCTCACCGGTACGCGCATTCAGAACCACCGAGCCTTCCTTTATCTCTCCCGAGTAAACCCTCACGAGAACCGTCTTTCTTCCCTCTTCCATTAATACCTTGAATGCGAGCCCCGAGAACGGCGCGGATACGTCCGCGGTCCGCGTAACGACCCTTCCCGTTGCCGAGTCTTTCCCCATAACGGGAGGTACCTCTATCGGGGAGGGGAGAAAGTCGACGATTCCGTCCATGACCGGCTGGACACCCATGTTCCGCAATGCGGAACCGGCAAAGAGGGGATGCATCTTTCCCGATATTGTTCCTCTTCGGATTGCCCTTTTCAGCGTCTCCACGGGAACATCCCTTCCCTCGAGGTAAAGCTCGGCAACCTCGTCGTCAACATCCGCGGCGGCCTCGATGAGATCCTCTCTCAGCTTCATGGCCTCTTCCACCATCTCGGGGGGTATCGCTTCCCTCAGAACCGATTTCCCAAGATCAGCGTCGTCAAAAAAGAGGGCTTCCATGTTAAGCAGATCGAGGACCCCCCGGAAAGAGTCCTCCGAGCTTATGGGGATCGTGACGGCCACCGGGTTTGCTCCCAGTTTTTTTCTCATCTCGATCATGACATCTGCGTATCCGGCGCCGGGCCTGTCCATCTTGTTTACGAAGGCGATGATCGGTACCTTGAACTTGACAGCCTGATTCCACACCACCTCGGACTGGGGCTCGACACCTCCCACGGCGCAGAATACCGCAACCGCCCCCGCGAGCACCCGGAGAGACCTCTCCACCTCAATGGTAAAATCCACGTGGCCCGGCGTATCGATGAGATGAATTTCGGCGTCTTTCCAGGGAAATTGTGTAACGGCAGCGGTTATGGTTATACCCCTTTCTTTCTCCTGGGGAAGGTAATCCATCTGCGCCTCGCCGTCATGGACCTCACCGATCTTGTAGCTGATTCCCGAATAGTAGAGGAACCTCTCCGTGAGCGTCGTCTTTCCCGCATCGATGTGGGCGATGATTCCTATGTTCCGTATGCGCGAAATCCTTTTCTTGAAGGAACTCACGAAAACTCCCTAAAAGTTTTCCCTGAAGAGGTTAAAGGTCGATGTCTCCGGTATTTCCCTGTCTTTGAGAACCTGATCGAGGATATGCTCTCTCTCGCCGGCATCGATATGCCTCAGGTCAATGAGAAAGTCGGTTATCCCCAGTTTCAGGAAACGGTCGATGTGACCGCTGGCGCTGTATTTTTTCTCGGAAAACACCACCGTTTCCCGCGGTCCCGTGACCGTTCTGAATCCCTCCCCCATCCTGCTGTAGACCCATCTTTCACCACCGTCACGGAAGGAACGAAGACGCGACACCATGAGCGGCACGTTGAAAAATACCGGCAATATCCCCAGTCCCTTCAGGAACTTTGCCCCTCTCTCAAGATTCCCGAGGGTGTTCTCAAGAGGCAGGATAAATTTCGAAATTCCGAGCTTCTGCAGGCAAACACCGGCAGCCGTGTTGAACGCATAGATATAATGGTCGGAAATCAGCTCGATTTGCCGGGCTATCCCAACTTCCCTGAACACCTTGACCCAGCCGATATCGGGGATGAGGAACTTCCCGAACCCCATACCGGTAATTTTTTTGATACCGGCCCGGTAAAATGTCAGGAGCGCATCGGACTGTCCAAGGGGCAGGCTCAATATAAGCCTGTTCCTGCCGAAAGGCATGAGTTCCTGCGGATTTCTCACGAGGCTCTTCGTGAAGGGAACGATCACGTAGTCGACCTTGAGCAATGTGCTCCCGGCATCCTTCAAGGATTCGACGACAGCGTACAGGCCCGTCGGCTTTCTCTCCCTCCTGCCCCCCCGTATCTTCAACGATGATATGATGTCCACTCTCTTTTTCTTCAGGTGGAGATGGAGCGACTTGTCAACAATCTTCGACCCTTTCTCAAATGCTCTGAGAAGGTCATCGAAGGCGATTCCTCCCGTTATGTTTCCCTGAAAGGAGACGCTTCCGAGGGGAAAGTCGCCCCCGTAGGAATCAACCAGCACGTTCCGCATTTGTTCCGTTGATTCCCGCACCTCCTTTTTGTCTCCCTCGACTCTGAAAGTGCAGCGCTTTTCGAACTCGCCCATGGCCCCGTGAATGGTGATGAGGGGATCCGTGATCGCAACCGTGAACTGTATGCCTGACGAGGGAAGCTTGACAAACCTGGAGCCGGCCGACTCGGTGACCTTTTTCCTGTCCCGCCGGGGACTCACCCGATACACGAGATCTCCAACCCGAACGTCGAAGGGGACCTTGATCCACTTCTCAGACCCTCTCATCTCCACGGAAAGGAGGGTAAACCCCGTTCCCTTTCCGGTAATCCGATCCTGGACCCTGAGCCGCTCCCCCTTTTTCACCTCCGGGCCTTCCATCAGGAGAACGTACGGTCTGCGCTTTTTCTCCACCTTGCCGACGAACTCGCCGACTGCACCGGAGATCTCCGAGGCTACGGTGCTTTCCTCCGCCTCGCCGGAGATCACGCCACCTGCCCTTTCCCTCCCGATGACCCGCTCGAGGATCTTCTCCCCCTCCGCAATTCCCTTTTCGGCCATGTCATCGCAAATCATGTCAATCGCTGTCCTATACGCCGACACGACGTCGTGTATATAGTCGGCCTCCCGCATTCTCCCCTCAATCTTGAAGGCCCGGACGCCCAGCCTGACAAGCGCCGGGAGCATCCGCATGAGGGAGAGGTCCTTCGTTGAAAAATAGGATCCCTCTCTATCGCTCGATCCATCACGAAAGACGCGTCTGCAGGGTTGAACGCACTCGCCCCTGTTGCCGCTCTTTCCTCCCAGGAAACTGGAGAAAAAGCATCTGCCCGAATAGGAGTAGCACATCGCCCCGTGAACGAACACCTCCACCTCTATGGGGCTTCTTCTGACCGCCTCCTTCACCTGATCGAAATCCAGGTGCCGCTCGAGAATTGCCCGTTTGACACCCATACTCCCGTAAACATCGAGTATCCTGGCGTTGAAGTTTCCCATCATGGTGCTCGCGTGTACCTCTGCGCGGGGAAAGCACCTCCTCACGATCTCCAGCGCTCCCAGATCACCGACGATGAAGGCATCGGGCGAAAAAAGGTACGCACGGGAGACGAGGTCGATGAAAGATGGGAGCTCGTCTTCCAGGATCTGTGTGTTCAGGGTGATATAGACCTTCTTATCGAGGCTGTGGGCATAGGGAACCAGCTTTGCCAGATCGGGAACCGAGAAGTTATCCGCTCTCATCCTGGCGTTGAATCGAGGCAGCCCGATATACACAGCATCGGCACCGGCGGAGAGAGCGGAGAAAAAACCTTCCAGATTTCCCGCGGGGGCGAGCAGTTCCGGCTTCGCGGATACATCCTCATCCTTCTTCTGCGGCCTTTTTACAAAAGGCCTCTCTCCCCTCTCCGCCGCTTCGCGCCTGCGGCCTCTTTTTTTCCTTTTTTCCTGCATGAAACGAATCCGCCCTTCACAATCCGTGCCCCGAAAGCCCTCGTAAAGCCAACGGGTTAAACGGCCGGCGCCTCCACCTCCCGTAACAATCAACTCTCGAAATTTTAGATTATACCAGTTTGAGCCGGGGGAAAAGAAAAGAGGAAACGGGCGCGAAACCTACGCCGGCAGGAAAAGACCCCCCGGCGAGGGGAAGCGTGTGAGAGAAGCCCGGTTCCAATCTCTCTGCTGATGTTCGACTGCGCAATCCACGCGCTGTAAATAGGATTCTTCCATTAAACTTTTGAAAAAAATGCGCGATCTACAGTACGAGGTGAAATTTTTCAAGAGGAGGTACCGGCATGCACTACGTCCCTCTCGCGCTCATCGTTCTGGGAATCGGATGGGCCATTCTGACTTACAATACCTTCGTCAGCATGAAGAATAGAATCAAAAACTCATTCCACCAGATTGACGTGCAGCTGCGGAGAAAACTCGACCTGATTCCCAACCTCGTCGAGGTGGTGAAGGACTTTATGAGTTTTGAAAAGGACACGCTGGAGCGGGTCATAAAAGCACGCAGCATGGTGACAAATGCGCGGGGGCCGAAGGAAAAGGCGGAATCATCCGCCCTTCTGACCGACGCACTGAAATCCCTCTTTGCCGTTGTGGAGAAATATCCGGATCTAAAAGCGAACAAAGCGGTGATGGACCTCGAGGAGGAGCTCACCTCTACGGAAAACCGCATTGCCTATTCGCGCCAGTTCTACAACGACTGCGTCATGATATACAACACGAAACTCGAGAAATTTCCCTCAAACCTGATCGGGTCCCTGTTCAATTACCGGAAAGAAGACTACTTCGACACGGGAAGCGAACGGGACCAGAGGCTCAAAGTTGACCTCGTACCCGATAATTGATTCGGCACATGGAAGTCGCGAAAAGAGAATGTGTTCGATGCGGAAGGTCGATCCTCCCTGATCAATTATACTGTTCCGACTGTGACCTGCGAAGGGCCCGCCGGAAAAGCGTCTCCTTCCACGAGGCAATAGAGCAGAACAAAAGGGCTTCCCTCCTGCTCACCGCGTCTCTTGTGGGAACAGCGATCGCCCTTGGCTGCGTTATCGGCAAAACACAGGGCCACCCCCTGGCCGGCGCCATGCTCGCCCTCTCCATCCTGGCGATACTTGGCGTCGTGACCATGACCTCGGGAAGAGACATCCCGCTCATGGTAAACAACGCCAAGAGAGCCGATGCAGACGCGGACAAGCTTCTCTCGAACATAATCGAGGAGCTGAAAATAGCCTCCGGTCTGAGCTACATGCCCGAAGTCTACGTGATAGAAGATGGTTCGATAAACGCCTTCGCTTCGGCCCTCTCCGAGAAGGATGCGGCCATAGCCGTGACAAGAGGCGCAATCAACCACCTGACGAGGGATGAGCTCCAGGGTGTTCTCGCCCACGAAGTGTCCCACATACTCGCAAGAGACTCCCGGTACTTTTTGTTCCTCTCCGTTTTCGTCGGCTCGGTGATCATGATCTCAGACCTCTTCCTGAAAATCGGCCTCTTTTCCCGGAGAGCCCGGCTTTCGATCGGGCTGGTGATCCCGGCCCTCCTGCTCGCCCTCTTCTCTCCTCTCATAGTTACCCTTCTCAGGTTTGCCATATCGCGGAAGAGAGAGTTTCTCGCCGATGCCCGCGCGGTGAAAATTACGAGAAACCCAACAGCACTCGCTTCAGCCCTGCAAAAAACGGTAATCCCCGGAACGCGGGTCCTGGGGATCAACAGGGCAACGAGGCACATGTTCATCGCGAACCCTCAGGCAGCCGCCCGGGGAGGAACGTTCTCGCTCTTTTCGACTCACCCCCCCCTCAAAGAGCGACTGACACGCCTCAAGATGATGGGCGCGTGATTTTCCTGAAAATCCGGCTCTCCTTGATATATAATTGCAACAAATCCGGATTATTCATGAAGATCTTTCGATTACATGAACAGTCCGCCCTTCAGCAAGCTCGGGGTTAGCCCTTTGAAAGGTTCAGGACCAGCCTTGAGCAGAATGCGATGCATCGCGTCAAAACCCGAAAGAACGCTGTCTGATTTCGGGGGGAGCAAACGAATAAACTCAGGAGGTTCGGTATGGCCGGGAAGGTGAGGATTTACGGGAAGGATACGTGACCGTACACCGTTCGCGCCCGTGAGGATTACGCGAAAAATGGTTACGACGTGGAATACCTGAACGTTGAGGAGGATCCCTCGAAAAAGCAGGAAATGATAAAGATCTCTGGCAAGAGAGAGGTGCCCGTCATCGTAGAGGGTGAAAAGGTGAAAATCGGCCATGGAGGCACCTGAGCGGTTTAAAAGCATGTCGCAGTTTGCGACACCAATCCAACCACCGCGGAGGCAATTATGAAAGCACGATATTTGGGGTTTTTCTGCGCTTCGCTGATCTATCTTTTTTGTATCTCCCCGCAAGCATTCGCCTTTCTGAACAACTTCGAAACCGCATCCATACGCGATCAAGGTCAGTGGACAGGAAAGCTGGGACTCAGCACATCTGACGACTTTTTCGCGTTCTTCGCTGGATTGAACTACCCGGTTTCCAAGGGGTTCGAAGTAACCGGCCGGGGCGGCATTCTCGATGTCGACGTGGAAAACAACGATACGGGTGTTCTCATCGGCATCGGAGGAAAATACAAGGCGGCATTCTTCGCGAACCCGAAATACCCCGATATCGCCCTTCGGGGAACGTACGATCTGGGATTTGCCGACGGCAAGGCGCTGCACTCCTTAGCAGGGGCAGTTCTCGTCTCGAAAGTGATCACATCTCCCGAGAGCAAAAACGCCATCACTCCCTACGCCGGACCCGAGCTCGAGATCCTGGGAGGATCACTGAACGACGATACGGACTTGAACTTTCATTTCACCCTCGGAACCGAGTTTGCCCTTGAAAAGCAGTTCGGAATCATCTTTGAAGTAAAGCTCGGCGGTCAGTCTTCGCTCGGAATAGCAGCATCATACAAATTCTAAAAAACACAGGAGGGGACCAGCATGGTGAAACTCTCGGAAACGGCCCTGAAGTTTCTCAACCTCGGTATCGCGGCTGAGCTCAACGCCTACGTTTTCTACAAGAAAGTCCTGAAGATGCTCAAAGAGGAAGAGCTGTTAAAAATAGTGGAAAAGTTTGCCTACGACGAAAAGGACCATTTTCTCCAGCTCGAAAACGAATATGACAAAAACGTCCGATCCGAGATGTGGGCCCCCTACAAGGACATCATGAGGAAGCAGGGACTTCCCGATATAGATGAGTATATCTCCGAGACCCATGAGGATCTTCTCACAAAGATAAAACAGCTCAAAACGAAAAGGGACATTTTCGAGATGGCTCTGTCCCTCGAGAAGGAGGCCTTTGCGCTGTACGATGAATCGTACAACAAAGTCCAAGAGCCGGAAGCGAAAAAGATATTCGATCATCTCAGGAACTTTGAGATGGGACACGTACGCACCGTCGAGCGTGCTCTCAAAAACCTGTAGAAAAACACAGGAAGCTTAGAAAGCAGAACAACAGAAAGCAGAACGTCAGAATGGCAGAAAAAAGATAAACCCAAAACAGAATGGTTTGAGCAGCCGAGCTTCCGAAAACCCGAAACTCCCGCAAAATAAAAATGGAAAAGATGAAAATCTCTCAACCTCTGTTGCTCTGATACTCTGATGATCTGTTCTACTTATCCTCTGAACTTCTGACGTTCTGAAGTTCTGATCCTCTGATGTTCTGAGTTCCGGATCCTCTCGAATTGTTAGCCTTCCACCCATGGCTCGTCAGAATCGAAATCAACCTCTTTTGGCGGCACGTACTTTTTGTTTATCTCCACGATGTCCGTTGAAAGTTTGTACTGCTCGTAAATCGCCGTGAGCTCTGTTGAGTGGTCGATCTCATCGAGCCTGATCGTGCCGAGAGCCCACTGCAGCTCGGGACTCGTGAAGACGTTCAGCCCCTTTTCGCACAGTTCGATAGCCTTCTTTTCCCCCTCAAGGTGCCTTTCTATCATCTCTTTCATGGAAGTGGGACTCTGACGCCTCAAATGGGCACTGGTGGGTTTGGGCGACCCCCCCAGCTTGCGGATCAGCTGGCACAGCATTCGCGCGTGCTCTATCTCCATCGCGCCGAATTTCCTGAACCTCTCTTTTAATTTCTCATCCTGGATGTTTTCCGCATGAAGGTTGTAATCGAAAATCCCCTGGTATTCGACCTTCAACATGGTGTTCAGGAACTTCACCACATCGTAGTTGGCGATGCCTTCCCCCTGGAAATCCACCATCTTTGTCGAATCGCCCTTTGCCCGCGACCCGATTTCCTTGAGATGATCCAGAAGTTCGATGTCTTTGGTCTTTTCCTCTCCGATCACCTTTGACGCCTTTTCCACCCTCTCCGAGAGGGTGTCGAGAAGCTCTTTTATCTCCCCGAGAATGATGTCTTTTTTCATGATTCCCCCTTCCGAGAGCTATTGTACAATCCATTATACTCTCAGATATTAGAAGAAACAGGGCACATTAAAGATTCGTGTAAACGGCAATCCATAAGTTAAAGTTCAGAGTTCATAGTTCAGAGTTCAGAGTTAAAAAAAGTTCAGAGTTCACAATTTCCCGTTTCTGCATTCTGCTCTTCTGCTTTCGGTTTTCCTCTGGACTCTGGACGCTGAACGCTGAACTGGTGTTCGTTAGTTTCTCTCGAGATTCAGAAGAATCCGCTTGAAAACCTCCGAGGCTTTCACTACAGAGTCGACAGAGATCCTCTCATCGACCCCGTGTATCCTCCCCAGTTCCTCCTTCGGAATGACACAGGGCATGATACCGTAGGTAACCACTCCCACGCCACGATAGTACCGCGAATCTGTAAAGCCCGTGGACAGATAGGGAAGGGCGAGGGACCCGGGATAGATCTCATGCAGAACATCTCTGATCAGGTCAAAAAATTCCGTTCTTTCTGAACCGGAGGGAGAAGCAGAGTAGAGAACCTCCACCTGAATATCGAGATCAGCGAGCATCTTTTTTATCTTTTTGACGATTTCCTCGGGGGCACGTCCCGGAAGTATTCTCACATCGATCGTCGCGGAGGCGACGGCAGGGATGACGTTGGGCTTGAAGCCGGCTTTCAGCATGGTCACGGCCACGGTGTCTTTCATGATCGCCTCCATCTCAGGTACGGAAGAGGCGATCTTTGCAAGTTGCGATGAAGACGGCAAGGGAGAGTCCTCGCTGAGGCCCAGAGAAATCGCACCGCGCTTTTCCAGCTCCGACAACATGTCCCGCACCGGTCCGGTCAGCTCGGGCTCCTCTTTAAGGGAGATCAATCTCTCGATCCCCCGGACGAGCCGGATGGTGGGGTCCTTTTGCGTCGGCCGGGAACCGTGCCCCGCCCGCCCCTTTGCGACGAGCTCCAGCCACAACGGGCCCTTCTCCCATATGTTGACCAGAAAATAATCACCGGCCCCGAAGAGGTCACGGACACCGATCCCTCCTTCGTTCATGCCGAAACACCCCGACAGTTCGCCGCCATGATTCTTTACGAAATAGCCCGCCCCGTCATCACCTCCTACCTCCTCGTCAGGATTGGCGACGATAAACACCTTTTTCTTCAGCTTTCCCGCCTCCCTGACTGCCTTCAGGGCACCGAAGATTTGAGCCATTCCGAGTCCCTTTGTGTCGAGGGTCCCCCGCCCGAGCATATACCCGTCCCTCACCTCTCCGATGAAGGGGGGAAACGACCACTCCTCGGAACGGGCGGGAACAACGTCCATGTGATGAATGAGAGCGACACCGGGGCCCTCTTTTCCCCCGAGGTTGCAAAGGATGCTCGATTTCTCCTCACTCAAACCGTCAACGAATGGCTCATACCCGAAGCCGGCCAGCAGTCCCGTGAGATATGAAACGGCCCTGCTGCAGTCACCCGGGGGATTCGACGTATCGATCTTGATATAATCCGAGAGGGCGGCGATCATCTTCTTATCCATGTCTGTCATGAATGATACCTCCAAAAACCAAAGTTCAGAGTTCAGAGTTCATAGTTCAGAGTTTATAGTTCAAAGTTAATAGATTAAATTTCACAGCGAAAAGTTCACCGTTCAAAATTCTATATTTCCCGTTCCCCGTTCCCCGTTTCTCGAAACTCGAGACTCGAAACTCGGAACTTGTTTTCTATTCCGCACGCCGAATTCCGCATTACCCTAAATAATAGTTCAGAGTTCAGAGTTCAGAGTTCAGAGTTCAGAGAAAACTTCGGGTACCCCTCACACGCACCCGAAGAAAAGAGCCTTTTACGAACGTGTTCGATTGTTTCGAAATGAGTGGGCTATCAAAATCTTGCCGCACCTTTTCTGAGTTCTATCAGCACGAACTTGATAACGGATTTGAGGGACTCGAAAACACCGCTCCCCCTTGTCGCAATCGCCTCGAACTCGGGAACATTCCGATAATTCAAGAGGGCGTGAAGCTCAGAAACGGATGCGATACTCTGCAAATCCCTTTTGTTGTACTGAATGACAAGGGGAATCCTGTCGAGGTCGTACCCCTGCTCCTTCAAGTTCACCCGCATATTCTCGAAGCTCTCAAGGTTCGCGTCCATCCGTATCACCTGAGAATCTGCAACGAAGACCACACCGTCGACTCCCTTCAGGATCAGCTTTCTGCTCGCATCGTAGAAAACCTGGCCCGGCACCGTGTAGAGGTGAAACCTCGTCTTGAAGCCTCTCACATCTCCCAGCGAAAGGGGGAGAAAATCAAAAAAAAGGGTTCTCTCCGTCTCTGTGGCGAGGGATATCATCTTGCCCCGCGCTTCGGGCCTCATCTTCGAGTAGATATATTGGAGGTTGGTGGTCTTGCCGCACATACCCGGCCCGTAATAGACAATTTTGCAGTTTATTTCTCTTGCCGAATAGTTGATAAAGGACATAAGGGCCTGGTCTCTCTCTGCTTCACTTAAAGAGTCTGTCGATATCGTCGTCCGTCAATTCCTCGAAAATCATATCCTCATCTGTAAGCATTTCCTGGACCGAACTTATCTCCTCGAGTACTCTCACAACATCGCGGTTGGATTTCCTCACCCTGAGGCGGACGAGGCCCACCGGCGTTCGCGCATCGAAAATCGCAACGAGGATAACTCTGTTCTCGATGAGAGAGATGTGCATGTTGTCCTTCTCTCCCTGGTGGAAAAGGATGGAAAATTCCTTCTCGCCAATGAGTCTGGCAAGTCCCCCGGAGGCAGCGATATTTCCTGCGGCGAGGGAACCAAGCGCAGTGGTGTCATATTCGCCCTCCTCGCCCACGGAGCAGAGGAGCTGCCCGTTCTTATCGACGAGAAATACGACCTTTGAATGAGATTGAAGCAGAATCCTCCGCAAAACAGACTGGAGCTTCTTAAATTCCTCCTCTCTGATTATCAGATGGGTCCCTTCCACGCTTCCCCCTGACTCTGCCGTAAGATTTTTCACTCATTATATATTATCGAAACAGAATTAAAACTAAATTAATTGCCGAAAACAGATGATCGTCTGCCGGCTTCGGAAAATTTAAAATTCCACAACGTCCCCGCAACCGACATATGCGTCCGTCTTAGAGCCGTACCGCCCGCTTCCGGAGCGGACGTTGAAACCCGCTTCCCTCATTTTCTCAACTGTCACCGAGCCGGTGCAGTGGTTGCAGGCGAAAACGTCGACCCCGTATTTCTTCAATTTTCCTATGAGCGCATCGTGTTCGGGCTTCCACTCATCGAAGGGGCAAATATGGAGTCCACCATACACGCCGTAGTTCTTTCTCCCCGGAAACTCCCTGCCCGCGTATTCGAGCAGACCGAGTATCCCGGGATGACAGCATCCCGTCACCGTGACAACTCCCTTGCCCTCGAGATCTACGTAGAGGACCTGCTCATTTTTCACCCTCAGGAAAATGGAAACGTCGAAGGTGACGGAAAAGACGCCGGGAAACAACTCGTGCTTTCTCCCCGGAGACAGCTCCCTGACCTCTCCGGCGTGTCCGCTTTCAGATATCCTTCTCATGCCCCTTTTCGAAAAACCCTGAGGGATCGCGATGGCCACACCGGGGGAGAGCCTGCAAACGGAGTCCAGGCCAAAGAAGTGGTCCACGTGCTCGTGGGTTATGTAGACCAGGTCGATTTCCCCCTTTTTGAGCATTTCGTCCACACCCTCGCGCTTCAGCACATCCTCCACGTAGGCGGCATCCCATCCCACATCCACCAGGATCTTTCTCTCGGCTCCCTCCCCATCGGTTACCTCGAGAAGGTTCATGACGCCGGCGGCGTTTCCCTCCGTCCACCTCACATCGTACTGATCCGAATCGAGCCCTCCGGCATCTCTGATATCGAGCCGCATCCTCCCGTCATCCTTCCACGAAACTTCAGACAGACACCTGATTCTCATCCGCTTTACCGGCTTTGCCGCAGTGATCATTGCTCCTCCCTTCCGGATCAAACGTTAAATACGACGAGTCTGATTTCCGTCATCTCCTCTATGGTGAATTTTATGCCCTCACGGCCCAGCCCGCTGTTTTTCACTCCTCCGTAGGGCATATGGTCGACCCTGAACGTGGGTACGTCATTTATCATGACACCACCCACGTCGAGATTTTTGAAGGCATACATCGCCTTGTCCACATCTTTCGTGAACACGCCCGCCTGCAGCCCGTATATGGAATCGTTCACTTTCCAGATCCCCTCCTCGAAGGTGTCGTACGAATCGATGACGACGACGGGGGCAAAAACCTCGAGACATGAAACCTTCATCGTCCGGTCAACCTTCGTAATGACCGTCGGCGGGATCACGTTGCCTCTTCGCCTGCCTCCTGTCTCGACCCGTGCGCCCTCATCCTTTGCCTCCTTTATCCACGCCTCAACCCGCTTTGCCTCCTCGAGGGTAATCATCGGATTTACGTCTGTCTTCGGATCGAGCGGGTTTCCCGCCCGCAGTTTCTTCGTCCTGGCGACAAATTCCCTCACAAATTTCCGGTATATTTTCCTGTTTACGTAAATCCTCTGAAGGGATATGCACACCTGTCCCGAGTAAGCGAAGGCGCCGACGATGGATCTCGGGATGGCCAACGCAAGGTCTGCGTCGTCCTCCACCACGATTCCCGAGTTGGACCCGAGCTCGAGAATGGTCTTTTTCTTGCCACACCGCTCCTTTATCGACCAGCCGATGGTGGGGGAGCCCGTGAAGGTCACCATGGCGACCCTGTCATCGGTCACCAGCGCGTCTCCCACCACGGAACCCGAGCCCGCAACGAGATTGATGGCCTTCGGCGGCATACCTGCCTTCAAAAGGACCTCGATGAGCATGATGGACGTTATGGGGGTGACGCTGGCCGGTTTGTGGACGATCGTGTTGCCGGCAGCTATTGCAGGCGCAATCTTATGCGCAACGAGGTTGAGCGGGAAATTGAAAGGTGATATGGAGGCGACGACACCGATCGGGAACCTTTCGTAAAAAGCGATCCGCGACTCGGAACCGGTGGCAGCGCTCATGGGAATGGTCTCACCGTGAATTTTCATGGCCTCAACAGCGGCGAACTTGAATGTCTGCACAGCTCGGTTCACCTCACCGATGGCATACTTCCACGCCTTCCCCGACTCGAGGGCGATCATTTTCGCGAAATCCTCTTTTCTCTTCTCCAGGGTCTCGCTCGTTCTATACAGAATTCCCGCCCTCTCGTGCAAGGGCATCCGGGCCATAGCCGATCTCTCGGCGTAAGCGGCCCCTATCGCACGGGAGACCGTATCGGGAGTCGCATAGGGTACCTTCCCGACAACAGTCCCGTCATAGGGATTGACCACATCGAACTTCTTCCCCCGCCGAACCCACTTTCCATCAACATAGAGGGCTCCCTTTATCATGTCCGACCTCCTTTCATCGGTTGAACTTTTTATTTTCACCCCTTTTCCCGAACCGGGAAAGATCACTCTTAGCTATTATAGCCCGTTCCCTCCCGTGAAGAAAAACCCGTCCCACGTCCTCACCGGAGAAACAGGTAGGTGACCACGAGAAACGTGGGAACGAGTACAATGACGGAATAGATGAAATATCCAAAGAAGGAGGGCATCTTGACGGCGTTTTCCTCCGCTATGGACTTCACCATAAAGTTCGGAGCATTTCCGATATAGGTGTTTGCCCCCATGAAGACGGCACCGAGCGATATGCCCATGAGGATCCTCGCCGGAATCCCCACCACTTCGGGATTCGCCCCAAGCCCCTGGGCAAGCGAGAGGAACGTCAGGTAGGTGGGCGCGTTGTCGAGAAAGCTCGAAAGTGAGCCCGTTGCCCAGAAAAACTGCCACGGCTCGGTAACGCCGAGCTCCGCACCCCGTGCTTTCAGGATGAGCAAAGCGGGTATCATGGCCGCGAAGATCCCCGCGAAGAGCTTAGCCACCTCCTCTATCGGGTGATAGGTGAACTCATTCTCATCGCGCAATACTTTCGGCGTGATTTTGATGGATATGAGCGCTGCGATGACCATTATCACCTCCCGTATGGGCGGTTTGATAAATACGGCACCGAGAACACAGGCGAGGAGAAGAAAGTTGTATGCACCCTCCATCTTGATGGGCACCTTCTCCTTGGAGAGCTCTGCGCCGTGCATAGCCAGGTCCTTCCTGTACCGGAGCGTGTCCAGGACAAAGAAAATTGCCACCACGAGCGCCACCTCAAAAGCCCAGACGTGAACCAGGTTCTTGAGGGTCCAGAAGAAGGGGACACCCCTCAGGAAACCGAGAAAGAGGGGAGGGTCGCCTATCGGCGTCAGGGAGCCCCCTATGTTCGCAACGATGAAGATGAAGAAGATGACCACGTGGGAAAAGGACTGCCTCCACCGGTTCGCCCTGATGATCGGCCTGATGAGGATCATGCTCGCCCCCGTGGTCCCGAGCACGTTGGCGATGACCGAACCTATGAGAATAATGACGCAGTTGGAAACGGGAGAGCCCTTTATGGTTCCCCGAAGGAGTATTCCTCCCGATATGATAAAAAGGGCACCGAGGAGAATGATGAACGATGTGTATTCAGCTGCCGTGTGAAGGACGGCGTGGTAGTCTCTGTAGAGAAAGTAAGCGGCCACGGGAGCCCCGAAAACCGCCGCCACCTTCCCGTAGTGTTTCGCCCAGAAATGGGGCCGGAAAAGGGGAAAAAGGGCAATCGACAGAAGGAGCCCGGCAAAGGGCAGTACCCAGAGGACCGACAGCTCCCTCCCCAGGGCCACTTCGTCTTCCGAACAGAGGCCGAGGGCAGGCAGCACCAGAAAAAGGGCGAAGAGGAGTAAAATGGCAGAATACCTCCCGGGTGATTTGATTTTCATCGCTTCACATCCTCCTAATCGTGAATAAACAGGGAACAGGCGGGCTTATCGATGAGGGCATTGGTCAGGGTCCCGAAGAGATAGTCCTTCAATTTGCTCTCCCCCATTTTCCCCAGGATGAGCATGCCGATCTTCTCCGTTTCGACGAACCGCCTGAAAGCCGAATCCTTCTCGCCTTTGAGGTTCACCTCAACGACGTTCTCGAAACCGTGAAGCTTGAAGTAATCCTGGTAGGGGGCAAACCTCTTTTCTGGCCCCTCTTCCGTGGACACGTGGGAGAAGATTATCTTGCTCTTCGAAAATATCCCCAGGTGCAGGAAGGAGTAAACGGCGTGATTGGCATCCTTACCGAAATCCGAGGCGACGCCGATGACGTCGCCGTGCGGTTTCTCTCCGAAGAGATACAGCACCGGAATCTGGGATCTCGATATCACGTCGGGGAAAAAACTCGCCGACTCTTTCTCCTTTGCGTAGGAAAAGACGGATTCGCTGTGAAGGACGAGCAGGTCCGACCCGATGATCCGCTTCAGGATCTCATCACGGGGTGATCCTTCCGTCACCTTCCAGGTGTAGTCAACTTTCTTTTTGTCGAGATGCTTCTCCAGGGAACCGACGAAGTCCCTCAATCTCTCCTTCTCGTTGGTCAGGACCTTCTTGGCGGCTTCCTCAGCCATCCCGATCGCCCCGGGAGGAGCCCCGGAAAGACTGTCCTCGATCCCCTCGATATCGACGACCCCCAGCCCCTGAAGCGCGAATCGCCTCTTCGATACCATGGAGGCGAAAAAAGATTTTATCCCGTCGAACTTTTCGTTTCCCCCGAGAGGAAAAAGTATTTTCTGAAGCATTGAAACCTCCCCCCGAAACATCTTCCGGCAGTATTTTATCGCCTTGCCTGTCAGCGCCGGCCGACATGGACGAACGCTTCTTTACCGTCCACAGCAGGGCACGTCCCTCCGACGTCCGTGATGATTATATCAGACCGCCCGCCAGGCTAATTTGTCTCAACCCTTTCTGCGATGCCGGCACCATCGCCGGACTCTGACCCGGCGTGGAGCTGTCCTTCACTTCATATCCCCCGGGGAAGGCAACGGGGAACCGATCTGCAAAGCGGCTCCGTCCTTCACGCCGGCTCTTTCCTGCCTTCTTTGTATCTTCTCTTCCAGTCGAAACTGAACTTTCCCGGGCCTGCGCAAAGAACCATGAAGAGCCCCCCGATAATGGCAAGGTTTTTCACGAACATGATCGTCTGGACCCTGACGCTGAATTCGAGGTGGAAGATAAAGGTAACGGGTACAAGAAACAAAATAAGCAAAAGGGCACCCGCCCTTGTAAACATGCCTGTGATGAGAAACATGGCCCCCGCCAGCTCCACCAGTATGGCCAGGACGAGCCACATGGGAACTGCATGCATGTTGTGGGAAGCCATGGACTGTGATGTCTGAGAAAAATGGAATATCTTGTTGATCCCTGACTGGAGAAATATCTGGGCGATCAAGACCCTCCCCACGAGCAGACCAAAGCCGCGTATATTTTCCATGTGCAGGAGCCTCCCGCTGATAAACGCAATAAAGGATTAATACCAAAAAAATTTGCAAATCTCCACTTCCAATTTCTCCCGCAATCTCGGGACTGTGGACTCTGAACGCCGGACTCGTTTTTATTATTTGTCAATTCACCCGTAACAAAGTACATATATACTTAGCGGGTGCAGGCTTTTTCAAACGGGGCAAGCGAGGAAAAGAAGAGTAATGCGCCACAGAATAATCTCAGCCTTTTTCGCATGCATCTTCGCCCTGACTTTGCTTGCTGCACCGTACGTCCTCGGCTCCGGCAGTCTCCCGGACGGGACGGTAAGAATCGGCGTCATCGCACCCCTCACGGGCCCCTTCGCGTCGGGGGGAAGCTCTTTCATGAAAAGTCTGTCCATCGCGGCAAAAAGGGCAAACGAGGACTCCGGCCCATCGGGCAGAAGGGTTGTGCTCGTTCAGGGCGACTCCGAGGGGCTGGTTTCAAGGGCACGAAACGAAGCGTTGCGGTTGATAGAAAGAGAGAAGGTCCATTTTCTGATTGGAGCCTACCTCTCGGAGGAAACCATGGGGGTGATAGAGGTGGCGGCGAAGTACCGAATTGTCCTCATGGTGCCCATTTCCGCCACCGACGAGATTACCGATCTCGTCAAAAAGGATCCCCGCAGGTACCGGTACATTTTTAGAACCGGGTACTCCATCGCGCGCTGGGCATCCATGATCGGCGAATTCGTTGCCGCCCGGGGTTACTCACGTTACGCCTTCATCGGATCCCGGATCCGGTGGAACCGGGAACTCAGAAGATCCCTCAAAAAATACCTCGAGGAAAAGAATATCACGGAAGTCATCGCCGATTTCTATTCCCCAAAACAACCGGTGATAAAACCCCTTGCCCGGAAAGTTAAAGATGCAGCTCCTGAGATAATCATCGCAGGGGACCCGGGAATAAATGCAATCGAGGTCATCAAATCGCTCGAAATGATAGAATTTGGCGGGCCCCTCCTTTCAGTTGGTGGTACGCTCGCAGATGCCCGCGTAGTTGCGGAGCTCAGGCCGAACTTCCCCCTCTTCGCTCTCGCATCTTTCTTTCCGGGATCTTCGGATAGAGGAACAGCGTACTTCGACCGGTTCGAAAAAACCTACGGCTACACCCCTTCCGGCTACAGCGACACGTTGCCCGGAGACGCCCTGTCGATCCTCATGGAAGCAGTGAGCCGCGCCGGAGTTCTCGAAGGAGAACGGGTAGCCGCCGAGCTCGAACAAGGGCGATTCCCCGGTGCGGCGGGCATCTACTCCTTCGACAGCTTCCACCAGGCAACCTGGGGCTCTCACGAGCTCCCCGGTGTCATCATCAGGTGGAACAAAACTGCCTTCGAGCTGATTCACCCGGAAAAATGAACACCCTCATCCCTGTCATAATAGACGGCCTCTTCCTGGGAATTTCCCTCGCGGTCCTCTCGGCAGGCCTGGCAATCGTCGTGAACGTCATCAAGATCATCAACCTTTCACACGGCGCCTTTTTCCTTCTGGGATGTTACCTCGCCTACACCGCATCGCATCAGATTCACCACGCGGCCCTCATTTTCCCCGTCGCATTTTTCGGCCCGGCTCTCATCGGCCTCTTCATCAGCAAAGCCATCGTGAGCCCCCTCAGAAAGGACTCCTTTGCTGTTTCCGTTTCAACCCTGGCGGTGGCAATACTGTTCGAACAGATCGCCCAGATACTCTGGGGGGACAGGGCCCTTTCCGTCCACCCGGGCAATCCGCTCACCCACATCGGAGGGACGGGAATTTACCGGTGGCACGTCAATGAGCTGATTTTCATTGTCCTCATCGCCCTGCTGTTTTTCCTCCTTTCCCGGACGAAGCTCGGTCTTTCCATGAAGATAACGGCCGAAGACGAGGAAATGGCAAAGAGCGTTGGAGTAGACACCGAAATGACGAGGGGGATTGCCTTCGCCCTGGCCTGCGGGCTCTCCTCCCTCGCCGGGTTGCTCACTGCACCGGCAGTGACGATCAGCCCCACCTCGGGGCGCATGCCTCTCATCGTCTCTTTGATCGTCGTGATCCTCTCGGGACACGAGCGGCTCCTCCCCGTCTTGCTCACCGGTACAGGGGTCGGGATCATCTCAAATCTGCTGGCGCATTTATTGCCTTCCTACGCGAGCTACACAGGGCTTTTGCTGGTAACCGTTCTTTTGCTCCTTGCCAAACCATCGGGCCTCTTCGGTTTCGACCTGGAGAGGGACTACTGAGGATGGGATGATGAAAAACTACAGCGTCCTCATATTCATCACCGGAATCATTCTCATACTTCCGGCCATGGGTATCAACACCTATTACCTTTCCATACTGGTAACATCCTTCATATTCGTCATTTTTATCCTGTCATGGGACGTAATCGGCGGCATATGCGGTCAGCTGACACTGGGGCAGGCGCTCTTTTTCGGAACGGGAACCTACACCTTTGCCGCGCTCTGCACGATCCTCGACATGCCTCCTCCGGCAGCATTCGCTGCCACCCTTTTCATCTCGCTTCTCCTGGCACTGGGAACCGGCGTATTCGCCATAAAATTGAGCGGGGCATTTTTCGCCCTCTTCACTCTTGCCCTTTGCGAGATGGCTCACGAGTTCTCCCTGAACTTTCCCTTTCGCTCATCGATCGATTTTTTCGTT
>JABAOH010001551.1_pt1 | contig 28863 bp, 25 predicted proteins | sample 7062181 | NCBI WGS metagenome assembly JABAOH01 (sample SAMN14538630, study PRJNA623070) | marine sediment metagenome | biome: marine biome [ENVO:00000428]; feature: marine pelagic biome [ENVO:01000023]; material: deep marine sediment [ENVO:00002113]; isolation source: pool of 5 deep marine...
CGCAGGAGAAAGCTAAAGGCTATTCATCACCGGAGTCCCGACATTAGACAGTTCTTGAGCAATGATCTTGATAACGCGGTTATAAAATGCGTGTGCCAATTTTTCAATGCCTTCCGGAGTCATGTGGCAAATATCAACGAACAAGTCGGGATTCGAAATAGATTTATCAACAAAAACTGCAGAAAGGTTATTTTCTTTTACGTAGGATCGAAAAAGCCTATTGTATCTCGAAAGGATTTTATAATAGGGTAAATAGTACTTCAGATTGAGGGCACGGCCCCAAACGTACTGAACGTTGTAATCAAGAAATTCCTCAAAAGCCTTCGAAACCAGCTTATAGTCAGGGGCTGCGAATGAACCCACAATGTACTCGGTGCCACGTAATTTAGCTTCTTCGGACATTTTACCATAGTTTTCAAGCGTTATCATGAAACAATCATCAAAAAAGGATGTATCTAAGGGGAACAGTCTCTGAAGTAGAAAGCTTAAGTTAAGACCTCTTCTCCAGAGATACTTCAGCTTATTTACGCAAGTGTTATTGTGCCATGCCAGGTAACGCCAAGATATATCGTTAACAGCATTGTATTGAATAATTAAGTCGGGTTGAAATCTAAAAAGATCATCCAGACGATGAAGCCAATAATCTGATTGTGTTGCACTAATCCCAAAATTCAGTACTTCAATATGCAGATTCGGATATCTTTTTTTTAGCATCCTCTCGAGTATAGCTGGATAAGTGCCATCATTGGTTTGCCCTTGGACAGTAGTTGAACCACCAATGCAGATTATCCTATACACACCATTTGGCTTTTGCATTTCGAATTCTTTAGTTCGAAATCCATAGCTATTAGTTTTCACAATATATCTTTCTTTACCTATTGTTTGGTCTAATAATGCATTAGCTTTGTATTTCTGGCATCTTATCTCCCATAGCGATTTCACATTAGCCGCCACTACAGTAAGGCCTCCATAAAAATGTCCACTATTTCTTCTATACTCCTTTACACGATGGGCTGACAAACGCCTTTCTAGAACAAAATACAGTTCGCATATCAAACCCAAGATAAGAATTCCAACTAGAACCAAGTAAACGGTCTTAAGAAGGATTGNNGAACCAAGTAAACGGCCTTAAGAATGATTGGTTTCTTGATGGAGGATGTCGGCATATTTTTAAACCCTCCTAACATTGGGGATTGTATATGGAGTGGAATGTGGCGGAATTCCAGGGATTCGGGAGCGCAGCATACTTGGAAAAATTTATCTTCAATTTTCAGGTGGTTACAGACATAGATGTCGAGGTCGAGATAAATACTATTAAAAGAGTGTATATACAAAAGGGGCTACTGAAGAGGTCTGAGCAAAGATCAACAAAAAACCAAATAAGACTAAAATGATTGTCAGTGGAATCAGCCACCAAAGTTTTCTTTGCCAAAGAAAAACTAATAGTTCACTAAATATTACTAATCTGAATACAAGATTTTTTACCCCTGCCATCTTTAACCTCTTTTCACTCTATTTTCTTATCATAAAATCGCCTAGCACGAGCACATCTATTCCACTCTTGCTGAAAGTTCTTAAGGCGTTGGCTGGAGAGCCTACTATCGGCTCCCCTCTCAGATTAAAAGAGGTATTTAGAAGAACCGGCACTCCCGTTGCCTCACCAAATTTTTTCACAATTCGAAAATATCGTGGGTTCCATTCTTCTCTGATTGTCTGGAGCCTTCCTGTTCCTAAGTGATTAACCGCACTTATTGTTTCTGCCCTATCTTCCTTTAGAGGCAAGACTAAAAGCATGTACCTTGCAGGAAATTGTTTTGTGATATTATCGCCATAGAAAAAATCCCCTGTATTTTCTTCTAATATAACTGGAGCAAAGGGCCTGAAAGGTTCACGAAACTTGATCTTTATATTCACTAAATCCTTCATCTCCTCGGTTCTCGGATCAGCTAAGATGCTTCTGTTGCCAAGGGCCCTTGGACCCCACTCAAACCTTTCCTGAAACCACCCCACAACTCTGCCATCTATAAGATCATCTACCACTCTATCTAATAGCTTTTCATCATCTGAGAAGTATTCATAAGAAGTGTTATTGGCCTCAAGAAATTCCCTGATTTCATTCTCCGAATACTCCTTCCCCCAAAAAGCATGCTCTAAAACAAAGCTCCTTGGTTTTCCTAATAACCCATGAAAAGCAAGGAGTGCCGCGCCCAAGGCGCCTCCGCCATCTCCAGCTGAGGGCTGAATGAAGAGCTCTTCAAAAGGAGTCTCTCGCAAAATTCTTCCATTGGCCACTGAATTTAAAGCAACTCCTCCAGCCATGCAAAGTTTTTTCAATCCAGTCTCTTGATGAAGATGAATTGCTAGTTTCAATAAAACTTCTTCTGTTACTCTCTGAATGCTTGCAGCGATATCTGCATAATGTTCGTTCTGCCGGCACAGTTCATTATAGTTTGATGGTTTTTCGCCGAAATAAGAAGGAAATCTTGTCTTCGATGTGAAGAAATGCGTTTCAGGGAGTCTCGGTTTTCCAAACAAGGCATCGAATTTAGAATTGAATGTACTCTCATTAGAATAGTGATAAGAGAAATAATCCATATTTATCCAGAAGGAACCATCCGAAGTGACCTTGATAAGATTATCATATATTCTATCTAGATATCTTGGGGTTCCATAAGGCGCCATTCCCATAACCTTATATTCTCCCTCATTAATCTTGAAACCTAAAAAAGCGGTAAAAGCACTATAGAGAAGGCCAAGAGAATGAGGAAATTTAATTTCCTTAAGTACCTTTATTTTCGATCCTTTTCCTATACCCATAGTCGCTGTCGCCCACTCTCCGACTCCATCCACTGTAAGAATTGCTGCTTCCTCAAAAGGCGAAGGGTAAAATGCGCTGGCGGCATGAGAAAGGTGATGCTCTGCGAAAAGGATCTTATTGTAATCAATTCCTACTCTATCGTTTATGATACTCTTTATCCAAAGCTTATCTGAAAGCCATGTTATCATTGCTTCTCGAAAAACTTTCCAGGATTTAGGAAAAGTCTGGAACGTTGTCATCAAAATTCGTTCAAATTTATGAAAAGGCTTCTCATAGAAGACAACGTAATCTAAGTCCTTTCCTGAGATGCCAGCATGAGTCAGACAGAAATCTATGGCATTCTCAGGGAAATCAAAGTCATGTTTTATTCTTGTAAACCTTTCTTCTTCTGCAGCTGCTATGAGCTCTCCCTCTTTTAATAGCGCAGCGGCAGCATCATGGTAGAAACAGGAAACTCCTAATACATACATCAGAATTGCCTCTTGAACTGTTCCAGGTCGTTCTCAATTTCTTCTTTGGGTAGCCAGTTTGATTCATTAGTGAGATGTTTTATTCTTAAAGGATCAGAAGAGATTTTTACTGCTAAAGCAAAGGGAGAAACTAAAATGAAAAAGACCATAGAAAGAATTATTCCACTTTGAAAACTTCCTATTCTCTTCGAGAAATTCTTCCAGTTTTGCCATAGTCTCTTCAACAGATCTTTTGAAGCTATCTCTGGTTCCATGGTTCTTAAGGCCTCCTCTCCAAGTGATTTTCGATTCGAGACAGAAAAGAGCCCTATAATACTACTTAGGATCACCCATATTAAAATCAGAAGCCATTTATTGAAGTCGAGAGCTATTCTAAAACAAACTGCTGCTGCCCAAATAATCACCACCGCTGTCAAGTCAGTAATCTGGGGCTTTAATTCTACTGATTTTCCGGCTTTACCCACAGCTCCAACAGAATAACCAACTAAAGAAAAGAGAATGAGGATTATGAAGGACATTGTTTCCATCGCGATATTACCCTCGTTGTGTACACCTGATCTTCGGTCGTCTTAACATCTTCACCGTAGTTCTACTTATATCAGGTTTTCCAATTCAATATTTGTGCCAGTCGAAGGGTCGTTGCCACACAGAATGCACAGGACATTTCGCCCGTCTTTACAGCTTTCAATACCTGCGTTGGTGAAAGTCGGTCGATAACAGCGAGTTCATTTGGATCTCTGTGTTTGGTAACCTGTTTTGCTTCAGTTATTAGAAAAATGTGCATTTTGCCAGAAGAAAACGATGGGTCCTTGGAAAGAGAAAAGAGATGTTTAGCGCTATCTGCAACAAAGCCGGTTTCCTCCCGTAGTTCGCGAAGTGCTGCCTGCTCCAAGTCTTTATCCCCTGGTTCAACAGAACCTGCGGGGTAATCCATCGAGACACTTCTCAGGGGAAACCTATACTGACGTTCGACGACCACCAATCCTCCGTCCGTTAGGCACGCACACATAACCCCGTCGAGTGCTTCGTGAACGTAGTAACTCGGTACAATCCGGCCAGTTGGCGTTTCACAAGAATACCTGTGGATAGTGAACCACGGTGTGCGCAAGCTTTCCTCACTATCAAGTACTTTCCACGGAGACAATATCTTATGATTAGGCAGTGGCATCTTTAGCTCAAGTTATCTTTACATAAAACCAATAACCATGACGGCCCTTTCTTGATTAAGCGTACCGGTCATGACTCAAGATGAGGTTTGGGCTTCATCTGGGTTCTGGCAACCTACCTCAGACAAAACACTAATACACGAAAGCATTAAGAGAAGGATAATGATGCCGGTAAGCTTTTTTAATGAGATGTTTTTTTCGCTCTCAAGTGCACTTCACAGAACTCAAAAAACTAATGATATTTACAGTTTTTTTCGTCCTTTCCTTCGATCTCAGATACTGATAGATTCCCTTACAAAAGCAGACGCCAATGCCACGTAAATCATCTAGAGTTAGAAACCGTCTTCTGGCCTGGTGATTTATTTCAAAGGTAAATCCCAACGCACCAAACTCAGCCGCACAACGACCAGCAAAATTCGGGGCCAGGGTTCGATACAAGAGGCGTTTAATGGTGTAATCCTCACAGGTAGCAAAGACAGTCTTGATAAAACTTTTACAGTCTTTTTTGTTTTTATTAGGGTAAGCTACAGGCCAAATATTGGGTTCTGTCCCATGAGGGTTGTGGAAACCAATGCATATATCGAGATTACAGCCTGAGGCAATCCATTGATGGAGGCGACTCAGAATGCTATTGGCTGCTCTCGTTTTCATCCTGGCGGGGCAAAAATCCAATGCCAATGAGTATCCCGTATTTGGATTTACACATCTACCGTGAAAGGCGGCATCCGGTGATAAAATGGGTATTAGAACAAAGACAGCTTTTTTCCTAAGATACGCAGCTTCGGGCGAGTCAGTTAACAAATAGTTTATCATACCTTGACACACCCAAGAGCCGTCTTGTTCAACGCCATGTTCTCTGGCACAAATCCAGATTCCTTTCTTGCTCTTGTCAGGAGAGTCATGATCAGTGATGGTTAGAACGTCTAGATTTCTTCCTTCTTCAGTTTTCAATAGAATTTCTCGCCTTACATAAGGGCTTTTTTCTATCCGCGCCATGTAATTCTGATGATAGCTATACGTATAGGGATATCTCAATGCAATCCAGGCTTGGTCTTCCTCATAGGTATGGGTAAAACTGAAGATGTTTCCCCGGCGCCTTGTTTTGGCTATCTTTTGCCAGTCATGATTCGCGGAGCTCTCATTATCAAATGAATAACTGCAAACTGGCTTGTAATGGTTCCAATGGCTAGGCATCCAGTCGCAGTTGATAATATCTATGGTAACCGTTTGATCCTTTGCCCCAACGAGTTTGAGAAAAAACCAATAGAACTGGTGATCAGGATATTCATAGTCGGATGGTTCATCTGGCCTTATCATGACCTCAAGGTGGTTGTTTGATACTTTTCTAACATTCAAGATATTAGAACCCTCAAACCCACTAACTATCCGCACGTGTGATTCATTGTCTTTTTCAATAACCATGGCATCTAGCAAAAAATGGTAGCTGGCTAATCATGGGTCTAGCCTACAAAAGGATAAAAACCGCTTCATATAGACTTTATCTCCGATATAACCCTCCTAAGCTTACTGGATGAGCTATCTCTCGGTATGTCATCCACTTTGACGACGCCAATATTTATAGTATTCTTTCCTGATATCTCTTCAGTCACTCGTTTTATATGTTCTTTAAGGGCTGTTGTGGTATTTTCCGAAAAATCACGATTCGGCACTATTTGAACCAGCAAATTATCAATCCTATTCTGGATAATCCTGTATTGACCAATGCCTGGGATGGAAGGTATTATAAAAACCAAAGGGGAAACGGATTTGCCATCCGGCATAATAATGAAATCATCAGCACGCCCTCTTATTAGATCCATTAGGGGTAATCCCCTACCACACGAGCACATCTTTTCGGATGGAATGCCGATATCGCCAAGTTCATATCTAATAAAAGGCATGGCATAAGAATGCAGATTAGTACAAACAATGATTCCCTCTTTCCCGGGTAATACGTCTTTTCCATCTTTTAAGAACTCTATCACGAGATTATCTATATTGAGATGATATCCTTCATGAGCAGGACATTCCCAAGCAATATCTGCTACCTCTACGGCCCCATAGACATCTATAAGTTCTACACCAAAGGCCAAATTGATAAGCTCCCTCTCTCCTGGTTCTAATAACTCAGCATTGCAAAAGATAAACCTCGGATTTATTTCCCGCCTTCCTCTCTTTTTTATCTCTTCTGCTAAAAGTTTTGTACTTGACGAGTAACCATAAATTACGTCGGGCTTAATGTCTTTCAATACTTTTAGCTGTTTTTCTGCGGTATCAGCTGCATAAATAAAATATTTTCTGAATATTCCCAGACGCTGGAACCAATATTCCTGACTCCAGTTATGCCTAGTATCGGTTATATGGGCAATTTTATCCCCATATCTAACGCCGTTATCTAGAAGAATCCTTAAGTTCATAAGGGTTTGAAAAACTTTGTTTTGCCAGGTGTGGTAGATGTATAAAGGTACGCCTGTAGAACCACTTGTTCTTCTCCTTACGCATTTTTTTATGTCCACATTCCTTGCAATCACTTCGTGCAATGGTTGGCTCTTAAAAGTACTTTTTGTGGTTACGGGGATTTTCTTAATATCCCCCGGAGTCTTAATATCGTCAGGTTTTATATTTACAGAATTAAAGAGTTTGTGATAGTATACAACGTTTTTATAGGCATGGCTGATTAGCGCCTTAAGTTTTTTGAACTGAATCTGTTTCAGTTCATAGAGCGGTAGCCACTGATTCCTTCTCAACATGTGAAGCTGATACAATGCGTTGATAACCATGCAACTTCCTTCATAAATAATATAAAGCTAACAGAGTTTCCTCTTGTAGGGTCTTATGTTTAGGCTTTCTATCTGCTAAACATCATAGTTCGCCCTCAATTGGTTCCTGACGGCAGGTTTCTCTTTCTTGGCATCTAGTTTGATACTTATTTGTTGTTGGTAAATCGAGTTCAAATAATACAATGATCCCTGACTACAAGAGTAAAAAGTACGATAGTTTCCGTCAACATGAGTCACCTCAGTTATTGAGTTTTCTGGACAATACCTTAACTAACGGGGAAATAGCCAAGTTTCAAGTTTCGGAGTCTATTTAGTAGCGTAGATTCTGGTGGGGAGCCCCTTATGAACAAACGAGCTTCGATCTGAATATGAAAATTCCATCCGTTCCAAGCTCCTATAATCAATTATTAAAATGGCTTAGGTGGCTCCTAAGTTTTTCTTTGCTGGCTATCATTGTTTATGTTGCCCCCATAAAGGAAATCGGGCGTTCATTGCTTTTAATCAATCCATTCATAGTCGTCAGTGCTATGTTTCTTGTTATAGTAAATCTCTGCCTGCGGGGAGCCCGATGGGCATTACTGTTTTACCCTCATTACCATATTACCGGATTATCTGCGTCGGGACCCGTTATGATTGGGCTTGCTGTCAACGGGATACTGCCAGGACGTGTAGGGGAATTGGTTCGCATCATACTTGGCGTACGCAAGTTTAAATCTGGATTTACTTTCACGACTGCTACCGTAATTGGTGATCGTATGCTTGATGGACTAACATTATTACTATTTTTTGGGACTTCTATGCTATTGCTCCCCCATTCTTCTACGGGCACGTCTGAGAATATCATCATCCGCTCAGTGAGTTCACAAACTGTATTCCATGTGTTCAGATCGCTTTCTATAATAAGTTTCGTTCTGCTTTTTTCTGTAATAGGCCTGATGTTTTTGAGAAAAAGATTACCCCTGGAAAAAATAGTTCGTTGTACACCGGTTATTGGACTCAGAATAGGCGATTGGGCTGAAAAAGTTATTGGGGAGGCAAGTCGCGGCTTCGAAGCCTTTCGGTATCCATGGGTTCTCTTCCGGTCAATAAGCCTCAGCCTGATTATATGGTTATCTCTTGCACTATGTACGTATCTTGTTGCCCTGGGCATGAGTGATATCACATTAAATTTTCTACAGGCTTTGGTAATTACATCAATATCCGTAGCAGCCTCGTCGATTCCGGCTGCCCCTGGAGCATGGGGGGTTTTTGAGGCAGGTACGCTGCTTGCAATAAAATTACTTAATATACCGTGTGAAACCAGCGTCGGTGTAGCATTTGCATTTATTTTACATTTCTGCACATATACTTCTGTTGTTTTCATGGGAATAATTGCTGTGATGCGGAGTGAAATCACAGTGTCAGAGCTGAACTCAGTTATTCAGTCCTCTGCGTCACAACAACTTTCTGGAGATGATCATAGATCGGAAAATAAAGCCAATGTATCTTCACCAAGCGAGCGGTAGGCAACAACCTCTTGCACCCTAGGTATTTAATGACTTTCGCAATATGAAAATATATATGCAATGCTATTCTCTAAGTGACCCGTACATGCTCTTGACTAGGAAAGGCATTTTCTCCACTCTATATATACGATTTCTTAGTTTACCTTCAAATACAATGGCTTGAAAAGGATTTATGATTTCCCAGAAAGGCACTACGGAGACGAAGAAGCTAATCGATTATTCGACGCGCATTTGTGAGTGAAACAAAAGGGTTTATCATATATTTTGTGGTATTCTAGCAGCAAATTGTATAATCTTTCTACACGTTCAGGCATCCTCTGTTCTGAAAAAATATTATGCTGGAGAGTTTCATCTAGTATATTATCGATAATTCCTGATGCATCATCTCCGTCAAATTTTTTCCCAATAAAATGGTAGAGTCTTTCTATTTCATCAAGGCGTCTTTCATTAGTAAAGAAATTGTTGAAATTTATAAAACAGATTAAAGGCCTAATATCCTGAATCTGTTTCAAAAATATATTTACATGATATAACCACATCTTGTAACCCAGCCAGATCGGAAGCTTTTCCCTATCCTTTAATGATTTTGCAACTTCATATGGATTTCTGAAACAATATAGTATCTTATCGACTTTGCCGTATTCATACCAGTAGGCAATCAGCAGGGAAAATCTTGGATCCTTTACAGCAATTTCATCATATTTTTCAGACAATGTACATATCTCATCGGATTTGGCACTAGCGCGCCCACCATAACTGTTCTGACTGGGGAATATAAGATATTTGGACTTCTGAAACGCCATATAGGCTTTATTCAGTATACTTCTTTCATGATACTTTAAGATCCAGTATTGACCAGTTATACCGTCACCCAGGAGTATTCTATTGTTCAAATCCAAAACCTCAATATTTTCAAAATAGCCTTTTTTATTCCATTTATCATCCCCCAATAGTTTGTTTTCCGGGCCCAGATCCAGTCCTATTTTCATCGCCAGATTTGTAGTAAAAGAGGTTCCACTTCGATGCATACCGGTAATTACTATCATACTTTATCAAGCCCCTTTATATTAAATCACACTGATCACGTTCCGGATTCCGACCACTATTAAATCCAAATCTCTCGGATACCAGATATAATGGCCTTTTTTTAACCTCGCGATAGATTCTGCCGATATAAAGGCCCATTATGCCAAGGGAAATTAATTGGACACCACCCAAAAATAGAATAAGTATAATTGTTGAGGTCCAGCCGTGGATAACCGATTCCGGTAAAACAATTTTTTTTGTAATATAAAATAAAATCATTATGAACGATGAAATACTGATAATAACGCCTAGCCTGAAAGAAATGTAAAGAGGTTTATCTGAGTAACCGGTTATGCCGTCCATGGCAAACCGGAGCATTTTATTGAATGAAAATTTAGTTTCGCCGGCATATCTGTGATCCCTTTTATATTCTAATCCGAAATGTTTGAATCCAATCCAGGGTATCATACCTCTGAGAAACCTATCCTGTTCAAGCATTGATCTTAATGCATTAACCACCTTTCGATCCATAAGCCTGAAATCTCCTGAATCCATAGGTATATTAATATCACTGAGTTTGTTTAGCAGCCTATAAAATATCTTTGCAGTTACAAGCTTAAACATACTTTCACCTTCCCTCTTTGTCCTTACGCCATGAACCACATCATATCCTTCTCCCCATTTTTCAATCATCTGTTTAATCACTTCTGGTGGATCCTGAAGGTCACCATCTATCAGAACGACTGCATCCCCCGCTGCATGATCAATTCCTGCTGTTGTTGCTATTTGATGGCCAAAATTTCTTGAAAGACCAATAATCTTTGTATGGGGATCAGCGGCGGAGATATCCTTCAAAATCTCCAGAGAACGGTCGGTGCTGCCATCGTTGACAAAAATCACCTCATAGCGATATCGATGTTCAATATCTTTAAATACATCAGTTATTTTCCTGTGGAACTCATTAATTATGAGTTCTTCACAATAAACAGGGACAACAACCGATATCAATTTTTGATTGTTTTCCATGATGATCCCTCGTATATATCAATTTAATAACCATGAATAGGTCAACTCTTTCACTCACGTTGCGTCACCTCTGCCGGGCCCTATCTCTTTCATGTATAGACTTGTCGTCTCTACAACTACACCATTTTGGTACTCAAAAACGAAACACCTTTCATTTCTCTTGAGATTTTCAAAAAAAGAGTGACTCTTCAGAAAATGAAGAGCTTCATCGAGCTTCGGCTGACGGGTAAATAATGATTTGGGGCGATATTCTGGCTGGACGGCACCACGAGGACTTGTAATAGGTCTTGCCTTCGGTTCGTCTAAGCAATGCCAATCTTGATATATATTTAATGACCTGTCATGATATTGAAGCTGAAGTGCACCGGAATAGTCTGAAATAGGTCTCAGAGGAGTTTCGCCATCGGTAAGGAAATAACTAGGGAATTTAATTAGGTATAGACTACTCCCTTTGGGAAATTCAGGATACATGTTCTTAAATTGAAAGAGTATATTTTGGGCTATGGCCCCAACTTGAGGGTATATACGATTTCTTTGAATGGCCCTTAAGGACCAGGATGAGAGAAGACAGAATAGCACAAAGATTAAAGCGATCTTCGACCACATGCGTGTGTGTTTTTTAAAATGGTAATAACCTTTCATAATACAAGTGGCTAGCAGAATTGACGAACCGACAGATGAAATGTATAACAGCCTAGCCTGAGACATAAAAGCAAGCGACATTAAATAAAGGGGGAAGCTGGTAATGAGAACCCAAAGGGAGCAGTAGGCAAGGATATTCCTCGATATCTGAAAATGCGTATGCAATGCAAGGACAAGCATTATAGGGAGAAAGGTGAATAATNNAGGGAGAAAGGTGCATAATATCATTATGTTGAGAAGTAGTTGCGAGAAATCGTGAAAATTAAAGGTATGAATGTTAATAGGGGCAAACAGCTGTAAGAAATGATAACTAACTCTCAATGGAGTCTCAAGACCAATATGGCGGCCCGGCATGGCGGGTCCTAAAATGAAGGCGCGGAAAGCGAAAAAAAGAAGTAGAACTAATAAGAAAGGTATATATTTACTAAGCCATGGGGGAATAAGTTTATTACTGCCCTCCTTAGTGAGCGCAAGCTCATGGGAGCGCTGTTTTCTACGGTAATGTATGAATTCGTATAAGAATAAGACAGCAGGGAGACTAATAGCAGATTCCCTGGTTAATAAACTCAGGATGAAAGTGAGTATCGTAATCGCGAAGTATGCACTCCTCCTTTTGGTGAATGAAAGATACTTGATAAAGCTAATTACTGCTAGCATGTAAAAGAATGTAGAGGTAAGGCTGTTGTTATTTAATATCCGGATCACGGCGTCTGTATGTAAGGGGTGTGCAGCGAAGGCGAGGGCTGCTATGGTACTGATGTTTTTGTCCTTCGTTAAAAGGTCGGCAAAGTGAAACACAAGGACAGTGTTGAAGATATGGAAACATAGATTGAAAACATGATGTCCTACTGGGTTGAGATTAAATAGTGAATAATTCATCCAAAGAGTCAGTTTAACTATGGGTCTGTAGTAGACGCTTTCCCAACCTCGACTGATGAAAAATTGCAGAACGTCTTTCCATGTCTCAGGAATTGAGTAGTTTATTTGTCTCAGTTCACCAACTACGAAGTATGAGGAAATTGCGGTAGAATAGACTGCCAATACTAAAGCAATGCATCCGCCCAAGACAATGACTTCGTTATGCTTATCAGCCGAAAGCCAGTCCTTAATTATCTTCATCGTTTGCCTAATTTTTGATTAACAGATGTGTTTTGTATCTAAGCCGCGGGAAAGATCGAGTGGTTGGGGTGCTCCCGCACTTAATCATGCATTTGCACTGTGGGGCTTCCGCCATATGAAGCTTTTTACCAATTGAAGATCCTCTAGGTTGATCTCTCGAAGAATAAATAACAGAAAGAAGAAAACTAGGAACAACCCAACGTAGTTAATCAGTAGAAAGATTCCATTTGGCGAGGATACAGAAGCGACTACATAAATAACCAAAGATGCGAGGAGAATACGAAATACAGAGAGAGGTTCGGCTAGAGCTTTGTGTTCCCAAAATAGGTAGGTGGAACTAAATATACAACCTACCAAGTTGGTCAGGGTCGTTGCCCACGCAGCCCCAGTTATTCCCATCATAGGTATGAATTTTATATTCAAGAGAATGGCTAGGGGCACCAGTAATAGCCCTATAATAGCCGATACGTAAGGCCTGGTGCCGGCAATGATGACTGTCTGGGTTACCTTGTTCACGGTAAGGAATGCAATTCCGAAGATCAATATACTAAGGCTTGGAGCTGCAGCTCGGTATGTTTCAGAATATACCAAAGAAACTAGGTTATTTGAGGTGGCGCTGACTAGAAGAGTAATTGGGATGACAAACAAAAATAGATATCTTAAGGTTCTATTGATGTACTTGGCTGTAAGCTCTTTATCCCTATTGGCAATCGATTTTGCTACAGAAGGAAATAGGGTCAAGGAGATGGGCCCGAAAACAAAGATTGGAAATCTGGCTAAGGTCTGAGCAGAAACGTAAAGACCTGTCTGTAAATTTTCTTTCAATAGAATCTTGACAGCCATCAAATCAATATTCCAGAGTAATACGCTTGTGGAGGAGAGCATCACTATCTGTAGAGCAAATTTGATCAGGTTGCTCGTGTCGAAGTGGGCCTTGGCAGTGAGTGGTCTGCAGAAATGTCTACCAATAGAGTATCGTATAAAATTAGCCAATACCAGTCCCCCTATAGCCCCTGTTACGCCGTATCCTAAGTATACAAAAAGGATTACAGCGGCTACCCTGACAACAGAAAAGATAATTCCTGCCATCGCCTGTTTTCCGAAGGATTTTGTCCCATTTAACGCGAATTCGTAAATAAGATAAAGGCCGGATATAGGGATCAGGAAAGAGAAGATCATTATATATTGACGTAGGGCTGGGTCATGGAACAAATGTGCTATTGATTGGGCAGAGACGATGAATGTGACAAACAGAGTGAAAGATATAGCACTTTGTGCTTTTAATCCCTTGTTGATTATCGTACGCGATGATCCTTCATTTTGTGCGATGAATTTTGCAACGCCCCTTGATACGGGCCCAAGGAAAATAGCTTCAGTTATTATTATGAAAGCACTAATTACCCCAAAAATCCCGTATTGCTCAGGGCCTAACCAGCGACCGAGTACTGCGTGCAGAAGATAACCACCGATTAGAAGTAATACGTGGCTGATTATTAGATAAATAGTACCTATTGCCATAACTTTGCTACAGAAACCTCGAATTTGTCTCAGTGGTATATTTTGATAAACTATGCTCTTACTCTAGCCTCTACATTCGTAACAATTTCCGAAAGGGCTCCATATAAACTCACGTCACGCCTTCATAGAGTAGTGCGACTGAACACGCTTTGCATGCTTCAATGGCCTCATATTCTCTTCTTAATATATTTCTCCTAATTTGATTAGCTTTTTCACTGTTCCAAATATCCACGAGACTTTGTTCATTTACATTTCCTAGAATGGATTTTCGTCCCCAATCGTTACAGCAGAGAATGATATCTCCGTTAAAAAGGACGTTCATGTGAAAGAAGGGCAGGAAACAGCATTTTCTCGAAAAATATAAGAATAATGCTCGTTTTATTCGATCTTTTATTCTTCCTGATTTAGGGGGCTTGAAGGAATCAATATCTATGGTGTTAGCCCTATTGTTGATAAAAGGCAATACTTCAGTTCTTACCCCTCTCTTTCGCCAGTATCTTAGAGCTTGGGGTATCTCTTTTCTATTTTGAGAAGTTTCTAAAAATCGTATCACGAGTCTTATATTGTTCAAATTGTGGGATAACAAATTATTAATATTGTGTATTACCTTATCGAATTTAAATCCTGGCATAAGTTGCTCATATGTTTCTTTAAAATGACTATTTAGGCTGATAATGAACTTATCGATCGGAGAATGTAGCAAGTGCGTGATTACCTTGGGAGTCAGCAGATATCCATTGGTTACCAATTCTACCTGAGTTTTGCCTCTATTTTTCTCTTTAAAGTAATGGATGTATTCAAAAATATCCCTATCCACCAAGGGTTCATTCTGCAACATAGGAGTGAATGTTTTCAGAGCTGGAAAAGTGGAGCATTCGCTAACGATGCTTTGATAGGTTTTCCAGGCCATTTTTCCCTGAGGAAGTCGGGTAGAAAAGGAAGGATAGGGGCAGAAAGAACAGTTGCCATTGCAGAAGGACAGCGTTTGAACCTGGAGGATGAGGGGATAGAGTTTCCCCCCGTTTTCGAAGTCTTTAACTGTCTTACCCATTGAAACTATTCGTCTGATGAATTTAACTGTGTCTACAAAGTTTAGTGTCATAGTACGCGTATCTTTCATATTTCTTATTCATCATCATTTCATATATCCTGGATGACTCTTGAAATTGGGAAGATACATACTAGCATTCGATTTGATCTCACTTAAAAGTAGGCCCCTCCGGAGAAATAATAGCGAAATAGACCTAAAGATACTGTTTATATCTTTAAGTTTATTGATCAGAAATTTTAGATGCGCCTTTCTAACAAAATGAATAAACTCATCCTTTGTCAACTTTTCTGTTTGGAACAAAGGAATCATTGCATTCCAATCTACCGCTCTAAATACTAGATTGTACGTACTCCAATCTTTTGGTAGATTAATATTTTTTTCCTCCGCTATCTGCCATAGTTTTGTTCCGGGATATGCAACTGCTAAAAAAAAGTCCACAAAATCTGGATTAAGCTCCATAGCAAAATCAATTGTGTCTCTAATCGTGTCTCTTGTATCCCAGGGTAGCCCCAAAATAAAACTAGCTCTTGTACATATGCCAGCTTCTTTTGTCAATTTGAATGCTTGGCGGGCTTGTTTTTTCTTTATTTTTTTGTTAATCAAATTCATGATTTGTTCATTGCCACTCTCTATGCCCAAACCCAACTCAACACATCCTGCCTTTTTCATTTTTTTCAAAAGCTCTAGATCTAAGCAATCGACCCTCGTTTGACATGTCCATACAATATTTAATTTCTGTTTAATGAACAAGTCACACATCAATAGCGCCCTTTTTTTATCTAGGGTGAAGGTATCGTCGTAAAAGAAAATGCCACTAATTCCATGCCTTGCTTTTAGAAGCTTTATCTCTTTTATGACATTTTCGGGGCTTCTGCATCGGAGTTTCTTCCCAGCTGCAGGGCCTCTGTAGCAATAAACGCAATTGAAAGGACACCCTCTACTTGTAATGACCGATGTCGCCTTCCGCCCGTTTATCTTTGCTGAATATCTTTCCATATTGTATAGATGTCTCGCGGGAAACGGAATAGAATCTAAATCCTCTATGAAGGATCTATAAGGATTATGGATAATCTGGCCGTTCCTCTTGAATGATATACCTGTAACTTGTTTCAAATCGCGATTCTTTTCTAGGGCGTCAAGTAATTCAACGATCGTGATTTCGCCCTCACCTTTCACCACGATGTCGACAGCTGGGTGTCTTAAAACATCATCTGTTAATATAGACGAATGTGAACCACCCATGATTGTAATGCAAGAAGGAGCGATCTCTTTAATAATAGTCAAAGTATGTAAGGCTACCGGATAAGTTGGGGTACTCGCAGATACTCCAACAATATCAAAGTTGGACTCTTTTGCTTTTTTTTCTATTACCTCTTCTGGATTGCTTTCAAGGGCTAGATCGATAATTTCGACGTGGTCGCCTCGTTGTTCAAGAACTGCTGCGATATAACCAAGGCCGAGAAATATTAGTTTTTTCCTCGTCGCTGACGGCTGGATAAGTAAGACTTTCATCGTAACCCCCCTTTTTTAATTCTACTTAAGGAAGAGAAATGTCCATGAATTAGCCGGTGATTGCCATTGAGGGTATGCATGTCCTCAAGTCGAAGTTGCCTTCAAATTTAAAGATCGTAGTTCGATGACTTAGGAGGTTTGGAAGCGAAAGGCTTTCTTAATCAAGTTCGTAAAAAATCCTTGAGGCCATAAAAAAGCTCGTTTGAAAATGACTTAAATCCATATCTGTGAATGGAGGGGCACCTATCACAAGCCGGGAGCTTCTTCATTCTCTTCAGTGTGCGCCGAAAATTTACGCATTTGGCTCCATTCCAAACGTCTTGAAAATTTGTTGTTCTAACACTTCCAACAGAATAATCCTGACATGGACTTACATTGCCTTCAGGCGTAATAATAGCTGTTAGCCAAGGGACAATACACTTTTTCTTAAAGGAGATTTGTATATTGTTATAATACTCTCTTATTTCAGATGGTGAAAGGTCAGGGTCGAAATCAATGCGAAACCGATTGTTATTCTCCTTTAACTTTTCCATCTGTTGCATTAACTGGCTGATATCCATTTCGCTCAAATCCAAAACATATCCAGACCAAGACTGTGACTCTGTTTGAAATTCTCTCTTAAGGACAGAATTATGTCTAGTTATTAGATCTTTATTAACGAAACGGAGGTGGGAAAAAAGTATGCTGTAGATGTCTAGACCCTCTAAAGAACGCACTAAATCATCAAGGTATAGATAATTCATATCGGAAATGGTGCATATTATCCGGATAGCAGGGGTTCTTATATTCATGTTGTTCTTGTCATCGGTGATGCAAGAGATTCCGTCCAGAATTTTTCTAAATGAGCGCACCCTCCTTATTTCATTATGTATTTCTTCAGGCCCATCTATTGAAATCCAAATTTCATCTAGCCCGGACTCAACTATACTCTTTGATTTTTCTTTTAATAGAGTGCCATTTGTCACCATTTGACACCTGAGCCCTGTTTTCTTTATATAATTTATGAGTTCGATTGAATTCTCATATAGTAATGGCTCACCCCCAAAAAGGTGAATAGTANNCATCGACCACCTTTTTCCACTCCTCGGAACTCATCTCCTGTCTACGCATTGCAGATTGGCTAAAGTTCTTCTTTGACCCAGACTCTCCATAAAATTGACACATTCTACAACGGAGGTTGCAACGCCAGGTTAAGTAGAAAACTACAAAGTTAAGGTAAGGACTGACGCCGTTTAAGAATTTAGCGGCTATCCGGGCTCCAATCATCTTCTTGAGAAGTCTAGAATAGAGACAAGCATAATAGGGCAATCTTTGCAATTTCCCATCCGACATAAGTTACCTTCTCCCTTCTGCGCTAATTAAGGCAAATGTAGGTTGAGATCCATCTATTGCTAAGTTCAAGGACCTATCCTCGCTGCGAACCACCAATGTCACTTTTTTGTGAAGTTTCTCAGTGCCTAAATTCCAGGCATCTTTTGCAAAACCCGATGAGGATATTATGGTTAAGCCTTCCAAACCTGAGATACAATATATTTGAAAGAAACGTTTCAATTGGTCTTCGGCTACAGGATGAGTCTGGTGAGCTAATACCAATCCGCTAAGGTTGTTGCCGTCAGCAAATATGAAAGGATTATTGGAAAGAAAATCACGTACTCCATCAGTGAAGTCAAGAAGCTGTAGCCCAAAGGTAGATGTTAGCCACCTATTGTTGGAGACTGTAGCTCCCCATTTCTTCTTATACCGAAGGATGCCGTTGTTGAGAAATGCTCTACTTCCTCCGAAATCCACCTGTTTGTATCCTTGCTGCTTTGTCCACATTATGGAAAAATAGTAAAGAGCCCCCCCTACACCTCTTTTCAGATATTCTTGATCGCCACTTGCCACTCCCCACCGGAAGATGTGAAAAATTTCTCCCCTGGCGATAATAAAGAGAACCCCGCCCAGATACGTGTCGCCCTCTTTAACCATAAGCAATCCCCCTCTCCTAAAAGCCCTTCTCATGGAGCTGAGGGAGGCAAGTTCAGCTAGCTTTCCGTACCTTTGCAGTGTGAAAGGCACGTAAATCTTGTGGTAGAAATACTCAAGCATGTCCATGTCATAACGGATTTCGTAGGAATACCTAAATCTTTTGATACAAGCCTTGATCTTTCGTAGATACTCCCTTTCATTCCTGCTTAGATTACGCCACGTGTCCTCCAGTGGCTTTGATATATCTAGCGTCTGACTGACCCATTCAGGTATGATGAAATAGCCCTGCTTCATGAGGAACCGGGTAAAAAATTTGTTAACCATCACCAGGACCAAGTCAGCAGAATTACTAATTGATTTTATTTTTCGGAAAATGTCCCAGATGTATACTCTCCTCACTCTCTCTATTCTTGGAGTTCCCCCATAAGCCAAACTGGAAAAATAGGCTAGACTTGCTTCCTCCCCGAAATATAAACTAGTAAGGGATGATTCTCCTTCTCTGCTTATTCCTTCGATTCGATAGACATCCATTTTGATTTGCTTAATCAGAGCAAACACTCTGATTATCCACAAATATATTGCTTCCCCTCTCTGCGAAACTCTGTTCGTTATTTTTTCTGGGAGAGAGCAATAATAGACTGCACATAGAATCTCCCAAAATTTCTCGATGAATCTTCTGCACCTTCCCTCTAAAGGGCTTATTCTACTAAATGGCTCTTTACGCACTTGCTAACTGCCCCTTTTCCTAATCTGGATGGGAACGATTTTGCCCCGGCGGGTAGGGATCGGGTACTGTCGCTTAATGTTAATTGTATCCGCCTGATTCCACATCAGTCGTGCACCCCCAAAAAGATTAGGTCCCCCACATAAGCTATTGAAGATCGCCTTTTTCAACTTATCTTCATCCACTTCACCTATCTCAGGACTTACAAGCACAAATAGTTTTGTCAATCCTTCCTTGGTTTCATCCTCCACAAACTGATAACTTGTACCATCGCCGCCAAATTGGCTAGGTAGGGTATCTTGTATGAGGGAAATAAGGTTGCTGCCGATGAAGGTAACCCCCTCAGCCGTGAGCTTCTCAAAGCTTCTAATGGTGTGGATATGTTCAGAATAACCCAGCTTATCGAATGTACAGCCACATTTTCTTCTTTCAATAATCCCATAGTCCCCTGTTTCAGTATTTAAGAAGACCTTGGGACTGGTTTCCCAAAGAGTGGTAAACAAAAAGGAGTTAACCGATATATCTGAATGTTCCACTCTCCTTTCGTGCTGGATAACGGCCAGCTTATCGCTTAGAAAATGCATATCGTCAGAATTAACAGGTTTTGGACACCCTTGACCTATTATCATCAATTCGTTACACCCATATAGTGAATAGGCCTTACAGCCATAGCTCTCTATTTCTTCCGAAATTTTCGCGGTTAAGGGTTCACCCATTAACCAGAATATCGTTTTACCAAGGTCAATTCCCTCTTTTCTTGCGGCTGTAACTAATCTGAGGGCTGAACTTGAGTAGGTGACGACAGAAAACCCGGGCGAGCAATTCAAGTTGCCGCCCAACCATTTAGCAATTCTTAGTGTATCCCTCATGTCAACAAACTCTGGTCTTGGGAGTCTTTTACGATAAAACTTCGCCATCCATATCGAGGAGACCGTTTTAAGCTTATCCATTGCTGAATGATGTGTGTATCTTTCATCGGTCTGTGAGAACCACTTTACCGGAGGATTGCCCATAGCGGCAAACCGCAACGAGAAGAAGAGCCCCTCTCCAGCCGGTAAGATCGGAAGCCAGATGACGACCTTGTTTTTCAACATTCCGTATTCGTGGGCCCCGAATATCCCATACACGTTGTTCTGGTGGATGAATTCCAAAGGGACACTCATCTTTGTCCCTGCGCCTCTGGTTCCGCCACTCTGGGTATCGAAGCCACCTGTCAATAGGGGGTTGTTGAAGTCCTTTTCCACAAACCTGAAGGTACGGTTCCCACGCACGATTTCCTTCTTGCCCTTAAACTCCAGGATCTCTATATATACCCCATCCTTGTAAAGCGTTTCTAACGTCTTCTCAATCCCCTGTGTTTTGACCATTTTTGCTACTCGTTCAAAGCCATATCCAGCATGCTGCAATAGTACTCTATGTGGACTATTCGGATTGGCATAAATGCACCTTTCTAACATACTCAAGAAATTCGACTCCCGGTTCGCGAGGCGATCTTTTAGCACTTGGACGCTCTCCTCGAAAGACATGGGCTTTGCCAAAATCTGGCCGAGTATAGCTGCTGTGCTCTTGTAATGCCTGAGAAGAGATCTAATGCTCGAAAATGCCGTCTTCATGCGCATCTCAACCTCGATATTACAGCTCGTACCTTTCCGGATGGATCCCTGGGAATATCCTCTACCGCCTGACATCTGATATCTATGTTCTCGCCCAAGATACCTTTTAGCTCCCTTCCTACCCTATCGACGGTATCGGGTCCAAAGTTCTTTCCTTTGGCAACCACCGCAGCTAGGGAGCATAGATCCTCCTGAATAACCCTGAACTGTTTTATGCCCGGAATGTGGTCCAGCGTGCCAGTGACTATCATGGGGGACACACTTCTTCCCCCTCTAAGCACAATAAAATCCTCGTCCCTTCCCTCGATTATCTCCATCATAGGTAGCTCCATCCCGCACTTGCAGGCCTTATCAGACGGCACCCCCACATCACCTATCCTATACCTGATAAAAGGCATGGCATATGAATGAAGGTTGGTAACCACGACGTCTCCTCTCTGACCAGGCTCTACAGGCCTCCCATCTTTTATAAATTCGACCACCAAGGTGTCGATGTTCATATGATATCCGTGGTGCTCGTCGCACTCCCACGCGATATTCCCGCACTCCCTTGCAGCATACCGGTCGTAGGGGTCAACGCCAAAGGCCATGGCGATAAGCTCCCTGTCCTTTCTGTGAAGTAGCTCAGCGGCAGTGGAGACTATGGAAGGCCGTATTCCATTGGTCCTGCTATCTAGCATGAGCCTCGCTATTTGACTTAGACTCGACGGATAGCCATGTATAAAATCAGGCCTGGTAATTTTCAGTATTTGAACCTGTTCTTGGGGAGAGAGAAAACATGAGATGTTCGTGTACGTGGCTAGGCCCATTCGATGATACCAGCGTTTCTTGGTATCAAAGCTATGTGGATCAAGAACGAAAGCCCTTCTGTGTCTATACTTGAGGCCGTTTTCAAGAAAGGATCTCAAATACACCAAATCAAGAAGTTCGTAGTCTTCTTTGGAAAAATATATATGAGCAGGCATCCCGGTAGAACCACTAGTAAAGATTTCCACACACTTCTCCGGTTCAATGTTTCTCGCCATTATCTCACTTTTTTCCATGGATCTCATAACAGATTTATCGGTAATCGGGAGTGCTACGAGGTCTTTGACTTCTTTGATATCTTCTGGCTTAATGTTCACTGAATCAAAAAGCCTCCGGTAGTAGGGTACATTGTCGTACGCATGATTTATGAGATCCTTGAGTTTTTTCCTCTGTATCGCCTCGAGTTCGGCACTCTGAAGCGTGAGGTTCCTTCTCAATTTTATCAAATCAAATATGCGATTCATTAGCATATTGGGCAATCTCAGTATACGAAGCAAACTCTTTTTAACATTCTATAGTATAGTGATGTTGTGCTTCCTATAGGTACCAAATTTGCCGATAGGGATCGCAGTTGTTATGCGCGAGAAGCTAGAATTTGTACATATTTCGCTGATGAAAATTCGCATTTTACGTCAGTAACCTCAATCTGAACATCCCAATTTACGAATAGGCTCTTAATTTCTTTTCTACTATTGAAGGGCCACATTCTCATGTTTCTTGCATATTCTTTTGCAAGATTGTTTATGGTTTTCAGATCAGTAGTAGAAAATCCATTCAACTTGGCTTTGTTTACAGCTCTGTTTACAAAGGTCTCAATCTGATCCTTTCTTGCAACTACCTTCCCTGACATCCGCTCATCTATTCGAGCAGTGGTGATAACTATCCCAGGTCTGCGCAATATTCTTTCCCACTCAGTAACCAATTTCCTTTTATCCTTATTCTCAAACATTGTTAAGAAGCCATCCGTAACAATTATATCGAAATGGTTGTCTTGACACTTCGTTTTCATGGCATCTGAATGTTGGACAAAAATCTGAAAACCAATAGTATTTGCAAACCTGCTACACACGTCTAGCGGTGTCCTGCAAATATCGAGAACAGTAACTGTGGAATGGGGCGAGTTTTGAACAACAGCTTCCGCAACATATTTCAGGATTGTATGGTCTGCTGTTCCGCATATAAGAATATTCTTGGCGTTAAAATTTAAGCTTCTGGAAATGTGTTTTGAATAAAAATCATAGTGGAATTCAGGCGTAGATACCAGGTCTAATAGGCGAAGATATTGATAAGCTCCATGAAACCAGTAACATGATTGGCCGTTAGGCTGGTTGTTATTACATATTTCTCTTGCTATCACTGGTATTATGTCAGCGAAGATGATATCGTGTATGTGGCTTCGGCTGCTTGGTGACATTTCTTTAACCTTTCTGTTTGTCGATGTTATTGTTTTTTATGAATATAGTAGTCCTGTCTAAGATTACTCCATTATTATATTCAAATACATAGCATGGTTTGCCATCTTTAATGTTCTTAAAGAAGAAACTGCTCTCGAGAAATCGAATTTTATCTTTTTTTGATAATAATTCACGCCTCTCACTAAAAACGTTTGGCGATTTGCCATGATATATTACTTGCATTGTGTTTCTGAGATAAGGTATTCTAGCATATCCTTCTGAATCAGTAATCCAGCGTGTAGGAAAATTTATGAAATATAGATTTGAATGGCTTGGTAGATTAGGGTATTTTCTCTTGATCTGAAGGATTATACCTTTCGAAATAGATGCCACCTCGTTGTATAGTTGGGTCCTTTCAAATGTTCGTATAGAGAAAGAAATAACAATGCTGGCTGTTAAGGAGACTAAGAATATTTTTGCTACTAGTCTATTATGATCACTCAGGTTTCTAAAGGTTTCAACAATAAGAGTAGCTAGCAAGATGGAAGAACCCACCGATGCCGCATAAAGAAATCTATCTCCAGAGTGAAAATAAAGTGGCCAGGCCGAGATGGTAATCCACAGAAGTAAGTATATAATTAAATATTTTAACCTTCTTATCGTCCTTAACGTTCCATTTGAGAAAACTAAAGAGATCGACAGTAAGACTAAAACATTCAGAAACAAGAATACGTTTAGGACGAAGTGAAACAAATCTCCCGAGGTAAGATCTTCATGTTTGAAGGGAATGAATAGCTGAACAAACTTGTACCCTGCTGCTAAATAACAAGATGGATCAAAGTGATATCGGTACGTTCCTGTCTTTAATATGAATTGGCGCAGGATAAAATAAAGAACTACAATCACTAAAAAGGGTGTATATTTTCTAAGAATAGAGATTTTAATCCTTGAATCCGTTTGATTTTCAACATATTGAAAAATTTCATATAGAATGAGAATAAGGGGTATGATAATAGCTGTTTCTTTAGAAAATAAACTGAGAGCAAGAAATAGTACACAGGCTATAAAATAGATAAACCGTTTCGCACTTTTTAAAGATAAAGATCTTACGAAAAAGAATACCACCAATAAAAAGAATAATGACCAGAGCAACTCATTTATGCCAGATATATGAGCCAGTGCTTCAGTATGTAATGGTTGGATAGCAAATAGCAAAGCGGCGATTGCGCTAACGAGTTCTTGCTTTGTTAATGACTTACATACGTAAAAAACAAGAGCAGTATTGAGAAAATGAAAAGTTAAGGTTATAATGTGATATGGTGCTGGGTTTAGTCCGAATGATAAATGGCTTAGCCAGAAGGTTATTTTCACAAGAGGACGGTAGAATAACCAACCTTTCACGGATGTGAAGAAATGGACTACGTCTTGCCATTTCTCAGCAATAGCTAAGTTTATCATCCAAAAATCATCCATTACGAAGTATGAGGTGATTGTGGAGGAGTAGAGAACGTAGATTAACAGAGCATAGGTCAGTAAGATCGTCAGTTCTTGTTTGTTTTCATTCCAAGAGGTATTTTGTATTTTATCCATGGTTTTTATTTCAAGCGTTGACAATTACAAGATCAGTGCTGTTTTAATGTCTGTAGGTAAAGTATTGGTAAAGAAGAGAGAGGAGAACTGCGTATATTGGGGATCAATATCGTTTTAGACTTCCAAATATTCGTTGAGTTATTAGGAAAGTCTTAGTCTGTTTTGCCATATGAAAATGTCCATCACTTTCTTCTCGCAACTTATGTTGAAGATAGATTAGATCACTTGCTTCATCGATGTCATACCATGGGGGAAGTTTGACCACTTTAAGACCTATCTCTTTTGAACGTTCAAGGGTCTCTGAGAAAACAACATTTGTACTCCAGGTGATGTCTTGAAACAATCGCTTATGAAATGATTTTAAACCGAGAAGATAATACCCTCCATCGAAACTGGGTCCTATCACTAAGTCATTCTCTGCTTTTTCTAATAAGGAAAACGCCCTCCTTACATATTTAAGGGGCAATGTTGGGTGATCACTGCCAATAATCGCAACTATCCGATAACCTAGCCGAAAAGCATATTCAAAAGCGTGAGTGAACTTCTCCCCTAAATCCTTCCCTTCCTGCGAGAGAAGATCAAAGTCAGCTGGAGATATATCTTTGAATGTGTTTGTTGCTTCAGGTGGGAAATAGGAAACGATCACTTTAGTCTCTTTTAGTAATCTATATTGGCTAAACGAATCCACTAGGAAGCAGCGGTAAAGCTCGGCGGCCATTTCTAAACTGAGTGGAGGGCAAAGCCTGGTTTTGACTTTCCCAGCCACCGGTTCCTTAGCGACGACGATCAAGGCTTTTTTCAACTTTTCTTCCTTATTCCGCCTCTTTCTAAAACAGCGTATTTGAAGATTGTATAAAGTATCATCCAGCCAGCTCTAAAGGTCCCTACAATCGTCCCTGAAATCTTGGATTTTCCAATCCTTTTTCTGTAGCTCACAGGAACCTCTTTCACACTGAGTTCATATAGTAAGGCCTTAACCTGCATCTCTACAGTCCAGCCGAAAGTCCTATCTTTCATGTCCATCGCTTGAAGCTTATTGTACCTGATCGCTCTAAAAGGGCCTAAATCCTTGTATCTATGACCAAAGAGAATGTTTATAAGCAGGGTCGCCAGCCAGTTTCCGAAAACCTGCTGAATTGTCATCGAGTCGCTCTCTCTTTTTTCTGGTACCCTCGATCCAATTACTAAATCCGCGTGACCCTCTAAAATCGGTTCCACCAAGCTTTTCATCTCTTCCGGGTGGTCGCTATAGTCACCGTCTAGAAAGACAACAATGTCAGCGTCACTGAGATAATTAACCCCTTTCGCACATGCTGATCCATACCCCTTAGCTGGTTCAAACAGAACGGCTGCACCGTGTTTGCAGGCAACTTTTGCCGTGTCGTCATCGCTCCCGTTATCAACCACAATTACTTCATGGACCAAATCCATTGGGAGGTCGTCTATAACCTTACCTATGGATTCTTCTTCATTTAGAGCTGGAATAATCACCGAGATTTTCACGTAGGCCTCTTTCTACCTGAAAGGTTGATCTATAGATTCCCGATTGATAGATCACGAAGCATATTAAGACCAAATTTAGCATAATTTAGGAACATCTTAGGCGACCTAAGCTTCCTGTATGTCATAAGAAAATATTTGGGCTGCATATATGTCCTTACCAGGGCCTTTCTGCGAATTCTTTGCAGTTCCGCATTAGACAGATAAAACGTCCTTATCTTTGAATCCACGTAGTCGTATCCACTCGCACCGTCCTCAGTGATTAATTTGCTTTCAAAGACAATCCTATAAAACTCGGTTCCAGGGAATGGTACCGCTAAATGAAACATATAGTAATCACCATCCAACTCTTTAGCGAAATTAATTGTATCTTCGGCTGTCCTTTCCGTTTCCCAAGGAAGCCCAAGGATGAAGAAAAGTAGAGTCTGGATCCTGTGCTTTTTACACAGCCCCACTGCTTTTTGAGCTTGGTCAAGCGTTGTGCCTTTTCTCATCAAATCTAGCATCTCCTGGTTACCGCTCTCTATGCCGAAGGCGATTAACCAACAACCAGCTCTTTTCATCCACATGAGCCTCTCATCATCAAGAGTATCAACCCTGCTGTTACAAACCCATTCGATATCCAAGCCCCTGTTTAAGATCTCCTGGCATATCCTTATCACCCAATCCTTCGACCAGGTAAAGGTATCCGCCCGGAAGAAGAAATTCCTAATATTGTGCCTCTCAACGCACTCCTCAAGTTCATCAACAATGTTTTCGGGGGACCTTGATCTTATTCGAGGGCCAGAAACCCTTTGTGCCAAACAGTATATGCACTTTGACGGACACCCTCTATTAGTCTGAATGGTTGTTTGCATCTCTCCAGTATCAGGCCTGAAATAATATTTATTCTCCAGAATATCTCTACAAGGGAAGGGAATACTGTCCAGATCATCTATTAATGGGTTATCCTTATTAGCTATGATATTCCCTCTTTTATCCCTGTATGTTATCCCCAATACTTGATCCAAATCATCTCCCCTTCCTATGCTTTGCACGCTATACTCGTATTCCCCTCTTATGACGGCATCCAGATTGGAATATTTTTTCAGCGATTCCCTATCACAAGAGGCAAAGTGAGCCCCCTTGCCGACAGTTAGTATCTTGGGATTCATATCCTTAGCAATATCGCATGCTTTCATATCCAAATCTATGGTCGGGGTTGTTACACTAATGACTAACATCTCTGGCTTTATTCGCTCCAAGTCCGCCTTGAGGTCATCCCAACCTCTGTTCATAACAGGGTAATCGTTGATAGTACACACCACTCCCACCTCCCTCAGTGTTGATGCCATATAGGCTAAGTCAAGCGGTGGACGAGCTACCGCCCCATATAATCCGTTCACCGGGACCTGACATCTATCCTCTCTGATGTAGAGTCCAGAGGGAGGATTAATTAATAAAGCACTCTTCATTTTTCTATCTCATATACTGGATGATCAGTTGCGGTGGATTCCGTCCCTCACGCGTGTCTACACAGATCACCGGGGCATCGTTGGCAACAGCCCGTAATCCAAAGGAAAGAAACCCATTGCGGTTTGCTGCCAGGTGCTTGCGCACATAATCCGTCACGTCGAGTTGATGCCAACCACCAGGGCGGCCTTGGATCGCACCTAAAGGTTTCGGTCGGTAGAGGTCGGGCGCGTTGCGAGATGTAATCTTAGCTTCTTCCCACCTGTTATCCTTTAGCGGGACCACATAAAACTCGTTGGGAGATCTGTCGGAGACAAAGAGCCGGAGCGACGCGGCAGTGACCTTTTTCACAGGAACATCGAATCCCAGATACCCAAATCTGTTGTTGCCCCAATTGGGCCAGGGGTTGAAACGTCCTCTTCCCGCTCTCAGGGAAATCTTCGGTGCACTGCCAAAATTCTTATTGGCGTAGTCTTTGTGATCATATGTTTCGGCATCGGCCACAGGATGGAGAACCGTACGCTTGGCTACATGAAAGTATGCGGCGGTACCAGGCTTGATCGGGTTGCCGGCGAGATCCCTGATGTTTGAAACAGTCAGGCGATACTCCCTCAACTCACGAAAGTCTTGCTTTACATAGAGACAGACCGTGGATTGATTGGTGAGTATCTTCGCGGACTCGATGGCGGGACCATCCTTGAGTCGATAGTTCCCTGGATTCTCAGAGCCCCATGGACCATTGCCTTTCTCGACTCGCTCCGAAAACACGAGCAAGAGTTTACGGAGTTCTTCCCCGCTCTGTGCCGGATAGATTACCTTCCTCAATTGGGGAGGTGATTTATCAGGCCCGTCTACGGTGATGTATTGAGAGACGGCGTGCGTCCCTTTTCTATCAGAGACCGTCAGGCATATCTGGTAGATGCCCGGACCGCCGTAACTATGCTTTGGATTCTTCTCAGAGGAGATAGTCCCGTCACCAAAGTCCCAATGGTAGATCAGACTTCCACCTCCTTTAGCCGCTGCAGAGCCTTTGCTGGAAAATACCACTTCAGCTCCAACCCTGACGGGTGAAAGCGGACCCATGACGGCACGGGTCAACTTGCGGCGGACACGCTCGTTCTCAAATCCCTGCCACATCAGCCACCAAAGGTTTAGATGAAAAGGCGCTATGGAGCCATCGTC
>JABAOH010129612.1_pt1 | contig 28859 bp, 37 predicted proteins | sample 7062181 | NCBI WGS metagenome assembly JABAOH01 (sample SAMN14538630, study PRJNA623070) | marine sediment metagenome | biome: marine biome [ENVO:00000428]; feature: marine pelagic biome [ENVO:01000023]; material: deep marine sediment [ENVO:00002113]; isolation source: pool of 5 deep marine...
TCAAATCCACAACCTCTCCCACAATCAAAATCACAAAATGGTGTTTTTATTGCGACAGCTGAAACATCAAAACCTTGTTCTTGCATCATTCTAACTGCCAATTGGCTATCTAATCCACCTGAAAGCAAGGCAACCACTTTCTTCTTTTCTGTCATATCATAAAATTTCTGATTTGTGATATACAAACCTTGCAGCATACATAAATTGAGAATTAATAAAATAATTTTGTGCAGGACCGGAGAAAAAGACTTCTTAAAAATGCCCAAAAAATAGGGTGCAATACTTTAGTGGCATTTGAGCCTGAGAACCTGTATTATTTAACAGGATTTTGGGGAGAGGCCATAGGAATTTTGGAGAAAGGAGGCGGTACCACAATAATTGCGCCTGAATTAGAAGTGGGCAGGGCAAAAGAAGAATCTGAAAATTGTGAAGTGATTACTGGTGAAAGAGGAGTGGGATTGATCTCTTCTCTAGTAAAAAGAGTCAAAAAAAATAATGTTTGTACTGACTGCAACGACTATTCCATAGTAACCTCGTTGAAAAAATCAATTCCAAAACTCCAGTCGTCTACTGAGCCATTTTATAATTCTCGGATAGTCAAAGATGAAAATGAGATAAACCTCCTCAAAAAAGGATCAAAAATCATAGATGAGATGTTTGAATTATGCTCAAAAAAAATGAAAATTGGACAAAAAGAATCTGAACTTCAAGCTATCCTGATGAGTTATGCTATAGAGCAACAGATGTTTGATACTGGTTACAAATCTACTCTTAACCCATTAATTATAGCTGGTGGTCCAAATGGGGCTTTACCACATGCCCAAGTAACTCAACGAAAATTTCGAAAAGGCGATCTAGTAGTTGTAGATCTAACCCTACGATACAAGGGGTACGTATCAGATTCTACAAGAACATTTGCGATAGGAAAAATATCACAAAAAGAAAATGAAGTCTATCAAATCGTAAAAGAATCACAAAAATTAGGATTAAAGTCTGTAAAACCAAAAACAGATTGTAAAGATGTGGATTTTGCATGTCGAAAATTTATTGAAGATAAAAACTATGGAAAATATTTCATACACTCCACAGGACATGGTATTGGTTTAGAAGTTCATGAAGTACCAGCAGTTTCTTACAAAAGTGAAACTAAACTTGAAGAAAACATGGCTATAACTGTAGAACCTGGAATTTACATTCCAAACAAATTTGGAATAAGAATTGAAGATTCTTTAATTGTAAAAGATAAACCAATTATCATGCACAAATTCACAAAAGATCTGGTTACGGTCTAGCCTCAAAAATTTACTAATCGTAAAAGTCCACTAAATTTTTCATATTTTGTGAACCTTCATCGTTTCCCTTAACAGTCCCTGTTTGGATATCTATATTCCAATCATATTGAATGCTACCTTTGTAAGATTCAAAATTAAACAAAACCTGATAATTTTGTTCATCTAATTTAGAAATCGAAACATCAACTATTGTTTTTTTATTATCATAAATTTGCTCATTTGGATATTCTTCATTTATCTGGTTTGAAATAGCCTCAATCAATGTATATCCTTCTCTATCTGGCCCACTATAAGACATCAAAGAATCCAACACTAACTGGTCTTCTTCAGAAAGATTTTCAGGAAATTTATCTTGTAAATCTGACTTTGTTATTTGTGGTACAACAAATACAATAAAGATTGCAATTACTGCAAGATATACAGGAGCTCGCTTTTTTAGAAATTTCTTAAATGGAGATTCTTTTGGTTTTTCTTCCTTCTTTTTTGAATCTCGGACCATTCTTATCAAATTTTGTTTTTAGCAGTTAAAATTAAAACTTCCCAAGGAAATCTAATTGTCTTATTTTTTAAGGTAAATGGCTTTACATTTTCCCTTACCATTCCTCTTATCTCTAATCTCTCCCTTCTATCAAGTGAATCGAGTTTTTGTTTTAGGGGTTTTGCAAGGTATTTTAGATAATTTTTCCAATAATCCTCAAAGGTTCCTGGGTTAAAACTAAAGACAAAGTCCTTTACAGTGATTTTAGAAAAGCCTGCCTTTTTTACCTCAGTTCTTAGAGCAGATTTTGTTCCAAATCTATCTAAATCAGGAGATCCTGGAGGGACATAATCAGGAATAAACTTTGTAACGGCATCAAAAATACTGCTAAAAAATGGGACCTTTTTTGGATGCCCATGAACTGTTATGCCTAATTTTCCTTCATTTATGAGGTGTTTTTTCATGTTTTTCAAAGCCTTTTGAGAATTAGGAAAAAAGAACAAGGCATACTGGCAAGTTATAATATCAAATTTTCTTGTAAAATGAAAATTCTCCGCATCAACATTTACAAAATCTAAGTTACTCGATTTTTCATTCCATTTCTTTGCAATTTTAATTGCAGTAACAGAGGTATCCCCTCCAACTACGTGACCCTTTTTTCCCACTTTTTGTTTGAGTTTTTTAGTAACTACTCCTGTCCCACATGCTAAATCAAAAACATTTTCACCTTTTTTAATATCTAAAAGTTGAACCAGTTTGTTTGTACTTTGAAATGGACCTTGACTAACACTTGCCCATCTTTTGTGATATCTTGGAGCGACCTCATTCCAAATTGTAATATTTCGTTTTTTATAGTCCGTAGGATTAAATTTCATTTCAATTCAGTGATTTATGAACTTCCTTTAATATCTGATAAAAGAGGCCTTCCAGTCTCATGAAAATATCTATGTTCAATCTCTTTTAATTTCTCATTTAATTTTTTGTTTTGAGTTTTTTTCAATTTAATTTTTATTTCATGATATTCAGCAACTAATCTTCGAAGTTCAGATTTTTTCATTTTAGTTTGTCTTCGATTTCTTTTACAATAAATTTAGCAATTTTTTGTTTATTTTTCCAACCAGATGATTTATGTGTTTTATTATCAATCACTAAAACCTCGTTAGAGTTTGGATTTTTTTTATATCGTGGTGCTCCAATATCGTTTGCAATAACTAAATCTGCATTTGATTCTAAAATCTTCTTTTTGCCTTCTTTGATTAGAGCTTGTTTTGAGATGTTAGTCTCTGCTTTGAAGCCTATCAAAAATACCCCCTTTTGCCATTTTTTTATTTGATTGATGATTTTTGGTGCTTTTTTGAGGCTAATTTTGATCTGATTTTTAGTACTTTTGATTTTTTGTTTACTTGGATTTTCAGGCGTATAATCTGCCGCCGCCGCCGCCATAATTACAATATCAAATTTGGATTTCATTTGTTTTTTTACTGCATCATACATTTCTTTACTAGTAGATACATGAATGACTTTAGCACCCTTTGGAGGTTCTGCAACCCCAGGACCATAAATCAAAGTAACTTTTGAACCAGCTGAAATTAATTCTGAAGCCAACAATACTCCAGTTTTTCCCGAGCTCTGATTTGTTATAACTCTAACAGGATCTAGATATTCAATTGTTGGACCCGCAGTCATTAAGATTTTTTTATTTTTTAATATTGGAGATGCTCCAAACTTCTTTAAGACATAATCTAAGACATCTTCAGGTTCAGGAGCTTTGGCTTTACCTTCAACCATTTGAGGATTGACAAATTCAATTTTATTTCTTAAAAATTCTATATTTTTTCTAACTGCTACATTATCATACATTGAAGCATGCATAGCAAGACACATCAAAATTGGTATTTTAGATCCAAATCCTACAGTTAGTACAGTAGAAACTGGAGTATCATCTATTCCATTTGCTAGTTTACCAAGTGTGTTGGCAGTAGCTGGATATACCAAAATCAAATCCGCTTGATTATAATCAGCTAATCTAATGTGTTCTAAATCTCCTGTTAGTTTTGTAATTACCTCGTTCCCAGTAGCCCATTTAAAATAATCTGGTTTCACTAGTTTTGTAACTGCATTACTTGCAACACAGGTAACATCTGCACCGTGTCTCATTAATAGTCGAGCCAGCTCAATTGCTTTGTAAGCAGCGACACTTCCTGCTACACAAAGGACAATTTTTTTTCCAGATAATTCAACTCCATAAGAATCTACTATATCCAAAGATGGATGTTTTTGTTTACTTGTTTTCTTACCTGCCAATTTCTTCTCGTAATTTTTTTAATTCTTCATCATCCATTGAAAAATAATTTTCTTGAGCAGGAAATGAGCCTGATTCTATATCTGTTTTATAATTCTCAAGGGCCTTTACAATATCTTCCGACAAATTCATGTATTTTTTTACAAATTTTGGTTCTAGTTTGTCATACATACCTAACAGATCCTGTACCACAAGTACTTGACCATCACAACCTTTACCAGAACCAATTCCAATTGTAGGTACACTTATAGTTTCAGAAATAATCTCAGCTACTTCGTGGGTTACCATTTCTAGTGCAATACTAAAAACTCCCGCTTCTTCCAATTCTTTTGCATCATCAATTAATTTCATGGCAATATCTTTGGTCTTTCCTTGTACTTTGTAGCCTTGAGATAGCATAGTGGTTTGTGGTTGCAACCCAATATGTCCCATAACAGGAATCCCAACATCAACAATAGCACTTATTGTTTCTGCCATTACAGAACCACCTTCTAATTTTACAGCATCAGCACCTGCTTTTATCAATCGACCAGAATTTCTTATTGCATCATCGATGTTTGTTTGATATGACATAAATGGTAAATCCGCAACAAGAAGAGAATTTTTTCGTGCTCTACTGACTGCTTCCGTAAATAAACACATTTGATCCATTGTTACTGGTATGGTATTTTCATATCCAAGCATTACCATACCTGCACTGTCTCCAACAAGAAGAATATCAATATCTGCTTTATCACATAATGAAGCTAAAGTATAGTCATAACTGGTAATTACAGAAATTTTTTTCCCTTCTTTTTTCATTTTTAAAATGTCTAAAACTGATTTATGCAATTTTTAATCTCCTCATTAAATTATTTTTTATTTCTTTTACATTGTCTGAAAGATTCTTTTTATTATCAAAATTTTGTAAAATTCTATTTAAGGAACTTTCATTTTTCTTTGAAAGTTTTTTACAATTTTCAATTAACAAGTCAATTGCTCTAGTAACGTTATCTACTATTGTGATGTTTGCTGTCTGTGCAGTTCTTGAAAGTGGATTAAGATCAAAGGTAATTACGACTTTTCCTGCTTTACGTAAAGCCATAGTTCTATCTCCATCCTCAAGTGGAACTATGACAACATCTGCTGAAAAAATTCCATTTTTATCTACTATTCTTCTTGCAGAGTCTATTCCAGATAAGGTGGCTTTAGATGATGTTTTTGTTCCTAAAACCTCCTTTGCTCCATTCTTTTTAAGAACACTAACAATGGCTTTTTTCCTTTTTTCATTAGCATAAAAGAGATTAACCTCAATTTTTGAGCCTGTTAATCTAGCTAAACGAATAATCTCCTTTGGGCATAATGCGGCAGTGTTGCCATTTACTGAAATTACTGGAGATCTTGCCAAAAGAATTTGGGCAGCTGCGGCTTTCAAGGCTAATTTTGCGGATTTGCCGGTTTTTTCACCAAGCAAATAATCAAAAGCTTCGCCTCTTCCTTGTGCTAAAAGACCTTCTTTTGCCACCAAGCCTCGGTCAAAACCTGTTACTAATTTTTCCCGAATAAAAAGAGATTTGGCTCTAGGATGCGATTTGGGAATTAAGGACATGGATTTTCAATTAATTAAAAAGAACTCTTGCTCCCTTAACATCTAACTTTGAAGTAATAATTTTTCCTTCAGGATAGTGTTTGAAAATTTCTAAAACCTTTTCTTTAGATTCATCTGGTACCATTGAAAATACAGTTTCACCAAAAAGAGCAACTCCACTTTTTATTCCATTCTTAGATAACTCATCAATTAATTTTTCCATCTTGGGAGTCATCACACCAACATATTTTGCAAACTCTAGTGACATGTCTTGGAAACTTCCATAATCTTTTGATTTCAATAATTTATCTACCATTTTTCCACCTAAACCATTAATTTTCGAAAGTTGATCTCTAAGAAATCTGTTTGTAGAAATTGGTGAAAAACAAATCACTATTATTGAAATATTTTTGGTGTTGATCTTTTCAACTTTACCTATTCCTGGGGCACCAGGTTTCACTCTTACTTCAAAACCTCCATGATAAGCTGCTAACACATCACCAAGTCCTGTTTTACAATTAACTTCAGCTTTATGAGCAATTTTTCCAATTTCACATTTATCCAAACTTGTATGTAATAGATTATCTAATGCATATGCAAGCGATAAAGCAACTGCACCACTAGAACCTAAACCAAACCCAACGGGAACATCTATCTTATGTTCAATATCGAAAAAGAATTCATCAAAGTTACCTAATTTTAAAAATTCATGTAATACAAATTCTGAAACATCTGTTTTATCTGATTGAAATCCTTTAGTAGTTATTCTAAATTTTTCTTGCTTATTGGTTGCTTTGGAAAGGATAACTTTTGTAGTTACTCCCTCTTTAATTGAAAAACCTGCCCCCATAGAACCAAAGTTTTCGAGATTTTCATAATTATTATCAAAATGAGCCTTAAAGAAACCTGTCACATGTGCTGGGCAAAATCCTATCGCCTCCATTGATCTGAATTTAAATTTTACAATAAATATAAGAATATGGCTTAAATTAATTAAATTAGTATAAATTGACTAAATTCATTCGACGCCTACAAAAAATAGGAAGTAGCATTCTCGTATCACTCCCAAAAGAATGGGTTGATGCCAATAATTTAGATAAAAGTAGTCAGGTTGAACTTGAAACTGGCCAAGATAGTCTCTCAATTTCTGCTAACAAAGAAATCCGTCCTACAAAAGAACTTGTAATTTCATACCCATTGCCAAAAGATGAGAATATTGTAGCTGACATAACTGGTGCATATCTTTTGGGTTATGACATAATTCAAATAAATTCAAAATCTATCATACCAGGAGAAGACAGGGAAAAAATACGTAATTCAATGAGACGATTAGTTGGAATGGAAATTATTGAAGAAGACTCATCAAAAATAAACATGCAATTTCTTTTAGATTCTAGCACATTAAATCCCGAGAAAATTCTCAAAAGAATGAGCTCAATTGCACTTGGAATGTATGACGATGTTGCCAATGGATTAATCTCTGATGATAAATCAAATTTACAAACTCTAGCTAAAAGAGATGTCGAAGTAAATCGCCAGTACTTTCTTTTAGTTAGATTAATTCGAAGTACGCTTGTTGATAAGAAACTCGCAAGTGTATTTAATCTTGAAAATATTGATGTGTTAGATTACAGAATTGCTGCAAATCTTTTGGAAAACGCCGGTGACACAATTGTTGAATTAGCAGATTCGATTTACAATTCATCCTTATCAAAAGAAAATCTTAAGAAAATATTTGTAGCAGTTTCGAATTTTAGTGGATTAGCAGAAAAATCAATTGACGCCTTTACACAACCAGATCGAAGATTAGCTATTGAAGCTATTGCATCTCATAGAAAATTTCAAGAAAATCTTTCGAATTTAAGAACTACTATAGGAAATAAAAAACAAATCCCTATTGATTTTCTTGACCTTGTTTACATGTTTGAAAGAATTGCAAAATCCTGGGCAGATGTTGCTGATTTGGTAAAACCAATCTATAATGAATAATTAGTATAGTTTCTTTTTAACAGCATAGGTCAATACTGCACATATTGTCTTGGAATCTTGAATTTTGCCACTTTTTATCATCCCAAGCAACCGTTTGAGGCTAATTTTTACCACAGATAATATCTCATCATCGTCTAGGCTCAAATCTGCAATTTTTTTAAGATTTGTGGCTACATAGCAATGAATGGCCTCAGTATTGTAGCCAATAGATGGGTAGTAAGTAATCAGATGAGTCATTTTTTTTGCTTTGTACCCAGTTTCTTCTTCTAGTTCCCTGTAAGCACACTTGAGAGGATCTTCTTTTTTTTCAAGAGTTCCTGCAGGAATTTCAAGTACATATCCATGAGGAAACCGGTGTTGTTTTACCAAAATGACTTTGCCTTCTTCATCAAAAGCCAGCATTGCAGCTGCACCTCTATGCTCAATCATTTCGCGTTTCACTTTACGTCCCTCAATTATTCCATCATAAACACTCAATCCTAAAATTTTACCTTCATAGATTTTTTCCTTTTTCATAAAAAAAGAAAATTTTTGATATTATTTAATTTGTTTGATACACAAGATGAAGAGTTGGAGATTTTTTTAATTCTTGAATAGCTGACACCAACCATTCATTCAAAAACGTAATTTTTTTGGGTATAAACAAATCTGCTGACTTTATATTTTCTATATTCCTAACCTGCTGTGTCAAATCATCCATATTGTAAATATCCTTACTATACATAAATAGAACAATTTGATTTTTGGCAATGAAAGGGATTTGTAAAAATGATTCTGAAAATTCTTTTTCTAATTTCTTCAAAGTATTTTTCATGTCTCCTTCAATCCAAGTAAGAATAGCATGAGGAATGAAATTTTTAATTTTTGTAGGATCATATACTAAAGTAAATTGAATTCCCTCATTTTCATTTAATTTTTCAATACATCTTGTAACAGTTTTTGTTGAAAGATTTGTTTTTTTAGCAATATTTTCAATTTTTTGTCGTGGTTCTTTCATTAATTCATTTAAAATCTCTAAATCAGTTTTGGTTAAATTTGAATTAAATCCAGGGCTTTCTGCTTCAAAAATGGAAAGAATTCTTACACCCTTCATTAACTCATTTACAAGCTTTAGTTTTTCATGAATTTCTTCTTTAACTACAATTCCACATACTGTAACTCCACCAACACATGGAACAACAAAAAATGGTTTTCCTACCAAACTAATCTGTTCTAAGATTTCTTTGATATTTTGTCCTGATACCACAATATACAAAACTCCGAGACCTAATACAGGTGGATCAACCTTAATTGTAAAATTTTCAATAATTTGAGCCTGCTCCATTTTTCGAATTCTTGCTCTTACGGATCCACCCGAAATTCCTAATTCTTTTCCTATTTGCCTATCAGACTCTCTACAATTATTCAGTAATCTACTTAGTATTTTGATATCTAAATTGTCCATATTGACACCTATTGTAATCCTATACAATATACAAATGACTATTATAATATAAAATTGTCTATTGTGTTGGCACTATACTCCAAATACATTAAATATTAGACATAAATTAGGATAAACATGGAATATAGGCTCCGTTTAGCAAAACGGATGTTATTCAATAAAAAAGGCAGTTTGATTGGAGCAGTTTTAGCTGTGACAATTGGAATTTTGGTAATTCACGTAAATTTTGTAATTTTTCAAGGACTGTTTGATGCAATAGTTCGAGATATTAGCAATTATAGAAACGGGGACATTCTCATCACTGATGAGGCAGATTACATCGATAAATCTGACTTGGCTTTAGCAAATTGGTTTGAAAGAATTCCATATGTTCAAGGTGCTACACCGCGGTTGTCTTCAACTGCTGAAATCAATATGACCAAAAATGGAAAACTAATTGAAGAAACTAGAATCCCTGTTGTTGGTGTCGACCCAGATAGAGATGTTCGTACATCAACTGTACATGAAACTGTAGCTGAAGGAACTTATGTTATTAATCGGAATTCTGTAGTACTCGGTTCTAATGTCGCAAGAGACCTTGGAGATGCACAAGTAGGTGATAATCTAAAACTGCTAATAACTGATAGATGGGGTGAAGATCAAGTCCGAAATTTTAGAGTTGCAGGAATCGTCCAGTCTCCAGGTGGCCAAGGATTGGATTATAGTGTTGTTATGCACATTGATAGTCTTCGAGATATGATGTCTAGAGAAGGGGAATCTAGTTCTTTTATGGTCAAACTAAATGACCCAACAAAGGCCTACGAAGTTAAAGAGTTCTTTTTACGTGCATTTCCAAATGATGATTTTCTAGCTGAAACTATAGAAGAATCTGCAGAAGAACAACTAGCAGGTTTTAGATCTGGAATTGCTATGATTAACATGATTGGATATTTTGGAATGATGTCTTCAGCTTTTGCAATAGTTACAATTCAAATGATGTTAGTTAATGGTAAAACAAGAGAAATTGGAGTAATGAGGTCAATTGGTGCTAAGCGTAAAGATATTTTGATTATTTTTCTCTTCCAAGGAATGATTATTGGAGCAATTGGTGCAGGAGTAGGCACAGCTGCAGGCTTGGGATATACATTTTACGCCAAGGAAACAAAAATGTCCTTTAACAATAGTCTTCCATTAGAAGTCTCTTATGATTGGGCAAAAATCACTCAAACTGCTCTTACTTCATTTACCTTGGCAATCATTGCTTCTCTTTATCCGTCATATCGAGCAACTAAACTTCTACCAGTGGAGGCGATGAGAACTGTCTAAGGTACTTGAGGTCAAGAATTTGACCAAAATATTTGGAGAAGGACCAAATCAAGTAAAGGCCTTAGATGATGTTTCATTTTCTGTTGAGAAAGGAGAATTTGTCATAGTTGTAGGAAGTTCTGGTTCTGGAAAATCTACATTACTCAACATGATTGGCCTTTTAGACAGACCTACAAAGGGCAAAGTCTTCATTGATGGAATCGATACAACCAAACTTAACGATGGAAAAATCTCTGCTTTTAGAAATAAAAAACTAGGGTTTATTTTCCAATTTTCTAACCTGCTCAATGATCTAACCGTTTTAGAAAATGTTTTACTTCCCAGACAAATCGGAGGAACTAATGGCTCTGCAAAAAAAGATGCTTTAGAATTATTACAAGCAGTAGGTCTTGAAGACCAAATTAATAAAAGAACCAATAAAATTTCTGGAGGACAAGCTCAACGAGCTGCCATAGCACGAGGTCTAGTAAATCGCCCCTCTATTGTTTTGGCGGATGAACCTACTGGAAACCTAGACTCTGTCACTTCTATGAAAATAGTACAGTTGATGAAAACCATGGCAAAAAAACTTAACCAAACTTTCATTGTTGTTACTCATGATAGAAAGGACTTTAGTGATGTTGATAGAATAATCACAATAATAGATGGTAGAGCCTTTGAGGGAGAACAACCTACTGAGTTGGAGATGGTTGCATGATTAGCATTAAAATTTTTGTCGCATTAACAGTATTGTTAGCGAGTCCATTTGTAATTGAGAATTCTTTCGCACAAATTTCTTCAGGAGGATTTGGCAGTTCTCCATTTGAACGAGATTTTCATGATGTAAAATTCCTCGATGCATATTTTGGAACATTTGAACAAAAAATTGAGGTAGAACCAGGTGATTCCAATGTACCCTTTACAGTAGTTTTTGCAAATGTTGGAACACAGGACATTACTGGAATACGAGGACAATTATCGCTACCATTAGGATTTTCTTCCTCTGATGGCCCTACTTCCGTTATTTTCGCTGATAGTGATTCTAATTCATTAGCAGGAGATAATTTTCATCTTACATTTTTTGTAAATCTGGATTCTAATACCCAAATTCAGCAATATCCTGGAACTGTCAAAGTTGATTATTCTAGATTAAGAGAATCTGGAGTAAGGACTTCATTTTCAGACTTTACATTCAAAGTAACTGGAGATAGCCTGATCAATGTAAGAGCATTAGATCCCTTTTTGACCTCCTTGCAAACCAACAAAGTAATCATACAAGTATCTAATGACGGTACTGCACCTATCTCAAGTGTAGATATTGTTTCTAAAAACACTCAAACTGAAATGGCATCAACTACCGCTTCTACAACCAATGTAGAAAATGTAGTTATTTTAGAATCTAATTGGGATATTGGTAACATTAATCCAAAATCTTCAAGAGACTTAACTGCAACTGTATATGTTCCTGAAAACCTAAAGGGTGATACCTTACGAATACCATTAGCTATTACATACTATAACTCTCATGGTGATAAGCACACAATAGATAAAATTGTAGATTTCTACATCAAAGGCCTAATTGATCTGACCGTTTATGATGTAGGGGTAATTGAACTAGGTGATACTCAAATGGTTGTTGGGGAAATTATTAACGAAGGAAATGAGGATGCATTATTTGGTTTTGTTTCTTTAGAACCTCTAGGTGATTCTAACATTAAAAAACAAAATCAATTCATAGATGAAATCGAGATTGATTCTCCAGTTCCATTTAACATTCCTCTAGAATTTGAAGGAGAACCCCAATATGGTGAACATGACATCAAGATTACAGTAAGATACAAAGACAATATTAGAGAGGAGATTTTCCTACCTTATGAGACTACAATATTTGTTGAGGAACCACAAAACGATGAAGAATCCGAAGACAATACTATTTTGTACATTATCCCAGTAATAATTGCAATAGCAATTGGGGTAATTGTTATGCGCAGACGTAAAAAAGAAATTGAAAGTGAATAGTTCTTAATAGCAAGCAAGAAAAAATAATCGATTTACTATGAGAACAAGTGTTATCGCAATAATTTCAGTTTTAATAATAGGGACATCAATAATCTCTATAGGATTCTTTACCAATCAAGAAGTAAATGAAGCTGTAAACAATCTGACCCCTTATGAAAAACTGGAAATATACAAAGAAGAATTAGAAAAAATAAACCAATACAATCAACAACTCCTATCTGATCTTGAAAAACAAATAACAGAATCAGATGATGCAAATTTAGAGCAATTAAAAAAAGAGATTGAAGTTCTCACAAAAGTAATTGATGATAATAAAAAAGAACTTGAACAAGTAATTCAAAAATTATCTGAACTGGAAAGTGAAAAGTAAACTAAGCAGAATTTACTAATTCATATACGTAATATTTTATTAAAATTCGTGGAATTACACAGAAAATTAACAATTATAGGCATAATTTTACTCGTAGCAACCTTTGCACTTCATAATAATTATTCAGAAAATGCCACAGACAATGAATTCAATTATGCTTATGTAACTGGAATAGCAATGCTAATAGCTTTTTTGGCTAGCTTTGTAATTTTCAACAAAGAAAAATTGAAAGATTCTAAAATTTAAAAATTAATAATACTTATCACATGAAAACTTGTAAAAAACAATTATGGTGTAGTTTTAGAATTTTTTTTATATGCATAGACAATTCTAGAACCTTCGTTTATTGATGAGGGATTTCCATCAGTTTTTTTATCAAGAAAATACTGCTCAACTTTTTTTGCTACTTCTTCTGTATCTGCACCAAATGAAATCCAAATTCCATTTTCTTCTACTCCATGGAAATCAAACAATCCTTCATCAAGATCATTGGTAATTCCTATATACCAATCGGGATAATCACCTTCAAATTTACTCATGTAAGTTTCCATTCTTTTAATGACAGTATTATAATCCATAATATGATAATCCATAATCGATTTTTGGTTAGGAAAATAAATTTTTAAAAGTTGTGTGGAAATTCTTCTATGTTAAATCATATTATTAAGAGATTCCTTCTTTTATTTTATTGATTTTTTAACTAGGGAAATAACAGATAATGATATGCCAATTACCAATAGAGAAATACCTATCGAGAACTCTATTTTTAATCTCTCATAGATATTTTTTGTTTCTGGTTCAAGAAGAAGAAACATATCAGATTCTAAATTTTCAAAATATTGAATTTGAGGATAATCAAAAATAACTACAAAAATTCCGACAATCAAAATTATTATTCCGATAAAAAACACTCCTGTATTTTTAATTTGGAACTTGTTCAATTTCAAATCTGTTCAAGGCTACACCCTATAACTAAGATTATAAGCAATTATGGGATCCTGCCATCATGCCTGGGGATGAAATTGCAGTCCCAAAGGAATTAAGAGAATTTATGCTTGAAGGAGCAGTAGAAACATTCCTTGGACAAAAAAATGGTGCCAAAAAACAATACCGATATGGAAATTTACACATACGAGAATACGATGACAAATTTCTAGTTCATACAGATAAAATTGATCCCAGAAAAGATCCACTAGGTCATCTTATCATTGATGCACCAGAAGTTTTAGTCGGATTAGGATGTGCAATTTTTGGAGGATCCCAAATTAGAAAATCATTATTCAAAAATTATTCAGAACAATCATCAATTCCATATAGATTAGCATCATCAATAATTTCTGGATATTTAGGTTACAAGGCAGCTCAAAAAATCAAAGATAAACTGGAGTAATTCTCATGACTACAATTCGAACCATACAAGTGTTATTCAAACTTCTTCCTTCTATCCTTGCCTTGCGAAAAGATAGAAGAACTTGGGTTAAACAAGAAGGAAAGGATGTTGATACAGAAAAATATCGAAAAAATGCTCGTAAGGTCTTAAATACATTCATCAGTTTGGGACCTGTCTACATTAAACTTGGCCAATGGCTATCATCTAGAGCTGATATTTTACCTCAACCATATTTGGAAGAATTGGCAAAATTACAAGATAAGGTTCCTGCAGCTCCTTTTGATAAAGTAAAACCCATTATTGAAAAAGATCTAGGGCCAATAAATGAAAAATTTGATGATATTGATCCTAACCCAGTTTCTGGAGCATCATTAGGCCAAGTTTATCGAGGAAGTATTTCTGGTCAGAAAATTGTGGTAAAAGTCAAAAGACCCGGAATTGAAAAGGTCGTTGCAGAGGATCTAGAAGTATTAAAAAAAATCCTACCACTTGCATTAAGGTTTGTAGATCCTAATCTGCGATTTTCAGCAAAAGCGATGCTTTCTCAATTCATAGAAACCATTCATGAAGAAATGGACTATACAAATGAGTCGAAAAATCTCAAACAAATTAAAAAAGACATGAAAAAAAATTCCAATGTAGTTGTCCCAAATGTCTATGATGATTTTTCCTCAGAAAATGTATTGACTATGGAATATTTGCCAGGAATCAAGGTAACAAATGTTGAGGCATTAGATGAAAAAGGAATTGATAGACAAAAACTAGTCATCGATGTTCACAAGGTATTCTTCACAATGCTATTGCGGCATTCATTGTTTCATGCTGACCCACATCCAGGTAACATATCAGTAACTGATGATGGAAAATTGATTCTATATGATTATGGAATGGTGGGTAGATTAGATGATGAAACACGACTACGCTTAATCCGTCTCTATCTGGCTTTAGTTGAGAAAGACCCTCCACGCACAGTAAACGCCATGAATGACCTTGGAATGCTTACACCAGATTTCAATAGATCAGTAATTGAAAAAGGAATTGAGCTTACGGTAAGAGCTATGCACGGGAGAAAACCTGATGAAATGGAAGTTCAAAGTCTAATGGAACTGGCCAACAAAACAATGAGCAAATTTCCTTTTGTTTTACCAAAAAATTTAGCATTATACATGAGAATGGCCTCTATAATTGAGGGCATTTACAAACAACATAAGGTAGATTTCAAATTTGTTAAAATTCTAAGAGAGATTTTAGAAGAAGAACATTTAATCAAAGATGCCTATATTGAAGAACTCAAATATTCATTTCAAAGATTTGCAAAATCAATTGACGCGACAATTTCTATTGCACCAGAATTGAAAAAATTCATTGATGATAATAGGTCAATTCAGCTTTTAAATGCAAAACCTAAATCCAATATTCTACTTTCTGGAAGCATACTTTCTGCAGCCATTTTTGTAGGTTCTGCAGTTTTGTATTCATCAAATGAATCAATAGGAATAACGGGCATGATTGGCTCGTTAGTAATAATGAGTATTTTTACTATTTTTAGAAAAAGATAATCAATCTATTTTGATATCTTTTCCATGTTTTTGGACTGGAATTGTAATGGTTAATACTCCTTGATCATATTTTGCAGAACTTACTGCATCATCTTCATCTTTAACATCAACTGGCAATCTAATTTTTTTATCAATAATGTTTGGACGCTGGTTACAAATGATTTTATGATTTTCCTTCTCAGATGCTTCTTTACATGCTTGAATTGATAAGATATTTCCATCCAAGGAAAGTTTGATATCTTTTTTCTCAAACCCAGGCATATCAATTAGCAGAGTCAATTTGTCATCATGTAGGTGCATATCAATTGGAGGTAACACAAATTCGAAAAACTCTCTTGATTTGTTTCCAATTTCTTTCATCATTTCTTTGGCCATAGACTTTACCAATCCCATTTTGAGATATTTAATCGATTTTTGGTTATAAATCTTAACGATAACTTTCCCATAGTTCTAATTTTTTGAACTCAATTTGAAATTATTATTAATTTTTAATTAGAACTATCCGAAGCACGCGTGTCAGAGACAATAAGGGTTTCAAGTTGTTGGAAATTATTTGAATCTAAATAATCCACATTTACCTCAACTAGATAAGTTCCTCCCACAACAAGATTTTGTAATACAAAATAATCTCCTTCCCAAAACCCTCTTGAATTAGTTTGACCAGTAAACTGAGTCAATTGATTTCCTTCAAGGTCCTTCAAAGTAACTTGTATGTTTGCATTTTCAATTGCACCAAAACTCTGATAAAACTGCGGTTTTGGATTTATTGCCTTATCAAAGACTTTGATCTCTATATCATAATTATCATTCCAAAAAGTCCTGATATCTTGTTGGACCAAAACAATAGTTTCTATTTTTTGGGAATCATTTTCTGCAATAATTTCCTCTTCGTCCATAGAAACAGAAGTTAATTTGATAGCGTCTAATTGATTTCCTCCAAGAAGGTAACTATTGATTTGAAATCCTTGTTCTCCCATACTTTTTGCATAAATTAGAATATCATCAGAATGGACCACAAAAGAATTTCCCATAAATTTCGCTCTAGCATCTACAATCTCAATAATACTATCCCCTACAATTAGAGATCCGGATTGGAAAGTTGGTATCATTTTATTAAATCGAGAAATTTGATTTTCACCAAACTCTAAAGACAAAATAATTTCTCCACCTTTAGATTGGGCTACCACTGTTTGATTTTCAATATCAGCTACTGCAAATACTGCAGGAGGAACCAAAACTAGTAAAACTATTGAAAACACAAAGAGTAGATTCAAACCTAATTTTTCAATATCATGAGTTTGTTTAAAAATTTTTAAAACTCCAAAATTCAATTATTGATAGATTTTTAATTAATCAATTCTGAGGTTTGGTAAGTTATGATTATTGTAATTGAAGGCGGCGACCAAGCAGGAAAAAAAACACAAACTGAGCTATTATCCAAAGCTTTGCAAAAAAGAAAAATAAAGACTGCAACATTTGCATTTCCTGATTATTCTACGCCTATAGGTAAAGAAATTTCAAAATATCTTAGTGGAAAACGAAAATTCCCTCCACAAACCATCCACTGTCTTTTATCTGCCAACAGATGGGAAAATGTAGATAAAATCAAAAAAGCACAAGAAAAGAACTCTGTTTTGATTATGAACCGATATTACCAATCTAATTTAGTATATGGAATCGCAAATGGCATGAAAAAAAGTTGGCTGGAAAATCTTGATAATGGGCTACCAAAGGCAGACCTTGTAATACTATTGGATGTATCTCAAAGAGAATCTTTTAGCAGAAAAAAATCAAATCGTGACAAGTTTGAAAAAAATAAAGAATTCATTCAAAAAATTTCTAAAATCTACAAAACCGTTGCCAAAAAACAAAGATGGAAAATAATTGATGCCTCACAATCAAAAGAAGAAGTACATCAAGAAATATTGAAAGTATTTTCAAAGAAAATAGGATTATGAAGAAAAACTATCTAGACATCATTGATCCTATTCACGATTTTATTCGAGTGTATAATCATGAACTAAAAATTATTGATAATCCAATTTTTCAAAGATTAAGACGAATAAGGCAACTTTCTGGTGCTCATCTAACATATCCTGCAGCTCAGCATACAAGGTTTGAGCATTCACTAGGTGTCATGCATATTGCAAGCCAAGCTGGGCAAGCGCTAAATGAAAAAGGATTCATGACCAAGGACGATATTGAAATTCTAAGACTTGCTGGTCTTTTACATGATATTGGACATGGGCCATTCTCCCATCTTTTTGAAGAAATTATTCAACAAAAAAAAATTTCTCATGAAGATTTTGGAAAAGAATTAATTCTAAAATCTGAGATTGGTGACTCCTTAACAAAACATGGATTTGACAAATTAACTATTGCAAAAATAGCTTTTGGAGATTCAAAATTACAATATCTCAATGAAATAGTATCAGGTGCTCTAAGTGCAGACATGATGGACTATATACTTCGTGATGGGTATTTTACTGGAGCAGAACATGCAAAAATTGATCATAAACGGATAACTCAATCTTTAGATATTCACAAAAAGAAACTAGCTCTTGAAAAATCTGCGCTGTATTCGTTTGAATCTATGATGCACTCTAGATATCAAATGTTCAAAGCTGTATATTTTCACAAAACCGTCAGGGCAGCCGAAGTCATGCTTTTAGAGGCATTACGATTATCTGATGACGAGTTTGGGTTTACTAAATTCAAAATTGATGAATATGTCAAACTTACAGACGAAAATGTCCTATCCATGCTTTTATCTTCAACATCCCCTAAACTAAAAAAAGCAAAACAATTTGCCGAAGACTATCAAAATCGAAATTTGCTAAAATGTGTATTTGAAAGAATTTTTACAAGCAAAAAACTCCTTGAGAAAATTAAAACTAATGAAATTAGATTATCTCTTGCAAAAAAATCGAAAGTTAACGAAGAGGAAATATTTGTAGACAGTTCTGTTACCCCCTCAATTCCTCTTACTCCGTCAAAAAAAGAATCAAAGAAAATCATCCTAATAACCAATGAAAATGGCAAATCTCAGGCTCAAGAACTACCAATATCAGAAATTCCAGTAGTGTCCGCAATATCCGGATTCATGAATATTTTGAGAGTCTATACACCTCAAAAAAACAGAAAAAAAGTTGAAATTGCCGCTAAATCAATTCTTGGTGATCTAAAATAATGAAAAAACGAATTGTAATCAAACTTTCTGGCCGCGTTTTTGGGATGGATAATGTAAAACTCCTAAATGATTATGCCACATTCTTAGTAAAAATTAGCAAAATTTGTCAACCAATTGTAATAGCTGGTGGTGGAAATATCGCTCGACATTATATCTCTCATGCCAGGTCATCTGGAGCAGATGAATCAACTTTAGATGAGCTAGGAATTGAAATTTCAAGATTAAATGCAAAACTACTCATCTACGCTCTTAAAAACAAAGCCTATTCTCATCCACCAACTACACTTCAAGAAGTAAAACATGCAGTAGATGATGGATTAATTGTTGTTACTGGAGGATTACATCCAGGACAAAGCACTAACGGAACAGCTGCACTAATTGCTGAAAAAATAAAGGCAGAACAATTTCTTAATGCCACTGATGTTGATGGTGTATATGATATGGATCCTAACAAATACAAAAAAGCAAAAAAATTCAAGCAAATCGAATTGAAGAACCTCAAAAACATGTTAGTTCACCAAGATTCTGTAGCAGGAGGGTACGATTTGATGGATATAGTAGCTTTGAAAATAATTGAGAGATCTAAAATTAAAACTAGAATTTTAAAAGCAGATCCTAAAACAATAGAAAAAGCAATCAAAGGTTCTGAAGTTGGAACAAAAATTGTTATTCCCTAAGAAAACTATTCTGTCTCATTTTGGATTGTAGGCCTGTCTTCCGTCCAGATTTTGATATTTGGCCTGGAATACTCTGGAACTCCTGAATCTCTCAATTTTTTATAAATTTCTAGAGCCTCATTTTTTTCCACTTTTTTTGATTGGGCTTTAGTATATCCGTCTTCATCTACAATAACTGCCACAAATCCGTCTTCAGATTGGATAACAGCTGTAAATTCTTCTTCTCCCACTGGAAAAAATTTCCCATCAATTTTTTTGGTAGTTAATGTTAACATCCCAAATCCAGCAATATCAAACAATTTCATTTGGGATTTTCCAGCTATCATTTTTCCCTTTTGAACGGCTTGAAAATATTGCATAAAGAAATTTCCTTATAATGGTATAATAACTATCTCAACATTTAAGATAGCATAAGGTTAAGTGAAAACATTGAATCCAAAAATCTTTGTAGGTATTGCTATTGTAGTTTTAGTAGGAGCCATTGGAGCAATTTTTGCAACCACCTCTGTAACTGAGAATACTGAAGGTGTACCAGTCCAAGAAATTCAAAACCCAGTAGAACCACTCAATATATCCTTTGAAGATGTTTCAATTTTGCAAGTAACTGATAGGGCAGCAATTTTAGAAGTCCAATTAAAACTGGAAAATCCTAATTCTCGTAGTGTGATTACAAACTTACTAAAATATTCACTATATGCATCTGATGATATAGAAGAACTCAAAATACATGCAGGTGAAATCGGAAGCAGACCAGAAGGGATGGTAGGAGGATCAGATTACTATACACTCCTAAGTAATAACTCCATTATTCTCAAAGATAAAATAACTTTGAAGAATCCAGGTAATTCTCCTGAACTAATGTCTATTTTAGAAAACCCCGACACACAATGGAGATTAAAGGGCACTGTTTTCTTTAATCTAAGTTCTATGACAAGTGGACAAGAAAACGAAGTTAACTTTGAATTAACCCGTTAAACTCAAAAATCAATAATGTATCATAATTTCCAAAAATTATGATAATTTGTTTTTAGACCAAATTTATTGGCAAAGTTATAAAAGCTCGTACAGTTGTTTTTTATCAAATGGCAGAAGCAGGTATGGCAGCATATGGTGCAGCAGCAGGGGTAGCAATTGCCTTAGCAGTTGTATGCTTTGCATTACGTGGCAAGGGACATCCAGAGCCACTAGATTAAACAAAGGAAAATCCCTTTACAATATTTTTAATTTAATTTTCCTTTGATAGCCCAAGCATTTCAGCAAGGGATACATGTTTTGAGATTTTCTTGCTGATGAAACATCTTTGATAATATTGGCAATCTATGCAATTTTTGGAAGGCTCTAAGATTGGAGTCTTTTGGTCTTTTAGCAGGTCATTTAGAACTCTTACTCTTCTTACTACTTGTTCAAACATTTTGTTATCTCGAGTAACTGAAAAAGTATGTTCTTCTCTGTCACTTGTTATGTAAAGAATCATTCCATCTGTTTTGTCATAAATCCACATACATGCATTCAGATATAGCAAATCACTGGATTGTGGGGCATCAGGGATAACATCAATGGGTCTGAAAATGATAATAATGTCATCTACAATCATATCTGCTTGCCCTTTTAATTTTAGGTCATCAATTTCAAACAATTTTGGTTCGCTCCCGTATTCTAATTTTCTAAGCAAACCACTAATCAAATCATTAAATCCACGTCTTTCAACTTCTTTAGGATCAGTTCTGTCGTAATAGGATCGACGTAAGCATTGCACTGCCTCGGCAAGATGAATGGTATTGTAGTCCTTAACATCAATGTCAATTTCTAACTCTTTTCCAATAGAGTCAATTGCGTTTTTAATTACACTTCCATAGTCTCTATCTCCCATCATGATAAATCACCTAGATTGTACACCCTTATAGATTAATTCATAACCTTTGTGATGAACCTTGATATTTTTCCTGAAAAAGCAAAGGCAGCAAAATGAACACTAAACCCCAATACTGCGCCTAAAACTAAATTTCCTGTGCTGTAGTAAATTCCTAAAAATATGCCTAAAGCAGGCAAAGTAAAAATCATTGCCAAAAAGGTGCTGATCCAAATTGTGTTGATTATAACCTCAGGGGGAACTTTCTTTTTGTTAGAAGGAGAACTTGCCATTTTAGGCTTATTCTTCTTCTAGAATCAATTTAGACATTGTGGTCTCAGTTGGTATTCTTTGCTCGACAGCATAGGCAATGGCTGCCAAATTTCTTACTTCGTAGGCTGTAAGTTTTGTAATTCCAATTGTAGTTGCAAAACTAAACATTTTGGAAAAAGACCTTAAAGAAGATTGGTAAATTTCTAATTCAAATTTTCTTTCAAATTCAGCTACAGCATCTAATTCATTTTCTGATTCTGGAATTAGATCCTTGTATCTAGTACTAGTCAATTCATTAAAGGCATCTTTCACTGAAGCTGCGGAAATGATTCTACCAATCAAATCTTTTGATGCGCTTGGAGTAGCTGATACAATCAAATCTTGAATCTGTTCTTCTGAAAGTCCCCAGAATTTTCCTCTGATGGCACTAAGTAAATTGTAAAAATCAATATCCATCCCAATTAATTTTACAGCGTCTGTTTCTCTGCTGGTTTTAATTGCACGACCCAATTGCTGGTACAAAATTTTGTCAAAGTAAATATCAAAGATTTGAATATTTTTCTTATCGTTATAAAGTGCAGCAGCCTTTGCAATCTCTTCTCCAAATTGGCCGGAGCTTAAACTAGCTACTGCTTCTTCAAGATCCTTGGCAACTAGTGCCTTAATCACAATATCTCTTTGTTTGATTAACTCTTCTGCATGAAGATTGATGTGGGATTCTATTTCTTCTTGGCTTTTTCCAAGAACTTTTCCTTTGAGTACTGATTTTAAATTAGAAATAATGAATTTTAGATAATACGCATTAAAGATACTTTTGTCACCAGCTGTCCTGGCAATTGAATAATGGACATCTGCCAAATGACTCCTTAAAGCATTTTCAATTTTTTGAGAAGTATATGGTTTTTGAACATCAGAAACAGAATCTCCATAAATTGTATTTTTTATTCTGGTCATTAACTCGTCTAAATCACGAGATTCGGCTAATGTCTGAAAGTCTGCCTTTTTTAGCAATCTACCTTTTTTGCTAAATGATTTGACTGAGGCATAGACGTTCTTTGATCCCATTTCAATTGACCTGATTTGGTAACTGATTTTAATGTTTGGCGGTTTGTTCGCAAATAATCAAAATTTAGGTTATTTCATTCAAAAATCTGATTGCTTCTTCTCTTTCTTGTTTTGATAATTTCAAAAACGCATGGAGTATTTCTTTTTGGATAACTAGAGATTCATCTGAAAGACTTTGCAATTTTGAGAGATCAAAAGGTAAGAGATCTTGTATTTTATCATCACAAAATGCCTTGACATATTTTTGAAAAATAGAGTATGTAAAATTTGGGCTAGTCTTTGAAAGATTAACTAGAATTTTTTCAAATTCCTTTTCCTTTGGACTGGCTTCTGCGAAAAAGTCTTCAAGTAATTTCTCCTTGTTTTGGATCTCTTTTATGGATAGGGCAATTAGAACCCCCTTTCTTGTTAGATGGTAAAAGGGAATTCCCTTCTCTTGCAGAGCCTTTGGGCCACGTTTAAGAGGTAATCTTCCATCTTCCTCGGCAATTTCCATTGGAAGTAAAATTTCATCAAGATCTCTAAAAATTCCGGAATAGATATTCTTCCAGACTATTCCTTGACCTTTGGCAATTTTTTGAGAAATACCTGTTCTTGTTCTTTCAGCGGGATTGGCTTTGCTAGATAATATTCGAATAATTGATCGTTGACGTTGGGCCTCGCCTGTCAAACTACCTTCCTTAGTCTTGAAGGTGTCAAAAATGGATAGTTTTGTAGTTGATTTTATCTTCATTTTTTACCCCATAACATAATATATCATTTCTATGATACTATCAAAATAAACTAAAATATAATAATTTACAATTTTCGTAATTCTGTGGTCTCAACCCTTAAATAATTTTCAATTTCGATTAAAACAATGAATTCTAGGAACCACAAGTATGCTCTATTACTTGTGGCCGCAGTAGCCATTACAGCAACTGGTGCAATGTCACAAGCATTTGCACAACAAGTTACTGATGGTATGGACGGATATGTTGCAGGAACCAGTGGAATTTACACTGGTAATCCTAACGAATGTTGGTATGATGATGGCGAAGGCAACTGGTTGCCCTGTTTAATTGATACAGGTGACACAGCATGGATGCTTACAGCAACATCATTAGTTCTATTCATGTCTCCAGGAGTCGGTTTCTTCTATGGCGGTTTAGCCAGATCAAAGAACATCGTCAATGTACTCGGTATGACCCTTGTTGTTATGGGATTAATGTCAGTACAATGGATTCTTTGGGGATACTCACTAGCATTTGCACCAAACGCAGATGAAGGAGCTCAAATGTTCATGGGAAGCCTTGATTATGCAGGATTCAACATGGTTTCACCATTTGCACCGTTGGGAGCTGTAGGTCCTTGTGGCGACACATGGTCGGCGGCGTACCAAATGAATGCGATGGTTGAAGGAGAATACTGTAGTCAAGATTGGCCAGGAACAGTTCCACATCAAATGTTTGCAATGTTCCAAGCTACATTCGCAATTATCACACCAGTTCTGATTATTGGTGGTTTAATTGATCGAATCAAGTTTAGCGCATTGGTCATATTCGTACTTCTATGGGGAACCTTTGTCTACGACCCAATTGCACACTGGGTCTGGGGTGGAGGATTCATCGGAGGAGGTGGACTGGATCTTAATCCAGAACTATATCCAGACTATGCATTAGACTTTGCTGGTGGTACTGTAGTACACATTTCTTCAGGATTCGCAGCCTTAGCAGGTGCAATGGTACTTGGTCGAAGACTTGGATATGGCAAGGTACCAATGGAACCACACAACATACCAATGGTAGTCCTCGGTGCAGGAATACTCTGGTTTGGATGGTTTGGTTTCAACACAGGAAGTGAGGTAATGGTAGATGGTATCACCGTTAGCGCATGGACTGTAACTAATACATCAACAGGTATGGCAGCAGTTACATGGATTTTAGTTTCATGGGCTCATACAGGAAAACCAAGTATTGTTGGTGCAGCATCTGGTGCAGTTGCAGGATTAGTAGCAATTACTCCGGCATCCGGTTTTGTTGGTCCAATGGCCGCAATTATTATCGGTATTTCTGCTGGTACAATTTGTTACGGATCTATTGCATTTAAGAACGCAAGGAAGTGGGACGATGCTCTCGATGTATGGGGAGTCCACGGAATGGGTGGTCTTACAGGCGCAATCTTGACTGGTACATTAGCTAGCCCACATATCTGGGATACTGGCGGTGATGGAACCGGTGCATGGACTGGTACAGCTGAAGGTATGGAACAGCAAGCAATCAGCATTATTGCAGCTGCAATCTCAATAGGTTACGCCTTTGGTATTACCATCGTGATCCTGAAAGTAATGGATGCCGTCTGGCCTGGCGGAATCAGAGTAACTCCAAAAGAAGAGGAGATTGGTCTCGATTTGGCTCAGCACGGAGAACGAGCATACGTAAACGAATAGAAAATTCCCTTTTCTTTTCTTCTTTTTATCAAATAATCCAAATAAATTTACATTTGATAGATAGAATAATTTCATGATAATTTCAACATCAGAACTAAATTCAGTCTTAGAAGATCAGAGAACTTTGGTTATTGATACTAGATCCTTCAAAGAATATTCTAAGGGACACATTCCTGGTGCAGTAAACTTGGATCTATTTGCATTTCATTGGATTGATACTTCAAAAGAAGGAATTGAAAACTTTAACAAACAAACACAGATGCTATTTTCATTTGCTGGAATTGATGAAAAAAAGAAAGTTATCTTCTATGACGAAATATCTGGAATGTTAGCTGCTAGAGGAGTCTGGATGTCATTGTATTTTTCACACCCTGATGTCTCAATGTTAGATGGAGGGTTTAAAAAATGGCAAAAAGAAAATCTAGAAATCCAAACAGCTCCTAACTCGTTTGAACCAACAAACTTTATTGGAACAATTAATCCCTCAATAATTTCTGGATTTGAAAACATTAGAGACAATCTTGATTCTCTGACAATAATTGATACAAGATCTACTGGCGAATATGATGGAACCATTCTCAGAGCTGCTCAAGGAGGGCATATTCCAAATTCCATTAACATCGATTGGGCTCTAAACATTAGAGAAGATGGTACATTCAAAGATGATTTTGAATTATCCAAACTCTATGATATTCCAAAAGATTCAAAAATTGTAACTTATTGTCAGGGAGCATACCGAGCAGCAAGTTCATTTCTTATGCTAAAAAAACTTGGATTTGAAAATGTCCAAGTTTATCTTGGTTCATGGGGAGAATGGGGAAACAAATTAGATTTACCTGTTGAAAAATAATCTGATAATTTTTTCGAATTGTTTTTTTACTATAAATCAAATAATGAGTCATGGGATTTCTAAAGAAACTCAAAGATACCGCAGAAAAAGGTGTAGAAAAAGGGACTGACTTGGGTAAGAAAGGTATTGAAAAAGGAGCAGAACTTGGAACTAAAGGATATGAGGGCGCAAAAGATGCGGCCCAAAAAGGTTACGATAAAGCAAAGAGTGAGAAAAAAGAAGAGGACTAATTTTTTTAAGTTTTAAAAAACTAGATTAATTTTTTTTCCAAATGAAATTGTTATAGATCAATTCCTGTCTAAGCTGTTTGAAAGGCTGTGAACCTCCACCATACCATTTTGTGAAGAATTCATACAAGTGCAATCTGAGAGACTGAATGTAAACAATTAATCCTTCGATCATCATAATTCCCAAGTTACCTCCAACAATCATTGCAATTGCACCACCGGACTCTGCTCCACCTAGAGAAGAATATGCATTGTTTACTGTCAACAATAACGCTGCATGCACCAGTAGCATGATACCAAGCCGAGCATAACTAATCGTATGTGCAAGCGCTTCAACTGTTTTTCCTAGAAATACTTCCATTACCACACTAGCAGGATCTCCCCCTTCTTCAGGATGTTTCTTTGAGTGCATTATTCCTCCTATCACCATTAAGACCACGGAGGCAATTACAACAATTACTGCGATTCTAGTAACTATCCAAACTTGAGCCCATTCACCCAAGAACATAGTAACCCATGGAACAGGTTCTGTGTGAACTTTAGAATACATGTTCATTACATCATATTGAGAACCTATTGCACACATCATGATTACAACGATTCCACCATAAAGTGTAAGGTTTGGAATTGCTTCCAAATACAAAACAAGTTTCTGACCTGCTGCTGCAAGTCTTTGCATTCTCAAAATCATTGCCCATACAAGATGAACTATTCCAAGGAACAATGAGACTTTGAGTATGTTGATTACTTGATCAAATGAAAGTTCTGCTACGCTAATAATACCAACTAGCCAACTTACTGAATACAATGGGCCACCCTCTTCTAAGAGAGCTTCAAATGGTTCCAGGTGATCTAAGTGATATCCAAACGCTTCTCCTGCACCAACACCAGCTATAGCAGCTGATGCACCAGATATTGCAATAAGCATACCCCACTTTGAGAGATCACCTTGTCCTTTTACTTTGAATAATAATCCCATTCCCATTAACAACAATCCGTGACCCACATCGGCAAACATTATTCCATAAAATATTGGCCACATCAAAGCAATCATGGGCGTTGGATCAGGTTCACCTTTTTTTGGAATACCTTGACTTTTTGTGATTACCTCAAATGTTTTAACAAATTTCTTGTTATCAAATAATGTTGGAAGTTCATTGACTAGTTTTGGATCAGTAACATCCTCTACTATTGTAGTCCATGTGTTAGCAGAATCATGGAATTTCTTCTCCATCTTTCTTGGGATAAAGCCTTGGATTACAGCAAAGTGCTTTGTCCCGCCTGGCTTTCTAAGACTTTCAAGAACATCTTTTGCAACTTGTGCCTTTTCATGGATAGCTAAAATATCACGTCTAAGACTTTTTTGCAGTTTAGCAATTTCTTTTGAGATTGATTTTTGCTTGGCAGTCAGTTCTTTAATTTTTGCAGTAGCATTTTCATATGCTTCACTTGGAATTTGAGGCATACCTTGTGGAATTGTAAAAGCATTAGAGTTGAAGCTTCTCATTACTTTGAGAACTTTTTCAGAATCTTCAACATCAGATATTACCAAAAGTGCAGATTTTTCTTTATTTTCTAAATCATATTTGTAAATTGTAATTCCTTCCAAAGAACGGCTAATTTCTTCAAAGTCTGCTTTGTCAATAACAAACAGATTTGTGTAAAAATACTTCATCAAACCAAAACCACTCAAATCCATCTTCATCTTCTTTACAACTTCTAAAGTTTCTATTAGTGAAGTATACTCGTCAATTCCAAGTTTGGTGTTTGCAGCCTCTTCAAGAAGTTCTTTGGGTCTTTGAATTATTTCTGGGGCATTTTCTTTGAGATAATTTACCATATCTTCAATTTCTTCAATTTCGTAATCCGTCTTCTTGATTACAGTACCTTTGAAAAGAATCTCCATAATTCCAACATTTGCTGGGATTCCTAATCCTTTTACAACATCATCAATTTCCTGATAGGATTGTTGTGCCTCTAGCAAGAGATCATCTATTTCGGGAGTTACAAGATCATTTTCAGAATCAATTTTGTGAAACCACTCAAATTCAGTTAATCTAGAAATTGCTTGTGGAGACTCACTTCTTGGCAAAATAACGGTTCCAAGTTTTAGATCGGCTGTAGCCAAGATATTCATCTCAATTCTTCTTTGATTTTAATATCTTTCTGATTGGACCAATTCCCAAACATTAAAATCTATTATCGAGTCAACGCCACACATTGGCATCTGATTCTGCATTAGAACGAACTATAGACAAAATTCTCAGCCAAACCGAATCAAATATTCAAACAAGTCTCAATACTGCCCTAGAAGAATCTCAGCAAAAACTAGACGACTCAGTAAAGACCTTAGAATCAGAGTACGATCAAATTATTGCTGATGGCAAAAAAGAGGCAGATAAAATTGAAAAACAGATAATTGGAAGTGCCGATCTTGAGGCCAGAAACAAGCAACTAACAACAATAGAAGAATCAATTGACAGAGTATTTTCTAAGGCACTTGAGGAAATTTCAAATGCAGATCGCAGTGGTGATTATTCAAACTTAATCAAGTCCCTTTTGGACGAATCAACAAAAATCTTAGGAACAACAGAAGTTGTTGTCTC
>JABAOH010008088.1_pt1 | contig 28825 bp, 23 predicted proteins | sample 7062181 | NCBI WGS metagenome assembly JABAOH01 (sample SAMN14538630, study PRJNA623070) | marine sediment metagenome | biome: marine biome [ENVO:00000428]; feature: marine pelagic biome [ENVO:01000023]; material: deep marine sediment [ENVO:00002113]; isolation source: pool of 5 deep marine...
ATCACCATCTCCGCTGACAAGGATTATGGCATCAAGCTTGGGAGCAAGCTCAATCATATCCATGGCTATTCCGATGTCCCAATCTCCTTTCTTAGCTCCTCCGTAGAAGACCTGAAGGTCTTTGGCCTTGACTTCATAGCCTAGGCTCTTTAGAGCATCGAAAAAATTGGCTTCATCTTTGACATCTGCCTTTATCACATAAGCAATGGCCCGGATAAGGCGTCTGCCTCTGACAGCCTCACTCATGATTGTCTTAAAATCGACTTTTGCCTTGTAGAGAAACTTGGCAGAATAATACATATTCTGAACATCGACAAAAACTCCCACTCTCTGCCCTTTGTACAGGCTGGTACTTCTCCTCTTTTCCATTTGTAGCCCTCTTTCTAAGAATTTTTCTTTTTTCCCTCTAAGCTTATAGCAAAGGAAAGAAAGATGTCAAAAATTTTTCTCTCTTATAAAAATGGGGACGGTCCAATTTTTTCAATAATCTAATCCATTCCTAAATGGGAATGGTTCTAATTTTTCAATGGCCTTATCCATTCTGGGCTGTTCAATCCTGATCTTCCAAGACATGTCAATACGCACAATAAAGAAGTTTTTTATAAATAAAATGAATGAAAAATCACGAATTCTGGCACTAAAAAATTGGTCAATTTTATATTTTTTGTGTAACCTTTTAAAAAGAGATAAGTCTATATATATGAAACGGCCATTTGATAAGGAATTTTATTGGTGAATTCACTTTCTGATAACCAATTAATGGAAGAGATTAGGGAAGGAAGAATAGAAAAAATGGCTGTGATTTTTGAGAGGCATCATGTTCGGCTTTTTAATTTTTTCCTTCGTCTATCAGGGAACAGAAGCCAAAGTGAAGATTTAGTACAGGAGGTCTTCTACCGGATGTTGAAATATCGCTCCACTTACAAGGGAGAAAGCAGATTTACAATCTGGATGTATCAGATTGCCCGTAACGCCCATATCGATTACTTGAGAAAAAAGAAGCCTGAATTCCCTCTGGAAGAACAGTGGAGTGAAACGATCAGTCCCGAACCTACTCCCTCAGAAAAAGTTGAATACCAACAAGATATAGCCTTGATGAGCAAAGCCTTTTCCAGGCTTTCCTTGAAGAGACGAGAAGTCTTGGTGCTCAGCCGCTTCCAGGATATGAAATACAAAGAGATTGCCCAACTTCTGGGATGCCATATAGGAACCGTGAAAGCACAGGTTCACCGGGCCATCAAGGAGTTAGGAGAAATATATTTTGAACTTTCAGGGAGGACTGTCCCATGAGATGTCAAGAAATTAAAGAAAAATTCCCGGATTTCTTAATCGGAGACATTGAGGAAACAACGAAAGATAGAATTCAATCCCATCTTACCACTTGCTCTGACTGCAGGGAGGAGTTGGAAAGCCTGAGCTTCATCTGGTCCAAGCTGGGTGTGCTCCCCGAAGAACGCCCCAGCCAAGATCTCCGCAACCGCTTTTACTCTATGCTCGAAGCCCAAAAGAGAGAGATGAAAAGAGGAAAATCAGAACACCGCTTTCAAAAATTCTTCCGAGATTGGTTTGAGCACCTTAGACCGAGACGCCCTGCTCTCCAGTTTTCTTTAGTCCTAATCATTCTATTTGCAGGATTGACGGCGGGTTATTTTCTGAAATCAGCAACACAAAATGAAAAAGAACTATCCTCTCTGCGCAAGGAGGTCAGAAGCATGCATCAGATGCTGGCCGTCTCCCTTCTTGACCAGAGATCGCCAAGCGAACGCCTCCGGGGAATCAGCTTGAGTTACCACATGGAAGAGCCGGAAGAACAAACGCTGACAAAACTTCTTTCCACACTGAACGACGACCCAAACGTTAACGTTCGCCTTGCGGCTGTGGATGCTCTTTATCTCTTTCATGATTATCCAGTGGTCAGAGAAGGTCTCACACAATCTCTAACAAAACAGACTTCTCCTTTAGTCCAGGTTGCCCTTATCGATCTCATAGTCGAGATGCGAGAAAGGCGTGCGATCGAGGCTTTTAAACTTCTGATAAAAGATGAAAATTTAAATCCAGATGTCAAACATCGAGCCGAACAAGGCCTCCAGCAGCTCAGCTTTTAAAAGGAGGAATTCATGAAACGGATCATCGTGATATCACTGATCATAGGTCTGATGGGAGTGATCGCTTTGGAAACCAAAAGTTGGCCTACAGAAGAGAAAGAAGAAATACGAAAAACACTAAAATTTCAAGATCCATCTAAGCCGAGAGAGCTTTTTGTGGACAACATATTTGGGTCGATTGAAGTCGAAGGCTATGAAGGTCAAGAAGTTAAGCTTCTTATCCATAAAACCACAAAAGGGCGGTCCAAGGAAAAAATTCAACGAGCTCGAGAAGAAGTGAAGCTTGAGATCACCGAAGAAGGAAACACCATCGATCTTTATGTCGATGGCCCCTTTAGGTATCACGACAGACGAGGCAGACGGAAGAAATGGCGTAACCCAGGATATGAGGTCCATTTTGATTTTGATGTTAAGGTCCCACATAATACGGATCTTTATCTCCGGACCGTAAACAATGGAAGCATTGAGGTCAAAAATGTCGAAGGAGAATTCGAGATCAAGAACGTCAACGGCAGAATCGAAATGAATGAAGTCGGGGGATCGGGTGAGGCCCATACGGTCAATGGAGAAGTCAAGGTGCTTTTCAACCAAAATCCTGAATCCGACTGCTCCTTCCGGACCATCAACGGAGATATTAGGATATCTTTTCGCAAAGACCTTTCAGCCGACTTTCGGCTGAAAACATTCAACGGGGAGGCCTATTCTGACTTTCCTTTCTCATACCTCTCCAGTCGAGCAGCAACCCAGGGTCGCAAGAAAGGAAAATATGTTTATAAGAGCGACCGCTTTGTTGGTGTCCGTATCAGCAAGGGTGGTCCTGAAATAAAAATAGACACTCTGAATGGAGATATTCTCCTTTCCAAGAGAATAAAATGACTTTAGAGGAGGACAGAAATGAAAAAAACAAAACTCTTTTTCGTATTCACCATTTTCATCTTTATCGCTTGGTCAATCTCTTTCAGCCAGGAAGAAGCCGTTGACCGGGCCACTGTATCCTTCAGTGATCCCTCAAAGCCAGGCACGCTTGAAGTAAATATTCAGAATGGAGGAATCACTGTAAGGGGATATGAAGGAAAAGAAGTCATTGTCGAAGCCAGGACACGAGGAAAAATGCTCCAAGAGTTGGAGAAAGTGAAATTAATCGCTGATAAAATTCGAGAAAGAGCTAACCAAAGGCTCAAAGAAAGGGAAAAAAAGGACAAAAAGACTGAAGGAATGAGCCGGATCTTGCCTTCAGGAGGCTCAGGATTAGAAATCGAGGAGGAAGACAACAAAATGGAAATCAGAGCCTCTACATGGAAACAAACTGTGGACCTTATAATTCAAGTTCCTTATTCCACCTCTCTTGGACTCAGTGCTCATAACAACGGAGACATCGTAGTCGAAAACGTCAATGGAGATATCGAAGTCAACCATCACAATGGAGAGTTGAGACTCACCGCTGTCTCAGGCACTGTAGTCGCTCATAGCTTCAACGGAAACCTTCTTGTCACTTTTGTTAAAGTCGATCCTACGAAACCTATGTCTTTCAGCACCTGGAACGGAGATATCGATGTCACTTTCCCTTCAAACATCAAGGCTAAGGTTAAGATGAAATCAGATCGTGGCGATATTTACAGCGATTTTGATATCCAGTTAGATAAAGCTCCTCAAAAGATTGTAGAAGATTCGCGTAAGGAAGGAGGAAAATACAGAATCAGTTTCGAAAAATATATCAACGGCACCATCAATGGAGGTGGACCTGAGTACCATTTCAAGACATACAATGGAGATATATTAATCAGAAAAGCCAAGTAAACCGAAAAAAAGGATTGCATCAAACTACAGGCCAATTTTAAAAATCACTTTGATTGAATACTTTATGGGCTAGTGTGGCTTTTTTTATTCTTTCTGCCTGAGGAAAAACCCCTATACCTGGCGAATCTGGCACTTTTATCGTGCCTTGAGAAGTGATCTCTATAGGAGGTTCAATCAGATCTTCATAATAATACCTTTTGCTTGCAGAGAGATCATTGGGAAATCGAAAATTCTCGAGCGTGGCCAGATGGATATTATGAGCCCTTCCTATCCCAGACTCTAGCATCCCACCACACCATACCGGCACAGATTTATTTTGGCAAAAATCATGAATTTTTCGCGCCTCCACCACTCCTCCCACTCGTCCCACTTTGATGTTGATGACGCGGCCACTGCCCATTTCAAAGGTCTTCCGTGCACTCTCTTCCGAGAGTATGCTCTCATCAAGACAGATCGGCGTGCTCATCTCCTTTTGCAGCCGGCTGTGATCCCACAGATCATGAGGAGCAAAGGGCTGCTCCAACATCAAAAGTCCGAAGTCATCGAGTCCCTTCAGGATATCTTTGTCTTTCAAGCTATAGGCTCCATTGGCATCAGCCTGAAGGGCAATTTTAGGAAATCTCTTGCGCACCTCACCGCAAATCGACACGTCCCATCCTGGCTTTATCTTGATTTTGATCCTCTGGTATTTTTCCTTGAGAAAGCCCTCGATTCTATCCAGAAGTTGGGGCACAGAATCCTGGATGCCAACGCTCACTCCAGAGGGAATCTCCTCTTTTGTGCCTCCATAGAGTGCTGCCAAAGGCAGGCCTTTCTCTTTGGCCACAAGATCCCAGAAGGCTAACTCGAGTCCAGCTTTGGCCATAGGATGACCTTTAAATTTTTTGGCTTCTTGATAAAACTCATCAGGTCTGCTGATGTCTTTTTTAAAAACAAGCGGTATCAAATAATCCTGAAGTATCAGCCAGGCTGTGGATGTTGTCTCATAACTGTAAAAAGGATCCTTCTCTGCTACCACCTCACCATAACCATAAATTCCATCTCCGAAGATCTTGACTAGGATAAATGTCCGTTTATCCTCTCGGCCAAAGCTTGTTTCAAAAAAATGAACCAGAGGAAGCTCTAGAAGCGAAAGCTCTATCTTCTCGATTCTCATCCTAATGAAGTCTGAGACCTTTTTCTTTGGCCAATCTTTGGTAAAGATGAATCATCTTATCCGTCATAGATTCAACAGAGAATTTTTGCCGGACGACTATATATCCGTTGCCTCCCAATCGACAAGCCAGCTCTCTGTCCTTATAAAGCTTGAGGATGGCTCTGGCCAGAGCTTGAGGATCGCGGGGCGGGACCAACAGCCCCGTCTCTCGATGAATGACTACCTCAGGGATTCCCCCTGTGCGGGTAGCCACGACAGGGAGGCCACAAGCCATGGCATCTAAAATGCTACTTCCCAAGCCTTCCAGATAAGATGAGAGGACGAATAAATCCAATGAAGCGAGTATGCGAGGGATATCCTCCCGAAATCCTAGAAAAAAAACGATGTCCTCGACCTCGGAGCTTCGGACCTCCTTGTCTAATTCCATCCTCAAAGGCCCTTCACCGACGATGATGATCTTAATCTTGTCTGTATGTTCTCTTATGATCTTTGTAGCCCGAATCAGATATCTGTGGCCCTTATGATCGGCAAGATGAGCCACCATCCCCACTAGATAGTCATCCGAGCTGAAGGAGAATTCCTGCCGGAGATAATTGCTCGAGGAATATTCTTTATATGGAGAAAAATCTATTCCCGAAGGAATGACCTCTACTCGCTTTGGTGGAAGTCCTCCTTCTACCAAAACTTTCTTAACTCCTTCAGAAATAGCTATTACAGCATCAATATTTTTAGTATATTTTCGACGCGACAGAATATTTTTTTTCAGCGGAAAATCAACCCTTCTGGAGATAATTCGGAGTGGAACTCTAGCCAAAGAGGATGCGGCCGAACCGATGGCAGCCGAATGAGCATCATGGAAATGGGCTAAAATGCAATTTCTACGGCGCATGCCAAGAGCAAGACGAAGGATAGAAAACAGATCAAACTCATGGCGGATTTTTAGAGGCAAGAGAGGAACGTCTGCTTTGATTGCCTTATCATAAAGAGGACTTCTGGGTTGTATGACAAAAAAAACAGGATAGCCTCGCCGCTTGAGTTCTTTTACCAGATAAAGAGATTGTCTCTGGCCTCCTCTCCATTCCTTTCCGGCATCAATATGGAAAAGGCTCAATGCGTTCTCCTTTTTTCCATATCTCCTTCAGTTTGGCATAGCGGACAAAAATGGCATAGCCATTGAGAACAGCAATCACAAAACCAGCAAAACCATCCATGAACCCGCCTTTCCAAAAAAATGATTTGACGAACCTGAAAAAAGGAAGGAAAACCAGGTGATACCATCGGCATTTCTTCTTATCTGCATAAAGCTTCTTGGCTCCCAGGTCAGAAAATGTATTGATCCGATCTAGATGATCTTTGATTTTCCGGTAAGTGAAGTGATGAATTGGAGCCTCAAGTTTGCAGACCTCTCCCTCAATCTTCAATTTTTCATGAACGTATTCGCCTTCCCAGCGGGCTTTGTCTTTGCGGAAGAGGCGAATCTTGCGGTCTGGATACCAACCTGAATGGCGAATCCATTTACCTAAATAAAAAACCTGTCTGGGCATAGAAAAGCCTGTGCACTGAGGTCCTTCTTGTTTTAAAGTGATGATTTCTTGGCGAAGTTCTGCAGAAAGCCTTTCATCAGCATCTAGAGAAAGAATCCAGGGATTGTTGGCTTTGCTGTTAGCAAAATTCTTTTGATCGGCGAAATTGGTCCATTTCCTCTGATAAACCTTACTGGTGTATTTTTTGGCTATCTTTACTGTTTCGTCTTTGCTGTTGGCATCAACAACAACAATCTCTGAAGCTACGCCAGAAAGGCTTTTCAGGGCTGGTTCAAGCCTTCTCTCTTCATTATGGGTAATGATTACAGCCGAAATATCCATTGTCTAAATATTATCATAATTTGGCGGAAAAGGTAAAAAAGGGTGAAATGGGGAAGACTATTTTCTTAACAAAAAAGCTGCCTCTCCAATTTTCGGTTTTTTATTAATCGGCAAACGGGGATATCTTGATGTTTCTCTTTTCCATACCAATCCCTAAAGCTTTTTCCAATTTTGCCCAAGCGAGATTGTTATCGACAAGAGCCTTGATTTCCTGAGAACGAGCATTGGCCAGTTCTTCCTGGAATTGGAGGACGAAATAGTTGGTTGTCAAACCGACATTTAACTTTTTCACTTCTGCATCCAACCTCTTCTCTGCCAACTCCCGCGCGATGCGATAAGCATCGACTCTCTTGGCACTGGTTTCCACCTCTCGAACGGCATCCTTGACCTCTAGCAAAGCCTGCTTCTCCAGGTTCTTCAACTCAAGCTGACTCTTTTCCATCTCCATCCTCGCCTTGACATAGTCGGCCCTTGAAAGAATGTTGCTCAAAGGTATGGAAAGAGTTAAGTTGACTGACCAATTCTTGTAGAGAAGCTTAAAGGTATCTCGAAGAGAATCTGTTGCGCTTCCCTTCTCTGTCCCGATGACATCCCCTGTCAAAGGATTGTTATCGCGATATAGAAGTCTGTCTCCAGAAAGGCCCGGACTCCAGTACGAAAAATTTAAATTCAAACCAGGAAGCATCTGATTCTTGGCCACAGAGAAGTTTAACTCTTTTGTTTCTATATCTGTTTTCTGCATCTTTAAATCTGGTCTGTTTATGAAGGCTTCTTGTGTCGCTTCTTGCAGTGTGATCTCTCTTTTTATAAAAGTCGGCTTATCCAGAGTAACAATCCTTTGAATGACGTTCTGTTCTTCTGGAATATTGATGATATTTTTGAGCAGATCCTCATTCCTTCGAATAAGAGCTTCGGCCTGAAGGATGTCAGCTTCCCGTGAAGCCACCACGGCCTCAGCATTGAGGATTTCTATAGGAGCCAGTTTTCCCACTTCCACCTCTTTCTTATTCTTGGCAAGAAGGTCTCGGGCCAGGTTTAAAGATTGCTGTTTAACCTTGAGATTTTCGACGGAATAAACCAGATTCCAGTAAGCCTCTTGGACCTGATAGATTGTATCCAGAAGAACAGATTTGAGTTGGTTTCTGGAGATATCCAGATTTTTCTGGGCGATGATGATTTCTTTTCGGCTGATTTTAAAGCCGAAGTCCTTCAGAAGGGGTTGAGTGAAATTAAAGGTCAGCGTACTTCCATAACGAGGGTTGATGAGCTGAAAACTCTGGTTTGTATCAGTTTTGTAGCTTGAAAGGGACATAGAGAAACTCCCCCCTGTTGGGATTTGTTGATTAAAAGAGATAGAGTAATCGCTGTATTTGCTGGTTATGGTTTCAGTTGCCTGAATCCACCAGTAGGAAGGAGTTTCTGTCCGTTGTGTTCCATAGCTTAAATCAAAGCTAGGGATAAAGGTCTCTTTGGCCCGCGTCAAAGAAACTTCAGCCAATTCAGGTGTATAGATTTCAACAGCGACCCTCAGATTGTTCTTCAAAGCCTTCACAATACAATCCTCTAAAGAAAGAGAAAGGATATTCTCCTCTGAGGAGAAGGAAGGTTTGAAGACAAGGGCTAAGATCAAAAAAAGTATAAAACTCATTTTTCTCTTCATCGTACTCCTCCTAATGCAAGTTTCGATCAAAAAAAATTTTTTTCTTAACATTTCTTATAATACATCGATTCTAATAATTTAATACGAATATTCAACTTTTTTAGTTCAAAAAAATAAATTTTTCATTCTGGCTTTATCCATGCCACCCTGGATCAGTCATCATGGAGTGATTAAGATTTAAATTATTGAGATCAGGTAAGGTCTCGTAAAGGTTTGAAAATATAGTCCTCATTCTCTTTATTTGTTCCCCTAGCTGAGTTGATCAATATTATCTTTTCTTTCCCTTTTTGGCAGGAAAAGGCTGTGGGGATGGATATCTTGGATAGGCATTTAAATGGAGAGGAGAAGCGGTTTTCTCCCCGCCCCTAATCTTTTCTAAAGCTAAAGCGGCCACCATAGCTGCGTTATCAGTGCAAAACTGAGGAGAAGGAATATAGGATTGGAGAGAATGTTTTCGTGCCAAATCCTCAAATCGAGCCCTGAGTCTTCTGTTTCTTGCTACCCCTCCGCAGAGGATGAGTGAGGATGGTTGAAAAGCCTTGATCGTTCTATCCAGATTAGAAATCAGAGCTCGTATGATAGCTTCTTGGAAACTGGCTAAAAAATCAAAAAAATGGGGATGGTTTTTGGAAAGATTAGACTCCTTGATCTCCTTCAAAGCCGCCGTTTTCAAGCCGCTGAAGCTGAAATCAAGACTCCGATCTGACATTTGAGGAAGAGCGAAGGAGAAGGAGTAGGGATTCCCTTTTCGGGCTAAGCTGTCGATAATGGGTCCTCNNCGAAGGAGAAAGAACAGGGATTCCCTTTTTGGGCTAAGCTGTCGATAATGGGTCCTCCAGGATAGCCCAAGTCAAGGAATTTGGCTATTTTATCCAAGGCTTCTCCTGCAGCATCATCCCTTGTCTTTCCTACAAGCTGATAATCGAGTACCTTCTTCATAAAAAAAGTCGATGTATGACCACCTGAGACGACAAGAGCCACTGAAGGAAAAGGGACCTTCCGATTTTCAAGAGAAGCAGATTCGATGTGAGATTGGAGATGATCAACCGGGATCAAAGGTTTCTTAAAAAAATAGGCTAATCCCTTGGCAAAGGAAAGCCCAACAAGAAGAGACCCGATAAGACCTGGGCCCTGAGTTACACTATAAGCGTCGATCTCTTCAATCTTAAGCCTGGCTCGTCTCAGACATTCTTCAACCACATAGCCGAGTGTGGTCAGATGTTGACGCGACGCTAATTCCGGAACGATCCCGCCGAATGGCGCGTGAATTTCATCCTGGGATAAGACCACATTACTTAGAATTTTAAAATCATCCCTCAACACCGCAGAAGCTGTCTCATCACAAGAAGTTTCAATCCCTAGGATATTCATCGATCTGATGTCCCTTGGCTATCTCTATATTTAACTTATTGGAATAATGGCTCCTCTGTTCTGAATATTATAAATGCTTAAACCTTTCTATTTATTCTCAGTCTTCTAAATCTCGCCAAGCTGCTTATAAATGGAGCTCGGGCAATTCCCTTCTCGGTGACTATAGCAGAAATATATTTTGCTGGAGTGACATCAAAAGCAGGATTCAAGGCTTTGGTCTTGGGAAGCGTGCAGCGGCTCCCCTCGATGACCTTCACCTCTTGGGGATCTCTTTCTTCTATCTTAATCTGATCCCCTCCGTCGATGTGGAAATCAACAGTCGTCAGCGGGGCGGCCACATAAAAAAGCAGCTTGTGCTCCCTAGCTAGCACCGCAACAGAATAGGTTCCAATCTTATTGGCTGTATCTCCATTTCGAGCGATCCTGTCGGCACCTGTTATCACCAGCGAAATCATCCCCTTCTTCATTAGATATCCAGCCATATTATCAGTGATCAAAGTGACAGGAATTTTTTCTTTCTCCAGTTCCCAGCAGGTAAGCCTCGCGCCCTGTAGCAAAGGCCTTGTTTCATCCACATAGACATGGATATCCTTTCCCTCATCCACTGCGGCCCGAATCACTCCTAATGCAGTTCCGAAACCAGCCGTTGCTAAAGCACCGGCATTACAGTGAGTCAGGATTGAATCGCCATCCTTTATCAGCTTTCTTCCCCAAAAGCCGATTTTTCTGTTTGTCTCTATGTCTTCTTTTTCGATAGCCAAGGCTTCATGGATCACCCTCTCCTTTAGACGAGGAAGATCAAGGTCTCGGTTCTTCTGGTAAACATCCGTCATCCTCTCCAACGCCCAAAAGAGGTTGCGGGCTGTAGGTCTTGTCTTCCTCAATCGTCGACGAATTCGAGCAAACTCTGCATCACGATTATCTTCTCTCCTGACTTTAGTCAAACCCAAGGCCATTCCAAAAGCAGCCGCTACACCTATGGCTGGAGCTCCACGAATGATCATTTTTTCAATGGCTTCGGCCACTTCATTGTAATCTTTGCACTCCACATAGATTTCTTCACAGGGAAGCTTTCTTTGATCAATCATGACTACTTTATCTTTGTCCCACTGAATGGTTGGTAGCATAATTCACCCCTTTTTCCAATCTGGAGTGGTTGGATTTTCCCAATTCCACTTTTCTAGCCACTTTAAGTATAATGCATCAAACTTATCCCATTCCTCAGAGCTCAATTTCTCCTTTAGTCTCTGATAGCAAAAAACAATCTGAAGGTCATTATCTCGGAAAATTTTCATGGTGGGAAGCCCGAGTTCTCTGGCCATCACTGCTTCCTCAAAACTTTTCCTGTACAGCGCAAGATGACTGTATATTTGAGAGAGAAGATAATGAAAAAAACCAAAGCTCAGATCTTTGTTGGCAAGTTTGGTCGTTGACTTGAGGAGTGCATGCAATAACTTTTCTCTTTCCTTAGGCTCTCTTCCAAGAGCTCTTTTGAGCGTTAGGTCCGTGTATCTCTGAGAGGCAACCATGAGAATCTGTTTTAACCTCGATTTTTGGACAATATAGACATAGATTGTGGATGCAGGCTCCTCAAGTCCTAATTCTTGAAAGGAGAGAGCCAATCCCAGAAGCGCGATTTCTTTAGCCCATTCCTGTCCTTTTTCAAAACCATGGGAAAAGGCTTCAACAAAACTTTGTTCAGCCTCTTGCCACAATTCAAGCTCTAGGGCCGCCATCCCCTTCAGCATAAAGGCCTGCGAAGAAGGGTGTTTTCGGGACTCAAGTGTCGCCTCTTTCAGAGCTTTCTGGAAAGAGGAAATGGCTTTTTCCGTCTTATAAGCACGAGAAAATTTTTGACCCTGTGCATAATAAAACTTGGCTTCCCTGAGATGAGAAACACAGCTTGGAAGTAAAAATAAGAGAAAAAGACAAACAAGGAGAAAATTCTTTTTCCCAATCCTCGATACTGGACATTCGCTCATTTTTCTTTTCCATGTTTTTTGACAAGATTGGCAATAATTTTTCGTAGATTCGGTTGGGAGATTAGATCAAGGTTAAGAGAGTAGATCTCTCGGGCAAGAGCTTCAAGTTCCTTAAAGAATCGATCCCTTTTTTTCATGCTCTCGATATCTTTTTTGGCCTTGGTAACTCTCTCTTCGAAATCCATAACAATCTTTCTGTAATCTTCTGATTCAATCTCTTGATCGAAAAGAGCAGAAAGAAAAGGATCTTCGAGTCCCAGGATGGGATAAAGACGGCTAAAGGCTTCTCTTAATGTTTTCAGCTCCCGTTTCTCGATTTCCTCCTTATAGACCTCTTTCAAATCTTGCTCTCTGCTGAAGAAATCAAGAATGAATTCATCGGACTTGGCCTCTATGAATCCAGGCTCGAGCCAAATCCTCCAAGAAAGAATCTTATCTTTCCATTCTTCGGTTCTCCTTAAGACCCAGACGAAAAGAGCTGAAAGGAGGGGAAAATAGAGGTAGCCTTTTTTTGGAAAAAATTCAGCAAATAAACGTAATCCGTTCTCGACGATTTTCTCTACCTCAGATTTATTCATTTTGCTTTAATATAAAATTTAAAATCATAGGAGTAAACCTTCAGGGCGATATTTCATCTTATCTCCAGCAAAGCGAGGAAGGCTTCTTGAGGAATTTCGACCCGCCCTATTATTTTCATTCTTTTCTTCCCTGCTTTTTGTTTTTCCAGAAGCTTCATCTTGCGCGTGTAATCACCTCCATAGAGTTTAGCTAGAACATCCTTTCGGTAAGGCTTGATCGTCTCTCTTGCTATCACTCTCTTACCGATAGTCGCTTGCAGCGAAACTTCAAACTGTTGGCGTGGGATAAGCTTCCTCATCTTCTCCACAAGCCTTCTTCCCACATCATAAGCCTTATCTTGATTAACAATCATTGAAAAAGCATCCACAGCTTCTCTGTTGATCAGGATGTCAAGCTTGACAAGAGGACCCTCTCTGTACCCGGCTAATTCATAATCCATCGAAGCGTATCCTTGAGAGACAGATTTGAGTTGATTGTAGAAATCAAAGATAACTTCATTAAGAGGGATGAGGTAGGTTAAAAAGATGCGTTGGGCGCTGATATATTCCATCTTTTTCTGATCTCCACGGCGACTTTCAAGGAGCCGGAGCACAGCTCCAAGATATCTATCTGGTGTCAAGATAAGAGCCTCGATGAGCGGTTCTTCAATCTTTCTGATTTTTTGGGGTGAGGGAAGCTCAGAAGGATTTTTTATCTCCCGGATCTTATTATCTGTTGTCGTAATTCGATAGCTTACGTTTGGAGCGGTGGTGATGAGGTTCAAATCGAATTCTCTTTCCAACCTCTCTTGTATGACTTCTCTATGGAGTAAGCCTAAGAAGCCACACCGGAATCCCAAGCCGAGGGCAGGGGAATTCTCAGATTGAGCCTGAAACGAAGAGTCATTGAGCCTCAGTTTCTCCAGGGCTTTCCTTAAATCTTGAACACTGCTTCCTCCTGCAGGAAACATGCCGCAAAAAACCATAGGCTTGGCTTCTTCGAATCCGGGCAAGGCATGGGCAGCACGTCTGGCTTTTTCTGTTATCGTGTCCCCTACTCGAGCATGGCTAAGCTCTTTGATCCCGGCTATCACATATCCTACCTCTCCGGCTGTGAGAGAATCTACCTTGGAAGGCTTGGGAGTCAGGTAGCCGATTTCTTCTACATCATAGAGAGCTCCGCTGGACATGAGTTCAATCTTTTCACCAGTGCTGACGCTGCCTTCAAAAACTCTGACCAAAATAACAACACCTCTGTAGGAGTCATACCAAGAGTCGAAAATAAGGGCTTTAAGGGGGGATTTCCAAATTCCGATCGGGGAAGGGATACGTTCGACAATACTGGCCAGAACTTCCTCAATACCGATCCCCTTTTTGGCGCTGACAAGGAGGACCTCTTCTCGCTTGAAGCCAAGGATGTTTTCCAGTTGTGCCAAAGTGAGCTCGGGATTAGCCTGAGGGAGGTCAATCTTATTGATAACAGGGATCAGGAAAAGATCATTCTGGAGAGCTAAATAAGCATTAGCTAAGGTCTGAGCTTCAACTCCTTGAGAGGCGTCGACGAGAAGAAGGGCACCTTCGCAGGCCGCCAGGCTCCTCGAGACTTCATAGGAAAAATCGACATGACCTGGAGTATCGATCAGGTTCAGTATGTATGATTCCTTATTCTTGGTTTGGTAGAGGAGGCGAGCTGTTTGGGCTTTAATTGTGATACCCTTCTCGCGTTCGAGCTCCATCGTATCGAGGACCTGCTCCTTTAACTCACGCTGAGGAAGAGCCCCAGTTCTTTCGATGAGACGATCCGCCAAGGTCGACTTGCCATGATCAATATGGGCGATAATAGAGAAGTTCCTTATCTTCTTCATCGATACAACTTGAACTCAGGAATAATTGCAGATTTAAAAAATTTAGTCAAATGGTGCAACCGATAGGTTAGCATCTCCTTTCCGTGATAATAAATTTTAAGATATCTTTGGGAATGGCTTTTCTACTGTATAGATTTTTAACACTATTCTCTCTTCGCCTTTCCATTCTAAAAACCTGTATTTCATCACGGAATTAGGGATACATCTGATTCATGATATTCTGTTTATAAAAATGAGAGACAATTGACTTTTTAAATTTCCCGTTATCATTTTTAAGTAGCCTGTCTCCTTCTGGGGGGATGCTTGACTTTTATCAAGATGTAAAGTAATTTTGTTAAGAGAAATACAAATAAAATCGAGATTAAATCCTCGAAGGAGGTTTCAATGTTTTTATTAGGTCCAGTTGGTCCCACAGAGCTTATTCTCATCATACTCATCATCGTCATCATCTTTGGTGCTCGAAAGCTTCCAGAGCTAGGAAAATCTCTAGGAGAAGGAATAAAGAATTTTCGAAAATCTATTACCTCCAAGGAAAAAGAGAATGAAAAGCCTCCTGATAAACAAGAGCCCCCTGCCAATAAAGAATGAAACGAATCATCGAAAAACTCGCCTATGAGCGAGAGCAAAAAGAAAACGACTTCCTAAGTAAACTCCAGAAAATAAAAAAAAAGAGTCAAGATTCTTTTCCTCAAAAAGGTTCCCTCCGCCTCCAAAATCTTTTCTCCAGACTGGAAGATATCTTTAAGTCTGCAGAAAAGACTCCTCTAAAAAAAGAACAGAGTACTCTTCCCTCACCTTCAAAGTCTCGAAAATTAGAATCAGAAGAACGTCCAATCTTCCAAGTTTCTCACATCCTCCAAGAATTCCAAGATAATTTGGAGAAAAATTTTTCTCGAATAAGTGAACTCTTTGCCTCTCTTTTAGAGCTTATCGAACTTCAGACTGCTCTCACCAATGCCAAAGATAAAGAATGGGATGCCCTGGGCAGTAATCACGTCGGGATGATTTTTAAGAGCATGGAGTGGCGGATTGATAAACTGGCCGCTGAGTATGAAGATGTTAAAATTCTAATGAAAAAATTCCTCCATCTTAAAGAAAAGCTCCATCGGCTTCTCTCCACATTAGAAGATGGCAAAACTCCATCGACAGCCCAACTCAAAGAATTCCTAGAGCCGCTGGAAGACTGGCGATACGCCCGCTTTGAAAACCGTTTCAGAGGGTCAGAACAAGAAGTGAAAAGTCAACAGGCTATCTTTCTTCCCTATTTCAAGAAAGGAAAAAAAGTCCTCGACCTAGGATGTGGACGAGGCGAATTTTTAGAACTTCTCAAAGAAAGAGGAATAGAGGCCGAGGGTATCGAAATCAACGAAGAGATGATTGAAACCTGTAGTGACAAAGGACTGAATTGTCAAAAAGGAGACATCCTGGAGAAGCTGGTCGAATATGAAGACGGCTCTCTGGGAGGCATTTTTTCTTCCCAGGTAATAGAACACCTCCCTCCCCCATACTTGAAGAGATTAGTGGAGCTCTCTTACTTTAAGCTTGCTCCTTCCGCTTATCTTGTTTTTGAAACCATAAATCCTGCTTCTGTGTTTTCTTTAGTCCAGATCTACTTCTTAGACCTTTCCCATCACAAACCTATTCTACCCCAAGCGTTGAAGTTTTTAATGGAAAGCACTGGATTCGAGGAAGTGGAGATAAAATATTCTTCTCCTCTAGAGCGAGAAAGGCTTCAAGAACTTCCAACAAGAGATGAAATCACCTCCACTTTGAATCAAAACATCGATAAACTGAACGAACTCCTCTATGCTCCTTCAAACTATGCTGCCATCGGATTAAAGCAATAATAAAAGCATGTCCCTCTATGCTGGATTCGATTTAGGAGGAACCCAGCTCAAATACGGCCTAACAGATGCCAAGGGGAAGGTCTTCTTCAGTGCAATAGCTTATTCTCCTCCCAGAATAAAAGAGCTCATCAAACTCCTGAGCAAAATTTGGCAAAACCTTAAAGGAAGAGAAAAAAGACCCATCACAGCCTGTGGATTTGGATTTCCTGGAATTTTTAACTTCGCCGAACAAAAAATCCTCCAGTCGCCCAACTATCCAGAACTGGACAATTTTGATCTTTTCCCCGCTCTTTCTCAATTTATTGACGTTCCCTTTTGGCTGAATAATGATGCTAACATGGCTGCCTTTGGTGAGCTTAAGACAGGGTCTGGCCAAGGTGTCCAAAGCATGGTCCTCCTCACCATAGGCACCGGCGTCGGCACAGGAATCATCCTCAAAGGAAAGCTTTGGCAGGGAAAATGTGGGTATGCTGGAGAGTTAGGTCATGTGCCCGTTAATNNAAGTCTCAGCGCCAAAAATCTCAAAGCATTATCAAAATTTAAAAAAAATCAAAGAAGCCATCAACGCAGAGGAAATCTACATAAGAGCCAAAAAAGGGGATAAAGCAGCCCTAATGGCTTACGGCCTGGCTGGTTATTATCTGGGAATTGGACTCTCTATCATCATAAATTTATTAAACCCAGAGAAAATACTTCTGGGAGGAGGGGTGATGAAAGCGGGAGATTATCTCCTTTCCCCTGCTTTTGAGGAGGCAAGAAGGCGATCTTACAAGGCCTCTTTTGATTGTTGCTGCCTCGAGAAAGCCTCCCTCGGAAACGATGCTGGCTTCATAGGTGCCGCTCTCTGGGCAAAAGATCAATTGGAAGGATAAAAACATTGTAAAAAGATGACATTATTGTTAATATTATCAGCTAATCAAGGAGAAGAATTAAGCAATCGTTACAATTAAATAGAAATAAAATTAATAGACAGCATTATTCTTCCAATCACCTGAGCAGAAAAATAGGAGCATACCTCCAAGCAACGAATCTAAAGTAATCCAGGTTCTAAAGAATCGAGAAAGAGAAGGAGGAACAAAGTGAGAAAAAGAGGACTCCTGATATTCTTGATCATATATATTCTGCTTGTCTGCACCTCCAACGTTGCCGCTCAAAAACAGACCGGATCTATTAAGGGAAAAATCACTGATACAGAAGGATTTCCTCTCCCCGGGGCTTTCGTCTATATATCATCACCGGCCCTTCAAGGATTCCAGACCTATGTCACCTCTGATACAGGAAGGATCAAATTTCACGGACTCCCCTCTGGTCATTACACGATCAAAGTCGAAATGCCGGGATTCAAAACAGTCAATATAGAAAGAATAATCGTCCGTGTGGGTTTAACTGTAACCCTTTTTATAGCCATGGAAATGTCCACAGTCGAGGAGGAAATAACCCTCCAACTTCCCTCACCGACAGGGGACTTACAATCAACTAAGATTGCTAATACTATAGAGCAAGATCTTATTAAGAATATTCCTTTTGCCAGAGATATGACCGCTATCGTAAACTCGGCCTCCGGAGTCACACCAGAAGAAATACATTTCCGTCCGACCTCCATGGTTCACGGGTCCACAACCAGAGCCAACATCTTTTCCTTGGATGGCATAATCATGAACGATCCGATGGGCATGCATCTGCCTACCAACATAAATTTTGATGTGCTCGAGGAAATAGAGCTGGAGACGGCCGGCCATCCAGCAGGAGTGGGCAACACAGATGGTGGATATATCAATGTCGTAACCAAGTCGGGGGGGAATGATTCAAGCGGGGAATTATTTTTTTATTACTCTAACGACGGCCTATCAAGCACTTTGAGATCCGAAGAAGAATTGAGCAGCTTGGAAGTTGCCGCTCCCCCACTGGATAAAAGCCTTTGGGACATTTCTTTATCTTTAGCTGGTGCTCTCATGGAAGACAGAGCCTGGTTTTTTGGCAATGGGCGCTTCATATCTCAGTCTCGAACAACATCCTTTGTTCCTTGGACAGATCCTCTGGGAAAAGAACACGAAGAATATGAATGGAAGAATAAGGAAATAATGGGTTTCTTCAAGCTAACCACCCAACTAACCTCCAAATTCAAAGTCACAGGATCGTTTCACTTCACCGATCGCTACCGGCCTTTCCACGCATCATCTCTTGACTGGAATCTTCCCCCAGAAGCCACCCATGTCTTGGATCATGGAAAAAACATTTTAGCCAGCGGAAAACTCAGCTACATACTCAATCAAAACACATTTTTCGATTTGAAAGCTGGCTTCCTCCGGAATAGGCTTCCACTATTGCTGAATGATGCGGAAAAAACCAATCCCCAATATTTCGACGAAGCCACCGGATACCTTTGGGGAAGTGCTCGATTCAATGAAATTCAGCTCCAGAAAAGATTTCAAGGCTGCGCCTATTTAAGACGATTTCAGGATAATTTCATCGGTCATCATGAATTGGAAGCTGGAGCAGAATACGAAGACATCTCTGGAGAATGGTCTGCCTGGAAAGAAGACAATCTGTTGATTCATTATTATTTCGGAAGCCCCTATTTCTTCGGACTCCGAGTATCTCCTGTCACAGGAAACACGGTTGGCCAAGGAAAGATTCGCTTCTACATTGCCAGCAAAGAAGAAGCGGGCTTGATTCAGAAAAACGCAATCAAAAGAATAAGCTTTTTCGCCCAGGATTCTGTCACCATCGGAGATAGATTGACCCTGAATTTGGGCATTAGATTTGACAGAAGCAGTGCCTTTCAGCCTATTTTTATTAAAGACGAAAGTGGAAATCCTGTAGCCCTGAAGATAGGAGAAGAATTGATTGAGCCCATTGCTAACGTGAATCCGTTTTCCAAAAATGAAATCCCTGAGTGGAAAGAATTAATGGTCTGGAATTCTTGGTCTCCCCGTTTGGGCATGATTTTAGACTTATTGGGTCATGGGAAATCTATCTTAAAAATGTCCTTTTCCCGCTATTCGGAATACATGATGCTCCAATATGTATCTCCACTGCATCCTTTTTACTTCGGTCGTTTCCATCAATATTTCTGGTACGACGAGAATATGGACGGAAATGTTGATGCCAACGATACTTTTGCTCTCTATCCTGAAGATTATCGCTTGTATGATGAGGAGTATTATAAAAAGAGGATATCCCCTGATATCAACTCTCCCTATACAAACGAATTCACAATTGGATTCCAACAAGAGGTGTTTGCTGATTTTTCCTTCCGAGTCAATTATATTTATAAAAAGAAGAGAAACATTTTTGAGAATGTTCTCTATGATCCAGATCTGGACCAGGAATGGTACACCGATGAACAAAATACAGAAAAATGGTGGACACTATTTGAAACCTCAGTTCCAGGTGTGGATGAATATCTAGATACTCCAATTAGAGTCTACTTCCTGTCAAAAGATGCTCCTCTGCTTTTCGACCGAGTCAGAAATGTTCCAGAGCTGGAGAGAAAATACCAAGCCTTAGAAATCGCTTTTAAAAAACGAATGTCACACAATTGGCAGATGAATGGATCTCTGGTTTTAAGCAGAGCCCAAGGCAATATTGGATTGAGTTACGACGCTAGTTCGGGATATTCCTCAGCAGCGGATAATCCCAATCGCTTTATCAATCTCACAGAAGAATCCCGGTTAGATTTTGAAAGAACTCTCCTCATAAAATTGATGGGAACATACAAATTTCCCTTTGACATTCTCTTGAGCTTTTATTACACCCATATGAGCGGGACTCCTTGGGCCAGAAGAGTCACAATTGTTCCTCCTTCTTCATGGATTCAGGAAAAAAACGCCTTTGGGAGCTATGTGAGTATTTTCCTCGAGGAGCCAGGAACAAGAAGAAACCTAGCCTTTGACAATCTCGATATCAGAATTGAAAAAGAATTCTTCTTGAGAAAGTTGGGAAGGTTCAGTGCCTATATCGATATCACAAACGTCTTGGGCAATAAATACGACATCATCGATGAAAATGACGGCGGCTATTGGTTTCCCCAAGATGAAAACACGGACCTGGGCACTCGTGTTTTAAGCCCCACCTATAAAAAAATCATTGCTCTCTCTGGAGTTCGAACCATTAGATTGAGCCTCCGCTTTATGTTCTGATCGAAACAAGAAAAGGGGATCAGCCCTTTTTTGGTGCTCTTTTTACTTTTTCAAAACTCAGATAGTTCTGCTCCTCCATAAAAGATCCCGTTGAAAAGAAACTTAAATGTCCCATGAGGCTGAGCACGGAAAGTGATCTCAGGCCCGAAGAGAAAAAGCTTTCCCTTCCCGACAGTAGCTTCAATAACCAAAATCCCTTCCTTTAAAAAATATTCGCCCCAAGCCCAGCCGCTTCGCAGGAGATTACCCTGACCAAACCAACTCACAGCTCTGACTCCCCTTAAGGGCGCTTCCGGCGAGAGACGAAAGACTGGACTATCCTTGAAAAAGACATCCACAAAACTGGACAGGCCATAGGCCAAAGGATGCTTATTATCGACCTGAGCCCGAAAAATAGAACCGGGAACGTAATACTTTTCTTTAGGCAAGAGTTTTTCTGTCCCATCTTTTTGCTTCTCAACCAAGGCATCGGCCAAAGGAAGGTCCAAGTGGAAACCTAGGCATGTGGAACTACCAATAGCCAGGATAGTGCCCCCTTCCTGAAGAAATATCTTTAGTTGGGGAATTGTCTTGGAAAGTGTTATTTTTCCTAAACGGTTGCGGTATTCAGGAGGAACACTCTCTGGCTTGGGCTGCGGGAATGAACCATACTGATCAGGGGGCTCTTGGTCGCTCTTGGGAATAGCGCGGTCGACAAAGATGAGCACATCGTATTTTGCCCGGATACCGCCCTTATCGAATTCAGGTGGGTAGACTACCTCAAAAGGAAACTCAAATTGCTCCAGAAGCCAGCGAACCCATCCTGAGGCCATGGATCCTCCGTATTGATCCCATAATCCAATCTTCTGTGGCTTCAAACGGTATGCCTCACCTTGTGGCATCTGGGTTGTTGCTTCGAAACTCAATCCTAGCTCCTCAGCCCATTTCCTGAGCTCAGAGACTGAGCATGATTTCAAAGGAATATAGATAGTCCCAGGAGAATAGGTCTTATCGTCCGTTTGAAAAGAACTCTTAAGCCAATAGACTTGCTTTCCATCACGGAGGATTCTATTTATGGCAATGAAAGAATCATTGACTTTATGGCTCAGGAGGAATCCGACCGCTCTCTTCTTGTTTGCCACCTTTCCTGGAGGTATTTTGGCTAAATCTTCAATCTCCTCAAAGGGCCCATCGAAGCTTCGAAGGATACGATCAAACTCAACTCCCATCTGGTAGGCGAGTGTCCATCCTGCACTGTCGTAGAGAGGGTTTGGTGGACCTCCAGGATAGGAAATATCATCGGGGTAATCTTGTGCTTCGAACATGTCGAGGATATGGGGACGGAAGGCCTGAGCGGTCTTGATGACATAAGATCCTTCTGGGTATGTTTTTTCATCAACGTCAAAGGATCGAAGGGCACGATGGACAACGATGCCATTCTTGAGAAGGGAATTGATGAATTTTGTGGCAGTAAGAAAATCAGCCTGGTTGGAGGGAATGATGTAGGCCCGAGGGTCGCGCTTATCAGGATCATGGAGCATCTCATAATACTCCAAAGGGTAGCCCTTAGTTCGACCAACGCCTACTTGTTTTGCCTTATCGGCCTTTATTTTCTGCTCGACTTCCACAATTCGCTTTGGATGGATAGTCCAGTGGTCACGGCTTCCCTTCTCTATGGAATTCTTTCCCATCCTAAAGAAATTGAGGAGAAAATCTTGGCGGTGCTTAGAGGCTAAATCGAGGATTGCCCTGGCAGCAGTGATCGAGTACTCAATGGATTGGCGGAAATGCCATTCTTGGGGCGCAACAGGATAAGGGAGATCATTATGAGGAAGTTGCTTCTGGGGAAGAAAAGGAATCTTGATCGGAGTGGGATTGCCGATTGTCTCTGTCAAAATGCCGATCATGTTATGAAAATAAGAAGTGGTTCGTAGCCCACCATTCCACCATACCGAATATCTTGCTCCAGACCTCATCGTAGCTCCAGGTTTACCTTCGGCTACGAATCGTGTATGCATGGCAGCCCCGACGAGTTCGATTTCCGTGATCACTAAAGGATCGAAGTTGTAGTTGAAATGGGGCCGGAATGGAGGAGCAAACAAAACACATCCGGCCGGGCCAGTCTGGTGCTGGTTGTAGACGATTTGAGGATACCATTCTCGATAGAGGACCCTGTTGATAGCTTCGGTCTCAGGCTGGGTAACCATGTAAAAATCACGATTGTTGTCATGCCCGATATATTTATGGTATAGACGAGGAAGGTCTCTCGTAGAGCGTTTGATCGGATCTGGTTCTCTCATATACCAGTCGGCGACCATCTCCATTCCATCAGGATTTGCGCATATAGCCAGTAAAATCACATCATTCAAGATTCTTAGAGTCTCAGGATCATTCCGGCTCACCATCTGATAAACGAGCTCAATCAACTGCTGTGAGCCTAATACTTCGGTAGCATGGAGACCTCCGTCAATCCAGACTACAGCCTTTCCCTCTGAGGCCAATTTCCGAGCCTCATCATCAGTGAGCCCTTCTGCTAGAGCCAGGCTTCTTGAGATTTCTTGAAAGCGAGCCAGCTCTGCTTGGTTCTTGGGCGAAGTGACGATGGCCATCACCACCGGCCTTCCTTCGGCGGTTTGGCCAATCTTGACCAGTTTCATCCGATCCGATTCCTGCTCCAATTTTTCCCAGTATTGGAGAAGCTGAGAATAATTGACAAGTTGATAATCATCTCCGACACTGAATCCAAATTGATGCTTGGGAGATGTGATCTTTTCTTGAGCAGTAAGAGAGGAACCTCTTATTGCTACCAAAAAAGAAACAATTATGATCATTATCTTGAAAATCTTCTTTTCATACATGTGAATCTCCTCTTTCCTTAGTTAAAATTATCTATTCCATTCTATACCTATTTTTGACTTTTTTGATTTTTTGGTGACTCTCATTTGTTAAATCTTGCTATCTAAAATCTCAATGCAGAATATATGGCGATGATCTGCATCATCTCTCTTCTTATTCTGCAAATTTATATTATAAGATATCTATTATGTCAAAAGCATAGGCTACATTTTATTCTAGCACAAAGAGATTAAAGACTATTTATGATCAGCTCTAGTCATGTTTTTGTGGACCAATCATAATCTCTTCTATTTTGTCATTACAAAATCTCATCTAGATAAAGCCATCTTTTTAAACATAACCAGTTAAAATGATCTTTCAACATTAAGGCAGCCAAAGTGAAAACAATTCATCACGATATTTAATAATATTAGATTACTCCAGATAATATTCTTTAAAATGGTATAGATATTAGTTGTAACTAGATTAAAAATAAAATATAATATTTTACACAATGCTAAGAATTTAAAAGGGGGAAATCATGAAGGAGAAAAAAGACATCACTCCTCGATTGACTATTCCTAAAACTCTCAGTCAATCCATCTACAATTATCTAAAAAAATCTATCGTTGATGGCCACTTTAAAGTGAAGCAGAGGATAAATGAAAATGAAATAGCTGAAGTTTTCCAAGTCAGCCGAACACCAGTAAGAGAGGCTGTCACTCAGTTGGCAGCAGAAGGGCTGGTCGAAATCGATCCCCATCGGGGTGTGTTGGTTAAAGATATTTCGCTGAAGGAAATAAAAGACATCTTAGAGGTCATAAGATCTCTAGATAGTCTGGCCATCGAACTTGCCGCTGATTATATCGATGAAGAAGAAATTGAAAAGCTTGAAAAGATGAACGCTAAATTAAAAAATTACTGCCAAAAAAAAGACATCGAAAAATTCATGAGTTTAAATTTTGAGTTTCATAAGAGAATTTGGAATCAGGCTTTCAATAACTTTTTAGCACATTGTTTACAGACCTGCCTCCTCACTCATATCAAAAGATACAGCTCTATTTTCAAGCGCGGCTATGAAAAAACAGAAATTCTGGAAAAGTCAATACGAGAACACAAAAAAATTCTAGAGTTGTTAAAAAGCAAAGACAAGAGAAAATTAAAAACTCTTGCTACCGAACACTGGACTCCTGCTCTCCCATGGTCCGCGATTGAAAAAGAATTCTTTTGATATTTTAAAAATTCTGAAAAAATTTTTTATTCATGACCTGTGCAGCTCATATAAGAGAAGCTGTGACACAAGGAAAAGATCGGAAGAAAAACTGATTAGAGGGTGAACTCTAATGATTTTCTGAGTTCCTCTCCTCCTGTTCTGTTTATAACATGGGCATGAAGTCTATTTTTATTTTCCGTGATCTCTGTAACAGCTTCTTCGATGACGAATGGAATTTCAATTTTGTAGCTTCCTCTTTTATTCTCTTTTAAATCTTCTTCATCTATTTCAATAATATGAGAATCTCGATATTCCCATCTCAATTTGCCTTTAAAATCTTTCAACTCCAAATGAACATCCAGAGTCGTCTCCAACTCCTCATCCTCGGCTCTAAACCAGAGAACCGCAAAGGGAACATCGATTATAATCAAACCTTCAAGCCTGTCCTCTGTGACTAGAGTCTTTCTGACATCCAAGTAAAAGTCAAAAAACTTTCTCTCTCCTATTATGGTTTGGCGAGCTTTTGTTTCAGCTCGGCTTAACTCTTGCATATACAACAAGCTTTGATGACGAATGGGACTAAAATTGTAAGTAACCAACCGATAGTTACCTGTGCAGGTATAATCTTCAAAGATAACAGGGAAGTTTCCGTAATACCAAATCTCCCGGCAGCGATTGTTACGGTCTGCTCCCAAGATGTCAGTTATTCTGTCCATGGGCGGACCAAATAAGATATAGATTCTCCCTCTATCGGTCATCCATCCTGGCTCTCCCTCGGACATGAAAGCTTCATTGGCTTTCTCTATACGGTTGAAATATTCCATTTTGAACTCGTTCTCCTCGGTCGAAGGATTGGGATCACGGCGTTTCCAGAATTCCTCTCTGAATTTTTCTTTCTCTGAATCGGGCAATTCAAGAAATATTTTTCTTTCTTTGCTAGTAATAATATACCTCACCTTTGACAGAAACTCCGCATCCACAGGATCTAGCTTCTTTTCCAATTTATAGAGTCGGCAAGAGTAAGAAAAGAAAACAAGGAAAAAAGAAATCAGAATGAGAGATAAAAAGGTTATACTAAGAGTCTTTTTTCTTTGATTCTTTTTAAGGGCTAAAAAGCCAGTCATTCTTTCTCCTTTCAGGCCTCAAAAATCTTCTTGATTTGAGGCTGATTTGGATTTATGTCTAAGGGCCTCTTCCAGACAACCCAGACACCCTTCATTTCTATTATAGGCGAGAGGAAAACTGAGACAAGGAAAGAAAAAGATATTTTTTTCATCTGTCGCAGGTGATTCACCTTTTTTTCTATCTCCATTTTAATCCTATATCTTCAAATTCCAAGTGCTATTAGCTATGACTATTTTTGTTCAAAAGGTTCTTTACGGCTTCAAAATCCTCAGGAGAAAAATCGCCCCAGAGATAAGGAAACGTTAATTTGTTGTGTAGAAGGGGATCAGCATTCTCTCCGATATAGCCTTTCTCCACAATCTTCATAAACTCTTGTGTTCCAGGAACAGGTGAGAAATAAGCCAATCTGGGTTTGGCGCCCAGTTTCTGAACGCGAAGAATGCTTTCTTTGATATCAGAAACATCCTGCCCAGGCAAGCCGGCCATCAGGTAAACATTGACCTCCTGGCGATGATAGCCTGCCTTTTCCAAATGGACCAGAGCTTTCTCTAAATCAGTTGATGAGACCTTGGGTGAGGATTCTTCCAGAAGATTCTCATCAAAGCTCTCCTGGCTAAGAAAAAGAGATTGAAAGTTTACTCTCTTAAACAGAGAAGCCATTTCAAAATCTATCTCTTTTATATGCAAACCATTAGGCGTATGGAAGGCCAGAGGAAAATCCTTATCTATCAAGCTTTTTAAAAGAGAAACGATGTGGCCTCTTCCGTTGAGAAGGAGCGAGTCATCATAAAAGGCAAAGTTACGTGTTTTATACAGTCGATGATGTTCTTTGATCTCATCAACTACAGAAATAGGATCTCTCTGTTCAAAATCTCGAGAAAGGAGCGGGCCTGCACAAAAGGAACATCGAAAGGGGCATCCTCTTGATGTCAGAAGAGGAAGGGAGTCTTTATTCCTCAAGAGGTCGAAAGCAGGGCGAGGCATGTCATCAAGCTTTTCAATTCTATGAGGAGGACATGAGCCATCTCCCATGATCTCTCTTATGAGAGGAAGTATCTTTTTTTCTCCATGTCCTTCGATAACTATGTCGGCTCCAGAATAGCGACGGGCATGTTCAGGAATTAGAGAAGCATAAACGCCGCCTAAAATCACAGGAACGTTGCCAAATTTATCTCTAATAATCTCCATAACAAACTGAATCCCGGGATACCAGTAGGTCATCGTACAGCCCAATAATACAAGCTCAGGGCGTGGAATACGCTCAAGTTCTTGAATAAATAGAGAAACAGGAATGCCATATCGAGAATATTTCCTGGGAATGTCCTTTAAAACAGCCGGCTTAAGGACTTCTTCTTTATAGAAAGCCCCTCTTCCATCAGCTTTTCTTTTCAAATTTTTACTCAAATGAGGATGATAGCGGTCCAAACAATCAATAAAACTCAGACGAAAACTTGAGTATTTTTTCAAAAGCGAAGCCATATAAAGAAGGCCTAAAGGCTTAAGCCAAAAATCATAGGCTGTAAAATCATAAATCCAGGGATTTATGAAGAGAATATCCTTTTTGGGAGACATATTAGAAAATATAAGAAATAGGGACGTTTCCCAAGGAACCACTCTTTTGTTTAAAAACTAATAAATCAGGGGAGCATTCCTCCTCAAACCATACTTTCATTCTTTATTTGCTAAGTCTTTAAATAATGAGGGTGGCACCTTGGGGAACGTCCCCTAATTATTTGGTGCGGAAGGTGGGACTCGAACCCACACGGTCAAAAAAGACCATAAACTCCTGAGGCTTACGCGTCTACCAATTCCGCCACTTCCGCACCGTTTGGCTCAGGTTCGTACTAATCTTGAATGTTTATTATAGTTCTATCCCCAAGAAGAGTAAAGACATAGCACAAATGAGTAAGCATTTTTTCCATGATTAGGGAAATACAGAATACTGCTATTTAATTTAGCGCCGATTTCCGTTTCATCTGAAGCCCATGTCGGAGGGTAAAGGAGTTCTGGCGAGGATGAAACGGAAATCGGCGCTGTTATGGATGACTTCCCTCATTATTGGACAAAACACAAAAAAAGATGCTTCCCACAAATGATTAGACATTTCAATTTTCCTGTAAGAGAAGATTTATTGAGGTGCGAATCGGATTAGAGCTGAGGGTTAGAAAATCGCAATGAAGATTGGACAGGCATGAGTTCTCTCCGCAGGGGAGAGGAACGGAGTGGGAATGAGTTGAAAAATCTGATAAGAGCAAGGCCATCCTAAAACACTCTATCCCTTGTTCTGAAAAACACATCCTTTGTCAAGGAAATAATATGCTTACATACTTGACAAAAAGAGGTTCTGTTCTTATTTTAAGGTTAAGTGAGAACCTTCATTTTCATTTCAATATTAATCTCAATCTTCTAACTCGATTTAAATTCTTAAAAAGGAGGCTAGATGAAACTTCTTAACCGGGGCCAAATCGAGAGTCTCTCCAAATTTAAGAGCGAGCGGTTCTTGACAACATCCTTCTATCTCGACACAGATAAAAGCCGCTTGACAAAAAAAGAGATTTCACTCTCTACCAAGAACCTTCTCAGGGCTGGAAAGTTTCGTCTGGAATCAAGAGATTTAAGTAAGGAGAAAAAAGATTCTCTTTTCAAAGACCTGGCTAAAATCAACAAGTTTTGTTCCCAGAATTTATCCTCTTACAATTATGCTGGACTGGCCATTTTCTCTTGCAGTGATCAAGGCTTCTGGCAAGTTTTTAACCTCCCCCACTCCCCCCGGAATAGAATCATGTTTGATAAAAATCCTTATGTCCGCCTTTTATCCTCCATCCTCGATGAGTATCATCGCCTATTTATCCTCACTCTCGACCGACGAGAGGCTAAATGGTTTGACCTCTTCATGGGAGATATCTCTCTCATTGAAAGCATGGTTGGAGATGTCCCCAGCAAAGTGCGAGAAGGAGGTTGGGAAGGATACGAATCGAAGCGCATCGAGAGGCACATAGGGAAGCTTCTCCGTGAGTATTTCAAGAAAGTGGCTCAGAAAACGTTCGAGTTGTTCAAGAAAAATCATTTTGATTGGTTTTTCCTTGGTTGTAAAGAAGAGTATTTCTCGGATTTGAAACCCCTTCTCCACCCCTATCTGAAGAAAAGGCTGAAAGGCCGACTCAAAGCCAATCCTGGCTATTCTCCTGATAGGATTCTCAAGGAAGCCATAGCACTCAAGAAGAAACTCAAGGAGCAGGAAGAGAATGAAATAGTCAACAGGTTTATCTCCGAATTGGAAAAAGGAGGAAGAGCCATCTCAGGATTAAAAAATACATTAAGGAGAC
>JABAOH010004876.1_pt1 | contig 28824 bp, 26 predicted proteins | sample 7062181 | NCBI WGS metagenome assembly JABAOH01 (sample SAMN14538630, study PRJNA623070) | marine sediment metagenome | biome: marine biome [ENVO:00000428]; feature: marine pelagic biome [ENVO:01000023]; material: deep marine sediment [ENVO:00002113]; isolation source: pool of 5 deep marine...
ATGTCAGACGTGCCTCTGATGGCAGGGTGTGCCTGGAATGCCATCAAACCATTCCGCGCTAGTGAGGCCGAGCCATGCAGAAAGCCAGATTTACAATACGACTTCTCGAAATTTTCTTTGCAGCTTTCATTTTGGCTGGCTGCAGCTGAGGGGGGAAAGATGAATCGGACCTCGCCGGCATAGGGGCTGGTCTCCATCCGCTCCCTTTTACGGATCCCACCTCACACGGGCCAGTGGCCGAAAATGACCTTACTCTCTGCCCACCCTGTCATGCCGAGCCCCCTGACGGCGGTCCCGGGAGTAATCCGCGTTTTAATGCGCCGCAGGACAACCTCGTCATTGGCTGTGAGGATTGCCAGGCGGTAAATACTGCTCATCCCACGCCTGTCTGGGCGGCTGCCCCTCCTAACAGCCACAAAGCCGCGGGGAATCTGGCAGTGGCGTGTGCGCCTCGCCACGTTGCTAATCTCGAGGGACTCGCCGGGGAGGGGTTGGGCCGGCCTGCAGTAACTGCCATACGAGTGGTTCTCCCTTGGATCTCGGCAATTGCGCTTCCTGCCGCAATGATCCGCCTGACAGTATGCTGCCTGCTGGGGACAATCCTCCCAACCGTGAGGGATCCCATATTGTGCATGATATCTTACCGATAGCCACGGCTGTATGCCCTACCTGCCATAACGGCTCAGGATCTGAAACCGCAAACCACTTCGCTTCGATGAGAGCGAGCCAGCCGATGTCTCAATCCTACCCACACACGATGCCAAGAGCGGAGCCGATTCGTACAACGCGTTTACCATGACGTGCAATGATGTCAGCTGCCACGCAAAAATACAGGCCCTCCTCGGACATGAGAATGTCCGAACCACGGGGCTCTACGTACACGCAATTGCCGGTTTGGAGATAGGTGAATCCCTATAGACTGAAACTTCCTTCTCATGCGGATTCTATAAGAAAGGAGAGAGGAGGTCGGATATCGTATTTCATCCTTAACCAAGAGTCAAGAGCAGACTTGACCCCCTTACCTTTATTGCTAGAGTTGCACCTAAAGCAATAATGACAGTATGGCTTTCTGTATGTGCAGTCGGTTTTCGCCTTGATCATAGACGATCGACTTCGGCCCATCGATGACTTCATCGCTCACCTCCTCACCTCTAGCAGCAGGTAGCGGATGCATATAATATGAGATCTTATTGGCCAAATCAAAATGAGTTTTCCTTATGCACCAGTCCCTCTCGAATTGTTTCCTGTGCTCAGTGTCTTCATCCTTGCCTAGGATGTAACTTCCCCAACTTTTTGCGTAGATAATATCAGCGCTTCGACACGCTTCATAGATATCGTTTGTTATACTTAAATTCCCCCCCAATATGCCATATTCCTTTTCAGCAAAGCTCATATATGTCCCATCTAACTCATACTTCTCAGGGTATGCCAAGGTCAAATCCATTCCAAGGAGGCTTGCAGCAATCAGCATTGCTTGAGGAACCCCCGGGGACTTCACCCTATGAGAATATGCCCAAGACATGACGATTTTTTTCCTTCTCCAATCGGGTCCAAGTTTCTCAATGAAGGTCATGATATCACCCATTACTTGACAAGGGTGCTCCTGGTCGTCCAAGCCATTTATAACAGGAATCGTCGCATTCTCCGCAATAGTGTCAAGGATTTCCCTTGCCATCCCGTACCGTTCCAGGTCATACATTCGAACCATAATTCCATCAAGGTAACGGGAGAGAATCCGCCCTGTGTCCTCCCAAGTCTCTTTGTTGACAACCTGCATCGTTTCTTGCGTGTAATACTGAGCGTGGCCACCGAGCTGTGTCATCGCGGTTTCAAAGGATATTCTCGTTCTCGTTGAGGGTCGCCCAAAAATCATTCCCAGGCTTTTACCCTTCAGAAACTCGTGACTCTGCCCTCTCGCAAGCATTTTCTTGAAGTCGAATCCTGTCTCCAGAATTGTCTCAAGTTCTTCTCTGGAGTAGTCCATCAAACTAATGAAATGTTTGCCCTTCATTCTTGTTTTCATAACCGTACCTCGTCCATTAGCGGCCAAACACAGATTCCTTTAAATTCGGCTCGCACGAAGATAGACTCCACCGAACTGATGATATCCTCAGAGCAATGCGGGGTCGGAAGACCTTAGGTATCTATCAATCGAGGATGCCGCTCTCTTCCCTTCCGCAACTGCTTGAACGACTGTTTTTCCGCCATTCACACAGTCACCACCCGCGAAAAATTTGCTTTCTCCGATCTGCAGGGTATCCAGGTTTATGGCCGCATATCTTTCACCTAGGATAGACTGGAGTTCTTCGTACGGGTCCTTCCCCAAGGCGAACACCACGTTGTCAGCAGGAAAGCTAAACTCTGTTCCCGGAAGTTGCCTAGGCTGTCTTCTCCCCACAGACTCTGAAGCCACTAACTCATTCCTTATAAATGTAACTTCAGTCACCTTCTTCTTCCCTTTTAGACCAACGGGTGACGTCATCCATAGAAACTCTACACCTTGTCTCACAGATTCCAGATATTCCTGTTCGCCAGCAGGCATCTCCTTTCTCGACCGTCGATAGGCAACAACTGACCTTTCGGCCCCAATCTGCAACGCCGTTCTCGCACAATCAATTGCGGTATCCCCACCACCGATCGTTATGCAGATTCCACCTATTCCTGCCAGAGCCCCCTTCTTCACAAAGCCTAGAAAATCGGAAGCCTCATGGACATTTCCAAGATCCCTTGCCATTAAGCTGACCCTCTTCGCCTTACTTAGGCCAATTGCCAGGAAAGCGGCATCATATTCTTCAACGAGGTGGCTTTCGAAGAACTCTCGATCGACTTCCATTCCGAAGTTAATCCTGATATTACGAAAGTCCAATTCATCTAGCTCTTTGTCAATCGCACTTTGCGGTATCTTGAACGTGGGGATTTCCCTTACGACGATTCCGCCGATACTACAATGCTTCTCAAAAATCTCAACACCATAGCCATATGCTCTTAGTTGAATTCCACAACTTAATCCGGATGGCCCGGCACCTAAGATAGCAACTTTCTTTTTACTCGAAATCCTTCTGTCTATGGTAAAGGCGTACTCTGCATTGTCGCAAGCAAATCGCTGAAGTGCGGCGATTTGTATTGGAAACCTCACTTTGGCGTAAACGCAATTCTTCTCACATAGTTCCTCAGCCGGGCAGAGATAACCGCATAGACCTCCGAAGCAATTAGATTCTTTGATGATTTTCTTGGCCCCCTTGATATCATTCCATCTTATTAGTCTGATGAATTGAGGGATATCAATTTCGGTTGGACATCCCTTAACACACGGCGCATCGACACAGTATAGGCATCTCGCTGCCTCATCACGTGCCGATTGAAAATCCCGATAAGGAGATCCCATTGATCAACCCCTTTTTGTTCCCAACTTCCGACTGGCAGCCGTCCATTTTCTCCTGCCTTCAGACTTCAACGGGAACAGATAACACAAGAAAGGGGGCCGTGGTGTGGTTCTGAGCCTTCCTATCCGAGTTCAAACCCAAGAGATCTGTCGCACACTTTCCATCCTTAATTTTGAGTATTACCTCGGGCTACTAGGCACCATTGTGATACAATCGACAACCGGGCAGACTTGGCTACATAATCCACAGCCATCACATTTCTCGGCATCAAAAGTGGGTGTTCTTTTCTCTGATATGACAATAGCTTGGTACCCACTGTCGCTACATGCTATGTAACACAATCCGCAATTAACACATCGATCTAAATCAGCACGAGCCACAAGTCTGTATCCTCGATCCAGATCATTGTGCCTCGTAATATTGGGCAATGCCAACCCTCTGAAATCGATTACCTCGTTGAATCCCATTTTCTCCATATAGTCCTGCAGCCCCTGTCTCAAGTCTCTAATAATTCGATAGCCATACTGCATGACGGCAGAGCAGACTTGAACCGTGGAAGCGCCTACGAGAAAGTACTGGACAGCATCTTCCCAATTGGTTATCCCACCCATGCCTGAAATCGGTATGTCAACTTCCTTGGAAATCTGAGCCACACAGCGCAACCCGATGCATTTGATCGCAGGCCCGGATAGTCCACCATAGGCACTCTTACCATCCACTTGTGGCAATGGAGTAAAGTTATAGATATCGACGCCAGATAGACTACTAATCGTGTTTATGGCAGAAATGGCATCCGCACCGTTCTCTTTAACGATCAGCGCCTTACGAGGTAGATCATCGACGAAAGCAGGCAGTTTGACCATGATAGGCAGTTTCGTTGCGATCCTAACCCAGCCCAGGACTTTTCTCATTAAATCCACATTCCCAGCGATCGTTGCGCCTCCTCCACCCTCGGCCATACCGTGAGAGCAAGAGAAGTTCAATTCAAAACCGTCCACACCCGCTTCATCGCATCTTTTAACAACTCCGACCCATTGGTTTTTGACCAAACCCTCAGTGTGCAGCAGACTTGCAAACAACCGATGCGCTGGGTATTTCTTCTTTATGCCAACGATTTCTTCCAACCAGACGTCGATTGACCTCTGGCTTCCCAACTCAAAATTGGAAAACCCAATGACTTTTCCATCTTGTCGGACCGCGTGAATTCGGGGACTAACATTTCGAAACCGTTCGGTATCGTAAGTCAGGGTTTTTATCACCGCTCCGCCCCAGCCCTCATCAAATGCCCTTTGGATCATTTCTCCTGAGGTTGTGGGCGGTGCCGAGGCAAGGATAAAAGGATTGGTAAGATGAATCCCTGCAAAATCGACTTCCATCGATGTCGACATGTCCAATCTCGCTTTCAATAGCCCTTATCGATGCAAGAAATATATCACAAAGGAGAAACCGGCTCCAGGAAAGCCGATAAAGCAATGGGCAGAGATTCGGCTATGAAGTCATGGCTTATCAGCCAAGCGAGGGGAACAGGACAAAAGCGAGACCGTGGCGTAATCGATGGACGCAAGGAAGTCAGATTGGCATTAAGCATTCAATTATTCAGCTCACATTGGCCAGATTCCAAGGAGAGAATATGAAGTGAACGGTAGAACTCACGTTGGCTATTTTCTCCGCTTCAAGGTTGCTTTGATTCTGTCCTTGGTCATCGGGAGATCGAACAAGCGCACTCCCAGAGCATTGTGGATCGCATTGGCGACAGCCGGAGCCGTGGCCAGAGAGGGTGCCTCAGCAAAACCCTTCACCCCATATGGTCCCCAAGGATGGGGTACCTCCACCGGACGGGTTATGATCTCCGGTGCTGCATCTGCCAGGGGGAGACCACATTTCCGCAGGCTGTCAGTCAAATTGACACCCTTGTCCACAAGGAATTCCTCGGAGAGTGCATAGCCAACCCCCATAACCACCCCACCCTCGTGCTGGGCATCCACAGCCCGGCGGTTTAGAACCCTACCCACATCGCCTAAAGCGATGACCTTTAGGGTCTTCGCCTCACCTGTCGCCTCGTCTACCTGCACCCAGGCCATTTGGGCCCCGTAGGAGTAGGCAAAATGCGTGCGCCGGCTCTTGAAACTCGGCTGGCCGTAGTGACTCTTCTCACCTGGATCCAAAAAAGGGGCCGTCTCGGGTGGAAGATAACGGAATTCCGCCCGAAAGCGTTCCCCTAATTCTACCAGTTCGATCCGTTTGTCCATACCCTTGGCCCTGACAGAGTTCCCATCGAGATAGAGTGAAGCCGGGTCACGCACACCCATGCGGTCGGCTGCTCGCTGAAAGAGGTCAGAAAGTAGATTACGGCAGGCTCCAACCACTGCATTTCCCGATAGGAAAGTCTGCCGGGATGCCGTAGATGATCCAGTAAAGGGCGTCGACCCTGTGTCCGGACCATTAACCTTGACCCGGTCCAGCGGAACACCCAACGTCTCCGCCACCAGTCGGGCCTGACCGATGTGGGCCCCTTGGCCGTATTCGTGATGGGTAACCCACAGGTGGGTGTTGCCGTCCGAATCCAGTTCTACAATCGCTCCCGCGCTCTCAGGTAGGCCATGGCCGAAGCCGACGTTTTTGATACCGCAGGCAAATCCAAAACCCAGTTTGGTCCCCGGTGCGGGGGCAGGCGGTTTGGTGCGTTCGTATTCCTCCTGAGCAGCAAGAATGGTCTCAGCCGCGCCAGGCACCCCTGGCTCCAGAATATGGTCGGTCACGGTGGGTTGGCCAGGTCGCAAGGCATTCTGCAACCGGATCTCGAACGGGTCCAACCCCAGCTTCTCGCCAGCCATGTCCACGAGGGACTCGATTGCGAAATTCGCCTGATTCGCTCCAAAACCACGCATCGCCCCAGAAGGAACATTGTTGGTGTACCAAGACTTTCCCTGAATCCGAACGTTGGGTATGAAATAGGGACCACCCACAAAAGCCGCCATATTCTCAAGGATGTCGAACCCGAAGGTGGCATGAGCCCCCTTGTCGAGGACCACCCCCACTTCTAGCGCCTGAAAATTCCCCTGACCGTCAACCCCCAGGGTGCACCTCAATCGAGCTGGGTGTTTTTTCTGGTGCGTCATGAGCGATTCTTTTCGAGTCAGGGTGATTTTGACCGCCTGGCCCGTCTTGAGCGCCCCAAGGGCCAGGAACTGGTGAAAAAGTATGTCCTCTTTTCCCCCAAAAGCACCGCCCGTGGGTAACTGGATGATCCGAATCCTCTCTGGGGGCAGTCCGAGCGCCTCGCACAATTGAGTCCGATCGTCGAAGACACACTGCGTAGGATAGAGTATGACGACACCACCCCGACCGTCAGGATAGGCCAAACCAGCCTCGGGTTCGAGGAAACCATGTTCAATTCGTGACGTGGAAAACTCGCCGCTGACGACAACCTCGCACCCTGACATCACCTCGTCGACCTTTCCCCTTTCCAGACGGCAACGGTGGAATAGATTGTTCGGTCTGTCTTCGCGCACGAGAACCGCACCCGGAGCAGACGCCTCCTCCACAGTGAAGACCGCTGGCAAGTCTTCCCAGGAGGGCTGGATAGCAGCAAACGCGGCCTCGGCCTGTTCAGGGGTCTCGGCAAAGACTGCTGCTACCGGATCTCCAATGTAGCGTGCCTTTTCCCCGACTGCGAGTATGCAGGGCTGATCGCGCTCAACAACCCCGACGCGGTTGGTCCCTTCAACATCAGCCGCCGTAACGACCGTGGCAACCCCATCCATTGACTCCGCCCTGGAGGTGTCCAGGCCGGTCAGCCGAGCGTGAGGACGTCCCGCAAAGAGGATTTTGCCGTAGAGCATCCCCTCCATCTCAATGTCGTCAGCAAACTTGGTCCTGCCAGTTACCTTATCCAAAGCCTCCGTTCGACGGATCGAGGCATCGTCTGGCAGCCCGGAAAGCCTGCTCTCTTCGCCCCGTAATCGTCTCGCTGCGTCTTCGATGGCGTCTACGATCTTCTGATACCCTGTACACCGGCAGAGGTTACGATGTTCAGTCAGATACGCCCGAATTTCTTGTCGGCTAGGGTTGGGATTCTCTGCCAGCAGCCCCCTGGCGGTCATGATCTGTCCCGGTGTGCAAAAACCGCACTGTACACCCCCCGCTTCCACGAATGCAGCCTGAAGGGGATGAAGCTGATCTTCTGGACCAGTTAGACCTTCAATCGTTTCTATCTCTGCCCCGTCGAGCTTCAAGGTGGAAAGGCGGATGGTGCAGGCGCGAACCGGGTGGCCGTTCAACAAAACAGTACAGGTGCCACACTCGCCCTGACCACAGCCTTTTTTCACTCCGGTAAGCTTCATGTGCTGCCTCAAGTAGTCCAACAGTGTCATCTTTTCTCGGATAGAGTCCGTTACCATCTGACCGTTGATCTTGAATCTTATACTCACTTCATTGTCCATCCTGCTCTCCCTTGACTTGGATAAGTCCAACCCCTTTGGATTCAGATCAGTCTAGACATTCAAAAACACCAATCTCGCAGCTGTTGAAAGACCTCGACCTCGTTCAATGATGACTACACCATATACCCCAGAGGCTCATGAAAACATGTAAAGGCGTTACGTGACGTCCGAAAAAGTCACTGCTATCGCATTTTCGGGACAATAGTCCACGCAGAACCCACATTTGATGCACTCTTCGTCCACAATGTAGTCATAACCCTCTGCTTCGTGAATCGCCTGGACAGGACAAACCGTAGCGCAGATGTTGCACTGATTGCAAGCCTCCTTATCAATCGATACCCCAAGAGGCTGAAGCGCCGCCTCGTTAACCTGGCGCATCCCCTCGAGGCCCGAACCCCGAAGCTCATCCATTGTTAAATCCTGATCTTTCAAGTAATCCTTAAGCCCCTCGACTAGCTTAGGAAAAATCTTGGGGCCCTCGACCATCGCTGCGGTACAAACGCCAACAGCCGTAGAGCCGGCGATAATCATCTCTACTGCGTCCTCCCATGTCACGACGCCGCCGATTCCGATAATTGGTAACTTTGTCCGCTTGTGAATCTCGACCACGTAACCAACCGCGTTTGCTAGAATGGCCCTGCCTGAAAGCTCGGGCATCCAGTCGCCGATAGTTCGCGCCACTTGCGGACGACGGGTCACAATATCAAAGCCGATTGCCGGAAAAATCGTATCACGTGAGGCAATGCCATCTGCGCCCCCCTCGTCAACGGCCTTTACCAGATCGATCAGATTTGACGGCTCAGGCAGCAGCTTACCGATCACCGGGACCTTCACCACCTTCTTTGCGGCGCGGATGACCTCATAGGTACGCTGAGGGCTCTGCACGGCGCCGATGCCTGATCCATCCACCACATTCGGCGATGATCCAAAGGCCGAGAGCTCGATGGCATCCGCTCCGGCCTCGACTGCCATGGGCGCCCGTTTGGCAATATCCTCCGCCGGAGTCTCGGTCACGGCCTGCAAACTCATAATGACCGGAGCGCCTCCCTCCTTGGCGATCCTCATTTCCGTTTCACACCAGTCCTCAAAAGAGTGCGCTGACCACGGATCGGTCAGCACCAGGCTGTACTTATCGCGTTTTACATGCGACAAACTCAGCTTCTGGCCGGGTGACGGAACCACACCAATCGATTTCGTCACTATCGCACCGGGTTTTCCACTCGCCATGCGCCTAATGGCCGCCCCTGTCATCCCAGGTGGGCCTGAAGCGGCAATAAAAGGATTCTCCAGTTCCAGACCGCCGATGCGTATGGTTAGGTCCATGATCTTCCCTCCCTGCTTTTGGCTCGAATAGGAAGCTCCGACCTCGGAGCGTACGGCTCAACGTGCCAAATGTGCATTTCCCTTTCGCATAATCTTCACAAATGTCTGACATGGAATCGACCCTTTGCAATTACTTCAATCTTTTGCAATGTTTGACCTTCCTCGGGTGAATTTGACCTAAAATGCAGAACCGAAAAAGGCAGGCATTCCGCTAAATCCGCAGAGCACTTATATATTCTTCAAATCTGTCTTGTCAATAAGAATCTCGTACCCAAAAATAGACATTGCCGTTGCCGGACTTGGTTTTTTGCTCCCTTGAGAGCTTTTAAGAAGAGAGACTTACGGTCCTGTACCTATGGGGTCCCTGTGTTTTCCCTGAGGTGGTGCAAACAGAGGTTGTGCGGGCAGAGTTTTTCCCTGGGTCCTTTTCGCGGCTTGTTTTGTAACCACTCAGGGCTCTCACGCAAGCAAAAGTGACCTGACTTCCTTAAACAAAAGTCCAGGTTTTAGGTTAGTATTTCAGAATCTGGACGGAGAAAAAAGGTTGGGATGGTGCGGAAGCGATTCACGCCAGAACTGATCATCGGCATGCTGAGGGAGGCTGAAGTCAGGCTTTCTCAGGGAGGGGGGGTCAAGGGCATCTGTCGGAGTCTTGGGATTACGGAGCAAACCTACTACCGGTGGCGCAGGGAGCTTGGTGGGATGAAGGTTTCTCAGGCCAGACGTCTGAAGGAGCTTTAGACGGAGAATTCTCGCTTGAAGCGGGTGGTGGCTGAGCTGTCCCTGGACAAGCTGATTCTGCGGGAGACCCTTGAGGGAAACGACTGAGTCCCGACAGGCGAAGACAGTGTGTGGGACACCTCGAGAGGAAGTTGGGTGTTTCAGAGCGGCGAGCCTGTCGGGCGATGGGTCTGTCTCGATCAACCCAGCGATATGATGCAATCATCAAGGCCGATGAGGAGGTCTTAAGGGGTGAGATTGTTAGGCTTGCACGGGAGTATGGTCGCTATGGGTATCGCCGGATCACGGCCCTAATTCTCACGGTCATTGATGAATACACCCGTAAGTGTTTGGCCATTGTAGCAGAGCGGCGGTTAAGGGCTGATGATGTGCTTTTTTGCCTCACAGACCTATTTGTCAGGTACGGGACTTCCGAGTATATCCGATCGGACAACGGCGGGGAGTTCACGGCTAATGCCGTGCGTGCTGGGTTGAGCCGTCTGGCTGTGCAAACCCTCTATATCGAGCCGGGTAGCCCCTGGGAGAAGGGCGACAACGAAAGCTTCAATGGAAAACTGAGAGATGAGTTGCTCAATGGGGAGATGTTCTACACCCTGAGAGAGGCCCAGGTGATGATCGAAAGATGGCGGCAACACTATAATACCATCAGACCCCACAGCGCCCTGGGATATCGTCCACCAGCACCTGAGGCAATTCTACCCCTCCTCTGGGGCCAAGTCAGTCCCCGAGGACAAAACTATGAAACTCTAACTTAAAAAGTGGTACATATTATGGGGGCAGGTCACAAAGCGAGTCCCTTGACGTGCATCGTGTAGTATTCCAATTCGGGTCGCTCCATTTTGATATGCGAGAATCCCGCGGCGAGAAGGGCACCCAATCCTTCCTGTCTTGCAATCCGACGAACCATCTCTACCATGACTTCTGCATTGCCGAAGCGCAGGTCGAGACCGTCCGTCTCCTCCTTGGAAATCAGACCCCGCTCAAAACACTCCATGGCAAAGGCAATGAGCGTTCCCGTGGTCATGGTATCGAGGCCTTCTTCATCGCAGATCTGATTGGTGGCGATAATGGCGCCAAAATCGCTCACCCCACATTGACCCCCGAGGGCGCCGATAGTTTCGTATTCCGGGTCGCTTTGGGCTCCCGCAAAGGGTCCTTCGCTCACGGCGCAGATCTGGGTGCAACCCACAGGACACCGATAACAAGCCTTGTTACGAACAAAGTAGTTTTCTTTCATGTACGCCGAACTGATCGTCTCAATCCCATCGAAGACAGCGGTCTGAAAATTCCGAGTTGGATAGCAACCCAGCTCATTGATGACCTCGGTATACTGGGCCGTACCATGGGTCGTATGGGTATGCTTGGACTGTCGAACGTTTCTCCTCGCCTGAGCGACATAGACTTTGAGAGTCTCTGGATTTGCAATATCAAGGTCCCCTGTTCCGCAGGACACCAGGGCCTTGACATTCTTTCGAGCCATTACAGCCCCGGCTCCTCCACGGCCGAAACTCCTTCCATCGACCTGAATACAGGCGACCCGGACGCCTCGTTCCGCTGCCGGACCGACAGACAGGACGCCGATCTTCTTACCGGGCGGGGTCTCCTGGAAGTATTCGTCAACCTCCGTCGTCTTACTGCCCCACAGATGTGACGAATCCTGGAATTCGACCCCATCATTACCAATCACAATGGACACAGGCGAGGAGGCCTTTCCCTCCAGGATAACCCCATCATAGCCGGCAAATTTCAGATGGGGGCCAAAATTCCCGCCTGAATTCGAGCAGAGGTAGTATCCTGTGTCAGGTGACCGGGTTGCCAGCTGCATCTTGGTACTCGCGAGAACGGGTGCCCCTGTCAAGGGACCTGTCATAAAGAAGATTCTGTTAGCCGGGCCCAAGGGGTCGACCTCAGAGGGCATCTCCTGATAATAGAGATAAGCGGCAACCCCCCTACCTCCAAGATACCGCCTCTTCAGATCTTCAGAGTAGTCCAACTCCTTGACTCGAGAATGATCAAGATCAATCCTCAAAATCTTTCCAGCATAGCCCCCGCGGAACATAATCTCTCCGTTCCCATATTTATTAATACCGAATGAGTTTCAGATGACATCGATACCGATCCGCGTGATAGACACCCTTGACATATTCTACTGGATCCCCCTCGGACGAATAGGCAATCCGCTTTATCACAAGGGTTGGAAAGGAAGTCTTCAATCCAAGCAAGGTAATTTCCTCTTTTGTTGACATGGAAGCCTCAATGATCTGATCCCCCTCCCGAAGCCGAACGCCATTCTCTTCGAGGATCTGATAGAGGGATTTGGAGTAGTCCTCGTCGAGGCTGAGCTTGTACCGGCCAGGTATATAGGAGTTGAGAATACCCAAAGGAGTTTGATCCACAATCATCAGTCTTTTCAGGTAGAAGACCTGCTCATCAGGAAAAAGCCCTAGAATTTCATTTACTTTGGGAGGTGGCTTGACGTAGGCTGCCGTGATGACTCGCTTGCTCGCATCCCTTCCCTTCATCTCTTCGGTAAAGCTCTTCAGCACAGGAAGATTCTCTTCAATTATGGGCTTCTTTACAAAGGTGCCTTTACCTCTCTTCTTTTCCAAGAAACCCTCGTTGGCCAGGAGTTCCATTGTCCGTCTCACCGTGACTCTGCTGACACGATAAGTTCTCTGGAGATCGTTTTCCGAGGCGATGAGTTGTCCCTCACCCCATTCCCCACTCTCGATCTTTTCCAAAATAATCTCCTTGAGTTGGTAGTAAAGAGGGATGACACTATTGTGGTCAAGTTTCTGAAATTCCTGGTTCATGGGATATTCCGCGATCTAATCGGTTTTTCGTGCTCGAGAGCCGGTCTTTGAAGATTTGTTATCTAACCATCCGCCGGTGTATCTAAAACTATAATAATCTATCGATTATTATCAAATAAATTATCAAAAAAATGTTGACAAGTTCCAGCGGTGATGGTATTTATATTGACGTCCTAATGTTAGTACAAGCTCTATCTCCTGTCAAGTGATCCTTTATGTATCATTCCGTGGAGACCTTGGGAGGGGCGATCCGTCGATAAACCTTATATATCAATACTTCGAGCTCCTCGAAGAGGAAGTTGGTGAACAGCTCACCAGTATCGGAAACCTGGGCCCCTTATCCGGTGTGCCATGTTGGGCATCGATGCCAGGGCGTTCTCATAAGAATAAATCCAGAGATGTATTTGATGAGATCATTTTCGAACCAAGGGAAGGCAAAACGAAATGTGATTTAAGAACTGAGGGGAGGGTCGGTGCCCCATGAGAGGGCTGACGTTCAATAGAGTCGACTGCGAAGATGACCCTGACTGGGGTCAAAACGGAGGGCGATCTAAACAAGCTCAAGGAGACCATTATCCTCCTACACTTGGAAGGGGGAGAGCCCCCCATAACTGCATGTGGAGCAAAACTTGAGGGACTCTGATGGAAGAAAGGAGGTAATGGAGCAGAGAGGTAAATGGCTCGTAAATAACTCTATCAAAGAAAGGAGCAGATGAAACAGAGAAGTGTCGAAAGGTTAGTTTCTCTGTTAGGGGAGCTTCGGTGGAAAATCAAACTAAAACTGGATAAGGAGGGAGAAGATGAAATTAAAGGTGAGGATTCCGGTATTGTTCGTTATTTTACTGCTGTCCGGCATGCTGGTATGTGCCGGAGGCCAGGCAGAAGAGAAACTCCAGTTCGACAACCCGGATTTCTACGACGCCAACGGCAAGTTCCAGGAGGACAAGGCTAAGGAGGCCTACGTGGCGCTGATGAAGTACCACGGCTATCCCGTCTACGAGGGCATCCGGGAGAAGTTGTGGGTCACGGACTACGGGAAGGGTGAGTTCACGAAGGTCGGCCTGGGCGTATTTTTCTTCATCAACAACGTCGAGAACCGTTACATGCTCTTGGATCTGTTCCTGCTGCCCAACCAGATGCTACCCGAGCATTGGCACGTGGCAGGCGAGGGTAACCCGCCCAAGATGGAAGGTTGGGTCGTCCGCTACGGCCTGTCGCACATCGTCGGGGTGGGCGATCCGAACCTCGGTCCAGATGTCCAGATCCCCAAGTGCCACATGAACGGCACAGTCACCGTCAAACACGATGTGGCCGCCAAGCCGGGTAACTTAGTCTTTCAACCGGTCATTGAGGGGAAGCATTGGCAGTGCGGCGGCCCGGAAGGCGCTATCGTCACTGAAGTAGCCAACGTCCACACCGACAGCGTCATGTTATACTCCGACCCGGCCATCAACGAGTGGTGGCAATCTACGGTGGTTAAATAATATAACAGCGATAAGGAAAATCCCTTATCTTACCTGCCCCCCACTGTTCACAGTGGGGGATAGGTGACAATTAGGAGAAACAATTTTCCGCATTGCTAAAGAACGGGGCATGATCTACCATTGATAAAACTCCGATTCATTCCTGCGGCAGGTTGTGGGGTATTCGTGGTGTTTTCTATAAGAAAAAGATATTGCTTTAAATGAATTAACACAGAAAGACGCCTCTTGATACAAAAATATGTGTTAACAAGAGTTTAGATCCTTGTTAAGAGAAGAGCCAAAGAATAGGGCCGAAAAGGAGGTGAGAGATCAAGAAAATAAACAGGTCTGTTAGCTTGGGAAAGGAAGGCTTTACAAGAAAGTGTTGAAAAGCTATTTTCTCTGTGGGGAGCTTTCCACAAAGAAATGAACGATGTCTGTTTAAAGGAGGAAAAAAATGAAACGTCAAAAGACCATTACTCTCTTTCTCACTTTTCTGTTAGTCTTTTCCTTTTTTCCGTTGACATTTGTAGGAGCAGAGGAAATCGCGACTGAAGGTTTGCCCTATCCCCTTCCCCAATATCCAATCAAACAAGAGAAGGAGGCTATTCTCGCTACCAGAGAAATAGTGAAGGAGATGGGAGTTAAGGTTACGCTTAGGTTGCTTATATCTCCTGATAACGTTCCTGATTTTGAACCGTTTTATCCGGAATGGGAAAGGGAAACTGGAATAAAACTTGAGACTCATACTGTACCCTGGCCGGATTGGTTTAAGGAACTTATGGATGTCTCTATTACGAAAACTGATAAGTATGATGTCTTTATGTTATGCCCACAGTGGATACCGGACCTTGCTGAGGCAAAAGTCATTGAGAATTTGAATTCATACGTCAACAAGTATAAACCTCAAATCACTGACCCCAGTTCACCCCATAGCATACTGCCCGGATTAGAATCCTATATGAAGTATCAAAACGATTACTATTTCCTGTTTTCAGATACTGACGTTGCAACCCTTTATCTACGAAAGGATTGGTTAGAAGATCCAGATAACAGAAAGAAATTCGAGAGTAAGTACGGTTATCCTCTAGATAAACCAAAGACCGTAGAAGAATGGAGGGATCAGTTAGAGTTCTTCCACAATCCCAAGGAAGAGCGCTACGGGATGGCTATGAGCTGGGGTTTGGATGAAACCGCTTTCGACTTCTATCCCAGATTCCTATCCCAAAAAGTAGCTTTCTTTGATGATGAAATGCATCCCAATATCAATTCGCCAGCGGGAGTCAAAGCCCTTGAAGAGATGAAAGCCGGCTTGAAATACGCTATGCCTGGAACACTGGAATTTGATTTTGCAAGAGCGCTGGAAGCGTTTGCGGGTGGAAAAGTCTATTGTACATTAATAATGACCTGGGCTCAGGCAGCATTTGAGGACCCGAAAATATCTAAAGTGGTCGGCAAAGTGACTTATGCTCCACATCCTGGAAGGATGATTGACGGGGAACTGGTAAGTCCTCAACCCCAATACTGGGGGTGGGGCTATTCAGTATCGGCTTACTCTAAACACAAAGAATTGGCCTATCTTTACTCCCAATGGATGAGCGGTGCAGCAATGAACGCGAGAGTCGCACTCACCCCCGGTGGGTGGTACGATGTGGCTAAGGCTAGTAACTATGATGAGAAGCAATTCCCTGAGATTCGAAGAAAAAACGGCGGCATATACATGGATGAATGGATGGAGAACCAGAAATGGCAGGTTGCACACTGTTTTCCACCAATAGCTATGAGAGGGGGAGCAGAGTATAGCGGAGTTCTCCTCGAAGCTGTTTCAGGCGTGCTTAAAGGAGCGCAAGAACCGAAATCGGCTTTAGACGGTGTAGCAGAGAAGTGGGAGGAGATAACAGAGAGGTATGGCAGAAAAGGACAAATCGAGTCTTGGAATAGCTTGAAATCCATGTATTCCCCTGCTGTACAGAAATGGCTTGGATTCTAGAACTAAATCAGTAACCGGTCTTCCGGCATCGCCGGTGCTTTTGTTCATGATCCAACCTGAATGGGGCGCTCCCAGAGGGGACGATTCAGCCATTCACGCTGAGTTACTCAACTTGGCGCTCTTTAAGTTCTTGGGCGGACCGCTCAACGATCCGCGCGCAGGTGACCTTCTGCCCAATCTTGCCACGCAGAACGCGAAAACAGAGCTTCGGGCAGAACACAACATGCCAATTGCACATATCTGTCGTTTGTACCGGCTCTTTGTACGAATCCCTGGTATGCCTCCATCTGATACGCGTGAGAGTGGCGATTACAGAACCGGCTCGGAGGTACACCAGTTTCTCCTTGTGGGCAAGGCGTAACCGCACCACCCGCCTAGCCGATGGCTTTTGAAGTTACTGAAAGCTCTTTATCTGTCGAGGAATACCCTTTCGTGCCTGGATTGGTCCTCAAAAATATCTCTAAAAGGTATGGAGATGTCCAAGCATTGCATGGCCTAAACCTAGAAATCCAAGACGGAGAATTCTGTGTAATCGTTGGACCATCCGGCAGTGGAAAAACTACCCTACTCAACATAATCGCTGGCTTCACTAAACCAGATGATGGAGAAGTAATCGTCGATGGCAGAGTATATAACCGCCTATCTCCCAGAGATCGAAATATCGGAATGGTTTTTCAAGATATTGCACTCTTCTCTCATATGACCGTAAGAAAGAACATCTCTTTTGGCCTAGAGGTTCAGAAAAAGAACAGCACGGTAGATATAGACAATCGTGTAAAAAAAATCGCTGATAGGTTGAAGATTGGAAACCTTCTGGATAAGAAACCGGGATTGCTTAGCGGAGGAGAAGCCCAAAGAGTGGCCATTGGCAGAACTCTCATTACAGATCCTTCGTTTTTCTTGTTCGATGAACCTTTGGGCAATTTGGATGCTGACTTAAGGATGGAAATGCTAACCGAGATAAAGCGATTACATCTGAATTTGAAAAAGACGTTTGTCTATGTCACTCATGACCAAGAACAAGCGCTATCTGCTGCCAGTAGAGTCATGATAATGAAAGACGGGAAAGTATTACAGAAAGGACATCCCCGAGAGATATACAACAATCCAGGGGATAGATTTGTGGCAGAGTTTTTCGGTGTTCCATCTATGAATCTGATCGATGGGACGATTATCCCTGAAGACGATGGCTCTTTATTCAAAGGTGCAGGCCTTCGCGTTAAGTTACAAGGGTATTCTCAACCCAAAGAAGCTGAAGTAACCCTCGGAGTCAGACCGGCAGATGTTATCGTCGGAAGCAGAATCACAGAAGATGGATTTGGGACAATAAACTCCATCGAACTCTTAGGCGATAAGAACCACATATATTTGACTCTAGACCATGAGCAAACGATAATTGCCATTACTCCGCCAAAAACAACATTTGAATTGGAACAAAAGGTGAGAATAAAGCTCAAAGAGAATAAGGTTTTTATTTTCGATAGAGATCAAGGAGGTAGGCTGCATCCGTGATTGAACGAATCAAGAGAAGGGGAAAAATACCAACCAATATTGTTATGCTGTTGCCTACCAATATTATCTTGCTTTTCTTAATCATCATCCCCACCATACTCGTTATTTGGTTCAGTTTAGTTAACTTTCAGCCTACTTTCGGATTGAATTTCTGGGAATCTAACTTTGTCTTTCTAGACAATTATTCGAAAATCCTAATGGATAATGAATTTGTCAACGCTGTCACCAGAACAGTCTTCATGTCTCTGATCTGTTTGGCGTTGGAGTTCACAATGGGTTTGTTAATTGCATCAGTCTTAACGGGAGACATATGTGGTAAGAACATTCTTTTCCCCCTATTGATCGTCCCGATTATGATTCCTCCAATAGTGGTTGGGAATAATTTCTGGCTAATCTTCAGTGCCAATGGCCCAGTTAATCAAATAATTAGCCTTGTTCTGAATACAGAATTCAAAGTCTCTTGGTTCTCACATCCGCAGTATGCCAAAATCCCTATCATCTTGTCAGAGATTTGGCATTGGTACCCCCTGACATTCTTGATTCTCTTCTCAGGTCTGGTAAACATATCAACTTCTGAGATAAGGGCGGCAAGAATCCTAGGAGCGACCGAATGGCAAACCTTCAAACGAATCAAGTTTCCAAAACTGAAAGGGATTATCATAATAGCTCTGGTGATCAGAATGATGGAGGCCCTGAAGGTCTTCGACGTCGTTCATCTTCTAACACGCGGCGGCCCCGGTACTCTAACCGAAACCATATCCTTCTATCTATTCAAATCGGGATTCAAATACAGCAGGATCTCATACATATCCGCTGGCGCTTGGATAATACTATTCATTTCCTTGCTGGGCTTCAGTTTAGCTTTGAGATCGGTTTTGGTTAAGGAGAAGTAGGAATGTCTGACAGCATTGCCAGGGATAACATCAGGAAAGCGTTAGTCCATTTCTTCCTTTATGCAGTAACGGCATTTCTGCTATTTCCTCTGTTCTGGATGATCATGACATCATTCAAGCCCCGCAATGAATGGGTAACCTATCCACCAGCTTGGATTCCCACCGAACCAACTATGAGCAATTACTCATTCATCGTCTTTGGCAGTGTGGGGCATTTCACCAGAACGTATGCCAGTGCTGCTATTCCATACCTCAATACTCTCATTGTATCCGTAATCGCCACTTTTATCGCTGTTGTAATTGGAGTGCTGGGTTCTTACAGCCTGTCGCGTTTCCGGACAGGAGGTCCCGCAACGTTGATATCCATCATAATGCCACGGATGTTTCCTCCCATGGCTATGATCATTCCCTTAATGGTGTTCTTTCAGCTCATACATGCCATCGATACTTATTGGGGTTTGATCATCGTATATATCGGATTTACGCTTCCCTATTCCGTCCTAATGCTAAAAGGCTTTATGGATGGCGTGCCGAAGGAATTCACAGAGGCCGCCATGTTAGACGGTCTTTCAGATCGGCAGATCCTATATAAGATATGGCTGCCCACTATAAAGAACGGACTAATGACGACCAGTCTCTTTTTGCTTATACTTAATTGGACGGAATATACTTTTGCCTTGACTCTGTCGTCCCGTGGGGTGGAGACGATAACCATAACGCTTGCGAAACTATTTTCCAATGAGGCAGGAACCTATTATGGACCCCAGGCAGCGCTTGGTATTTTAGCAGCAATTCCAACTATAATATTCGGGATGTATATACACAAGCATTTAGCATATGGTTTCACCTTCGGAGCCCTTAAGAGGTAGAATACACTGTCAATGAACTCGGAATCTCATGAATAGAATGATCAAATTCGGGAAAAAAGCGACGTCAAATTCCAAGTCGCCTAGGCACACCACCGTAGAATCCATAACTGGTTGCTAAATTATGGCACACCTCAGCATCAAGAACCTGAGTAATAGTTTTGGCGATATAAGGTGCCTTGACAAAGTGAGTTTGGAAATTGATGATGGTGAGCTGGCAGTAATCGTTGGCCCATCTGGCTGTGGTAAAACGACTCTGATGAGGTGCATTGTCGGATTGGAGACGTTTTTTGAGGGTTCTATTTTCATCGATGATGAACTGATCAACGACAAGGAACCAAAAGACAGAGATGTGGCCATGGTTTTTCAGTACTATGCCCTCTATCCACATATGACTGTGCTCCAGAATCTGTCTTTAGGACTAGAACACACAACGAGCCTTACGAAAGACGAAATTCAAAAGAGAGTTGAAGAAATAGCAGGCACTCTGAAGATCTCAGGGTTGTTGGAAAGAAAACCGGCCCAACTCTCAGGTGGAGAATCTCAACGCGTCGCCATAGGGAGGGCATTAGTCAGAAAACCGACAGTATTTCTGCTGGACGAACCTTTGAGCGCCGTTGACGCAAAACTCAGGCGGGAATTGAGAACTGAGATTAAGAGAATTCAAAGGAAATTCGCGGTAACCACGATCTATGTAACCCATGACCAAGAAGAGGCCATGGCTGTAGGAGATAAATTAGTCGTTTTGCGCGACGGCAGGATCCATCAAGTGGGTACTCCAGAAGAAGTGTTCAACCGCCCAAAAGATCAATTTGTAGCACGTTTTATTGGGAAGCCTCCGATGAATTTTCTCGAAACAAGAATACGAAACGAACATAGCAAGCACTTCCTTAAAAACAGAGGGTTCTCCTACGAAATCTCGAACAGATATTATGAAAGGTATTTGTCGAATCTCTCAGAGAAAACTCTGATCGTTGGGATAAGACCATCATCGATTCAAATAATACTCCGAAGTATCCCCTCTTTGGCTACTAGAATCAATGTCGCCACTGTTTCATTGATTGAGAATATGGGGAATGAGAATTATATCCACTTAACTCTAAATTCGGAAGAGATAATAGCAAAGACAACCTCTGAAACTGTTCCAAAATTGGGAGATAAGATGGCCTTTTCATTCGAGGAAGAGGATATGCATTTATTCGATGTAGATACCAAAAAATCATTGAAAACATGACAGTATTTAATGTGGACATTCTTGATTTCAACATTCCACTTGTATGACGTAGTTATCACCTATCCCCTGTCAAAACCATAGAGAAATATAGAATGATTCCATTGGAAATACAAGCGATTCTATACAGCATGATAAATGGACTGAAAGTCTGTATAATAGATCTCGAATAGCACAGAAAAAAGAAGGGAGGGAATCATGAAAAAATTTAAACCTGACAAGAAGAATTTTTGGCATTACAAGGAGATTCCGCAAGATCCGGATGTAACGAGATTAATGCCGGAATTCAAATTAGAATATGTGATTACTGAGGATACAGTTCCAAACAACACAACTACCGTATGGAATCACAGCATTTTCCCGGCAGGAGCGGAACATCATAAACATAAACACATGAATGCGGATGAAGTTGCCTATGTTGTGAGGGGGCATTGTATCTGCGGGGTAACGATTGAAGGGAAAGATGTTGAACAGGTCTGTGGTCCGGGGACAGCGATTTGGGCAAGCAGGGGACAGGCTCATTGGCACAGGAATCCCTTTGACGAACCATGTGAATTTGTCGGCGTTTATACTGGCTGTGGTAGTCGGGAGAAAAGTGGTTATGTCGATTTGAGAACCGATGAAGAAAAGGAAAAGTAATTCATATCTTATTCAACTCTAGAGTGTTGTAGCATGCATCAGAGCATAGTAGCACGTGCTTTCTTCTATTCTTGTAGACCGTTTCTGAATTGTCAACACCAAAATGCCAATAGGTCGAAGCAGTGTTTTCATGCAACTTGAGCCCATTTTGTCAAGCAAATGAATACTTTTTTTGCGTAGAACACCCGAAAAGATCCCCTGATCTCCTGGGAGCTTTAAAGGATAGGTGATCAAAGGGATCGAGGTTTGAATCCACAGTGAATTTACCTGGCTGCCAATACAAAATTGAACCTCAATCCTTACCATGAAGTCGATTCATCGCTTGAAGCACACCTTTAAGAGGGGAAATATCAACTATCACGGATGGTTGGGCTGGCTGGAATAATACTGTGGGCAAAACAGTAAGAAGCGGCATTTCCAAGGCACGTGACATTTTTACATAGGGTATCATATCACGGTCACAGAAGGCATTGCTGCTTTAACTCCCTGACCCAGAAGTATTTCTGTATACCCAAGGGCAGTCTAAAATCTATTGGGGTGGATCAGATGAGCGGAGAAAGGCGGCTGGTTTCAACTTGTTTAATTTATCAGGTACCACAAAAATCGTAGCCAGTGGTAGCCAGCCGTCACATCGTTAGTTCGGGTATCGTTGCTGCTCCGCGGCAGAGTGTAGATTCCACAACCTTAGGAAGGAGGTTTTTCAATGGAAAAGAGAAAACTGGGTATACTGACTTTTTCAGATGGACGAAAGCGTGTACATGAGGAACTCCTGGAGATAAACCAGGGGTTCCTCGATCGACTGGTTAAGACTCTCCGAGAAACCGGTGAGCTTGATCTGGTTTTGGGAAGCGAGATTATTTACACCCCGACCCAGGCCAAAACCCAGGCCGAAGCTTTGAAATGTGCGGGAGTGGACGGGACCATTTTGAACTTTTCCATATGGTCTTTTCCTCATCTTCCGGTCATTGCTGCCGAGAGCGGGCAGGGGCCCTATTTGCTCCTCTCTAATCTGAACCCTCAATCTCCTGGATTGATCGCTATGCTAGCGGCTGGTGGCTGCCTGGACCAGGTTGGTATCCGGCACGAACGCCTCTGGGGTGATGTGGAGGACGAAAAGGTACTCAAAAGAATCATGAGTTTTTCTCGAGCTGCCTCGGTAGTAAATCGGCTAAAAGGACAGACCTGTGGCCTGATTGGAGGCAGAAGCATGGGCATGTACATCGGGGCCGTGGACACGAGGCAATGGCAGACTCAGTTTGGGGTGGACCTGGAGCACGTGGATCAATTGGAAATCCTGATGCGGGCGGAAAAAATCCCGGAGCCCACCGTAGAGAGAGCATTCCAATGGTTAGCAGAGCGAGTGGGAAAAATCGAGTACGATGGAAAAGGGCTGACTCCCGAGAAGCTGAAACAGCAGATCCGTTCCTACTATGCCACCAAAGAGATCATCGAAGAGATGAAGTTCGACTTCGTAGCCATCAAATGTCAACCAGAGTTGAGCGAGCACTACGTGACTCAGTGCCTGAGCCAGGCGTTTCTCAATGATCCGTACGACATGGATGGGAGAAAGGAGCCCACCGTCACTGGCTGTGAGGCCGATCTGGACGGAGCCCTGACCATGCAGATATTAAAGCTTCTTACCGATTCACCGGTTCTGTTCTTCGATTTACGTCATTACGATCCCCAGGACGACGTGTTTGTATTTAGTAACTGCGGCGCTCAGACAACCTATTTTGCAGGAAGATCTGCTAACCCGGAAGAAAACCTCAAAAACATTACCTTTTATCCGCAGACTCCCTTCTTCTACCGCGGGGGTGGCGCCACCGTTCAGTACATGTGCGCCCCTGGTGAGATCACCATGGCCAGGTTAGCGAGAAAAGACGGGAAATATTGGATGGCTATCATTCATGGAGAATTTGTATCCTACCCAGAGGATAGGCTCAAGGAAACATCCCCGGAATGGCCACAGGGTTTTACGAAGCTGTCGGTCGCCGCTGATGAATTGATCAAGGGGCTAGGAGGAAATCATCTCCACACGGTCTACGGGAACTATATGGACGAATTGAACAGTGTCTGTGACATGTTGGGCATCGATGCCAGGGTGTTCTCATAAGAAGAAATCCAGAAATCTCCTTATGAGCCGTGGCTGAAAAAGAGAAGGCTAGATATTGATTAAGACAAGGGGAGGTAGATGGCATGAGGTTGAAGGATAAGGTGTCTGTTATAACGGGGGCTGGTGCAGGGATTGGCAAAGCGACGGCACTCCGATTTGCGCAAGAGGGGGCCAATCTCGTCGTGGCGGATAGGGATGAAACAGCAGGGGAGGAAGTTGTCCGCCAGATCAAACAAAGTGGGAAAGAAGCGGCTTTTGTCTACACCGATGTCTCTATATCCGAGGATTGTCGTCGCCTGATGGAAAAGACCTATGAAACCTTTAAACGAATCGACATCCTCGTCAACAATGCGGGCATTTATGTGCAAGGGGACATCACCTCTACGACAGAAGAGGATTGGAAGCGAATTCTTTCGGTCAATGTGGATGGCATTTTTTATTGCTCCCGACATGCGGTGCCATACATGATTAAAGCCGGAGGAGGAAGCATCGTCCATGTGGGTTCGGAGGCAGGGATAGTCGGAATCAAAAATCAGCTAGCCTATAACGTCTCGAAGGCCGCCGCCATTATGATGGCCAAGAGTATGGCCATTGATCTTGCCCCTCACAATATTCGGGTGAATGCGGTCTGTCCAGGAACCACCGAAACACCTCTTGTCAAGGCCGCCATTGAACAGAGTTCCGATCCTACTCAAGCTCGAGGAGTTCTGGAGAGCTGCCGCCCGGCCAACCGGTTGGGGCGTCCTGAGGAGATCGCCTCGGCCATTCTGTTCATTGCCTCTGATGAACCAGGGTATGCTACGGGATCGAGTTTGGTGATTGATGGGGGCATGACCGCCTGGTAGCCGTTGGTAGGAGTATGGAAATGGCACGATTATTCGACCAGGAATTCACACGTCCCGATTTACTTGAAAGGGTGGGAGATATCTCTCAGATTGGTGGCGTCCGGCTCATGAGACTCGAGGATGGGAGCGAGGAAGGGGTCCGGCTGATAGAAACTCGGACTGGGACGGGCTTCCGTTTTACCGTCCTGCCATCCCGGGGAATGGATATCTCCTTTGCTGAATACAAGGGGATTCCGCTTTCATGGCGGTCCTGTACAGGCGATGTGTCACCTGCCTTTTACGAGCCAGAAGGCGACGGCTGGCACCGCATCTTTTATGGGGGCATGGTCATAACCTGTGGATTAACGAACGTGGGCCCTCCATGTCAGGATGAGGGTGAAAAGCTCGGACGTCATGGGAGAATTTCGGCAACCCCTGCGCAGTGCGTTCATGCAGATGGCTACTGGGAGGGAGATGAGTATGAGATTTTGATTCGGGGGAGAATGAGACAGGCTACATTCTGGGGAGAGAACCTATCGCTGACAAGACGAATTCATGCCCGATTGGGTGCGTCCATGCTCAGAATTGAGGATGAGGTGGAGAACCTGGATTTCAGCCCCTCGCCCCTGATGTTCCTCTATCACGTCAACCTCGGATTCCCCGTTGTCAGTGAGGATAGCATTCTTTTCATCCCCACCAAAAATGTCGTGCCAATGGAAGTATCTGTAGATTCTGAAATCTATGGCCATTTTCATCCCCCAATGGCCGGGGCGCCAAGCCAGGTCTTTTATCACGAAGTCGCTTCCGATCCTGAGGGAAGGGTCCTGGTGGCCCTGTTCAATCAGAAGCTTTCCATTGGAGTCTACATTCAATACAACAAGAACCAGCTCAAGAACCTCGTTCAGTGGAAGATGTTTGGCCAAGGAGTCTATGTGATGGGGATTGAACCGGCTAACTGCCATGTGGAGGGACGGAGCCGTGAGCGTGAGAGAGGGACCTTGGAATTCCTTCCGCCTGGCGGAAAGAGGGATTTTCATTTGGAAATCGGTGTGCTAGAGAACACCTCTGAGCTGAGAGAAGTTAAGGAAAAGATAGAATCACTCATTCCTGAAGGGTCTTGATACTCCCGATGATTGTAAACTCTCATGAAGTTTCCTTGATAACCTCTGGGCTTTGAAAACACATCGTTGGACTGGCCTGCCCCCAAGAGTGATATCAACTTTTAAGTTAGTCTTTGCACAATCTCCCTGTCTAGCCCTTTTCTTAATGAGCCAAGGTTCCATATCCATATCAGGAGGTGTCTGACCTGACCCCCTTAAACGAGTCCAGGTTTTAGGTTAGTATTTTAGAATCTGGACGGAGAAAGGAGGTTGGGATGGCGCGGAAGCGATTCACGCCAGAACAGATCATCGGCATGCTGAGGGAGGCTGAAGTCAGGCTTTCTCAGGGAGAGGGGGTCAAAGGCATTTGTCGCGGTCTTGGGATTACGGAGCAAACCTACTACCGTTGGCGCAAGGATTATGGTGGGATGAGGGTTTCGCAGGCCAAGCGTCTAAAGGAGCTTGAGCGAGAGAATGGTCGTCTGAAGAGGGCTGTGGCTGAGCTGATGCTGGATAAGGTGATTTTGAGAGAGGCCCTTGAGGGAAACTACGAAGCCCCGCCAGGCGCCGCAGATGCGTTGAGCATCTGCAGGAGAAGCTGGGGATATCAGAGAGGCGTGCTTGCGGGGTGATCGCTCAACCCAGAGCCACCCAGCGAAGGGTTTTGAGGTTCAGGGATGATGAGGAGGCCCTCAGGGCCGCGATCGTCACCCTAGCCGCCTGCTATGGGCGTTACGGATATCGACGGATAACGGCCCTGCTTCAAAGGGATGGTTGGCAGGTAAACCACAAGCGGGTGGAGCGTATCTGGCGTCAGGAGGGGCTAAAGGTTCCTCGAAAACAGCCCAAACGGGGACGGCTGTGGCTCAATGACGGCTCTTGTGTCAGGCTTCGGCCGACGCATCGCAACCATGTCTGGTCCTATGATTTTGTGGCGGATCGGACACACGACGGACGGGCGATCAAGATTCTAACCGTCATTGATGAGTACAGCAGGAAGTCTCTGGCGATCGTAGTGGGCCGGAAGATCAACTCCGATGATGTACTTGATTGTCTGACGGATCTTTTTGTCAAACATGGGTCTCCGGAGCACATCCGCTCAGACAATGGGCCCGAATTTACAGCTAAGGCGGTCAGGAGCTGGCTTGGGCGGATCGGAGTCAAGACCCTGTTCATCGAGCCGGGCAGCCCCTGGGAGAATGGATACAACGAATCGTTCAGTGGAAAACTCAGAGATGAGGTACTCAATCGGGAGACTTTCTACACCCTTCAGGAGGCTCAGGTGATCATTGAAAGGTGGCGGCAAGAGTACAATACTTTCAGACCCCATAGCTCTCTGGGGTACCTTCCGCCTGCTCCTGAGGCGGTACTGAGACCTCCTGATATGGATATGGAACCTTGGCTCATTAAGAAAAGGGCTAGACAGGGAGATTGTGCAAAGACTAACTTAAAAGTTGGTATCACTCTTGGGGGCAGGCCACCTTTTGACGCACGGCATCAACTAAGCGCTCTATTTCGGTTTGATTCTTGAATGGGAGACTCTTTACGAAACTCTCGAGAGAGAACCTCGGATTAATTCTGCGAAATTCCGCGGCTGCTGCACGGGCCTCCTCCTCGCGCCCTAATATGCTATTCGTAGTGATCAATTCAACGGTGGCAAACATACTACCGGGAGCGCCTTGAAGGGCTTCCTTAAATTCTACGATGGCCTCCTCATACCGCCCCGTCATGCGATAAGCACGGCCTAAGTTGTGAAGGTAATGGCTCGGAGGGAAAGGATTGAGACGAAGTGCCTTCTCAAGCGACTCAATGGCTTCGTCTGGCCTGCCCGCGTAGTTTAGAATCATCCCCAAGAACGCATGGTTGTCCGCCCCACTCGGGCCAAGGACAACGGCCCTCTCGCACTCGGCGATGGCCTCCTCAAAATGCCTTTTCATCATATGGATATCGCCCAATAAACTGTGGGTAGACGCTTGAGAAGGATTCAAGTCAATGGCAAAGCTCGGGCTACCAAATAGTCGTATGTGGATGCATCCTTTTCATCTTGGGCTTTTTGGTACTGTCCCTCATCCATAATAATCTTATGGCTTAACAGAGGAGCAGGAATTAAAGCCCAAAGGCTGTATCCTTCCGGAGGAAGAAGAAGTTTGCTCATGTTCTGAGAGCTCCGCTCACAAAGGTATTGCAGGATCAAGGTATATCATGGTTCTGTGATATTCGGTGCCAGCTCAGCCGATTTCACCATCGGACTCAATCCTCCCTTAAAGGTACATAATCTACCCAAAAGGCAACAGAATCAATAGCTTTCTGTTCAAAAACACCGGTTTTGCTGACACGTCAACCTAACCCCTTTCAAACCCTCCTGTTTTCCAGAGGACGTCTAGGTGACGGGTTCTTTTTGCCTTTCTGGACCACCAAACAGCGAAATGTCGTGTAGAATGGCGCAGTGTGTTCCCCGAGATAAGCTAATCAGGTGAATTCAAATCACATTGGACCACTTCCGACCAACACCTGCTTACGAGGTCTACCTTTCAGACGAAGGAGGCGGAAGTCACCGACGATGTGGTGGTGCGGGGATTAAGAAGAGAAGAGTGAAGCCTTCCTGAGAGTGATTACCTCTATTAGGCAAGGCAATAAGTTCGCGAAGAAGAGCTGCTCTTTCGGGACCGCTCTCCTCTTGGTGGGACAGAGATGCCTGATCCTAGCTCTCGGGTGTATCTCTTCACATACACTGAATTTCCGATATCCTAATGATATTTTGATCTCATGGGAATTCCAGATACTGGCAAGATATCTTGAACTCAAGCTCAGGCGTAGATTACCTGATTGTATCCATGATCATATTCAATGGAACAACAGCGGACAGAGTTCACGGCCAAGGCCGTGTGTCACTGGTCAACTCACACGGCTGTTCAGACCCCTTACATTGAGCTAGGCAGCCTCTGGAAGAATGGCTACAATGAGAGTCTCAATGGCAAGCTGAGGGATGAACTGCTTGAAGGAGAAATATTCCACACGCTCAAGGAGGCCCAGGTGATGACTGATGTTCATACTTTGCTTTCCGACATAAGGGTAGCTTTGGAGAAGGTCGAACAGAAGATTCGAAGACACCCCTATGTCGTTGCCATCGAGGAGGGAAAGATCGAAAAAGAAACGCTCAAGGTCTTTGCTGGAGAGCAATACCATATCATCTCGAGCGATATTCGAAGCGTTGCCTTGCTTGTCTCAAGATGGGGTCATGGGACTAGCGTTGACTTTTTTTGGATGCTATTGCAGGGAGAGGTGGAGGCCCTCAAAGCCCTTCTGCGATTCGCCTCGGCTTTGGGTGTTTCCGAGGAAGGGTTGAAGGCCTACGACCCATTTGCGGGAGCTCAGGCCTATAAGGCCTACATGGCCTGGTTATCCCTTTACGGAAGCGATGCTGAGGCTGCCGCTGCGTTCCTGGTCAATTTCCCCGCTTGGGGTGCCAATTGCGGCAGGATGAGTGAGGC
>JABAOH010143911.1_pt2 | contig 28824 bp, 41 predicted proteins | sample 7062181 | NCBI WGS metagenome assembly JABAOH01 (sample SAMN14538630, study PRJNA623070) | marine sediment metagenome | biome: marine biome [ENVO:00000428]; feature: marine pelagic biome [ENVO:01000023]; material: deep marine sediment [ENVO:00002113]; isolation source: pool of 5 deep marine...
TTCACCAGCGGCGGGACGATGTTCTCCTTGGCGACCTCCACGAAGGCCTCCGTCCACTTGCCCTTGAAGCCCTCTCGCTCGAGGATGCCGTCATCGATGGCCGCCTCCTCGAAGGCGGCGTAGAGACTGCCGAAGGACTCCACCAGGTCGCCAACGAAGGTCGTGTAGGCCCAGCCGACGTCCTTCTTCATGCGCTGAGTGACAAGCTCCAGCAGCTTCTCCGCCTTCTGGGCGTTCTTCCACTCCTGGATCTTCTCCCGCTTCTGGTGCTCGTTCACAGCCTTCAGGCTCAGGTCGATGTGGCCCTTCTCGGCGTCGACGTTGAGGACCTTGCAGACCACCTTCTGGCCTTCCCGCACGTAGTCCCGGATGTACTTGATCCATCCGCGGGCGACCTCGGCGATGTGGATGAAGCCCTCCTTCCCCCCGTACTCCTCCAGGGTGACGAAGGCTCCGAAGTTCTTCACCTTGCTAACGGAGCAGACGACAAGCTCGCCCTCTTCCGGCCACTCCGACCCATAGGCGGCTAAGATAACACCTCCAGGATGTCGGCCTTGATGTCCGCCTTCCCACCAGTGGGCTCCGCCAGGGTGGCACCACACACCAGACAGCTCACCACGGTGGCAGCGCGATCGAAGATGACCTGCTCGCTGCCGCAGTCCTTACACTTCACCCTCACAAACCTGCTTCTCGTCTCCCACATCAGACCTCAACCAGCTCCAATCGTTTCGCCCTGAAGGTGGGTCTGTGGTGGGCCTTTCCGCATGCCTTGCATCGGTATCGAACGTTAATCCTCCGAGTGGGTTTCTCCCCCGAGGGCTTGGGCCTCGGAAAGCCACCGTATCCGCGCAGGACCCGGCGGAAGCGCCTCTGGCCGGCCTTCAGCTCGCTCCGCGGCCTCGTCTTCACTCTCTCGACCTCGAGGTCCTGATGCGAGGCGCAATGGGGGCAGTAACCCTTGATGACCCTGGGCATTTTCATGAGGCGAAGGTTGCAATAGGAGGCTACCCTATATCAAGCTTGGGCCGCAGCCAGACATGCTGGAGGTTCACTAGCAATCGCGGGTAATTTTTATATAGGCCAAATAATATTGATACTTCGTATATTTGGGGGGAGAGAGAATCTCGAGCGCCAAGGAGGAGGTCATAGTGGACCTTCTCATGCAGACAGGTGTGTCCAAAAATATTGCGCGGACTCTCGTAGTCCTGGCCGCCCAAGGAGAGACCACCTCCTTGGGGGTGGAAAAGGCGGCGGGATTGAGACAGCCAGAGGTTTCCATCTGCATGAAGGAGCTGAGGGCGCGAGGCTGGGTGAAAAAGAGGGACATCAAGAAGGAGGGGAAGGGCAGGCCTCTGCATTCCTACGTACTGACGAAGCCCTTCGAGAAGATTGTGGAGGAGCTTGCGAAGGCGGAGAGGAAGAGGATTAAGGCTATCGAGGAGACAGTCAAACAACTGCAGAAGGAGGCTAGGGCCTTCTCATCTCCCTGATGCCATCCTCCTGCCCGACAAGTACTAAGTCAGCGATTCCGACGAAGAGGCCGCACTCTAGGACCCCGGGGACATGCTTGATTCGTCGTTCGAGGGCTGAGGCATTCTCTATTGGCTGGAAGCTGCAGTCGAGGATGTAGTTCCCGTTGTCGGTGACATAGCGACGGCTCGGGGTCCCCCTCAGAGACGGCTCGCATCCGAGGTTCGCCAGCCTCTGGAAGGTGTGTTTCCAGCCGAAGGGCAACACCTCCACCGGCACCGGAGTCCTCTGACCAAGGGTCTCCACGAGCTTGCTCTCATCCACGATCACGACCATCTCCTTAGAGGCCAGGGCGACCAACTTCTCCCTGAAGAGCGCCCCACCCATGCCCTTGATCAAGTTCAGCCCAGGGTCGACCTCGTCTGCCCCATCGATGGTGAGGTCCAACTCGGGATGGTCATCCAGGTTCGTCAGCGGGATGCCGAGGGATTTCGCCAGCTCGGCGGTGGCATCGGAGGTTGGCACCCCCGTCACGTTAATCCCTTCGGCAACCATTGAGCCGAGCCTCTCAACGGCGAACCGCGTGGTGGAGCCCGTCCCGAGACCCAGGACCATTCCGTCCCTGACGCGAGAGACCGCCGCTTCGGCAGCCATCCTCTTCAGATTCATTTACACACCTGGGCGAATGGTTGCAGCAGGGACCCTGCGCTCCATATACCTTCCCTCGTCGAACATCACATCTAATAGTCCCCAAGGCATCGCTCGAGGGTCTTGAAGCTCGCGGCCTTGTACTCCGGTGGAAAAGACTCCACCTATGCGATATACCTCGCCCGGCAGGCCGGCCACGAGGTCGTCAACCTCGTCACGGTCCACCCCGCCGAGGGTTCGTGGATGTACCACGTCCCCAACATCCGCTGGACGGAACTACAGGCCAAGGCCCTGGGGATAGAGCAGTTGACTGATGAGGCGGGCGAGGGGGAAGAGCGGGAGCTGGAGGCCCTGAGGAGGATTCTGGCACGGACGGAGGTGGAAGGTGTCGTCGTCGGTGCCATCGCTTCAGACTATCAGTACACTAGGGTCAACCGCGTCTGTGAGTCCTTGAGACTCTGGGTCCACGCCCCCCTATGGCGGAAAGACCCGCGTCGGCTTTTGATGGAGTACGTAGCTGCTGGGTTCCACATCATCGTCGTGGGCGTCTCCGCCGAAGGCATGGGAAAGGACTGGCTAGGAAGGCCCCTGGACTGGGACGCGTGCGAAGACATCCTACGACTGGGGGACCGCTACGGCGTCCACCCCGTGGGCGAAGGTGGCGAGTTCGAGACAATGGTTCTAGACGGGCCAGACTTTTCGTCGAGGCTGGAGGTGTTGAAGGCGGAACCCCTTTGGGAGGGCAGTTCGGGCAGCCTGCGAATCCTAGACGCGAGACTAGTTCAGAAGGCGTAACCTGTCCCCTTGCCAATGGCTCCTGAGGCTCGCTCGGCACAAGGTTTACAGGATAAGTTCTAACTCAACGATGGAGGCTGGATGGACGTGCGTGACAGGATGGCGGAAGAGCGGGCGGACATAGCAGGCCCACGCGTCGATTCGTACGACGATCTCGCGGGAGCTGAGCGGCCAGGTGGATTTCATCAAGATGCCATACAATCAGGCTACTGTTAATGGCGAGATTCTTCTCAGCGTCGGTGGGAGCATCGGGCAGTCTCACACCCACAAGCTCCTCCTGCGGAAAGCCCACCTCGAGGAGGTCAGCGTCACGGTGTGGCCCAAGATCTTCAAGGAAATGTGTCGGGAACGGAAGATTCATGTATTGGATTAGTCGGCCGATACGCTGAAGGAGGGCGGTCATGTTCCAAAGTCCGGCCCAGCTTCGGCGGCTCTAGAAGATGCCACGATATATGCCGCCATCCAGCTGGATGACGTTTCCAGTGAGGTAGGAGGCTCGCTCCGAGGCGAGGAACGCCACAAGTTCTCCCATCTCATCAGGCTCCCCCAAGCGACCCATGGGGATGGACTTGACGATGCCGTCCAAGACCTCCTCCCCTGTCTTCCCCTGTTTCTTGCCACTTGCCTCGAAGAGCTCTTTCAGGCGATCGGTCGCGATGAAGCCCGGGCTAGTCATATTGACGGTGATGTTGTAAGGTGCCAGGTCCTTAGCTAGGCTCTTGGCCATTCCTACTACGGCCAGGCGAACGGCGTTGGAAAGTACCAGGTTGTCCACAGGCTGCTTCACGGCGATGGAGGTCATCAGTACAATTCTGCCCCACCTCTTCTCCTTCATATAAGGCAGGCACTCCCGAATCAGGCGAACGGCGCTCAGGAAGGTGAGGTCGTAGGTGTCATACCACTCCTCGTCCCCCACATCCTCGAAGTTGCCCGGTGGAGGGCCGCCCGCGTTAGTCACCAGGATGTCCACCCCGCCGTGGGCCTCCACCACCTTCGCCACCAAGGCCTTGATGTCCTCATAGCTCGTAACATCTGCCTGGACGGCCATGACCTCGCTGTCGCTCTCCGCAGAAATCTCTGAGGCTGCGGCCTGGACCCTTCCTTCGTCCCTTGAGCAAATAGTCACAGTTGCGCCCTCGTTCGAAAGCTCCTTGGCAACAGCCTTCCCCAGTCCCTGGCTGGCCGCTGCAACAATCGCCACCTTCCCCCGAAGCCCCAGGTTCATGTCCCCTCGCAAGGAAGAGTCACTCTAGAAGCTTTGCCCTAGACAGCGATTCGAGCGAGGCGCTGACAGGTGAGGGCTCTAGGGTGGAGGACCCCCTAGCCACGACCACCCTTCAATCGGACGGGGGCTCAACGCCCAGGGCATCAAGGACCCAGTTCAAGTGGTTGAAGTGACCCACCACGGCAGCAGCCTCTAAGATGGCAACGTCGTCTAGACCCGCCTCCCGGAGGTCCTCCAGGTCCTCGGGCGAGGCCTCCGCCAGGGTCCTTGTGGCTCGCACCGCCCATTTGACCAGGGTCTTCAGCCGCGACGGTAACTGGGCCTCCTCAGGCTTCTGACTCAGCTGGTCTACGAGTTCGCCCTCCATCCCGAGGCGTCGGACTCGGTTCGAATGGGCCCAGACGCAGTAGATACAGCGGTTTGCAGCCGAGACTGATAGGGCCAGGACCTCCTTCTCTAACACCTTCAGGCGCCCGGGGGCCATGACAACTCTTTGGAGGCCCCACATAGCCTTCAGGTACGCAGGATAGAGGCTCATGGCGACGAAGGCCGGAGATGGGCGACCGAAGGCCGACCTGATGGCCCCGTACACTTCCTCGACGGAACCCCGGGCTTCTTCCTCAGGAACGGTCTCAATCCAGACCATGAAGAGGGGCAACCTCCTGAGAGGACTTATCCCTTCCCCCGGACAGTTGAAGGGCGCGTGGGTCACTGTCTCTCCCACGGAATATGTGGAGACGCTCGAAGATGTCGCAGTTGGAGGGCAATCTATTTTAGGCTGCAGACTCATGGCTGAGGCCGCTCTTCGGGAGGCAGTGGGGTAACCCAATGGCTCCGTACGACTAGAGAGCGAAGGGGCGGAGGAAAGTGAAACGGGATGCCAGGGGGGGAGATGGGGGATGGCTTCGCATTGAGATCATAGACGTCTTCCCGACAAACATTGGACACTGCCCCCATTTCAACCTCCTGAACCACGAACTCAGGGCCTTGGGCGGGTTGTACTGCCCATTCACGGACCAGGCGAAGGAGTATCCCAAGCACGTTAGAGAAGCCCACCAACGGGTGGCAGACGTAATTCAGCGAACAAAGAACGCGTTGAAAGACCTCCCCTTGAACGTGAGCGTGGACATGATTGAGGCCACGTCGATAAAGGGGACCCTCAAGGGAATTCGATACCGGCTTCGGAAGCAGTCTGGGATGATTGTCAACGGCCGAAAGTTCATTGAGGGGTATCCGCTGCCGGATGAGTTCGAGCAGCGGCTGAGATTAGAGGCTCAAAGCGTACTGCAGGCCTAGTGGGCAGCTTCCCCTTCGTGGAGGAGTTCGAGCACATCCCAATCCTTCAGCACCCTCTTGGATATGTTGGGCAGATCTCCCACGAGGAGGGGAAGGACGCGGAGGCTGTAGTAGGACCCCAGGACAGGGACGCCTATGAACTCCCCCAAGAGGAGAACGTGAATCACGTCCCTGTACTTGATCGACGCCTGTATGATCTGCTGGTGCAACGGATAGTAGAACATGCCGAAGAAGAGGTCTTTCAGCGCGGCTTTCCATCCCTTTCCTCGGCCGCCAATCCTGTACTTCTCGCCCTCCGGGCTCTCTGGAATCATGTCTCTGGGCTAAACTCCTGTAGGTCTGCCACGACTCGCCGGAGCCTCTCCACACCCACCACCTCATGCGGGTACCAGGGTACGTAACCCTTAACGTAGGAGCCCAGCGTCTTCTCTATAACCTTCAGATAGTGCGTCTGCTCTTCCAGCTTGCTCATCAGGTAACCGCTCGCGTCCTCACTGACCGCATCCCTAGGGAGGACCATGTTCACTACCACTCCCCCGACTGGGATGTCAAAGCCCTTTACCATATCGATGAACCTCGTCACAACAGAGATCGGCAGGGACTGAGGGATTGTTACGAAGTAAAAGGCGGTTTCCCGTGGATCTGTGAGGACCTCCCTGGTCTTCATGAACTTTTCATGGAGGCGCAACAAGTCAGCGATCATGGGGTCGTTCTTGATCTCCTCCATCACCTTCTCCTTCCTGAAGGACATCTGGAGGCGCGTCTCAAGGGCGTCCCTGCGCGATTGGATCATCCTAGCCAGCCAAAGTCCGTAAATCTTGCTGAGACCGATCAGCCTCACGGCATTCGCCACGGCTGCAGTATCGAAGACGACGACATCGTACTTGTCGCCCAACTTGGTAACGATATCCATGACCTTGTCAAATACCGCGGCCTCGTGAAAGGCCGGGTTTGTGGTGGCGATGTCGATGAAGGGGGCCGGCTCAATGGGAATTTCGGCCCACCTGAAGAACTCCTGGAGGCGTTTGGAAACCGTCTTCTTGTATTCGTCTACCGCGTCATCAATCTCAACCTCGACGGCCTTCAGGTTTCGAATCCCCTGCACCTCCCTCGCTGTGCCTCCTGTGAGATCCTGACTGAAGATGCTAGAGAGGGAGTGCACTGGGTTGAGGGATGCCAGGAGGGTCCTCTTCCCTTGGTTATGGGCCAGATCGTAGGCCATAGCCGCGGCGACAGCTGTCTTCCCTACGCCCCCCTTGCCGCCGGTGAACACGAATTTCGCAGCATCGCTTGACATCCAGGGGGACCGGGCGGATGGAGTCACAGCGCCATTCTCCCGCTTACTAGATAGTCAGACACCTTGGCGAGTCCATCCAATCCCTTGGGTTCCTTCGGGAACATGGGAATCACGGACAAGACCTTGTTTCCAAAGTCCTTCCTTATCTTATCAAGCTGCTCTCGCTGGGCCGCCAGCCGATGGGCCAGAAACCCTGACTTCGCGTCGAGTTCCGGCGGAAGCACTTGGTTCAGAACGATTCCAGAAAGGCCCAGTCCGAGCTCCTTGAACATGGAGAGCGCCCTCTCGGTGTCCAAGATCGCCATGTGTTCAGGCGTCATAACCATGAAGAAACCGGTCCTCTCCTTGTCCAGCATGATGCTGGTGAAGTTGGTTAGCGACTCCTTGATCTCCAGCAGCTCGTCGAGAACGAGGTCTTGTGTCACCGCCGCACCCCGGAGGGTGGCAGCGATCTCCTCGTACTCCTGCGCTTTTTCGCGAGCCTCCGTGATCTTTTCGACCCACTTGCTGAGTATCTCCGCCATGGCGATCATGCGGACTCCGTGCCCAAAGGGGGGCATGTCGAAGATGTACAGGTCGTAGTCGCGGCTTGCCAGAAGCTCTGCCATCGCATCGTAGGTAGCGGATTCGTACATGGCAGGTTCCGCGGAGGTCGAGTCAATGTAAGACTCGATCTCGGGGGGGATCTCGTCCAACTTGTACATCTCCAGGATCCGCTTCTTAACGCTCTCCTGGTACTCCTTCACCCTCCTGTCGGCATCAATCTCCGTTACGAAGAGGTTTTTCGTAACCTCGACCTCTCCCTTTCCGAAGAGGTCTTTCTCAAAGATGTCGCTCAACGACGCCTGGGGATCGGTACTGAAGCATAACACCTTCTTGCCCTCTTGAGTGGCCAGGCTGTGTGCCAACGACGCGCTACAGGTGGTCTTCCCCAGACCTCCCTTTCCAGCGAAGATGACAATCTGCACCTTCGGGTGGGTTTTGAAGAAATCCTTCAGACCAGGCATGAGCAGGGCCTTCACTGGTAGATGATGTCCGTAAAGTCTCGCTCCCTGTAGAACCTGTGCTTCCAGCTCTTGATGTTGGGGACGGCGTAGGGAAGTATCCGCAGTGAATAGTACGGAGGAAGGATGGGGAAGCCGAGCATGTCTCCCAGGGTCATGAGGACGAAGAGGTGCTCGATGTACATTCGCGTCTTCAGGATGCCCGTCACCTGAGAGTGGAGGGCCATTCCGTACGTCAGTTGCTTGACGGCAGCCTTCGCCCGTGAGAGGATTCCGGTTTTACGCTTGGGGCTACCCTCCTCTTCTCCCTGCTCCTCCTGTTCCTGGGCCTCGCTCTTCCCCTTAGATGGCATGACTATCCCTCGTCGTCCGAAAGAGACTTCACGACTGGTAGGCCTACGGTCTGAGGAGGCTTAATTCTTTCTGGAGGGATCGGCAGGGCTGCCCCCGTTGGCGGCCGCCACTGCGGCTGCCCGCCGCGCGCGATTGGCAGACTGCAGAAGCGATATGAACAGTACGGTCCCGAGGATGAACATGATGACTCCGACAACCAGGGAGAAGGTGTTGACCGCGATGGCAGCGCCAACTCCACCCAGGTCCACGAGCGGAGCCTGCGCGGACAAAGTGGCTCCCCGAATGACCAGGTCGAAGAATATGTACGCTTGGACCGCGATGGCAGCCAGGGTGGTCACCATCATGAAGAGGCCAGGCACGAGCGTGTACCAGTGGAAGGTCTTTCTAGTGATTAGATAGACGCCGACGAGGGTGAGAGCGAACCCTGCGAGCAGCTGGTTGGTACCTCCGAAGTAGAGCCAGATGTTGATCCAGCTTCCGGTGAGAACGAAAGCGATCGGGAAAACCCACCCGAGGACGGAGGCCACGTATTTGTTGCCCAAGACGGCGAAAGGCGTGCCCGTGAAGATCTCGGCCGATACCACTCTCCAGTATCTGCCGAGGATCGTGAGGATTGTCACCGCCATGAAGACCATGTAGATGCCGAAGAATGTTGTAAGGAAGGCTCCGACCCCCGCTGGGAAGAGGGCTCCGGTCAATGTAGCTGCGCCCGTCACGAACAACGCAGGACTACCCCGGCCTAGCGCGGGGGAGACTACCGCAAAAGCCGCGAGGGCCGTCAGCGCAACAACTCCTTCGGTCAGCATCGCGCCCGCACCTACGGGACGGGCGTCGGTCTCCACATCGAGTTGCCTAGACGTGATCCCGCTGCTGATCAGGCTGTGCCAGCCGGATACGGCCCCGCACGCAATGGTCACGAACAGGATGGGCCAGATTGGCCCGAAGTTTGGCACCCACGCGAACGTCCGCGTTGCATCAGACACCGCGGGCCACTGAAATGTAATGCCTAGAAGCGGGGACAGGAGAGATGCCACTATGAGCAGGAGGATGGCTGTGATGGCTGGATAGTATACGATGTAGTTCATGGGGGTGATTAGCCGGGGGAGGGAGAGCAATCCTCCCATTACCAGGATGATGACAAGTGGTATCAGCCAGAGGGTGTAGGGCGCCACGCCGAGCGCTCCCGTCTCGGGCCACGGGACGAAGGAACCCACAACGATGCTCACGACGAGCATGCCGATCGCTAGGAATGTTACGCCCACGATGTTCATTCGGACCTTGAAGATAAGATGCCCCACGATGAGCGAGGCCATGACGAGTCCCACCAGCGTCCAGAAGACCCCTGGGTATGCGTCAAGCACAACGGCCACGACGAAGATGAACGCGGCGTTGATCAGTATGAAGTAGAACAGGAGGAATGAGAGCAGCAGCTTCCTCGGCCTTGGGCCCAGCATCTCATGCGCCAATGGACCGAAGGACTTGCCCTCGTTCCTGACTGAAAGGAACATGGCGCTGTAGTCTTGCGCCCAACCGATGAATAGGTTGGCGAAGAGTATCCAGAGAAGCGCTGGCACCCATCCGAAGACGAGCGCGATGCCCGGGCCCAGAATCGGACCGAGGGCAGCGATGCTATTGAACTGGAAACCGTACAACACATATCGGCCAACAGGGAAATACTCAACTCCGTCTGTGTACATGTGAGCGGGTGTCGGTCTTGCAGGGTCACTCTTCCAGATGTTCTTGTCAACCCATCTACTGTAGACGACGTAGGTCAGTGCAAAAACGGCCAATCCCAAGGCAACTATGAAAGCTGGGCTATCGTACCAGGCCATGGTCCTCCCCCACCTTGGCCAGGGTGAGTGGTTTCTGGGCTACATAAGCGTTTCGGCTTCCGACCGTGTGTTATCTAGATCAGCCACCTCTGGCACACCTCCCATGAGAACCCGGCCTTCGTATGCAATTTGGTCACTCGGAGGCCCTGAGTGTTTTTTGGATAGGTCACCGACAAGATTCTTCGAATGGGTTAAAGATGCGTGTGCCGTGCTTGCAGGACCCTGGGATTCCTACAACTGGGGTCCGCCGATCTTGTCACACACCAGAAGTATGGTCTGAAGTGCATCTCTGGCTTCGCTTTCAGAGATGCTTTGCATGGCCACGTTGACCACGAGTTCCGGCTCATCACGCCTGACCGAGAACGTCCAGATTCGAGACTGCTTCGAAATCATGCTAAGCAAGGCCGCAATCGTACGCCTCTCCCCGGCGAGCTCTCGAACCACCATGTCTTCAGCATCAGAGTAGTAGAGTGCCTGTTTGCCCTTCTTTAGTGCTCTGTGAGGCGGGGTGTCCTTCCTTATCGCGTCGAACTGGGTCTTCGGGGTCTTCGGCAGGTTCGCCGTGAATATCGCTATGTCGCCTCTTCCCGATAGGCGCGCAATGGCCCAGTTGAGGATATTCTCCCTCCCCATCAAGAAAAGAGTGAGGCGATACTCGGAAACGGGTTTGTCCTTGGTTGAGCCGGCGAATACAATCGCCTTTGTGGTCCACCGAAGTTGAGGGGAACTGTCCAGATCGGCGAGGGCATTCTTCGCCATCGCGGCAATCTTCCGTCCCTTGGCAACGTTGTACATCCGTCCAGCGAAGTAGTTGACGAAGAAGAAAGCGGCCAGCACGAGGACTAAGAGGAGGGCGAAGTTTTCCTCTTGAACCGGCAGCTGGGAGAGGGGTGCCGTCAGACTGTGTGGCATCTGGACTCTCCAAGGGCTTCGGTCAGACCTCTCACGTCCTCCTGGACAACCTGGCCCTTCATCTCGAGGGTGACCGTTCTATCCGTCCGGTCGCATGTGAAGAAGAGGTTGAGATAGGTTAGGTCCTCCTTCCGAAAGATTCCACCGCGTAGGATCCCCCAGACGTAGCGACAGGCGTGGCCGGAGAGGTTTATCGTCCCTTCCCCCCGCTTATCCAGGCTTCTGGGAAGGCTCTGCTTTCCCTGCCCCTTAACACACTTGATGGTGAACTGGAAACTGCTACCGTTGAATCGGTTATGGAGGTAGTGGTAGGCCCGCCCTTCTGTCACCCACCGTGCGCCTTCTAGTTCCTTGGAGTAAACGAACTCTGAAGGGATTCCGCCTCTCACGAGTTTCCATTCCGTAGGGAGACTGAGAATCATGAATACGTAGACTCCCAGCACGATGTTGCCTACGGATACAGTGTACTCCTGTCTTTCCACACAGCCTCCCTCTTTAATCGTCCGTCTGCTTCGTCACCGCCCTCGGATGGGGGGCCCGTCGTGAACCTGACCAGGGATTGCCTGGGCGGGATTGGAAGCGCCAGGAAAGCAGACAACTGCTCCAATTAAATGAGCCTGTCGAAGGCCCGTTCCGGCTGGGGCTTACGCAGGAGGCTTCACTCACCGACGGGGCCAGCACCTTTCATCCACCGACCAGACCTTCCCCTGTCTTCAAGGCCATCTCAGATGTCATCTCCTGCTTTATCGTTGAATACTCCGAGTACGCGTCGAGGACCCTCCGACCCTCCAAGACTAGCCAGAGTCCGTCACCTACGCGGTGTTTGATGGCTAGCCAAAGGCCCCTAATCGACGTCGGATTTATCACTTTCACCAGGACCTTGTTGGGAAAGTCGTTTACCATCGACTCGAATATCTTAACGATACGTTCCTGGTTTCTCTTGATGTGCTCGGGATACTCCTGCAGCTGCTGATCGAAGGACTTGACTCCAACCACACCTGTGGGGTTACAGAAGACCTTGCATTTGCTGCTGAAGAGAGTGGGGAGAAAGCCCAGGATCTCCACCTTAACGGCTCCACTCGACCCCCGCATTGACGTTCGGTCAAGAATGACGCCTAAACTTAATAAGGCTTGTCGGAACCCTCCTACGGCGAATGTGATACCGTAGGTGAGCCTAGGTGACTCCAGGACATCCGGGACCTGGCGATTTTGATTGGTGAACCAGCCTCTGAGACCCGCGGAGGCAGACGGGGCTACCTGGCTGACCACGGAGTACGCGGTGGCCTCCCTAAGCCCTCTCCCGGGTGGATCTCCGAGGGTCCACGGGCCAAGTCCTAAGTAGACGCGTTGGGTTCCCCCGCCGGGGAGGAGATATGGAACTAGACGGCAGAGTTGGCCTGGTTACGGGGGGATCGAGGGGCATCGGCCGAGCGACTGTGCTGGCCCTTGCCGGGGACGGCTGCAAGGTGTCCTTCACTTACCATGAACGGAGGGAGAAAGCTGAGGAGACCCTGCGGATGCTGGAGGACCAGGACAGCACGGGACGGGCCCACCAGTGCGACGTGGCCTCTCGGGAGGACGCTCAGAGGGTGGTTGCCGCCACTGTCGAGGAGTTTGGCCGCCTAGACATCCTCGTGAACAACGCGGGAGTCCTCATCCCGGCTCGGATTGAGGAGCTAACGGATGAGGTGTGGGAGAGGACCCTGCGGGTTAACCTCAAGGGAATCCTGCACATGTGCCGGTACGCGCTGCCACACCTCCGGAAGACCCATGGTAGGATAGTAAACGTCTCCTCCATTGCAGGCCTGATGGGAGGGGTGGTGGGCGTCCATTACGCCGCAGCCAAGGCGGGGGTCTTGGGCTTCACACGAGCCTTGGCTCCCGAAGTCGCGCCCGACGGTGTGCTGGTCAACTCTATAGCGCCGGATGCCGTGGACACCGAAATGCTGTTGCCTGAACTCAGATCTAAAGTGGAGCAGCTAAATCTCCTGAAGAGGGTCTTGAAGCCAGAGGATGTGGCCAGAGGCATCCTCTTCCTAGCGAAGACAGACACACTCACGGGTCAGACCCTCAACTTCAATGCCGGGCGATATGTCTTCTGATCTCCAACCAGTCTTCGGCGCTTCGAGTTGAGCAGTGGGACCTTCCGCGCACCCTTTAGACCTAGACCAGGGGGATTGATCGCGGCTCCCGCTCGATAGAGGATCCGTTCCCCTGTCCGCTCCCAGTTGCAGGGTTAGTGCGTCCCTACAAGGCGGAGGTCGATGGGAGCCTCATAGAATTGGGCAAGCCCTTCCACCTCTGCCTCAACTGCCTCCTCCACTTCGGGAGACAACCCTTCAAAGTGTGAGACAGTGATATCGATCTGACGAGCCCTTCGTTTGGTCTCCCAGGTACCAGCGACACGCCCATTTACCAGGAGACTCGGAGAGATCCACCCCGCTTTCCTGTAGACCCGCTTGTAGTGAGCCTCGGGGACTAGGTGACTTTTGGCCTTGTGGCCCATGAGGTATCCATCGAAATGAGGTAGAAGTCGAACGGTCCTCGGCGCGACCCGCTTGCTCAACCCTTCTAGGTCGTCACCGAGGAGATAGCTTTCCCAGCCCTCCACGGAGACTTTAACAACCTCGGGGCGGAGACGTCCCCAGATCTCCCGAACAGCCCCAACCCGCATCCCCGACCAGGTGGCAAAATCCTGGGGCGTCGCAGGGCCGAAAGAGCTTAGATAGCGGCGGAGGAGTGTTGTCTCGGCTTCCTCACGAGGCATCTCCTCAAAGGACGGGAGCCATTGATTCACACGCACGAAGATCACCTCCTGGCCAATATCGGCCCCGAAGCACACGCGCCCCTCTAGGCAAGCTAGACGGACGACGCCACCGTAACCGTGCTCGAGCCAGGGCCGCCCCCACTCTCCGACCTTGTCTGCCACGGCATCCGCCAAGACTTTCCTCGTCATAGGGCCTGACGCGAGGGCCTCCTCGATGGCCCGCGACATCCTCGGGAAGTCCTCCTCACTCAGCCCGTAGCGCTTCATCCACTGCTTCTCGCGGAGTAACCCTTCGCTTCGAAGGCCTCCTAGGTAGACTGGAAGATCGTAAGCGGCGAGCAGATGGACAGTCCCCCGCATGCACCACGTCTTGACGAGGCTCCTAGATTCCCAGAGGGCACGGGTGACGTCCTCTTGCCTCAGGCCTCGGACCCTGTTCCACAAGGCCAATTGGGCCGCGGCAGCCAGCTGGGCTTGCACGCCACACATGTCTCGGACGACGGCATCCAATTCCTCACGACTTGCCCGCTCAAGCAGATGGTGGCGGTGCAAACGAAAGGCCAGGACTCCCTCCCACGACAGCTCCATCATGGTATCCACGGCCGGGTATCGTGGATGGTACCTACCGATAGGCCCTCGTTATTCCGTCTCGCTCAAGTAGCTTCCTGAACTCCTCATCGACGACCTTGCACTTTCGGTTAAGGGACGAGTCGACTGAGCGAATGGCTGAGCTGGCGCCATGCGAGGGGCCTTGCAGGGGCATCCGTATCCCTATCTCTTCGGTGAGTTCTAGGTGCGTAAGAGGTTGCTCCGGAATCTCGCCTAGCGCCTTGAGAAACCTCCGGAGGTCGATCTCCAAGATTCCGAATATTCCGCGCTCCTCCTCCAGGAGCCGTGACAGTCCCGATGGGACCGAGGACGCGAGCTGAGCTCCGACCCCCGAGATGTGGAAGGGGTTGACCTGGTACTCCTTGACCTCATAGACCCCCGCCTTCGGATGGAGGATGTAGTACTCCTCTCCGAAGTGAGGGTGGTCTCGACGTGTGGCCGCCCTCCAGCCTGTAGGATACTCCTCAGCTATTGCAATGAGCTCGCGGAGGATCTCCTCCCGCGTCCTTACATTCACGTCTCCAACCAGGACGTTTGGGGATAAATGCTCTTCTCCTCTCATGGACCCCGGGCACCTCTCGCCTCGGTCTAGAATCAAAATCCCACGCTGGCCTCGCTCCCGGGGAGCTCGTGTGGAAGGAGATGATTGCGGATATCTTGAATAGTCGACCAGTACAGTATATTGACAACCCTTATCGGCCCCCCTGGCGCTTGGCTTAGCTATGGAGAAGGTAAACCTCCAGCAGAAGTTCGACAGCTTCAAGGAGCATTGGAGTCCCAAAATTGTGGGAGAGGTCAACGGCACCTATGTCAAGCTCGTGAAGCTACAAGGGGAGTTTGTGTGGCACCATCATGAGAGTGAGGACGAGCTGTTTCTCGTCGTAAAGGGCAAGATTGATATCCGACTCCGAGACAGCGGAGTGACACTGAGAGAAGGGGAAATGGTGATCGTTCCCAGAGGCGTCGAGCACCTTCCAGTTGCCGAGGAGGAGGCGTATGTGATGCTGCTCGAGCCAAAGTCGACGGTAAACACAGGGAACGTTCGCAACGAGCGGAGCGTGGCGAGCGAGTGGATATAGTCCTGAGGCGCCCAGCAAGCCTCCGCAAGACACGGCTACGGGACAAAGATGAACCTCAGCGGAGAGGGTTTATTTCGGGGCACGGTCCTCCGCACCTATGTCTCGCGTCGTTCATTTTGAGCTGGGAGCGGTAGAGCCGAAGAGGGCTGTCGACTTTTACCGGAGGGTCTTCGGCTGGGAGATCTCGAAGTGGGAGGGGCCGGAGGACTATTGGCTCGTGAAGACAGGACCGGAGGACCAGGCTGGAATCAATGGCGCCATCATGCAGCACAAGGACTCCAGGCCTCGGACAGTCAACACCATTGAGGTCGACTCCGTCGATGAATACACTGAGAGGATTAGGGAAAACGGGGGCCAGGTCGTTGTCGAGAAGACCTCCATTCCCGGCGTGGGCTATCAGATATACTGTCTAGACACAGAGGGGAACCTGTTCGGAGTCCACGAGGCCGACCCCACGGCACAGTGAGCCGGAAGTCGGGATGTTAGAGTCTAGACCGGCGACCAATTTCTTATCACCGGTTTCCGTCTTGACCATCAGGGCCTGCCCTCGTGCCCAGCGCTTTTAACCCGCTCACCATTAAGGACCCAAGGTGAGGTGGGATTGAGCGACGTCACAAAGATCCTGGAACCCGATGTTCAGCGTAAGCTCGCTGCAGGTCTCTTCAATCACACGTGGGACCTGCTAGATAAGAAGGATCGAACGAGAGAGGAGAGCGACAGGATGATTCACGCCGCCCACGCATCCCGCTTCGCATGGGAGGACATCGGCACCTCCCAGAATCGAGCTGTAGGGGAGTGGCAGGTCTCCCGCGTATACGCCACCCTAGGTCGGCCTGAACCTGCCATGTTCCATGCCAAGAGGTGCGTGGAAATCATCGAGGCCGCTGGCATCGAGGGCTTCTATCGGGCCTCCGGGTATGAGGGGATGGCTAGGGCTTACAGCGTGGCGGGGAATGTTGCGGAGTGCGCCAAGTATATCGACTTCGCCAAGGAGGAGGCTAAGAAGATCCTGGACGAGGAGGAGAAAGCAATCCTCCTAGGCCAGCTTGAGGAGATTCCTGAGTACGAACCATAGGCCTGTGGCTCCAAGGTGGCCCGAGGGCAGAGATCTACTTCCCCAGCTCCTCCTTGAGCTTGGAGTAGTCCTCCAGGCTTATCTCTCCCCTAGCCAACCTCAGATCCAGAGTCTCCACTGCCAGATTTCTCGAGGAATATGTAGTGTCGAAGGCGCCAAGGACCACCAGAATGATGAGGACTATGACTATCGCCGGTACGGCCATGATTAGACCCATCCATCCGGATCCCATGCCCATCATTCCAAACCCGGTCCATCCCATGGCCAAAGACATAACGACTCCTAGGAGGGTAAAGGCGAGTATCAGAGCGACGAGTAGCCAGAGGAGAATCCTAGCTGCGTCACTTGTCTCGCGTCGGGCCAACTCATCCCTCCACTATGACCTGTCCGGTCATGTACGGGTGGGGATCGCAGTGGTACTCGTACACACCTGGCTCGTTGAAGGTGTAGGACCAGGAATTCATGTGATACATAGGACCTGAGTCCATTCCCTCAGCCTCGTGATCGTTCCCGTGGGCTCCGAAGGACACTGTGTGCATCACGCCATCCATGTTCACCCAGGTCACACTGGTGCCTGTGGATACCGTGATGTCCGCGGGGCTATAGGCATAGTTCACGATGACAACGCTATTGGGGCCCAGGCCGCCGGCTTCGCCACCCATCATGCCATTGCCCATGCCTCCTTGCCCACCCCAGTTACAGCAACCTCCCCATTGCCACATACCGCCGTTGGCGGTTCCCATAGGTCCGTAAGCTACTGCCATGGCTGTGATTGTGGAGGCTATTATGACGACCAGGACTGTTAAGATTACGAGGCCAGACTTGCCAAATGTGCCAGAAACCTGGTTCCTCCCCTTGGTCCTGCCCGATAAGAGGGCGGACTTGATCTCATCGTACTGAGCCCTCTCTATCTCCCCCGAGGCGAGGCGCCTATCGAGGACTGTGAGGGGGTCTCGGATGTCATCCCGTCTCTGTTCCACCATGCACTTGTCTCCTGAGGTTCTTTGCCTCGGACAGTCTACGCATGAAAAGGCATATGACTCCTTCCTGAAAAGGTCCGCAATCAATTTCTGATATCCGGAAAACCTACGGCTTCACCGCCACAACGGCCTGTCCTAAGCATCGCTTCTGACGATGCGGACAAGGTTTGTCATTCCGCGCCTCTCCCTTACCACCAGTCCTTTGCTCTCCAACCGATCGAGGACCCTCGTAAGCTTCGGGCCTGAGAACGGAACCATTCGGCGAAGATCCTTCTGGAGAACCTGGCCTCCCTCGTGAACGAGCCGTCTGTAGATGGCCCTCTCATCTTCAGGCAACAACCTCAGCGTTGCCTCCTCATTCTGCGCCACATCCTCACGAGCGAGTGCAGGTTTCACGACAATACTCTCAGGCACGAACTTTGAGACGTAAACATAGACGAGCGAGATTCCTACGATGAGAGTCACTATCAAGAGGATGCTCCCCCAGAGGAGGAGCTGCGTTCCCTCGAGCGCGTGTTCCATGGTGAAAGGGAGAACCAAGACGAGGGCGACAAGGGCGATAGACCCCACGGCCACGATCAGGGCCAGTACGCGGCTTCGTGAGATGAACTCAGCAGAATTACCCTTCTGCCCGCCCGAACCCGAGTTCAACAGTCGCTCCCCATCTCGTCTATCTGGCATTGTCTATTAACTGTTCCTGTCCACCATCGAGGACTCCAGAAATGTCTGGAACAACGTGCTGTAGCGATGGTTCTGCGAGTTGGGATGCTTTCCCAACCTTTTTGAGACAGGAAACAACTCATAGAACGGCTTTCAGCCGATCGGTGGACATCGTAGCGTTCCATTGCATCCCCTTCGTAGGTGAGACGAATGAAAAAGGTCCTGATGACCCTCGCTAGCATCCTGCTGCTCTTGGGTGGGCTGCCAGCCGTTTACGGGGAGCACGAGCCATCTCACCGATACTTCGTGAGCGGGTTTGTTGTCTATGATGGCGGCATGCCTGCATGTGGTGTCACGGTCCAAGCCGAGGACAGGCAAGCGACCACGGACTCTCGCGGCTGGTACCGGATACAACTTCACCTTCACGACGGTACAGTGTCAGCCGAGAACGACGTTGGGAGGAACCTTGTGGTAAGTATCGCGGGCACCGGGATAAGTAAGTCAACGACTGCCACCCCAAGCCAGGCGGACAACGGCTGGGGCGAGAGTCGAGTTGACTTCGAGGTGCCATCCTCCGTCTCCGGCGAATGCACGAACCCTCTCCTCCAGGCGGGCCTTTATATTGGCGTTCCATTGGCCGTGGTACTGGGCGCCTCAGTCACGTACATAAAGCTCCTGAGACCTCGATTGCAGCGACGACCCATCAGCCCTCCGCTCTCCTCAGTGCCCGGCATTGGGAAGGGTCGCGAGCGGGACCTCAGGAAGATGGGAATAACAACGGTCCAGGACCTCGCAAACGCCCAACCTTCCGAGATCGCACGGGAATCCTCGATCGGCCTGAGAGAAGCCAAGCGAATCATCAAGCGTGCTCGGGAGAAGTTACAGTGACGACAGTTACGGAGATTACAGAGAGGCTCCGGGAGGCCGTACGGACTGAACATCTATTGGCATCCGTGCGTGCATAAGGGCTCCTCGATTCGTGGATTCTCACGCAATGAAGACTTCAGACTGATGCAGATTCCGACGAGAGGACATGGGCGGACGTGCAGAAGGCCCCTGAGCTAGCAGGTCTGCTCCTCGACGAGGTGGGTCTCAGATTAGAAGGCTTGGACCTCGAAGACCTTCTTGGCGGTATCATTTAGCGCGGGTTAGGAAATCCCACACAATCGGCGTAGCACCCGCTACCGCTCCAACGATTCCGAAGAGTCCGCCAATCAATCCAGCAGTGCCGCCGAGCGCCAGAAGAGCGATGGACGCGACAAATGCGAGCAGTGTGGCGCTAAGCGGGCTCTTCCTCATATACGCACCGCCTGCGATCAGGAGGATTGCTAGGACTACTGTGGTAACCACGCCGGTCAGGTTCCTCAACTCGATATCCTCGAGAGGTGTCTGTAGAAGGAAGAGTGCCGGCGAGAGGATAATGGCCAATAGACCGCCTACGAGCAGAAGATGTTTAGATGTCCGGGGAGCCTGGTCCATGTCCACGTTCATGCCATCTGCCACGCGAGGGGCGTTAAACGTCTTAAACCTGCCTGTGAACTGCATCATCAACCCGAACCAGCCCTAGATTCCTCCCTAAGACTGGGACCGGTCGGGGTTTCCCAGGGTCCCCCAACGGTACGGGACCAGGCCCGTCAAGCCCACTCATCCCTCGAGCTTAAGCTAGCTCTAACGCAGCCTGAAGAAAATCCTCCCATGCCTCAATAGTTCCGTGCGTGGAGATTCCTCAATCTAGTTTTGAGATGGGAGTCCCAACGAAGCCAACCTTATGGTGATTACGACGAAAGGCTCTCGTATATCGCTGCAGGAAGAGATTAGCACGAAATCATTGGTGGCCAATGGGGCTGCCCGGATTTGAACCGGGGTCACGGACTGTTTCAGCGGCCAGGCCGTCTTTGGGCGGATGTCTTTCGCGCAGTCCCGCGATCAGGACCCGTCGGTCATGGATTCGAGCCACCGTTGGCGCGCGCGGGTGGCCCATACGACTACGAGGCCGGCGGCCAAGGCGAGGACACTGTAGAGGGCGATGAAGAAGAAGTTGAACGGGTTGCCGATTCCCATTAGGAACCCGAGGATGATATTCCCAATTGCCGCGAATAAGAGGCTCGCAAAGGCCATGACCGCGAGTGGGATAATGATGCCCCACTTGCCCCAAGTGTCCTTTCTCGCGTCTGACATTCCTTGTCATGCAGGACGGTCAGGCTAGTTAAAACTGCCGTCCTGGTTCTCTCACCTACGGGAAAGCCTCAGCCTCCCGCGGGCCTAGAATTCCCAAACTGGCCAATGGGGCTGCCCGGATTTGAACCGGAGTCACGGGCTCCCAAAGCCCGAAGGATGACCAAGCTACCCTACAGCCCCGCGAGAAATCCCATGCACCGTCCACGATTTAACCGTTCGTCGCTTTTTTCACGTGGATAGCGGCATGGACTCCGCCGCCTGGGCCTCTCTAAGCCACCCTAGGAGCTGGGAGTCGACCTCGTTCTCTCGGGACACCCTGACGAAGTGGAGAAAGCTATTCGGGCTGGGGCGCCGGGTTCGGGTGACCCGCCCATCGTTGAGCCGGCGGTCCAGGGCAAATTCCACCTTTAGACAATCCTCCTGGACGTAAATCATCGCGAAGTGGAACCGGTCAGCCGAGTTAATAGCCGATCTCACGGCGTCGACTCGTACTGGCCCCGTCTCTCTGAGGGCGTCAAGGAGGCCTCAGAAGGCGACTCGAAGCCCATATGCCTTCCCTCGAAAGTGGTCATCTACGGAGGTGGAGACGCATGAATGGCCCTGATTGTGACGGGCGAATTCCCTTCCGCACTTGGGACACCTCCATAGCTCCACGGTTGGTATTCCTCTCTTAACCCGTGCCCCTTCCAAGAAGGTCATCGACGGCCCGCCTCACCGCTGCCTCACTGCTATACGCCGGCCGCCAACCGGTCTTCTTCAGCTTTCGCACATCCATCCACATGTCCCGCACATCCCCCTTCCATCCCCTGCCGCCGTCGACGCCACCGGTCCACCTGTAGCTGACCTCATGGAGACCCATGACCTCACAGACGGCGTCCGCCACCGTCTCCACCGTAATCTGGTCCTCGCTCCCTATGTTGTAGACGTCGAAGGGTCCCGCGGCCCCCTCCATTCCGGCAAGCAAGCCAGAGATGCAGTCGTCCACATAACAGTAGGACTTCTTGGTGCCAGGTTCCCTGCCAAGGATCTCGAGCTCCCTAGGGTTACTCTGCAGCTTCCGAACGAAGTCGTGGACAACGCCGTGGGTGGACCTCCCTCCCACGACGTTGGCGAACCGGAAGACGCTAGCCCGCAGATCGAAGGTATGGCAGTAGGCTGAGATTATTGCCTCGCAAGCCAGCTTTGTCGCCCCGTAGAGGGAAATCGGCTCCATGGGGGCGTAGTCCTCGGGCGTAGGGACCTTGGACTCTCCGTAGACTGTAGGGGTAGACGTGAAGAGGAGATGGGTGACACCAGATGTCCTCATCGCCTCCAAGACCCGATATGTGGCTTCGACGTTCTGTTCCATGTCTAACCTGGTATCCGTCAGGGCGGTTCTGACGTCGGGGTTTGCCGATAAGTGGAACACGGCGTCACAGCCCTGAAGCGCCTCACCTAAGGCGTCGGATAGGACATCACCAACGATGAGTTTGAACCCGTCGGACCTCTTGCAGGCGGTCAGGAACTCTTCACGACCTGTGGAGAGGTTGTCTAAGGCTCGGACTACGTGGCCTCGCTCCAGGAGTGCCTCGCAGAGGTAGCTCCCGATGAAGCCGGCTCCGCCCGTTACCAGGACTACTGAACCATCCTTCAGTCTCGTGCGCTAACCTCCCCAGTTAGATGTCGCACCAGCTGGTCAACCGCTCGACCCCTGTGAGAGACGGCGTTCTTCTCCTCGAAGCTCATCTCCCCGAAGGTTCTGGAATGGCCCTTGGGTATAAAGATGGGGTCGAAGCCGAAGCCGCCGCCCCCCCTCTCCTCCTCTGCAATTCTCCCAGGACACACTCCCTCGAAAAGCAAGGTGGTGCCCTCCGAGACAAGGCCAAAACAAGCCTCGAAGGTAGCGTCCCTCTCCCCTGACCCTGCCAGCAGTCTGAGGACCCCACCGCAGCCGAGGGCCCTGTAAATGTAGGAAGAGTAGACTCCGGGAAAGCCTCCGAGCGAAGGAATGAAGAGCCCAGAGTCATCCACCAGGAGACCGTCTCCGTAGCGGGGTGCGAGCCACTCCAGGCCCCTCAGGACAACCTCTCTGAGAGCATCTGCCTGCAGTTCAGGGTATGTGACCTTCAGCTGGTGAACCTTGACACCGCGATCTCGAAGCATCCAGGACACCTCCTTGAACTTGGAATCGTTGGAGGTCACGAACCGCGTCGTCCATCCCTCCACGGGCCGCCTTGCAAGGTTTACGACCCCCTCAGGTAGCGTCCCCGCTTTTCGATCTCCCTCATCTTGGCGATAACCTTGTCGGCGCCGTCAAAAGCCTCCCGGTATCCTTCCAGAAAGGAGGAGAACAGCTCGAAGCTCTCAGAGTGGGCGCTCTGAAATGCTTCTCGGAAGAGGTGGAGGTCGACACCTTTGGCCTCGATCTCAACGGTCTTCTCCCCAAGGCCGAAGTCCACGAGGTACAGTCGGTCCCCAGAGAAAATCATGTTGGAGGTGGTGAGGTCGCCATGGACGAGATCTCCCGCGTGTAGCCGCGCAACGAGCTGGCCAATCTGGTGGCAGACCTTGTCCACGCCGTCGTGGCCGGACGCGATGACCTCCTTGACCGTTGGCCCCTCCACAAACTCCATGATGATCCTGTTTTCCTCCAAGTCGACGTCATAGACTATGGGTACGGGAACCCCGAGCTTCCTGGCCTCCCCGAAGAGGCGCACTTCCGTCTTAATCCTCGAGGCCCTCAATTCAGCATCTAGGCCGGCGTGGCGATAGCCCTTGGCGATCCTCGATTTCTCAATGGCCTTCCTTCCCCTCCACTCCGTCAGTGTCAGGACTGCCTCGGCCCCTCTCTTGATCAGCAACGTACTTCCCATCCTGAAGATTGTAGAAAAACGTTCTCACCCTCTCAGGCAGGTCTGGTGGGGCCGCCGGGCTGAACCCGCTAGGCAGACGGGATTTGTAGAAAGGGCGCAGGAGCCTGTTATCTAAAATCGCGACGACAGCGATGTCAGAAGGTCCTCGAATGCATCGGCCAGCGCACTGTACCAGCTTATTAAGAGCAGGGTACAGGTAGGCATACTCGTATGCGCTGCGGCGTCCGAAGAGCTTCGCGTAGAACTCACGGAAGGCCTTTACTTTCAGGTCGGGTGGATTGAGAGCCAGTCCGGCCACGATGACGCCGCTGAGGAGGTTTCCCGGATAGTCGATACCTTCAGAGAGTGAGGCGCCCTGAACGGCGATGAGCAGGTATCCTCGATCCCCCTCAGCCAGCTTGAGGACCTTCAAGAGCCCCTCCTTGTCCTCCTTGGATTGACCTCGCCTTTCCCACAGCATCGTTTTCGGAGGCTTCAATGCGTAGATGATGTCCCCGACGCGGCGTGCCATCTCGTAGGAGGGGAAGAACGACGCGACGTTTCCAGGGATGGAGAAGCAGAGGTCGTAAATCTCACGGGCGAAGACCCGGTAGCTCTCGGGACGATTACGAAAGGAACTCGACATGTGTCGCGATGCCACTAGGAGTCTGTTCTCAGGGGGGAAGTTGGAGGGGTAGGCTCGCAGAAGGCACCTCTCTTTGGGGATCCCAAGGACGTCGATGTACATCTGCCCTGGATGTAGTGTGCCGCTCATCAGCAGCCCAGCGTGGATTTCTCTGAACACGGTAGTGGTGATGGGTCGGGGGTCCAGGGCGAGCAGCGAGAGGGAGCCTCCCCCCGAAGGCGATAGGAGTCGTAGCCTGTCCGCCTCTCGCCACTCATGAAGCAAGAGCTTCACTTCGTCAATGAGAGGATTCAAGGAGAATGGCAAGTCCTCAGAAGCCTTCTCCAGAGCATCTCCGAGCGCCTTGCTATGGGTGCCAGACCCACCAGAACGCCTCAGTAGGCGATCCAGAAAGTCCTCTGGGACCTTGGACTCACCACCGACGACCTTCGCCTCGGCGGCGAGGATACCGGAGACAGCGAGCAACGCGGTGGCAAGTTCCCCGGAGAAGTGAGCTGCAAGCCTCGAGAAATCGTCGGCCGACACGACAGCGGAGAGGGCTTCTCGTGCTCTCGCGGGCAGATTGTGAGCTTCATCGACGATGACCACACAATCCTCCAGTCTCAGGCCAAGAGCTCGTAGGATTTTCTGGCGATGTCGATTGAAGATGTAGTTGTAGTCACACACAAGGACATCCGCTTTCCTTGCAGCCTTGCGAGCGGTGAGGTAAGCACATACTTTGAAGCGTCGAGCGAGCTCCACCACCTCCTGGACGTGGAGGACCTGACTCCGGAGGACCTGCGAAACGGCTCTGACCCGAGACCGACTGAGCTTGGAGTGCTGACCCGGTGGGCAATTACACATGGCGTCGCTCGCGATTACATCTGCAACACTCACCGAAGTCAATTTGCAGATCTTCTGGAGTGTCTCCACGGCGATCATATGCTGGCTCCGGCGGGAAGTCACGAAGAACGCCTTCCTACCCTCGTCAAGGGAGTACTCGAGGGCGGAGGCCAAGGCCACCGCTGTCTTTCCAAGGCCCGTGGGCGCGTGGGCCAGGAGGATGTCCCCTTGAGCCATGGTCCTTCGGGCATCAGCGAGAAAGTCAGCCTGACCTCTGCGTGGCGAGGAGAAGGGGAAGAGGTTTAGAGACGACACGGCGAGGTAGAGACGAGCCCGTTCCCTGTGGTTCTTGTCACTGCAGGTAGTCTGACAGGTTCATGGGAAAGGCGGATTAAGGTCGGGAGATTTTCCCCGAGTCATGAACGGGTTCCGGATCCACCGAACCCTACCTTCAGGAAGACATCCCCTCCATCGGCTGGCAGAGGGCCTCCATAGAGTGCCGTCGCTTCTGGCCTACTTCGAAGGAGAGGGGGAGCTTCGGGGCCTGCTCAACAGTTCTGTCGTCCACCTTCAGTCCTTTGATGGGTACATGTGGGTGGACACAGATGAGGGGTGCCTGATGGTATCCATGGAGTATCTCCAGGAGGCGGACGAGGTCTCCCTCTACCTCGACATGATTCACGAGGTGGTCCATCTCAGACAGCTGTCCGAGGGCATGGAGCTATTCGACAAGAGGTACACCTACGATCGAAGGCCCACGGAGCTGGAAGCTTACAGAGTGTCGCTGGAGGAGGCCCGCCGTCTCGGGCTATCCGAGGAGTTCCTTCGGGACTACCTCAGCGTGCCTTGGATTAATCAGGAACAGTACGAGGATATGCTGGTGAGGCTAGGGGTGGACCCTACGCCGCCAGGTCCGGCCAGACCTTGAAGCCCTGCCGATCTCCGAACCTCTCTAGATAGCTGAGAATGTGTCGCCCGCCAATCCTGCCAATCCAGTTGATCAGGAACTTCACGGGCATAGGCATGTTAGACAGACTCCAAAGCGTCTCGTCTATCTCTCGAAGAATCTTCTTCCAGCAGCGGTAGACGACGTTGAACCGGGCCTCATCGATCATCTCATCCAGGCGGAAGAAGTGCTCACCCCTCAGGACGCCGATGGGGACGAAGGACAGGGGCGCGACGATGTAACGGGGGCTGGAGTTGACCTTCTCCATCCTGTCCATCAGCACACACGTGTCGTAGGCGTCGTCCGCCGTCTCCCCAGGGAGGCCCACGATGGCAGTGAGGGCTGGGTACCACTTGTTGTGGTTCAGTATCTTGATGGACTCCAAAACCACCTCCGGCCACTCCGAGGGCTTGAAGGGGAGGAGCTTGCGAGGCATGATCTTCTCCACCAGGGAGATGCTCCCCGTCTCGAGCCCGGACTGAATGCCGATCCACTTCTTCTCTTGGTGAGTCGCGAGGATTTGGGAGAGGTCTGCGATGAGTTCCGGGTCCGCTGCCACCGAGGCCAGGGTCCCGTGTGTGGGATTTCCGGACTGAATCCCCTTTACGTCCATGGCAGCCTGGAAGATGTCCTTGATGGCATCGGCGTTGGGTTCCATGGTCCTGTAGTTCTCTACCTTGTAGAGGAAGATGTCGTCGGAGTGGAGCCATGCGTTGGTGTGTCCGGCCTTAACGTTTATGGAGGCCTCGTGCTGGATGAACTCCGCTGAGAAGTACCGCAGACGCCGCAGTGTGACCTCGCAGAATTGGCAACCACGCCCACACCCCCGCATCACCTCTATCATACCGTGCATGCTAGGCCCGACTATCGGGGGTATGTCCTCCAGGCGAGGCGGGTTAAGCGGTTCAGGGATCTTTTCCGGCGCCGTGCCGTCCATGATCTCGTGGAAGATGTCCCCAGCGATGTGGTCTACCTCACCCGCGACTGTGTGATCGATGCCGAGCCTCTCCTTCTCCTCCGGCCTGTAGTCAAACTGCCAGACGCCGGCTCCGCCGATGACCACCTTGAACTTCCGCTGTCCGTTGGGGAGGTTCAGGAGGAGCTCCTCGAAACAGGCCTTGGTGTAGGGGGTCAGGACTCCACCGTTGGTGAAGCTCATGCTCACTGGACCAAAGCCCAGCGGGTCCATCGCGTGAATGCCGACGACCTCTGTCTCAGGTCCGATGTACCGGTTAGCGTGGAAGGGGTGGGCCACGACGACCTCCTCCCTTTTGAAGGTCTTGAGCAGGGCGGCCTCTAGCTTCCTAAGGCCGTAGGGAGCTGAGACAGCCTCGCCCCCGTTCTTTCGGGGCGGGTTGGGCGCCAAGGCCCTGAAGGCGAAGCGAGATTCCCAGAAATCGGTGGGGATGCAGCTGAAGAAAGTGGCCAGGGGCAACTCCCTGAAGTCCGTCATAAGGCTGTAATCGGAAGCCAGGACTATGCGGGCCATTCTTTCTCCTCTCAACTAGCTGCTGGGGCTATACCCCATGGGTGAGCCTCTCTCCCCCTGTTCCCCAAGCTCCAAACGTCGTCCCCATGCATGCCTCCTTTGACTATGCCATCAAGATGATTGGCGGGACGGGTTTTCTGTTTTCAAGGCTGGCCTGAACTTAAACCTTTTCCCGTGGACTTGGTTGCCTGACAACTAACCCACCGCAAGGGTAAAATGAGAAATAGATGGCGCGGGTAGACGAGGGGATGAGTTGGACGGTCTATCCCGCGCCAACTAGACGTATACGCTTCAGCCGGACCGAACTCCGTCACATCTTGATGGCTCTGACGGTACTCACTCTCGCCTTCGGCCTCGCCTTCGCGGGAGGATTTCGGGCCCACCCGCTCATAATCTTGTCGAGGCTTCTGCTGGCCGCCATAGCCGTTCCCACCGGCTTTCTCCTCCACGAGCTGGGCCACAAGGTGATCGCGCAGCGATATGGACACTGGGCCGAGTTCAGGTCCTACCCTTACGGGCTGCTCCTCGCAGTGATGACCTCGCTGTTCGGATTTCTCTTCGCTGCACCAGGGGCTGTGATGATCAGCGGATACGTCAACAATAGGCAGAATGGCAGGATAAGCGCCGCAGGCCCGCTGGTGAACCTCGTCATCGGGGGAGGTGCAGCGACCCTTTGGTTCCTCATGCTGGTCGTTGGCCTCAATCTGCCCATCTTTGTGGACCTGACCGTACGGGGCCTCGCCCACGGAGTCGCCTCCATCAACCTCCTGCTCGGAACCTTCAACATGCTACCTTTCCCTCCCCTGGATGGGTCGAAGGTCCTGCGATGGGACTTGTGGGTCTACATCCTGTTGCTGGGCGCTAACGTAGGTCTGTTCGTCGTGCTGCTCGTAGCTGGACTCATCTGACCCTGGGTCAGCCGACCTTCTCCCACTTCTCCAGCTCTAAAACGCTGGAGAGGGTTCCTCCCCTCTTTATCTCCTCCCGGATCCGATTCTCCCGCTCGAGGACATCCAGGGCACGGTTGGCCATCTCAACCGCAACCTCCTGAGGGACGACAACAACGCTGGTCTCGTCCCCCACAATCCAGTCTCCTGTCCGGATTCGCTGCCCGCCGCACTCTATCTCCGAGCCGATCTCGCCATGACCCTTGGGCTCCCCAGCGTGAGGAACCACCCACCGCGAGAAGACTGGGAAATCGATATCCAGGATAGTATCAATATCCCTGGTAGCTCCGTCGATAACGACTCCGGCGACGCCCTTCACCTTGCAGCTCCACGAGGCGAGCTCACCCCAGACAGCCGTCTTTCCTCCTCCAGCGTCAACCACGATGACCGTGCCCTTATCCGCCTTGTCGATGGCCTCCACTGGCTTGGCCCAGTCGCCATTCACCGTCTTCACGGTAAGGGCCCGACCTACCATCTTCGTTCCCCGATTGATGCGTGGTATGATACCGTCCATCGGGCCCCTCTTCTGCATGGCGTCGGCGATGTTGGGCGTCGACACCTTGCGAAAGGCGTCGAAGAGCTCACCCCGCCCGTACTTCTTGTACAACCTAGTCTGGACAGCCTTCTTCTCTTCCATCACCTTCTTGATAGTGGCGGTCGCCTCCGTGACCTTGGGCTCCTTTATGATGGCACCCCCAACGATTATGATGGTGGCTCCAGCGTCCATCGCCTGGGCTACCGACTCTGAGTTCAGGCCGCCAGCCACGGCGATGGGGATGTTCACCGCCTCGGAGAGGGCCTTCAGCTCCTGCAGAGGAGTCCTGGCGATCATCTGCTCATCGATGCTCACGTGGTGGCAGAGGTAGTGAACGCCGAGGGCCTCCACCTCCTTCGCGCGCCTCGCCTTGTCCTCCACCGCCATGAGGTCGCCCATGATCCTGGCGCCGTACCTGCGGGCGGCC
>JABAOH010051102.1_pt1 | contig 28814 bp, 25 predicted proteins | sample 7062181 | NCBI WGS metagenome assembly JABAOH01 (sample SAMN14538630, study PRJNA623070) | marine sediment metagenome | biome: marine biome [ENVO:00000428]; feature: marine pelagic biome [ENVO:01000023]; material: deep marine sediment [ENVO:00002113]; isolation source: pool of 5 deep marine...
GAGGCGGAGACGCGGATCTGGTACAACGAGACGCTCGAGAGCCGCAACATGATCGTCCCCGGTCTGGTGGCGGTGATCATGTCGATCATCGCTGCCATGTTGACCGCGCTGACCATCGCTCGTGAGTGGGAACGCGGCACGATGGAACAGCTCGCGGCAACGCCGGTTCATCGGCTGGAGGTCGTGCTCGGTAAGCTCTTTCCTTACGTGGTGATCGGGCTGTTCGACGTGGCACTGGCCATCGCCGCCGGCATCTTCATCTTCGACGTCCCCTTTCGCGGCAATCTGCTGCTGCTGGCGGGCCTTACCCTGCTTTTCCTGCTGGGTGCGCTGAGCCTTGGCATGTTCATCTCGGCGGCGGTCAAGTCGCAGGTGTTAGCCACCCAGGTGGCGATACTCGCCACCTATCTGCCGGCGCTGCTGTTGTCGGATTTCATCTTCTCGATCGACACGATGCCCACCGCCTTGAAGGCGGTGACCTACGCGGTGCCGGCGCGTTACTACGTGACCGTGACTCGGGGGATCATACTCAAAGGCGTCGGCCCGGGCGTGCTCTGGGTGGAGGGGCTGGCGATGATCATCTTCGCGACGGCCGGCCTGACTCTGGCGATCCGCGCCTTCAAGAAAGAGCTGGGTTAGCCGTCGTGTCGGTGCTGCGCATACGCGAGATGCTGAAAAAAGAGCTGCGGCAGATATTCCGCGACCCGCGTATGAAGCGCATCGTGTTCATCTCCCCGCTGATCCAGCTGCTGGTGTTCGGCTACGCGGTCAACACCGACATTCGCAACACGGCGACGATCGTAGTGGATCGCGACGGATCCGCGCTGGCGCGTGAGATGGTCGACGCCTTTCGCTCCACCGGCTATTTCAGAATTGAGCGGAGCACAGACCGGCCAGCCGATCTGGTCCGGGCGCTCGACCACGGCGAAGCGCTCCTGGGGATCGATCTTCCGGTGGGCTTCGCACGTGATGTGGCGGCCGGACGTGGGGTCGTGCAGGTCGTCGTGGACGGTACCAACTCTAACAGCGGCACGGTGGCCCAGGGCTACGCGCAACGCATCATCCAACGCTTCGCTCTGGCGCGCGCCGCTGGTTTGGGCGACCTCACCACCGCTGGGATCGACCTGCGCGCCCGCGCCTGGTACAACCCGGAGCTGGAGAGCCGGGCCTACAACGTGCCGGCCGTGATCGGCATCTTGATCTTGCTGATGTCGTTGCTGCTCACCGCCCTGGCCGTGGTGCGGGAGCGAGAGATGGGCACGCTCGACCAGCTCAGCGTGAGCCCGCTGTCGGCGAGCGAGCTGATGCTGGGGAAGACCTTACCGGTGACCTTGATCGGGCTCATCGATCTGGCGCTGATCACGACGATCGCGATCCTCTGGTTTGGCATCCCTATGCGCGGCTCGTTCTTCGCGCTGTTGCCCGCCGCCCTGCTCTACATCGTCTCGGGACTCTCGTTCGGCCTCCTGATCTCGACGATGTCGCGAACGCAGCAGGAAGCCATCATGACGATGTTCCTGTTTCTGCTGCCGGCGATCATCCTTTCCGGGTTCTTCTATCCGATCAGTAGCATGCCCAAGGTCTTTCAGTGGCTCACACTTCTCAACCCAGTTCGCCATTTCCTCGAGATCGTGCGCGCCATATTTCTGAAAGGGACGGGGCTGGCGCAGCTCTGGCCGCAATACTTGGCACTGACGGCGATCGCGGCCGCCGTTCTCTTCCTCGCCATCGCCAGGTTCCGCCGCGCGGTTACAGCCTAAGCCGGTATGTCCAGGATCTTCACGATCGGCCACTCGACCCGGACGTGGGGGGAGTTTCTCGAGCTCTTGCGCGAGCACGAGATCGAGCGGCTGGTCGACGTGCGCCGGTTCCCCGGATCGCGGCGCCACCCCCATTTCGCCCAGGAGGCCCTCTCCGGGGCCCTCGCCGAGGCGGGGATCGGGTACAGTCACGAGCCCGACCTGGGCGGCTTTCGCAAGCCGCGACCCGAGTCGCCGAACACAGCGTGGCGATCGGCGGGCTTTCAGGCCTACGCCGATCATATGGACTCGCCCGAGTTCCGCGAAGCGTTGAGCCGGGTGATCGGGCTGGCGTCCGAGAGGACCGTGACTATCATGTGCGCTGAGGCCATGCCCTGGCGGTGCCATCGCCAGCTGATCTCGGACGCGCTGGTGGCGCGTGGCTATGAGGTGATACATGTGCTCGGCTCGGGGAAATCGGAGGGCCATTCGCTCAACGCGAACGCCCGTGTGCTGCGTGACCTCCGGCTCGTCTACCCCGAATCAGCGGCCGAGCAGCCAGATCTCTTCAGCGATGGCTAGACGGTTCACGGCCGTCGTCCCGACGTTCGTCACTGGTTAGCGAGACGCTTTGGCCTCTACGCAGGTAAGGCAAGTCTTTTCCTGGGTGGCTCCCGGCGGCCTGGTCATCCTCGCCGCGGTGGCCGCGCTTCGCCTGGCCGGCGATTCGGGTCTGCTCGGCGGGATTGGCAGCGGCTATCCCTATGTCGTCTTCGGAGCCGCGATCCTGCTCGGCTGGCGGTTTCACCGCAGTCGCGTCGTCGCGGCGATTTTGGCGATCGGCATCGTCGAACGGACGCTGCACATCGTCGGCGCGGCGGAGGTGCAAGCCATCCAGGCCGCGGCCGCCTTCCTGCTTCCGCTGGCGCTGGGGTGCCTGGCCGTGGCGCATGATCGCGGCGTGCTCGTGTTCCGCGGCCTGGTCCAGAACATCGGGGTGATCGTCCTCGCAGGGGCGACGGCGTTCCTTCTCATCCAGCACCCGACCGTCGCGGCGCTGTTTGGGCGTGAACTGATCAAGTTGGACTTTCTGGCCGCAGTTGGCATCCCACAACCCGCCCTGCTCGCCACCGCCGTGGGTCTGGCGGCGAGCGCCACGGCGGCGGTTCGGCGGCGCAAAGTGGTGGAGCGCGGTTTTCTGTGGGCGATCCTGGCGGCGTTCTTGGCCATTCGGGCTCCAGCGGCGAGCGCCGAATCGAGCTTGTTCTTCATGGCGGCCGGCGTCATCCTGGCGCTCTCGGTCATCGAGAGCTCGTACAGGATGGCCTACCACGACGACCTGACCGGCCTGCCTGCACGGCGCGCCATGCGGGACGCGCTGGCGGCATTGGGTGAGGACTACAGCATCGCCATGGTGGACATCGATCATTTCAAACGCTTCAACGACCGCCACGGCCACGACGTGGGCGATCAGGTGCTGGCTATGGTCGCTAGCCACCTGCGGCGCATCATGGGTGGAGGCCGGGCGTTTCGCTATGGCGGTGAAGAGTTCGCTGTGCTTTTTCCGGGCAAGAACCGCGACGAGGCGGAGCCACACCTCGAGCAGCTTCGTGGCGCGATCGAAAGTTACTCGTTCAAGTTGAGAGGTCGCCGCCGCCCCAAGGCCAAGCCGGAGCCAAAGGGCGCGAAGCGGTCTTCCCGAGGCAAGCGACTGGCGGTGACTGTCAGCATCGGAGTGGCGGAGCGGAGTGGTAGATACCCCACGGCAGAGAAGGTGCTCCAGGCGGCGGATCGCGCCCTATATCGTGCCAAACGGACCGGCCGCAACCGGGTCAGCCGGTAACGGCCTGGGAAGCGGGGCTCAGCGGGCGGAATCGGAGCTATCGAGTGTGAAGTTCCACGATGTCACCGTCGACCAGCACATGGTCCTCGCCCACCCGCTGACCCTGAAACCTGCCTGATTCTCCCCAAACTCGACCGAAGCGGAAGTTGGCGAGGATCTCCTTGTGGATCTTCCCGGCGAGATCGCGCACGGTACTGCCAACCGGAAGGACAAACGGCTCGCCCAGGTCGGCATCCTTTCCGGGCTGTTTGGTAAACACGCGGGAGATCTGCATCACTTCGAACAGCGCGCGCTTGAAGTCGTCGATGCCGCGCCCGCTCTCGACGGATATGCCACAGGTCGGGAACCGGTCGGCGAAGCGCTGCTCTAAGCGCTCGTGCATCTGATCTGCGCCCGGCGCATCCAGCTTGTTTCCAACCAGCAGCGTGGGGACGCAGACTTCGAAGCCCTCTCGCTCCTCGGGGACTTCGCCCACAAGCACGACGTCGCGAGCCGCCAACGCCTCGAGGATGAAGTCGGTGGCATCGGGCGCGTTCGAGTCCGAGAGGTCGGCGATCAAGACGCAGGCGTCAGCACGCCGAGTCAGCTCTGGTATCCAACCGACATCGAAGTCCTCCGACCAGGCGGGTGTATCGACGAGCTGGATCTGGATGTTCTCGAACGGCATCATCGCCGGGATCGGCGATTGCGTGGTGAACGGGTATTCCGCCACGCGCACCTCGGCGTGCGTGACCCGAGCGATGAGCGCTGACTTGCCGGCGTTCGGGGGTCCGATCACCGGTACCTGGCCGGCCCCGACCTTCTCGATCACCCACTGGGGCACTTGCCGGGCGGCGGGTGCTTTTTTGGCCTGGTCCTTGAGTTGCGCGATCCGCCGCTTGATGTCGGCCTGCAGCTTATCGGTGCCCTTATGTTTGGGCATCACGGCGAGCATCTCGCGCAGCGCTTCGATCTTCTCCTCGGCCGTGTTCGCCTGGCGGTATCGCTTTTCGGCCGTGTGGTAGATCGGTGGCAGATTCGCGGGCATATCGGCGTTGGCGTTAGCGCTTAGTGTGCCGGGCGACCCGCTGTCGAAGCCCGTGTCGCCGTGAGCGGGCCGGTTCCTGCCGGCAGCAAGCCGCCCTTCCCCTCGTCCTTACAAGATATGTTGCCCGCTGTCGCGCCGCCTCCTATGATGGGGTTGGCACGATCATCTCTGCTGGGGGGCGCTCCATGGAATCTGCGCGGCGCTTCAGCCTGGAGCTGGGGGGCAAGATTTACGATTTGAACGAAGCCGAGTTCTTCGGTGTGCTTTTCAACCTGGTCACCGCGCTGGTGTTCGAGAAGCGGGCCGACCGCGCCACCTATCTTCTGGAGGTCGGTGAGTTCGAGCTGTCAGGCTCGGGTAGCGTGCACTTCGATCCGATTTGCGTCAGCCTTTACCGACATCTCAAGGAGGAACCGTGCCAGGGCCCGGCCTATCCCGAGCTGAAGGGCAAGGCCCGGTCCTTCCGCGTCCACTCGCTCGTCGATGCGCTCGAGGCCGTGGCCTTTTTCCTCAAGGCGGGTGAAACGGTCCCTCATTTCTTTCTGGGTTCGGCCGAGCGCGATGTGCTGACCGTGCGAGATCGAGGCGCCCACACCCGGGTACTGCTGGACGATCCGAAGCTGGTGAAGAAGCTTTGCGGATCGATGCCCGAGACCTCAGCGGCTTGAAGCTGCGACCGCGCGCAGCCCCCAGCTCTCCTGCCAACGCTCCGGCAGCGCGCGGAGTATTCCGGTCCTCTGACGTGAGTTGGGGTGCCTGTCGGCCCTAAGGACAAGCGAGACGGGAAGCTAGCGCCGGGCCGCGACCACGGTGAGCCAGTTCCGCGGCCAGGCGGAGACCTTGAGCTCGTCGAAGGTCTCGCGTAGTGACGTAACTAGGACGTCGCTGGCCGTCTTGAGCGGTATGCCGGGGAGCGCGCCGGCGATGAAATCGGAAAAGCGGCTGAGGTCCGTCCAGCCTTCCTTGGTGATCGCGCTCGGCAAGATCTCTTGAGTCTTCACCTCGAACCCCGCGGCCACGAGCAGTTCGCGATACTGGTCTGGTGTCAGCTGGTTTCGCGACTCCACCCTGTCGCGCGAAGGCCGGAGGTTGTATTCGGTCTTGAGCCGGCGCAGCGCCTTCATCATCCAGCGCCGGTAGTAGGCGATCGTTTCCGGCGGCAGGGCACCCTCGAAGAAGCCGGTGTTGAAGGCGAAGACCCCGCCGGGGCGGAGCGTACGGTGAACCTCCTTCACCAGGCCGGTCTTGTCCTCGATATAGTGTATACCGTTGCAGAAGACGACGGCGTCTGCCGCGCGCTTGATCGACTGGGAAAGGTCTTCAGCCCGAGCCTGGACGAACTCGACGACCGCATCGTAGGCCCCGGCGACCTTCTGCCGAGCGTCTCGAAGCGCCGTTGCGGACATGTCGACGCCGATCACCATCGCGTCACGCGCACCGCGGATCTTCTCGAGGATCAGCTCGGTGACGGCCCCGCTGCCACAGGCGACGTCGACCACCGTCCAGCCGCGCTCCAGCTTGGCGCGATCCACCAGACATTCGTTCACCTTGCGGTAGAAGGCGTGCTCGCTGAACGCCTTGAAGGAGAACTCCTCGGCGGACATCTGCGGATCCTGAGTCGTATCTTTGGTGGCCATCAGCCTTCAATCTATTATAATCGGCCTTCCGCCGCTATAATCGGCCTTCCGCCGCTATAATCGGCCTTCCGCCGCGAGTCCTTGCCACCACGGGCCGCCCGGCGATACCCTTAAACGGCACTCCAGCTCCAATCCCCCTCACATCCGTTACAGCGCGCCGCCGTGCGGCCAGGTTGCATCAGGGAGGGGCAGATGGATGTGTCGGTGGTGCTGCTCTCGGCGTTGATACTGGGCGCTGTCTGGCTCGTCTGGCGGCTGGCTCGGGCCGAAAGAGAGCTCAAGCGGATGGCGGAGACCCCGCCCGCCTCGCTGCAGTTGCTGCAGCGCGAAGTCCAGGCCCTGCGGTCGGGCGTTGACGAGCGGTTGCGCGAGAATTTCCAGCAGGCTCACGAGTTGAGCCAGCGCATCGGGCGGTTGCAGGAGGCCACCCAGCAGGTCGAGAGACTCGGTGTGGGGCTCGACGAGCTGCAGAAGATCTTGCAGCCGCCCCAGCTGCGCGGAGCTTTCGCCGAACGGCTGCTCGAGGAAGCGATCGCCGACGTGCTGCCTCGGGATCGCTTCGCCCTACAGTACACTTTCCCGAGCAGGGGCGTGCGTGTCGATGCCGCCGTCTTCCTCGGCGATGGTCGGCTTCTCGCCATCGACGCCAAGTTCCCGCTCGACAACTTTCGTCGTTATCTCGATCTGCGACGATCGTCGGATCCCGGCGTGGCTGCGGCGCATCGGGCCTTCGCCCGTGACGTGCGCCGCCATGTCGATGACGTCGCGGCCAAATATCTGTCGCCGGACGATGGGTCGCTGGACGTCGCCTTCATGTATATCCCGTCGGAGTCGATCTTTCACGAGCTGGCGCTGGACGGCTTCGAACTCGACGGCGAGCCGCTGGTACGTTACGCGCTATGCAAGCGGGTGGTGCCGGTCTCACCGAACACGCTCTATGCCTATCTGACCGTGGTGCGACTGGGGATGTCGGGATTTCGGCTGCAGGAGAGCGCCCGCGAACTGCTCGACCACCTCGGTCATCTACAGTCGGATCTGACGGAACTGGGTTCCGAGCTCGCCAGGGCCGCGAGGCAGGCGCGTCATTCTCTTACGAACCTGAGCCGGGCGGAGCGAGTTCTGGACCGGGTGCAGACGCGCCTGATCGGGCTCGGCGAGGGGGAGCGGCCGGCTGTTGAATGAGCTGGTCCGGCGCCGGGACGACACGCCTTCGCCTGGAGATTCTGGAGGTGCTGTGTCGACGAGAGGCGACCGACACACTGCGGCTAGGATCGCAGCCGGCCGCGAAGGTCTTCGATGAAGGTCGCCAGCTGCTGTGGGCTGACCAGCAGGCGCTGCGCCCGCACGTGATAGACGCGCGGGATGACCGGGAGGCTTAACGGCCGCCAGAAGGATATCTCCGCCACGGGGCCTGCTTTCGTTACGACGGCGACCATGTTGCTCAGGTTGGTTCGCACGCCGAGACCTCCCAGGATACTCCACTCGGTCTCTCGGACCCGAGCCACGTCGGTCAGCGGGATCGTCTCGTCGAACAACGGCCCGAGCTTGATCCGCATGTCAGTGTCGCCGATCTCGACGAAAGCATCGCCCAGGCTGCGTCCCAGCCACATCAGGCCGCCGCCGATCGCCAGCGGAACCGCCAGCGGCCCCACGGCCCGCTTGGCGGCGGCCTTGGCGAGGCCGAGAGCACCGGCAAAAAGGCCGCCCCCCGTCGTCAGCGCCGCCAGCGTTTCCCTTCCAGCGAGAGGATAGCGCATTATCTTTTCCTGTCTTTGGCGAAGGCAGACACAGACGGCAATCTCCCGCCAGCTGCAGGCGGGCGTCGCCGCGTCGGCAATCTACGGTCTCCGGGCGAACCTCGGAATACTCCAGCGCCCGGTGCGGAGGCGAGATCGATCTGATGCTAACAGACTTCGGCGTCGGGCGATGCCGGTCCGGAGGATAGTTGGCGCTAGAGCGTGAAGTGAACGGCAGCGCCGGAGGCTGGAGCGATGGTCGGATCGGCCAAATGCTCCGCTCGCCGACCGCAAAGCGGATCTACGCCGTCCTGCTCGTGCTGCTGGTCGCTTTTCTCTGGTACAACATGGTCCGCCGGGCAGTCAACGGCCACGGTTCGCAGTACGACGATTTCGTGCGGTTCAGCCGGGATTTGGTGTACGCCAAGCTCAACGTGTACAGGGAGTATCCGGCCGACTACACGATCACCAAGTATCCGCCTTTCTTTAGCCTGCTGTTCGCGCCGCTGGTCCCGCTACCCACTATCATCGGGGCGTCGCTCTGGTTCTGGCTGAGCCTGGGGCTGGCCGTGGGCTCGGCTTATCTGTGCGCTGTCACCGTTGGCGGACCGGCAAAGGTGCGTCGGGACCGGGCTTTGGTGGTCGTCCCGCTGCTGCTGACCGCCGGGATCATCGGGAGTAATCTGGAGACGGCTCAGGTCAACACCGTCACGCTGTTCGTCGTCTGCCTTGCCCTTTACGCCTTTCGACAACGGGCCGACCTCGCCGCGGGGGGATTGTTGGGGGTGGCCACGGCGCTCAAGCTGACGCCGGGGCTATTCGTCCTTTACTTCCTGTATAAGAGGGCCTACCGCGTCGTGGTGGGCGCCGGGCTGGCAGTGATCTTCTGCTGGCTGCTGATACCGCCACTTGTCTTCGGCCCTGCCAACTTCACCGAGATCATGGTGGGTTGGTACGACATAGTGAGTGGCTTCATCGCAGAGGGCACGCTCGCCGAGGGATTGCAAGGATTCCGGGACACCAACCAGTCTTTGGCCGCCGCCTTTCACCGCTTCTTCACCGAGGTGCCGGCGCGTTGGAGCCGCGGCGGCGTGGGCAGCCTTTACCTGAACGTCTTTTCGCTGAGTCTGGGCACGGCCGATCGAATCATCAAGGCGATGGTACTGGCGATCCTCGTGTTCCTGGCAGTGATCTGTCGGACGTCGCTCAGCGATCGGGGCCGGCCTGCGCTGTCGCTGGAGTACTCGCTGATCTGGATCGCCACCCTGTTCGTGTCGCCGATCTCCTGGATCAACCACTACGTGTTCTTGCTCTTCCCGTACACGGTGGCGGTCTACTACCTGCGCTCGAAACAAGGATCGCCTGACACGGAACGCTTGCTGTTCTGGGCCGCTTTGGCCTCGTTCGTCCTGGTGTCGTCCTCGGCCTGGAGGCTCATGCAGGCCTTCTCACTTCCGGTGCTCGGAGCCATCGTGCTGGGCTTTGGGCTGTCCGTGGCGCTGGCGCGTGAACGCCGGGACTCGGCAGAACGGTCCCGCCTTACGCCTGAGCGCGCGACCGTGTAACCGTGGAGTGACGGCCTCCCCGTCGGTCGACTTCAACTGGCCCGGGCCGTCGTTCCGTCCGCGAGACGGACATCGATCACCGGTGTCTGCACGATCTCGAAGGTCGCAGAAGCCAGGGCGACACGGCCACCAGTCCGGTCGACCTCTTCGAGTACTCGCTGCCACAGCTCGTCCTTGGTGGTCCGGCGCTTCTTGTAATCCACGACGTAGCGGAGCGTGAACTCCATCCAGTTGTCGTTGGCAATCAGCGTCACCATGGGATCGATCCGCGCATCCTCGATCCGGTAGCGGTTGACGATCTCCTTCCAACCTGCCTTGGCCGATCTGGCATACTCTCCGACGACTTCGATGACCGCCCGGGTGAGCAGCTCGCGCGCCAGCCGTGGATCGCTGCCATACCGCACCGGAACGACGATCTCGTCCCATAAGAACGGGAAGTCGCCTGAGTAATTGAACACAGGGTCCTTGAAAACAAAGCTGTTGGCGACGCGGACGATGCGACCGTTGTACTGATCGGCGTTGATCCATTGTCCGCATTCCATCAGCGTCGTTCGCAGTATACCGATGTCGATCACGTCGCCTTTGATGCCACCGAGCTGGACACGATCGCCGACGCGATAGAAGGCGGCGAAGTTGACCGCAACCCAGCCGGCCACGCTGGCGATCACCTCTTGAAGGGCAAACGCCACGCCCGCGCCGGCGACTCCGAAGGCGACGGTCAGGCGACCGAGGCGGTCGCTGAACACCGCGGCAAGCAAGAGCAACCCGGCGGCGTAGCCGATGAAGGTGACGAACTTTCGTGTACGATAGCGTGCATCCGAGTCTTTGATATGTGGCGTAATCGCCCGTTGCGCGATGCGCACGACGACGTGGATGACAAGCAAGCCGAGCACGGCGGCGAGCAGCTTGCCCACCGTGGGGTCGAACAGCCACCGGTCAACGAAGTTTTCCACGAATCCTCCAGTTATTGCGGGCCGGGCGTCGGCGACGCCCAGGCCCGAGCATCGCATTGAGCGCTGAGCCTCGCCCGATCAGCTCTTCGGCACCAGGTTTTGCAGCGGGGTGAACCGGAATCCGGGCGCGGCGTAGTCCTTCGGCAGATACTGCTGCGGGATGTTCACCTGGTGCCCATCCCTCACGGCCGAGAAGTGCGGCGACATGATCTCCACACCCGCCTCGCTAAACTTGTCCTGGATGTTCTGGTGCAGCTCCGAGTAGGTCTTCGCCATGAGCTGAGGCTTATCGGTGTAGGCGTTCAGTTCGTAGCTGACATAGAAGTCGTCGAGGCTCGTCTGCAGGACGAACGGTGCGGGATCTTCCTCGACGTTCTCCGTATCCCGCGCCGCCGCCAGTAGCAGCTCGTGCACCTGCTTCCACGGTACGTCGTAGCCGATCGTCACGCCGGTGTGCAGAATGAGGCCGGTCTGCGCCGAAGTGCTGTAGTTGATGATGTGGCTGCCCAGCACCATGGCGTTCGGCACGGTGATGTCCACGTTTTTGGTTGTTCGCACGTATGTGGCGAGCAGTGTTCGGTCCGTGACGTCGCCGACCGTATCGGAGATCTTGACGCGGTGACCTATTTCGAACGCGCGGGTGTAGGTGAGCACGACGCCGGCGACGAGGTTCGCGATGGCGCCTGTCGAACCGAGGGAAAAGAGAATGCCAAGGAACAGCGAAACGCCTTTGAACGCGTCGGAACCCGCGCCGGGTAGATAGGGGAAAATTGCGATGGCCGTAAAAGCGATGATTAGTAACCGGACGATCTTAAATGTCGGCCGTGCCCACCCTGTGTAGAAGCCGGGGAGTGATATCGTTCCCTTGCCGATCTCGGTGAAGATCAGCTTCGTGAACTTTATCACGTAGTAGGTGACGAGTAAGATGACGGCGATGAAGAACAGGTTGGGCAGATAGGCGACGAAGCCGCGTACGACCGCGCCGACGGGCGTGCTGATGAAGCGAAAGACGGTAGCGGCGTAGCCCCGGGTCCAGGGGAAGAAGCCGAGCACGAGCGGTAGGCTGATGTAAAGCACTATGACCGTGGCCGCGACCCGGACGGCCTTCGCCAGCCAGATGAGCAGATCGGTGAGTCGGGAGGAAGATGCCAGCGTGAGCTTCTGGATCCGGAGCGAGGGAATCCGCGTGTCACGCCAGGCGTCCAGTTTGGCGTAGACTCGCGGGAACACCTTGCTGAACAAGAACAGGATGACCGCAACGGCTGCCAGGGTGAGCAGCGTGTAGAGCGCGCCCAGCATTAGGCTGGTGAGGCTGTATTGCTTGTGCAGCTCCTGCAGCGTGCTTTCGATGACTCCCGCATACTCCGCGGCCAACTCCTGTCTCGAGCGACCCGCGGCCCGGGCGTCCCGCTCGGTGACGCTCATGATGACGCGATCGCCGATGACAAGGTCGGTTGTGCTTTCGCCCTCTTCGAGGTTCACGGGTTCTAGGCTGGAAAGGGGATCCTTGTATAACCTCTCGAGCCGTTCGGCGATCGCCCTGGCGCGATCCTCAGGCGTGAAGGAAAGGATTCTCTCCTGAACAAAGAAAAGCGTGCGACCGCGCAGGGTGACCGCGGCCCGGTCGGGCTCGACCTGGGGCGTTTGCTGCGCCGCCGGCTGTTGCTGGCCTGCCGGCGCCTGCTGCGTTTGTGCGGTGTCGACCTGCGCTCGGCCGTTCGCTGTCGGCACCGCCAGCGCCAGAGCCAGCACTCCCGCTTGTACCGCGATCCGAGGATAGCGGCGTGTCCTCATCATTTCCTCCGTGCTTGAGTGGATCCCGCCGCAACGGTGGCCGGGAACTAGGCCGCCGTGCGCGCCGTCAGTTTCTTGGAGCATTAGTGGACTTGAGGTCGCGTAAAGATAAGCGCTTCCGCGCAAACGGTCTAGCTACGGGCGGCGAAGGTAGGTCTCGAAGAACCCGGGTCCTCGAGCCGAGACGGCCCGGGAACCCAGGTGACCCGCCACCGTCATCGTTCCTTGCACCTGAGTGAAATAGACGCCCGCGTCGGCACCGAGCGACAGACGCGAGAGACCGATGTGTCGCAGGTCGATGACCGCGGTCAACGAGTCTTCCCCACGACGCGCCGTCCAGGTCAGCTTCTCCGGTAACGGGACGAACTCGCCGTTGAAGGCGACCGCCCGAGAGCCAGAGTAATCGAGCGTCTCGGGCTCGAGGACGGCGGCGACGCCCGACGAGTCGACCGCGTAAACGAGGAAGCGAGCGCCGCGACGGCGCGCCTCCTCGACCGCCGAGCCGTGAACGCCCCCGTACAGCAGGTCCAAGTCGCCCGCGTGAGCCACGCCCCAATCCCAGAGCACACCGCCCCACGTTCCCCAGTTGTGATCGTGGTAAGCGAGCGTCTCTTCGACGTCCCAGCAGCGCGCGTCCCAGCAGAGCGTCCCCCGCGCCCGCGCGCGGAGCGCCGGAACCACGTATCCGCTTACAAACGAGCCGGACGACGCCAGCTCGGCGGGCGGGAAATAGCGATGGCGCTCCGGTTCGATCTCCAGGTCAATTTGCAGCCGCGAGCCCCCCTGGAAGCTCGGGAGAACAGCCCGCACTCGATAACGAGCGGGTCCGTCGAGCAGCTCCACGGTGTGAGCGCCCAAGCGCAAATCAGGAGATGTCGTGGAGAACTCGATCTCGCCCGCACGAACGGTGTCGGAAAAAGAGCGGTGGTGTCCGTCAGGCGTCCGGAGCCGTGCCAGCACGAGGCCCCCCCAGCGCTCGCTCGAGAGATCGCCGCCGAGGATGTAGGAGAGATAAAGCCAGCGCTCCTCACCGGGCCAGAGCAAGTTGAAGTAATGCCATTCGGCCCAGGTGGTATCGCCGCGGACGCTGATGGGCGGCAGGTGAAAGCGGTCGATGTCCGAGTAGAGCTCGAACGGCGTGGGGCTAAGCCAGAGGCGGTCGGCCTCACTATCGTGCCAATCACCGCTCGTGACCTCGGGCGCCGCGCCTAACGTTCGGGCCGTCGAAGGAATCTGACCGCTGGCCCGAACGGCGACGGCGGCGTCCGATCCGGCGCGCCGAACATAGACGGCGCGATCGTCGATCCAGGGCGCGATGGCGTCGACCGCGTGGGCGAGCCGGGGGCCGTCCAGTATCGAGCGGGCGACGAAGCGGGCCTGCTCGAGACCAAAAAAGACGGCGCCGCCCGTCCTCAGCGTCTCCAGATCGACTCCGGCGGGCAGCACGGAGACGTCTCCACCACCCACCCACTTCTCGTCCCGTGACTGCGCCACCATCACCTCACCGATCGAGAGCAGGGCGAGCATGACGGCGACGCCTGAGGCGTAGGCGCCGACGAAGACGATCGAGCGGATCGGGTGCAACGCGATGTGGCGGAGAACCAGGCGGCCGATCATCGGGGATCCGAGTTGCTGAGCCGGCCATCGCGCATCTCTCGAACCACCGTCGCCGCTTCGGCCAGTGCCGAATCGTGAGTCACGATCACCAGGGTCGTGCCATCCCGGTTGAGCCGCTTGAACAGCTCGGCGATCTCCGCCCCCGTGTCTCGGTCCAGCTCACCGGTGGGCTCGTCCGCCAGGATGATGGCGGGTTCGTTGGCGAGGGCCCGGGCGATGGCGACCCTCTGCATCTCGCCGCCCGACAACTGTCCCGGTCGGTGGTCGATTCGGTGGCCCAGCCCCACGTATTCGAGCAGCTCACGCGCCCGGGTGCGCCGGCGCATCCGAGCAAGGCCGGCCTCGGCCATCGGCAACTCCACGTTCTCCGTTGCCGTGAGCGCCGGTATCAGATGAAAGCGCTGAAAGACGAAGCCGACCCGTTCCAGGCGGAGCCGGGTTAGCCGCCGGTCGCTGAGCTGGCCGGTATCGTGGCCGAGAAGCTGCACGCTGCCCGATGTGGGGACGTCGATCCCACCCAGCAGGTTGAGCAGCGTCGACTTTCCCGACCCGCTGGGGCCGACCACTACAACATAGTCAGCGGCGTGAATCGCCAGGTCGATGCCGCGGACGGCGTGCACCCGCGTATCGCCTCGCTGGTAAGCGCGGTGCAGGTCGCGTGCTTCGGCGACGATCTCCTTCATTCGATCTCCTGCCTGAGGACCAACGCGATGTTCACGCTCGCCGCCCGCCAGGCCGGATAGAGGCCGGCGAGCAGACCTGTCGTCAGCAGCAAAGTCGCTGAGAGGCCGGCGTCGAACGGCTCCAGGATGAAGAACGACACATTGAGCGGCAGCCCGGGAAAGCGCGTCAGAATGCCGTCCAGATAGCGAGCGACGATCAATCCCACCCCGAAACCGGCGGCGGTTCCCGAAGCCGAGATGATCAATCCCTGCCAGGCCACCTGAGCTAGCATCCGGCCACGCGTGATGCCCAGCGCGCGCAAGGCGGCGATCTCGCCCCAGCGCTCGTTCACCGAGAGGGTCAACAGCGTGGCGACCAGTAAGAAGGCCACGCCCAGGCTAACGGTGCCGAGCACCAACGAAAGCTGTTGAAAGTAGGTCAGCCGGTCGCCCGCTGCCTCGATCATCTCGGGGATCGCGTACACATCGACAAAGCCCAGACGGCCGCGGTAGTCCCGCGCCACAGCGTAGGCGTCCGCGTCGCGGGCCACGCGCAGGGCGATCATCGCGGCGGGGTGCGAGGCGGTGCCGGCGAGATTCCACAGATCTTCGATGGTCATGCCGATGGTGGCGGAGCCCTCGGCGGCGAACATGAACTCCGCCACCCCCACCACGCGCACGCTGCGCTGGCGCCGCATCGCTCCTAGAGCGGCGTCGGGCTCGAGACCGATCTCGAGAGAGCCGCCGGGCGTCAATTCGAGATCCCCAGCCAGACGCGCATCGACGATCACCTCACCACCTCGTTCCACCGATCGGCCCTCGAGCAGGCGCAGAGCGGGCGTCGTCCCCGCCGGCACCCCATAGCAGAAGGTGGCCTCGGGGCTCATCGCCCCGCCGGCCGGGCGCGCGACGTACACGGTGCGGGCCCAGATCGGTGTCGCCTCGTCGATCCGGGGATCGGCGCGCAGTAGCTCGGCCAGCGAATCGGAGCTGAGGATCGCCGCCTCGGTCTCGAACGGCAGCAAGCCTTTTGGAAGCACCCGGACCTGGTAACCCGTGGCTTCGAGCAGATCGGTCAGGCTGCGCTGCAGGCCCGCCGCCAGCATCACCATGTCGATGAGGACGGCCGCGGCCACGGTGACGGCGGCGATGAACAGGGCGAGCCGGCCGTGACGGCGAACGAGCGTGCGCCAGCCGATGACGAGGGCGTTAATCATATCCCGCGCAGACGGGCCGAGCGCGTCCGGACCATCCCGAGCCCTGCGAGGATGCCGACGGCGACGCCTGTGGCAAGTCCGATGACGCTGACGAGCAGCGTCAGGTCGGAAGTCACTTTCGCGAAGGCGAGCGAGGTGTCGTACAGCCCGCGGAAGTAGGCGTTGATGACGGCGGAGCCGACCCAGCCGAGAGCGAGGCCGAGCGCCGTGCCCGCGGCGGCCATAGCCAGCGTCTCGGCGAACATCCAGAGGAACAGGGTGCGGCGCGAAATGCCGACGTCACGCATCGACGCACCCTCGAGGCGCCGCTCCTCGATCTTGAGGACCACCAGGCAGAGCAGAAAGACGGCACTGCCGGTGATGGTGATCCCGGCGAGGGCGCGGTGGAATCGGGAGACGACACGAAAGGTCTCGGACGTCGCGTTGGCGACCGTCTCGCTCGGCAAAGCATCCGCCCCGAACGCCAGGCGATCGATCAGGGCGATGACCGCGTCCTGATCGCTGCCCGGGCGCAGCTTGACGCTAAAGCGGTCCACCCGGTCGCCCGACCCCAATAACCCCTGCAGATCCGGGAGATGAAAGATCGCGCGGTAGTCCCGCACGGTCACCGTGGCAGGGTCGGCCGGGCGCCGATAGGTGCCCGCGACCAGGAAGCCCCGCTCGCCGGTATCCAGACCCGAGACCCAGACCGTATCCCCGATCTCCACCCGCAGATCGCGGGCGGTGCGATTCTCGAGCAGCAGCTCGGGCAGCGAAGTCGTCTGTGCGGCGCGCGCCTGGCCAGCGGCCGCGAGCAACAGACAGAGCGCAATGACGTTGGGCACGCCCAAGGCTATCCGTCCGTCTCGCGGGTGTAAAGGGACCGATCGGCCCCGTAATGCGATGACGCCGAGCGCGGGCCCAGGCCCAAAAAAGAAGAGGGCCGCCGTTCGGCGACCCCCACTAGATAAACGGGTGGTTGTCTCAGCTCTTGATCTCGATACTGACCTCGGCGTTGAGCGCTCGTTCGATCCGTGCTCCCGTTTCGTCCAGGTGCGCTTCGCTGAAATCATCGAGACCGCTTTGCCCCAAAGCGCTCTCGACACGCCCGAGGATTCGCTTGAGGTGGAGGCGCGCCAGCGACCGGGCGTCCTCCGGTATCGTGGGTGAAGGCGAGAGCATGAGGTTGATCAGCTGGTCTGCGTAGGCGCGCTGCAGGTTGCGCCGGAACGAGTTCACGGGCCGCACGCGCTGGCCGGCAAGCTCGGACCAGGCCGCCGCGGTCAGGTCGCTGAACAGCTCGGCCGCCGTGTAAACGTCGCCGGTCGTGCGCAGCTCGTTGTCGATCATCCGCTCGATGCGGATCGGATTGAGCAGCTGCGCCAGCAATATGCTCTGTACCTGTTCGACCAGGCTGTGAACCGGGAAGTCCACGGGCGTGACCCCCCAGCCCACGCCCCAGTGCGTGTAACGGTTGGCGGCGAGCTGGTTGAGCATCTGCGGATCGAAGGCGAAGGCATCTTCGTCGAAGGCTTGGTCGATCAGCAACCGCACCGCGTCGCGCTGCTGAACCCAGCCGACCGCGCCCTTGCCATCCGCACGGCAGATGGCAGGTACGCCGTCGTCCGCTTTAGGGGCTGCTACTGCCCAGGCGGGCGGCCGGGCTGCGTGGCTTTCCGTTACCGGTATCGCGGTGATGGCTTGAAACCGTTCCCGGAGGTGGAAGGTGTTCGGGCGGGCGCGTCGGGGTCCGCCGAGACTAAGGGGAACCTGCAGCCGTAGGCGTGAGGCCAATCTCGTTCAGGAAGGTGCTTCCACCGGAGTCGCGGCCGTGCCGGCGAACGGTGCGCGTGAGGATCAAGCGGTCCTTCGCCCTCGTCATCCCCACGTAAAGCAGACGCCGCGCCTCCTGGATCTCATCCTGGCGGTTGTCGACCACGGCGTAGTAGCCGGGGATCTGATGATCCTCGACGCCGACCAGGTAGACGCGCGAGAACTCGAGCCCTTTGGTCGAGTGCAGGGTGAGCAGGTTGACGCGGTGCGGATCGGCCTCGACGCCTTCCGAGGTGGAAAGCGCGACGCGCTCGAGAAGTCGGCGAACGGACTCCGCCAGGTCGTCCGCCTGGCTGGCCTCGACCAGGGTATGGAGGCGGGCCACCGCGGCAGGATAGCGCTCGGAGGGGCGACGCTCGGTCCGGATCCTCTCCATGAGCTGGCGGCCGCCCAACCGCGCGATCAACTCCTCTGGATGCGGCGCCGGGCCGGAGATTCGATCTCGTTCCGTCGCATAGAATTCCAGACAGTCGCTGTAGCGTCCCAGCGCGAAGGACACGGCGAGTTCCAGCAGCAACTGGTCCTCGGGCTGTAGACGCCTCGGTGGCTCCAGCGCCAGGCCGATGGCCAGGTGATCGAGAAGGTTAACCAGCGCCGCCTTACGGGCCCGGGCGCGCTTGTGATCGCCCAGGGCCTGGAACACATGCGCCAGGGTCACCGCGTCATCCAGGGCATGGTGGGCGACGCCCGCGGCGATTCCGAAGCGTACGGCCAGGTCTTCCAGGCGGGCGCTCTCGTGGAAGAGCGAGCGGGCCAGAGGCAGGGTGTCGAAGAAGACCAGGTCGTCGACGCTGGCGAAGCTCTCGACGTTACGCCGCAGCACGGGCACGTCGAACTCGTGGCCGTTGTGGGCGACCAGGACATGGCCCCGCGCGAATTCAACGAATCGCGGCCACACCTCTTCGAGGCTCGGTGCCCCCTGCAGATCTTGCTGGGTGTAACCGTGCTTCTCGGTCGCCTTGAGTGAGATCGGCTTCTGACAGCGCACGAAGGAACGGAAGGTGTCCACGACTTCGCCGCCGATGACTTTGGCGGCGCCCAGCTCGATGATCTCGCAGCCGGCCGGGTCGAGGTCGGTGGTTTCCACGTCGAAGGTCACGTAATCCCGGAGCACGTCGCGGAAGCCGCGGGCGTGGATGAGTTGGAGCGCCTTGAACAGGGTGGTGGCCAGGGGCCGTCCTCGCAGCGTATCGCTTCCCAGCACCAGGTCCTCGGGGCGAGGCTTCACAGCGGGCGTCAGGTAATCGCAGCGCGCCGGCAGCTCTACGGCGTGGAGCATCCCGCGGGCCGCGACCTCGATGCCCCCCTGCGCGGCCAGGTACACCGATCCTCCGCCGGTTACTACCGCCGTCAGGCGTTGCGCCAGTTCGAGCGCGCCGGGAAAGACCTCAGGGTCCTCCAGCTCGTCGTACCGTTCCTCCAGGCGGTTCTCGTAGCGCCGCACCCGCTGGGAAAGCAGCTCGTCGATCAGTTCGGGCAGTGTGGCGTGCGACGCGTAGACGGCCCGCAGGTTCTCCACATGATAGACGAAGCGCCAGGCCTTCTTGCTGTCCGGGTGCCCTTTGGGGTGCTGGCGCGCGTAGGCGCGCATCGCCCCTAACAGATCACCGTCGCGGCCGGCGGCCAGCGTACGAACCTCGGCCATCAGCTCGCGCGGCAGCAGACGCTGGGCGAAGGCCTCCAGCGCCACGGGGTCNNGGCCACGAAGCGCTTTTCCAGCTCGCGTCCGACGTCGTGCTTGCGGTAGAGGACGGCGTAATCGCCCCAGTCGCAGCCATTGGCCTCACGGTCGGCGTCGATGCTGCTGAGCAGCCAATCGGCCTCCGCGGCCTCGTCTTCGAAGATGTAGCACTCGACGTCGAACTCGGAATCGCGCTCCGCCTCGATCTTCTTGTCGAACAGCTCGGGGTTTTCCCGCATCAGTCGCCGCGCCGCCTTAAAGATCTGCCGGCTGCAACGCAAGTTTCGGTCAAGGATGACGGAATGTTCGATCTCGAAGTCCGTTTGATAACGCCAGAGTATGCGTGGGTCCGAGCCACGCCAGGAGAAAATCGACTGCTCGTCGTCGCCCACCGCGAAGATGTTGCGGTGAGCTTGAACCAGCCGCTTGAGAATGCGGTACTGCGCGGCGTCCAGATCCTGCGCTTCGTCGACCAGCAGGTAGCGCCAGCGTGTCGCTACCGCGTCGGCGATCGCGGGATGATCATGGAACAACCGGTCGGTGAGCGCGATGATATCATCGAAGTCCACCAGGTTCTTCTGACGCAGCATCGACAGGTAGCTGTCGAGCAGCGCGTCGTCGCCCTCGGTGAGGGTGTAACCTTGCAGCCGGCTCCGGCCGAAGAGGTTGAGCAAGTGGCCGCGGCGCCGCGCCGGCTGGACCCCCAGGCGCCGCAACAGCAGCCGCTGGTACAGCTCGTCGGCCACCCCGAAGCCGCGCCGCAGGCCAGCGGCTTCCGGGTGCTCGCGGAGGATCCCCAGGCAGAGGGCGTGAAGGGTGCCGCGGGTCACACGGTCGGCGCGATCGCCCAGCCGGCGGTGCAGACGCGCCGTGACCTCTTCCGCGGCTTTGTTGGTGAAGGTAACCGCGCAGATGTGTTCGGGTGCGAAGTCCCGCGCCTCGATCAGGTGCTGGACGCGGCGAATCAGGCAGAACGTCTTGCCGGCGCCGGGACCCGCCAGGACGAGCGTCGGCCCCAGCGGCGCTTCGATGGCGGCCCGCTGCTGCGGGAACGGTCTGAGCTCTTCCGGGCTTGACGTCATGGCTGACTAAGGGTCAGACTCAATGTTATCCAACGATAAGTACTCCACCAGCGACACGAACGGGAGAGCCGATATGGCGACGATCAAAGTATACACCACACCGACTTGACCCTACTGCAAAATGGTCAAGGATTGGCTAACTGAACACGGTTGCGAGTTCGACGAGGCGGACATCAGCAAAGACGTCTTCGAGCTGAGGGAGTGGCGGAAGCTCAGCGGCGGTGTCGGTGTGCCGGTGGTCGCCCACGGCAACGACTTTATCATCGGCTTCAACCCCGAGCGGCTGGAGATGCTGCTCGACTGCTGCAAGCACACGAGCCCGGTCGAGCTTGCCGAGGGCGGGTAGCCCGGCAGCCCCGACTGGGTTACCCTCCTGCAAAGAAGCGAATCCACGGCCCACGCCCACGGTTCGCAGGTTGTCGAGGTTGGCCTCACACCACTGGGTGCGGCGCTGGCTCACGTCGGGCCATCGCTGACGCTCCACGAGCGCCAACCGCCCGAGGGGGTAATCCGTCATGAGCAGGTCACAGCTTGAGCCGAGTCTGAGCACGCTCCCCGGAGACGAGGCCCGCCAAATCATGTGGCGGTTCCGTGCCCGACCTGATTTGCAGTCGCTCGTCCAGTCGGTGAGATCGGTCGCCCGGGGACCGGTGGCGCGGCTGGTGGCGGACGGCGGGCGCCACACCCACGAGTGGACGCCGGAGAAGGCGGCGCTGCTCGAGGCCTTCGATGAGGCGGGGATCAGCTCCGTTTTGCTCGATCGGGAGTACGGCGGGGCTCTGGAGGGCCCCAAGAATCTGGCGCTGGCGCTGGCCGCTCTGGAGCTGGCCTGGGTGGATGGCGGAGCCGCCACCGCAGCCGTGGCCGGTCACCTGGGCCTGGCGCCGATCCACGAGACGGGGACTCCGGAGCAACGGGAGAGCTACATGAGGCGCTCGGCACCTCCCCAGCCGGGCGAGGACCGAAAGCCCGGCCGGGGCGCCTTCGCTCTGACCGAGCCAATCCCCCACGTGGGAGTCGACACCGGTGTGCTGGGCGGCCAGGTAACGGTGAAGGAGTGGAAGGACGGGGAAGAGCCGATCCTGCACGTCGAGAAGCGCGGCCGTTTCATCACCAACATGGCCTTTGCCAGCTTCGTGTCGGCGGCGGTGGACACGGCGGACGAGCGGATCAAAACGAGCTGCATCATCGTCCTGGAGGAGACGGACCCCGGGACCTTCGATCGCGGGACGCCCACCCGGAAGCTGGCTCATCAGCTCTCGTCGTCCAGCGACCCGATCTTCAGCCTCGACGTCCCGGCCAGCCGGATCGTCGGCGGCTATAAGGTGAAAGACGGTGTGATCGTACCCAACTACACGCACTCGCAGGTTATCGACGCGGTTTTCAAGCGAACTCGAGTGACCGTCGGTTTAATGACGGCCGCCAAGCTGCTCTCCGCTGTGGAACCGATCATCCGCTACCAGCGCGGCCGCTTCCGCGGCGGTGCCTCCGATGTTTCCGATAGTCCGCGTCGCGAACTGGGTCTGCAGCTGAAGGAGGACGCGCTTCACCGGTTAGTGGACGTCTGGGCCACCGGCGAAGCGAGCGCCTCACTGGGCTTCGCGGCGGCGCGTCTGTTCGACGAGCTCGATCCGTTGGATCACCGTCGCGCTGAGATCTTCGCCGAGTCCGAGATCCCTGGAAAGCGGCGGGCGCTTCGTGCGCGGGCGAAGTGGGCGGATGAAGCGGTCGAGTATTTACGGCTGGTGGCGAAGCCGCNNCTGGTCAAAGATGCTTTGGCCAACGTGCTCAGCCCGGCAGTGAAGCTCTGGAACACCGGACACGGGGCCAACATGATGCGCGAGGCCGTCAGCCTGATGGGTGGCTACGGCATCACCGAGGATTGCCCCGGCTTCCTACCGCAAAAATGGATGGATGCGCAGTTCGAGGCGACGTACGAAGGGCCGGAAGCGGTACAGCGGCGTCAGCTGAGCGTTACGATGACGAATCCGATCTTTCTCGCCCAGTTCGAGGAGTGGGTCCGCGAGATGCGGCGCATCGCCGGTCGCCGTCCCGGCTCGGGCGCCTGCGCGCTGGCCTCGGCCATGGAGCTGTGGATCTGGACGCTGGGGCACTTGCTGGGGTCGAAGGACGCCGACGGGCAGCCTCTATATAAAGGACACCGCCAAGGGGTGACCTTCACCATGGCGGATGCTCTCTGCTGGCTGCTCGCCTCCCGATACCAGATCCTGGATTTGATCGAGCTGGAAACCGAGGGGGTAAACAACACGACGCTGACGGAACGGCTTCCGGGGCTGGTTCGCTTCTTCACCGACCTTTGCCACGTTCAGGCGGCCGTCGCTGCCGGCGAGGTGGCTCGCATCTGTTCGGGGCTGGTGTTCGGGTACAACCGCCATCCGTCGTGGGACGAGCAAGGAGAGCGTGTTTACAATAGGCGCGAGCTGGTGGTGCTGGAGAGCGTGATGCCGGGTATCTGCTCCTGCGCCGTCGACGCGCTCGACGAGGAAGGCGCGCTGCCGTCCAAACGTGGCCCCTGCGTGCGATTCGACGGGTACGAGCCGTTCAACCTTCGTCGCGGCAAGCTGGACGGCTGCCTCACCGGCTATCGGCTGGCGAAGGACCGGGCGGCGCAGGCGCTGACCACCGTGACGATCCCCGAGGCCCTCGATTATCCGGCTTGACGAAGCTGCGACAGAGCGATCAGCGTCGCCGCGAGGGTCGGCAACCCCTTTGCGCCCATACGGGTGCCGGGCGAGATGGTTTGCGGTCACAGCCCGGTGTCGTGCTGGAGTAAGGAGATGATCATGCAGGGCCCACCGGTATTGCCCATCGACGTCACCGCCGTCGTTTCTGTGTTCATGGGGACGCTGATCGTTCTCATCCCCGTCGCGGGTGTGACCATTCGCTTCGCCCTCAAGCCGATCGCCGAGGCGATCGCCAGGATCAGGGAATCGCAGGGTGCCAACCAGGAGATGTCGATCATGGCGCAGCGGCTCGACCTCCTGGAGCGGCAGCTGTCGGGCGTCGAGTCGGAGCTTCATCGGCTGCACGAGGTCCAGGAGTTTCAAGCTCAGCTCAAGGCGCCAGAGCATTGATCATCGTTCAGAATCGAGTGCCGGTGGCGGAAGGCCAGGAGGAAGCGTTTATCGATCGCTTCCGAACTCGCAAAGCGTTGGTGGATCGGCAGCCGGGTTTCATACGCAACATGGTGCTCCGGCCGATCAAAGGGGACACCTTCATCGTGCTGACTTTCTGGGATAGCGAGGAGAACTTTCGCGGCTGGACAAAAAGCGCGGCCTTCAAAGAGGCGCACAGCCGAGTTCCTCCCAAAGAGATGTTCAAAGGTCACGCCCAGCTCGAGATACACGAGGTGGCACTCGACACGGGCGTCTGATCACTGGCTTACTTCACCTTTGATCGCGCCGCCATCCCGATGCCGGCGCCTAGGCCGCCAGGCGTCTGAGCGCGCTCGATCGTCGTGAAGGATCGCCGAAATGCACGCCGAAATGCACGCCTAACTCTGGAATGAAGTGGACGATATCCGTAATCACACACTCGATCTCGCCATCGTCGGCGCCGGCCCCTGCGGTCTGGCGGTTGGGGTGGCAGCGTCCAGGGCCGGATTGCGCAGCGTGGTCTTCGATCGGGGCTGCATCGTCAACGCCATCGTGGGCTATCCGATCGGCATGACGTTCTTCAGCACCCCGGAAAACCTGGAGGTGGGCGGCGTTCCGTTCGTCTGCGCGCGCGACAAGCCCTCACGAGCAGAGGCCCTCACGTACTACCGTCGGGTGGCTCAGCACTTTCGGCTGCCGGTGCGCCAATACGAGGAGGTCACGGGGGTCGAAGGTGCCCCAAACGACTTCAGCGTCTCGACCCGTACCGGGGTTGGAAAAGAATCGGTCTACCGAGCGAAATACGTTGTGGTGGCGACCGGTTACTTCGACACCCTTAACCTGCTGGGTGTAAACAGGGAGGATCTTTCGAAAGTGACTCACTACTTCCGGGAAGCTCACCGTTATTTCGATCAGGATTGTCTGGTCGTCGGTGGCGGTAACTCGGCCGTCGAGGCCGCGCTCGACCTCTGGCGCGCCGGCGCCCGTGTCACGCTGGTGCACTTTCTGGAGAACTTCGATCCGGGGGTGAAGCCGTGGGTGCGCCCCGACATTGAGAATCGCGTTCGTGAGGGCTCCATCGCCGCCCGCTTCCGGACGCGAGTCACGGAGATCGATTCAGGTCATGTGACGCTGCGAGGCGAGCCGGACGGCGTGCCGCGGCACGATGCGGAGACGATGGAGACGAACGTGCCGGGTTCATCGCCGGCGTGTTGGCGGCCGGCTTTGATGCCAACAAGCTCTTCATCGAGAACGGCCGCTTTCACGGAGAGAGAATAGTCGCCGCCCTCACGTAAGACGGCTCGAGTCGGCTGCGGGCGCCACCTCCCGCGGTCGCCTCAGCCCCGGAAGAGGTACTGGAACTTCGCGAAGAACTGCCGGGACGTCTGTGCGAAGTCGTCCGGGTTGTCGTAGTCCTGGAAGCCGTGAGTCGAGCCGACATAGAAGAGCGTGAACGGGTTGATTTTATAGGTCAGCAACGGCTCGATCGTGACACCCTCGGAGAAGTTGTCGTACTGCACAACCAGCCTCAGGAAAAGCTCCCGGTTGAACTGAAACGCCGTCCGCGTCCGCAGGATGAAGCCCTCGAACAGCTCGCCGCCGGCCACGTCGCTCAGCTGTGAGTATTGCAGCGCAGGCTCGATGACCAGGCGAGTCAGCGGCTTTAGGGTAACCCAGGCCTCGGCGTTCGTCCCGTCGCCCTTGACCGGTGGATCGGTGAAGCGCGCGATGCGCCGGCCGTGGGACACCCAGAATCCGGGCCGGATTGCATCGATGATGTTGGTTCTCGCGAATAGGAACAGGCGACGCAGACCTGTGAAGTCGATGTCGGCGAAGCGCTCGCGCTCCCACTGATACTCGATGTCGATGTAGGAGTCGCCCTTGAGGCTGAACTCGAGCGAGGGCGCGATGAAGTCGTTCTTGCGAACGCCGTCGAAGTTCCAGCTCCGCTGCGTGTAGATGTTCGGAAGTATGCGGTCGAGCAGATTGGTGTCCATATAGAGGAACAAACCTTGCCACATCGAGACACGCCTGAAGTCGTTTCGGAACTCGAAGCCGTTATCGGCTCGGAAAGTCGGGCTGGAGGCCCAATAGTCGAAGTCGAAGCTCCAGAAACGCGCGTCACGCTCCAGGCTCGCGTACATCCCGTGTCCCCAGAACGACTCCCCGTCGAAGGCGGCGGTGTGTTTCCCCCGATCGAACGTCAGTCCGTTTACGTCTTCAGTGAGGCTCGGGTTGTCCGGTTCCTGCGTGTGGCTCGCCAGCGCCTGGAACTCGAAGCTGTACTTCTCGAGGAAACGCAGGCGCCCGTCGATGCCGGCGGCCGTGCCGGAGCCCCCGCTATGCTGCATACGCCGGTCGGTCACGATCGCGCCGACGTACGACTGTCTGAGGAACGTCTGCCTTACACGCGCGATGTTGCTGATGCTCGTGCCCGCCTGACCCACGAAGCTCTGCTCCTCGAACGGCAGGATAAGCGGAGAGTTTTCGTCTACCGCTCCCAGGTAGGCGAAGCTGGCCCGCCCCAGCCGGCCAATGAACTTGCCGGCCACCTGCGGGTCGTTGATTTGTCGGGTGTACAAAACGTTGAAGTAGCTATCGAAGAGGTCGCTGCCTTCGAGGAAGAACGGCCGCCGCTCGGGAAAGAAGAGCGCGAAAGTCGTGTTGACGTCGATCTGGGCCACGTCTGACTCGATCTGACTGAAGTCGGGGTTCAGCGTCGCCTCGGCCGTGAGACCCGACGAGAATGGATAGCGCACGCTCAACGCCAGCTCGCCCCCGAGGCTGCTGTTACGCAGGCCTGAAGTCGGAGCATCGGGATCTCGCAACTGACCGGTCTGATTCGCGATCACCGCTGGCAGCAGCTCGAGCGCACCGCCCGGTTTCACGTCGCTGATGCCCGTGAGGGTCCCGAATTGGCACAGGAAGCAAGGGTCGTCGCGGTTCATCGCGGCCCAGGTATGCTGGGCGCGACTGGCCCGCGGGCGGGTACGCCAGAACGTCGCGCGCCAGGAATGCGTCTGGCGGTTCGGGAAGCGCAGGCTCTTGAAGGGGATGGCCATCTCGATCTGGTAACCCTGATCGGTGATCTGAGCCTCTGAATAGAAGATGATGTCAAAGCCATCGTCCTCACCGCCGTTGGTCGAGAAGCGCGAGTCGCCCTGAACACCCAGAGGGTTGGCGAACAGGAAGTACGCCCAGGAGGCGTCGCCGTACGTGTCGAGCAAGATCCCAAAGTAGTCGTCGCTCCACATCTCATCGCGGTCGCGGAGCGATGCGCGAATGGTGCTGGGGTCGTCGTAAGCGATGAACGCCAGGTAGAAGTTGTCCTGGTCGTACGTCACCCATACCTCGCTCTCCACCGGCGGCCGAGCTCTCTCGCGCGGCCAGTGCTCCGAGAAATTGGTAGCGCGGGCGGCGCCGACCCACCCGGCATCGTCCAGCTCACCGTCCAGCGCGATCGGCCCGGACGCGCGACGGATTACGAGGGTCGGTTTTTCGTTAGGCCGAAACTCCGCCTCGCCGCTCTCTTCCGTCTGGTGATCGTTTGTCTGGCCCCGGAGCCGATGCCGCTCGGCGCCAAAAAGGAGAAGTGGTTGCGACAGGGTCAGCAGGGCGAGCAACGAGGACATCTGTGCGGTCATGGCGGGCCGCCGAACAAAAGGAGCAGACGACATACGGGTTCTCATGACTCGTGAGGCTGAAATGTCTTCCTTTCAGCTCTCTTCGATCGTGATGCTCGGCATAAGGTTGCGCCCGGACCTTTGCCGCTGCCGATGACTTCTATGTTCCGTACGCGTGGCGATGGTCGCCTGGTTTCAGGCTGAGGCTGGTTGGTGCCGTTCGGCGAGCGGCGAGAGGTGGAGGACGGGGAGATTAAGTTGGCTGTAGCCCGGCGCGCTCGTCTGAGAGATGCGCCACGCTCGGGCGGGCCGCGTTAGCGGCTGGACGGCTCCGTACCCGCCAGCTTCTGAGCGACGCCGGCGCGTCGGGTCAACAGACCGCAGGCTTCTAGCAGGCTGGCCCGCAGCAACGGGTCGGCCCGATCAAGGTTGTCTGACGCCGCAAGGATCTCGTTGACAAGGTCCGGGCTGAGCGCCAGCCCCGCCGCCGGCTGAGACGTTGGAGTGTTCTGGCTTGGTTTCAACTGACGCGCGACCGCCGTAAGCGGGCAATCGGGGTCGGTGCGCGTTCCACGGCGAATCTTTCCCGCCGACAAACGCCAATCCCGCGGGGTTCGTGCCAGAAGCTCCAGGAACTGTTCCCGCTTCATCGTCGTCAGCGGCAGTTAGTGGTAGCCGGCGTTCAGTTCTACCTGCCGCTCTTCACCTTCATCCCGCAGCAGATAACGAGTTTCCACCTCGGTCCAGCGGACCCGGCGCTGACAGTGGTGACAGAGCACCCAGTCTCTTCCGAACCCGGGCCAGACACAGTCGCTGACGTTGTGGCAGTGGGGGCAGAACATCAATCGATCTTGGGCCATCGTCGCCTCTCACAAGCAGCGGACGGGGGGCGTCAACTGCGCCAGATTACTCGTGCACGGGCCGTACCAGCCGGGGGCGGAGGCGGTAACGTGTTGTTAATAGGTCAGTTAGACTGAGAAAGCGGGATAGGACCGATCGCGCGGGGCCCGGGGTATGTTACCATTAGGTAACCGGTATGGGAACGGTAACGGGGCGATGGTCTCGAGGCAGCCGCGCACCGAGAGCGACGATCATCAATTGAGCATGTCGTGACTGGGGCGGGCCTCAGCTGTGCACCAGATTACGAACGACGAACAACACGTTGGCCGGCCGCTCGGCGAGCCGCCTCATGAACCAGGGGAACCAGGAGTCTCCGTAGCTGATCAGGACACGCATCTGATAGCCGTCGCTGGCGAGGCGGGTTTGAGCCTCGCGCTGAATGCCATAGAGCATCTGGAACTCGTAAGAGTCTTTGGGCAGCCCGAGCGCTTCGGCGCGCCGGCAAACGGCGGAGACCATGCGCGGGTCGTGGGTCCCGAAAAATGCCCGCACGCCGCTGCCGCGGGCGGACTCTTGGATCAAGACATCGGCGAGGCGAAGGAAGCTGGCATCCACGTCTTTCTTCCGCCGGTAGGCCAGGTTGTGGGGCTCGTTGTACGCACCTTTGACCAGCCGAATCGCGGGCGCGAGTGGCAGGAGCGTGGCGAGGTCGGCGGCCGTCCGATAGAGGTAGGCCTGGAGACAAAGCACCACGTTGTTGTGGTCGGCTCGCAGACGTTTGTAGAGCTCAATCGTTCGGTCGACGTAAGAGCTGTCTTCCATGTCGATGGCGACCAGCCGGCCAAGCCCCGCCGCGCGGGAAACAAGGGT
>JABAOH010035481.1_pt1 | contig 28771 bp, 27 predicted proteins | sample 7062181 | NCBI WGS metagenome assembly JABAOH01 (sample SAMN14538630, study PRJNA623070) | marine sediment metagenome | biome: marine biome [ENVO:00000428]; feature: marine pelagic biome [ENVO:01000023]; material: deep marine sediment [ENVO:00002113]; isolation source: pool of 5 deep marine...
CGAGAAATAAACTACAGGGAAACTGTCAGAGCTAACAAGGAACTTCGACAGAAAGCAGAATATTTCGCCAAGTCTCTGGCACAAGAGAGGGACCTCATCTGTCAATTGAAAGAGATGGACATGCGACTCAGAGGACTGTTACATATGAAAAACCCTAACGATATAGTCGAACTTGGCGGAATAGGTGGACCTTCCATTGAGGATGCGCACAACCTCACGTTGGTATTGAATAGTGGAAATGGCCTCAGCAAGGAATTATTCCAGATGAATGTTAACGAACTGGAGAGGGAAGCCTGGGAAAGAAAACAGAGCTTCCGCGAAATAGGCGACTACCTCACCTATAAGAGATCCTTATTATTGGCCACCCCATCTATATGGCCTACTTTTGGTCGAGTCACTTCTAGCTATAGCTGGCGACGCCATCCTTTAACTGCAAGAAGAGAGTTTCATTACGCACTTGATATTGCCAATTTAAAAGGGAGCCCTGTGCGAGCAACTGCTGATGGGAGAGTGGTCGTAGCTGGCTGGCAGGGAACCTATGGTCGCAGCGTAATGATTGACCATGGACACGGATTCTCCACCCGTTATGCCCACAACTCAACCATACTGGTTAAGCCTGGAGAAAAAGTTAAGCGAGGACAGATTATAGCCTTATCAGGTGATACAGGGTTAGTTACTGCTTCTCATGTCCATTACGAAGTCTGGTACAAAGGTAAGCCTGTAAATCCCCTCCTCTATGTAAAAAGTAAGCCAGTTTTTGCAAAACAATAATCCAACAAATGTATCAGATTCTCACCTTTAGCAAATAGTCTTAGTACAAGTAGTCCACTCTTTCCCAACCCCATCGTGGTCTGGAAAAGGATAAGTGTGGAAAATATTAATTTTTTTCAGGAGGCAAAGGTATGTTTGGCAAGAAAGAAGAGGTCGGAAAAGTCGGGAAAGTAGATACTCTGGTTGGCCAAGGTGCAGAAATCAAAGGAACAATCTCCAGCAAAGGTACCCTCAGAATTGATGGTAATATCGATGGTGGAGTGGCAAATGCTGAGGCAGTTATTGTAGGGGAAGATGGGAAAGTAAAGGGAGATATAAACGCTCAAACTGTAGTTGTGGGAGGGGAGATTACTGGAAACATCACTGCTTCGGCGAGCATTGAAATGCTTCCCCACTCGCAGGTCAAAGGAGATATCAGTGCACCACAACTCTATATAGCCGAAGGAGCCATCTTTGAAGGAAACTGTCTAATGAGCAAAACGCAGGAAAAAGTAATCGAACCAGAATTTAAATCATTTAAACCAAAGGATACGAAATAATTTATCCATCTCCAAAATTTATTCTGTTATTCCCAACCTAATTATAACGTTCGTTATTTCCTCCCTCAAAGTACCATTTTCCACAATTTCTCCTGCTATTTCCAGATACTCGACGGCTTCCGGATTAGCCATTTCCGATATAGCCCCAAGAGCGCAAAACCTTATCTTCTCCTCCTCAGCAGAGTCTTCAATTACTGCAATGAGGGGAAGGATGTTTTTCTCATCTTTAATATAGCCCAATAAGTCACAAGCCCAATACCTGAATTTCCAATTTTTAGTCTTATCCTGAACCACGCTAACTAACACCGGCGAGGCTACCTTACCTAAGTCGATTAGCCTTGCCGATTGCGTCATTGTAGACTTTCCCACAACATCCAGGCTTTCGCTATTCTGACAAATTTTTTCCACCTCAGTAAGATCTTTCTTTATCGCCTTCTCTGTTTTTTCATCAACATAATACTCAGGAACAGGAACAGGCACTCTTTTCTTAGGCGCAGGGTAACAGCTACTTAAGAAAAGAATTATGATAATAAAATAGATATAGAGTTTTTTCATCTCAAGAAAGAAATTATTAAGGGAATGGTCACGATACTCAGGAGAGTGCCCACCAGGATCATCCCCGCAGCAAAGTCTGCATCTGCTTTATACTTTTTTGCAAAAATATATGTGAGCACTGCCGAAGGCATTGCTGAAGACACTAAAGCTACAGAGGCTCCCGGACCTGAGAAACCAAGAAGCCTAACCAAGATTAAGGCTACCAGAAAACCCCCACCCACCCGAAGAAGAACGCCAACATTTACCAACTTAAAATGTCGCCGCCCGATAAAGTTCAGCTGATACCCCACAACAGCTACCATCGCCGGAAGAGCTACTACTTTGAGGCCCAGGGAAACATGGAGAAACACCTGGGGAATACCTACCCTGGCCTGGTTTAGCACTATCCCCGCTAAGGCGGCATAAATCATCGGCATCTTAATTATTTCCAGAAAATGCTCCTTACGGCTCACCAGATATATGCCCAGCGTAAAGTGGAGTATCCCCGCAATCAGGCTGTAAATCACGCTATAGGTCATCCCTTCTCTGCCGAAGAAGAGGGTATTTATGGGAACCGGTAGATATATGGCGTTCATAAACATTATGGGAAGGCAAATCTGTCTAAACTCGACCCCATAAAGAATAGAAAAAAGATAAGCCATAATACCGCAAGCAATAACAACTGCGGCTGCGATCAGGGCGACTTTTTCTGTCACCAGCAGGTCAGCCGAGCTTTCCCACATGGAAAGGAAAAAGAAAAAAGGAATAAGCAAATAGAGGGAACCATCTATTACCACGGCAACCAATGGCTTGACAAACCTTGCCCTTATCTTTCCTATAAGATAACCAATAAATGCGAAAACAAAAACTTTGGATACTAATTTAAGAACCACTTCTAACAGCGTGCCCATGACAATTTCCTTGACCAAAACAATAAATTTTTAATATAATAATTTTTAGGTGATGAAAAATGATGAACTTTCTTAGAAAAAACGTAAAGACCTTTTTATGGTGTATCGCTATTGCCTTTATTGGCGGCGTATTTCTCTGGAATTTCTCCACACGCCGCTTAATCGATTCCGTTGTCTCAGTTAATGGGACTAAAATTTCCTACTCTTCCTTTTTGGACTCAGTCAACGCGAGAATTCGCAACTGGTACGACCAAAACCCCGAAGGAGAACTTACTGATGACCAAAGGAAAGAAATCAAATCCGAGGTCCTAAATTCACTTATTCAGGAACAGCTCCTTCTTCAGGAAGCAAAAAAGTACGGAATTTATGTAAGCCAGAGCGAAGTAATAAATACGATACGCTCGCTTCCCCAATTCCAGAGAGAAGGAAAATTTGACCCTCAGTTATATTTTTACATTCTCCAAAACTATTTTCGCACGGAACCCGCCGTGTATGAAAACCAGGTCAAATTATTAATTACCAATCAGAAAATGAGAGACTTTATTATTTCCAGTGTTAAAGTTACCGACCAAGAAGTAAAAGACGAATATGCACGAAGAAAAATAAAAGATAAAGAAGAAAATTTCAAGAAAGACCTTCTTCAAGAAAAGAAAATCCTCTTTTACAGAGAATGGCTGTTTAGTTTATACCAAAAAGCAAAGATAATTAATAACTTAGATAAGATTGAGAAAGGCTCCTAAACCTTCACACCAAATTTTTTCAGCAATTCCTTAAATAATTTCCGGGGCATACCCACCACATTATCCATAGATCCTTCCAGCAACTTCACAAAGACATCATTCTTCTGTTTAACCCCATAAGCTCCTGCTTTATCCAGATGCATCCCGCTTACCCTGGACAGCTCTCTACTGGTGAGCTTTTTCATCCTCACTGTGGAAACTTCGTGCCCCACAACCTTTCTACCGGTCTCAGCATCAACAATTGCAATCCCTGTATAAACTTCATGAGTTGTGCCACCCAATCGTCTCAAAATCTGTTTTGCTTCCTCGACCGTTTGGGGTTTACCAATAATCTCAAATTTCCTTCTCTCAATAGTGGGTAGAGCAACTATCGTGTCCGCGCCAATAACCAGGCCCTCAGAAACCCTCTTAGAAACTTCTTTTGCTTTTCGTAATGCCAATTTCTCGGCTATTTTCCAGGGCACCGATTTGCCTGTGGAAGAGACTGGGTGTTCTTCGGAAAAACAAGATGGCATTACTTGAAATTTTAAGCCCAACCGAGAGAGAATCTGTTGCCTACGAGAAGAACTGGAAGCTAAAATCAATCTCTTCATCATCAAATTCCGGGGACACAATACTTAATTCTGAGAAAGTAAATAGTCTAACGGGGTTTGCCAGCCTCTGGGGTTATCTTCCTTATTTCTCTACTCAGGTAATTCGCCCCGTAACCGGTTATGAAACCAGTAACTACCGCTGCCACTATCAAAAATGGGAATATATAAAATATTCCTTTATGCCTTATCAGGAAAACATAAGCAACTAAAAGTTGCGTGAGATTATGACTCACTGCTCCCAGAATGGAGATTCCTATAATGCTAAAACCAAAAAGAGTCTGTGGAGAAGGATTGTTTTTTCTTATCCTTCCCAGACTATAAATCCCACCCATTACCAAAGCACTCACCAGCGCACCAGAAAAACTCAAAAAGAAACCGGGGGTAAAGAATGTTCCCAGAAGGAAAGAACTCAAAATCGTCCTTAACGCAGCCACCTGGATTGCCACAGCATATCCGAAGATAACGAGACTGGTCAAAGTAATCATATTTGCCAGCCCCAGCCGAAGCCAGGGAAGGGGATGGGGAAAGAGACTCTCCACTATCTGTAGCGTGGAAGCAAAAGCAATCAAAACAGAAACGTATGCTATTTTCTTCTTCCCATCCATCGTTTAAATTACCTTCAACAATAACCGTTTTCTTGCACAGAGCCCCTAACCTAACATCTAAAAGATAGTTTGTGAAGAGCTATTAGAATTTCAGCCAAAAACAAATATGCCCCTAATGCGAGGGTATTTGGTGTAGCGAGCATTAGAATTTTTAGCCAAAAATCGAAGATTAGAGTTTAGCCCCGCCAGACGTGGAAAACTCCTGAGATTTTTGGCGGTGCTCAAAGAGCAAAAAATTGTCAGCGAGCGAGCCAAATCCCGAGCATATATTCCTCAAGCGATGAACAAACTATCTTTTAATAACTCACTGCATCGACTTTGGGACCTTCCTTTCCTTCTATAGTTACCAATACCTTATTTGGCAAACAGACTATGTTTTGGCCTGGTTTATTTATCCATCCCGTATTTATGCATATTCTTTGAAAACAGGTTGATTCTACCACTCTCACTCTTCCCTCTCTCACCTCTATGACCACCCTTCCATTTTCGCCCTCAAGATCGATTCTCCTATCCGTTTTTAAGGAGACCCTTTGCACGGGAAGGTTATCAACTTTAATTAAGGCTTCGCTCGCCCTGTTAGAAATAAAAAAAAGCCGTAAAAAAGATAAAGAAGCGATGGCAACCAGGCTAAATATTAAAATCTTATCGTTTCTAGTTAACATACTTAATCTTGGAAACCAATCCCGAAGAAGTAGAGACATCTCCTTCTTTGTTAACGATAACTCCCTCCACCCCTTCCAAATTCTCAATCAAAGCCATACCTTTTTTGGGGCCCAAAACAAATATTCCCGTAGCCAGCCCATCAGCAAAGGCAGCTTCCTTAGCCACAATAGTCACGCTCTGGCACTCATCCGCGGGATAGCCTGTCTTGGGATTTATGATATGGTGGTATCTTTTTCCTCCAGAAAAAAAGAAACGCTCGTAATCGCCAGAAGTAACGATTGCCTCATCCTCGACCTCAATAGTTCCCAAAATTTCTCCCTCTCTTCGAGGATGTCGAATACCAATCCGCCACAGTCTCCCCTGTTTTCTTCCCAAGACATACATATCTCCACCTGCATTAACCATAGCACTCTTTATATTCTTCTTTTTCAAAATCTTTACTGCGGCATCGACCGCATATCCCTTGGCGATACCTCCGAGATCGATACCCATACCTTTCTTGGCAAAACTGATTTTCCCATCTTTTAAAATCATACCACCGTAGTTTACGAATTTTAGCACCCTTTCGATTTCCCCTTTACCCGGCACTTCAGGATTTTCTCCCTTAAACTTCCAGATTTTCCACAAGGGATAAATGGTAATATCAAAAGTGCCTCTGGTGAGCTGTGACAGGTGGACCGATTCTTTAAGCAAGGAGAAGAGCTCATTACTAACAGGTATCCACTGTTCTGCCGACAGAGGCCCTTTTTTTTCCTCAAGAAGAGCCTCCTTATTAATCCTGAAAACTTCGCTTCCCGGGAAAAAACTGGACATCTTCTGCTCAACTCTTCTCATCTCTTCCATTGAACTATCGATAGCTTCCTGTGCCTCGGCCTTGTTATTGTGGTATACTTTAATTTCTACCACAGTATCCATCAAGAATTCTACCTTACTATATTCCCTGTTGGCGCAACCACAGATAAAAAAAATAAGAAAGATAGAAATCAGAGCTGTAAATTTTTTCATTTTTTCTATCTCAAACCCTTATATTTATTTTCTCTCCACAATTACTGCAGTTCTCTCCCGTAAGACCCACCACCTTGGTATGGTATCCCCGGCGTTCAATAAGTACTTCCTTACAACCTGGACAATAAGTGTTAGATTCAGGCTTTTCCCATACATTTCCCAGGTATACATACTTCAATTTTCTCTGCGCAATTTTTCTCACCCTTTCCAGAGTAGCCAGAGGCGTAGCCTTTATAGTCATCTTGTAACACGGATAGTAACGAGAAAAATGTAGAGGAATTTCATCGGATAAAGAATAGAGCCAATCGGTCAGGTCTTCAACTTCACTATCAGAGTCGTTGAGAGTGGGAATAACCAGATTTGTAACTTCTACGTGTTTCTTCTGTCTCACCATAATTTCTACCGTGCGTAGAACATCTCCTAACCTGGCTTTACAATACTCCTTATAAAAATCGTTCCGAAATGATTTAACATCAACATTGGCTGCGTCAATGTAGGGTAAGAGATTGACCAGAGGTTCTTCATTGATATAGCCATTAGTAACCAAGACATTTTTTAAATTATATTTATGCGCTTCATGAGCAGTTTCCAGAAGATACTCAAAATTAATCAATGGCTCATTGTAAGTATAGGCTATGCCAATAGAATCGTATTCCTTTGCCAGTCTCACAGCATCATCAGAAGTAACAGTTTTGGTGGGAACCTCACCTACTGTCGCCTGAGAAATTCCATAATTTTGACAGCCTTTACATTTAAAATTACAGCCAAGTGTCCCCAGTGATAGAATTTCTCTTCCTGGATAGAAATGGTAGAGAGGTTTTTTCTCAATCGGGTCCAGATTTACCGAGGTAAACTGGTCATATACTAAAGCAAACAATTTCCCTTCCACATTTTTTCGGGTGCGACAGATGCCCGTCTTTCCATCATCAATAATGCATTGATGGGGACATAAGAAACACTGCACTTTATTCTTTTCTTTCAACGGTAAGTAGTACAGCGCCTCTTTCATAAATCTCCTTTCTTTTTGCGCAAAGCGAGTGCATCAGAAATCCATCGTAAATAGTCTTTATTTCCTTCGACTATGGGAAGAGCAATCACTTCTGGAACTTCGTAACTATGAATTTCCTTCACCCTTTTCACGAGCTTTTTTGCCATTTTCCTCTGCGTCTTAACTACCAGCATCCATTCCCTACTCGATTCAATCTTATCCTTCCACCAGTAAAGTGATTCAACACCAGAGAGGATATTAACACAGGCTGCCAATTTCTCCTCCACCAAAACCCGGGCAAGGTCCTTTGCTTCTTTCTCACTAGCCGAAGTAATAAATATCACTACTTCGTTCATGGATTTCTCTTTCTTGAAATTCTTTTTCTACCACGCTTAACTCTCTTTTTACCCAATGGATTCTTTATATAATTATCGCGACATTTCTTACAGAGAATAAACTCAAATCCCACACAAATATCTTTCTCCATTTTCTTCCCTCTTTTGTTCTGAATCTTTTTCAATAGATTTTTTATCTCTTTTTCAAAATTGCGCGTCAAATCTAAAAGCCCTATTTCTAAACCATCATAGGGAGCATACGAAGCTATCCTGACCAGATAACGACTTCTTACGATTTTTCTGCCACACAACTCACATATATATTCCATATCTGTTCCACATGTACAAACGTTAATAGGTTGGAAACAATCGCAGGAACATCCTAACTCAGAATATTTTTGAAAGATGGTTTGTGAAGAGGTCTATTGCACCATTACTATGGAATTGGTTGGACATTTCTCAACGCAGATTCCACAATTTGTGCATTTCTCGTAATCGATAACAGCCAAATTATTTTCCAAGGTAATAGCCTTCGTCGGGCAAACCTTAACGCAAATGCCACAGGCAATGCAACCCACTTTGCATATCTTTCGAACTATCGCTCCCTTATCGTGAGAACTACATTTAACGTATACTTTAGCTTTTTTAGGAATGAGACTGATTACTTTTGTAGGACAGACTTCAACACATTTTCCACATGCAGTACATTTGTCCATCAAGATCTCTGGCGTCTTACCCTTTTCCCAGAGAATTGCATCAAAGGGACAGACAGCCTTACATGTACCCAATCCTAAACACGCGTAACTACAAGCCTTGTACCCATCAGCCACAAGATGAGCTGCGCGACAGTCCACTACCCCCTGGTAGTCATACTTTATTTTGCTCTCGTCCCCCTGACACATAACCCGGGCAACTTCCACTTCTCTAACCTCAAATTTTCTCCCCAGAATCTCACCTATTTTATAAACAGTTTCTTCACTGACCACCGGACAGGAAGCCGCTCCCGATTCATTTCTAAGTAAAGCCTCTGCCATACCCCTACACCCGGCAAAACCGCAAGCGCCACAGTTAGTCCCTGGCAGGACTGTCAATATCTTTTCCAGCCTAGGGTCGACCTTTACAGCAAACTTCTTACCAGCTACAGCCAGAAGAAGACCAAAAAGTAGTCCTAGCCCACCCAAAGCAATAACGGCAAACCAGACCATAATTCCTCCCCATTAATTACAAGCCAAAAAGACCCTTAAAGCCCAAAAAGGCCAAAGACATCAACGCAGCTATGAAGAATGCAGTAGGATACCCTTTTAAAGGCTCGGGAATGGGTGCAATCTCCAATCTCATTCTAATTCCAGTAAACAGCATTATGGCTACCGTATATCCTAAGGAGACTCCCAGAGCATATACCACAGTTTGAATGAAAGCGTAATTATAATCGACATGGAGGAAAGCGACTGCCAGAATAGCACAATTGGTTGTAACCAGAGGAAGATATATTCCCAGGGCTCGATACAGGTGAGGAATATACCTCTTCAAAAAAAGCTCTTCCAACTGAACTAAAGAAGCAATTACCAATATGAATGTTGAGATTTTCAGAAATTCCAGGTTTAGTGGCAACAGGATAAAATAGTAGAGAATCCAGGTAACTGCTGAGGATATAGTCATTACGAAAATAACCGCCATGCTCATACCCAAGGAAACTTCCATGTGGCGAGAAACGCCAAAGAAAGAACAAAGCCCAAGAAAACGCATAAGTATAATATTATTTATCAAAAGGGCTGAAACGAAGATACCAAATAGACTTACCTCATTCATCAAATTCCTCCAATAAATTAAATTGAAAATTATTCTTTAACACCCTGAGGATGAAGGGATAGTTACAGGAGCTTCAAATCCGCCCCGATGCATCGGGACGGATTTTGAGCGAGGTTTTACTGACCGAGCGACTCCGAAAACTATCTCTTCATCCTCCTTCTACTATTCCAAATGTTTAGTATTCCCATTAGAAAGCCAATAGTTAAATATGCTCCGGGAGGGAAAACCATAATCAAGCCGGGGTGAAAGATGAATTTACTTGAGCCAAATATTGTACCATTGCCTAAAACTTCTCTAATTATTCCAATGGTGACAATCACCAGAATAAACCCCAGACCCATCCCTATGCCGTCCAAAAGCGAATCTATCAAAGAGTTGCGATAGGCAAATGCTTCGGCACGGGCCAAAATGATGCAATTCACCACAATCAAGGGAACAAAAACGCCCAGGGCTCTGTGGAGAGGTGGAAAATAGGCAGCCATAAAATAATCGGTTACGGTAACAAAAGTAGATATAACAATAACGAAAACAGGAATACGCAAGTCTTCAGGAATAAGTCTACGGGTAGAAGAGATCACCAGGTTGGAAAAAGTTAACACAAAAGTCGTGGCAATCCCCATCCCCAGAGCATTAATTGCAGTATTAGAAACTGCCAGGAGAGGACAGAGCCCGAGTACCAACACTAAAACTGGATTCTCCCTCAAAAGCCCGTTAGTAAAACTTCTCAACTTAGGCATACCAATCACCATCCAACTTGTATAGACTGTAGTGTAGCCCTTTTTGGGCACCCCGATTTATCGAGGCGGGAACAAGCCCCTAAGCTACCAATTGCACAGTTATTCTATCTCCTACTTTCAAAGACTTAGCATTCTCTGGAATAACGGCAATGCCGTCACACTCAATCATCGATTTAAGAATTCCCGACCCCTGAGGACCTGTGAGAGAAGCAAAATATTTGTGATCGCTGTAATCTAATTTCACCCGCAGGAAATGTCTCTTATTATCCTTTTTCACTATAGGATTTTTTAGACGAGCGGAAATTTCAGGCAAATCTATAGGTCTATCCACGAGCTTCATCATAAGGGGACGCACAAACTCCAGAAAGGAGACCATCGAAGAGACAGGATTACCTGGTAACCCAAAGATCGGCATGCGACCGATATGTCCAAAGCTGATTGGCATTCCCGGTTTCATCGCCACCTTCCAGAATCTTTCTCTATATCCCAGAGAAGTGAGGGCGGCACGCACGAAATCGAACCTCCCCATAGAAACCCCACCGGAAATAATCATCACATCAGAATTTAGTCCCTTTCTCATTTTTCTCAACAGTTTAGCTTTCTCATCGCCAGCTATTCCCAGAGCAAGCGGAGCACCGCCGAATCTTTCCACAAGACCGCGTAAGGAAAATGTATTTATATCTCTCACCCTGCCTGGACGCAGCCTCTCACCAGGTTCGATGATTTCATTGCCGGTAACTAATATAGCCACCACTGGCTTTCGAAAAACCCTCACTCTCTTCCTACCCACAGAGGCGAGCATCCCTAATTCAGCTGGACCGATAGAGGTGCCTCTTTCCAAAACCACCTCTCCCTTTCTCACATCTTCTCCTGAATAGCGCACGTTTCTACCACGGTTGATCTTGCTAAGAATTCTCACAATTCCTGAGGCAACTAACTCTGTATCCTCTACAGGAACAACACCGTCACACCCTTCTGGAATTGGAGCACCTGTCATTATAGCCATAGCCTCACCCGGTCTTAGTCTCTTGGTGATAGGTTTCCCACAAGATACAACTCCTGCCACTTTTAATTCCAGGGGAACGGTTTTCAGATCTTTTGTACTTATTGCATAGCCATCCATTGCCGAATTGTCTGTATAGGGAATATTATTTTGAGCAATTATATCTTCAGCAAGCACCCTTCTATGCGCCCGGGAGAGAACTACCCATTCCCATTTCATCGGTTTGGTATCTCCAAGCACTATCTTCAAAGCCTGCCCAAACTTCAACATTCTATCTCTCTATTCCTTTCTCCAGAGCATTTGTTACTGCCTCAATCAATCCTTTGCTGGAATAAGTCGCTCCACTAACCATATCTACATCGACATTCTGCTTTTCCAGTATTTCCTGGGGGATTTTCTCTCTGATTTTAGACCAGTACTCTATTACCTCCTGTTGCTCCAGAACAGCTATCTTTAATATCTGATGATTTTGCACAGTAACCATTGCCCTAATCGGCCCACTAAAACCCCTTCCTTCGCCAGTGTAGACCCCATCAGGCATATATTTGAGAATTTCTATTTTTTCTAAATGTTCCAGAAAGTCAACATATAAACCGAACAGTTTCTTAGCTCCTTCAAGTACTGCCCGGGAAGAAATAGTCGCTGCCGTAACTGCTTCTATTTTCCCCTGGGGTTCTTCTTTGGCAAAATTCAAATCCTCTGCTTTCAGTTTAATAAACTGTTTACTGAACCAATCCTCCATAATCTTAGACCCCAATCCAGGAGTCTCAATCTGGTTCAATATTTTCAGCCCTGTTATCTCTCCGTTCATATCGAATCCCATAATCATTTCTATTGGCCCGGAATAACCCTGCGTCTTCGTCCTTATGCTCACGCCCACACCTTTTCCTCTCTCATCATAACCGATAAAGTATTCTTGCTCCTCAATATTTATGGGCACAAACTTGCTTGCCGCGGATATAACCTCTTTCCGAGCTTTCCTTGCTTCCTGTTCAGCATAGGCATCTATTCTAGGCTTGGTGTTCTTATAAGTGAGACTAAGTGCCCAAGCAGCTAAGGAGGCCATAGCCATTAGTAACAAACCTCGCATCATAATTCTTTTCATTGGAAATCCTGCGGTAATTACAAATTATGTCAAGACCTTGGCATGGACTATTTATACTGCCTCTCTCTATTACTTACTTCAACTACCGAAGACCTTCGGTTCAGTCATTTTATCAATTATGGGAGTTAACATATTCATAATCAGAATAGAGTAACAGACTCCTTCGGGAAATCCTCCGGTAAAGCGAATTAACACAGTCAGAAGCCCGCAACCTACGCCGAACACCAGCTTACCCTTTCTGGTTAAAGGCGATGTGACCATATCCGTAGCCATAAAGAAAGCCCCCAGAATAAGCCCACCAGCCATGATGTTGAATAAAGGGTCTCTCTCAAACAGAAAACAGACTAAACCAACTGTTCCAATATAACTTAGTGGAATGTGCCAGGTAATCTGCTTCCTATACAGGAGGTAGAGTGCCCCGATTAATAAGGCTAAAACAGAAATTTCACCTAAACAGCCAGCTCTATTACCTAAAAACATCTCTAAGTATGATGGCAACCTCTGGTCCAACTCCATCTTCACTATTCCCAGAGGGGATGCAGTGGTCACCCCATCAAAGGGTCTCGTCCAGGTAGTCATATACACCGGCCAAGAAGCTAATAACACAGCCCGCGCCACCAGTGCTGGATTGAATGGATTGTAACCCAAACCTCCAAAAATCTGCTTTCCCAGAATAATTGCTACAAATGCACCTATTGCCACCATCCACAGGGGAGAAGAAGGAGGTAAGACAAAAGCTAAAAGCATTCCCGTAACAACAGAGCTTAAGTCTCCAACTGTAACCTTCTTTCCCCATAACCTCTGCCAGAAAAACTCGCTAGCTATGGAAGAGAAGATGCTTACTGAAATAACAAGAAGTGCCCGCCATCCAAAAAATATAATGGAAGCAGCCAAAGCCGGGGAAAGAGCAAAGACCACATCAAACATTATTGCCCGAACATCTTCCTTTGCTCTAATATGTGGTGAAACAGAAACGATTAACCTTTGAGAAATAACTTCTTCCATTTTTTCCTCTATAACTACCACCAACTAAAAGATAGTTTGTGAAAAGCTTCCTATTCCCTTAATGCGAAGGGATTTGGTATAGCGAGCATTAGAATTTTTAGCCAAAAAACGAAGATTAGAGTTTAGTCCCGCGAAGACGGGAGAAACTCCTGAGATTTTTGGCGGTGCTCGAAGAGCAAAAAATTGTCAGCGAGCGAACCAAATTCCGAGCATTCCTCTATCCGAGCGACTCCGAAAACTATTCCTTCATCCTATTTCTCTCTTGCTTCTTCTTTCCCCCACTTGATATATTGCACCAGCGGAATCTTTGCCGGGCATACATAAGCGCAAGCCCCACATTCCATACAATCGTAGGGACTATACTTCCTTACAACCTCCCAATCTTTTTGCTTTACATGTTGGGCTATCACCGTAGGCATCAAGTTCACAGGACATACATCGATACATTTGCTGCAACGTATACAGTCTCCTTCAGAAAAGGTTTCAGCTTCACTTAATATTAATATGCCGGAAGTGCCCTTGATTAGCGGCACGTCGAGAGTATACTGGGCTATTCCCATCATAGGACCACCAGCAATTATCTTCTCTGGATTTCCTAGTAATCCGCCGCAATGGGAGACTAAATCGGTAAATAGTGTACCCAAACGAGCCCACAAATTTTGTGGTTGCTTGATGCCTGAACCAGTGATTGTAACAACTCTTTCAATCAGCGGAATCCCTCTTTTTACCGCCTGCCTTATGGCCAGGGCTGTACCCACGTTATCAACCACTACTCCTACATCGAGAGGCAGCTTACCCGGAGGAACTCTTCTGTTTAGAACAGCATCAATCAAATGTTTTTCCGCACCTTGAGGATATTTTACCTTCAACACTGCTAACTGTATACCGGGCTCTCGCCGTAGCTCATTTTCCAAAAGAGAAATGGCATCGGTTTTGTTGGCTTCTACTCCTATTATTCCTAGATCAGCATCGACTACTTGCATGATTATCCTCAGTCCTTCGAGTATTTCTCGAGAGTATTCGAGCATCAACTTATGATCGCAAGTCAGATATGGCTCACATTCACAACCATTCAATATCACGGTATCGATCTCGCAATTTTCTGGCGGAGTGAGCTTAACATGGGTAGGAAAGGCTGCTCCTCCCAGCCCTGCTATTCCAGCGTTCTTAACAATCTCTCTTAGCTCCTCAGGAGAAAGGCGAAAATAATCTTCATGCACTATTAAATCACTCACCCATTCATCTCTCCCATCGGATTCAATTATGACCGAAGGTAAGGCATGGCCCAATGGGTGGGGCCATGGTTTGATATCTATAACTTCCCCGGAGAGACTACTGTGGACGGGTAAAGAGATGAAACCGTCACTTTCTCCAATGAGTTGTCCAGTCTTAACTTTATCGCCGGTTTGCACAATCGGTTTTGCCGGTTTACCCGTATGTTGAGAAAGGGGAATCACCACTTTCTTAGGCAAGGAGGCCCTTCCCAAGGGTTGACCAGAAGTAAGTTCTTTGAAATAGGGAGGATGGACTCCCCCTTTAAAAGTAAAAAGCCTTTTCATTTTTCTTCCTTTTTCAATATAAAGCGAAGGGATTTGGTGTAGCAAGCATTAGAATTTTTAACCAAAAATCGAACATCGGAGTTTAGTCCCCTAACAACGGGAGAAACTCCTGAGATTTTTGGCGATGCTCCCAGAGCAAAAAATTGTCAGCGAGCAAGCCAAATCGCGAACGCTCCTATTCTTCTCTTATGACAAATTCTCTACCATACCCTGCTAAGAACGCCTCCACACACGCAGGGTCCAATTGCGTGCCTTTTACAGCCATCATTTCTTCAAGCGCTGCTTTATCCCGAAGACCGCTTCTATACGGGCGTTCGGAAGTCAAGGCGTCAAAAGTATCTGCCACAGCAAGTATCCTGGAAATCAAGGGGATGTCTTCGCCTTTTAAACTATCGGGATAACCTTTTCCATCATACCTTTCATGATGGTGACGGATACTGAGAATAAGTTCCTTTAATTGTGTAATTGGAGAAATTATCTCCGCTCCCAAGACAGGATGGCGACGAATGTGTTTCCAATCTTCATCCGTTAGTTTATCTTTCTTTCTTAGAATTGAGATGGGAACACCTATCTTACCCACATCGTGGAGTAGCGCGCATAGTTGCACATTCCTTTGAGTTTTGTCATCCAGACCTAACTCCTTAGCTATCAACATTGAGAATCTTGTTACTCTTTCAGAGTGGCCACGAGTGTAAGGGTCCTTGGCATCAATAGCTGCTGCCAATGATTTTACCGTAGAAATATACATATCTTCCAGATCTTCGTAAAGCCTCGCCCTCTCAATAGCCACAGCCGCCTGAGCCGATAGTGGCTTAAATAAGACCATATCCCTCTCGTTAAAAGTTCTATCACCTTTTTTATTAATAACTTCCATTACGCCAATAGTCCTCTGTTTAACCTTAAGGGGAACACAAATTAACGATTTGGTCTTTTGCCCTAAACTCTCATCAACTTTTTTTGAAAAACGCGTCTCCTTAGAAACGTCCTCAATTAATAGCGACTGGTCGTTCTGGGCGACCCAGCCGGCTACCCCTTCTCCCATATCCAGACTTAACTTCTTTACTTCCTCTTTTTTCGCTCCGCTGGCTGCCACAAACTGCAACTTCTTCTCTTTCTCATTTACCAGAAGCACCGAACATCCCTCAGCATCCATTACGTTCATCCCCAGTTCCATAATCATATCCAGGAGAGGGTCCAATTGCATAGCTGAGGCTATAGCTTCGGTAGCTTTCAACAGACTATCTAACTCCACAACTTTTCTTTCCCTCTCGCTAAATAGCATTGCATTATCGATAACCATCACTATTTCATTGGAAAGAGAGACGATAAGTTTTTGGTCCTCCGCTGTGAAAGGTGCCGTACCTTTATCACCCTCTTTTGGCTCATCTGCTGAGAGTCTTTTATTAAATACTTCCAAAACTCCCAGGGTTCCGCCTTTCCTTTTCAAGGGAACGCATAAGGCATTTACCACCGTGCATCCTATGGCTTTGCTTATTTCGTCACGGAATATGGGATACTCTGAAGCATCAGAAATAATCGCAGGTTCGCCTACTTTCAGGATTGCCCCCATAACTCCTTTATTAAGCTTCCACGTAGGTTCTTCACCCGATTCTTCCCTGGGACGACCGCCGATAGTGACGTGGGAGGATAGTTCTCCTGTCGTCTGGTCAATGAGAATAATAACCCCTGCCTGGGCATTAACCAGTTTAATTGTCAGTCTCATCACCTCGTCCAGAACCTGTTCAAAGTTACTGGCTAAATTAATTAATTGAGTAATTTTTTGCAGAGCTTCAAATCTAAAGTTTAATATGTTTATAGTCTCTTGCAGGACAGAAATATCTTTTTCCATGGTCGTTCCTCCAATTCTTTAAAACTTAAATCTATCCAAACCCAGATGCAAGTTATTTTTATCACTTTATTTTAGAATCAACATTATTCCAACTGCCACAGCAGTATTTAAAATTAAATCAAAGAAAGAAGAAAGACGAAATCGTTTTTCCCTTCTCTTTCTGGACATTACATATCCACTATGAATTAACCAGATTCCAGGAATTACAAGATAATAATACCCTTTCAGTAAAATTGAGCCTACTATCAACATTCTTTCTATAGCTTGAATATATCCCTTAGGCGAATTTAAGTCCACCTTTTCCCCGCCGTAGCACAAATTCTTGATATAAGAGATCAAAATACCTCCGCCAAATCCTATAGATATAAAGGCAATTGCATATATTACTAAATCGTTATCGTTGTATAGAAAGACCAATTTTGAAAGACCTTGTGGTAGAGTCAATTTTGTCAAGCCGAAGGGAAAAAGCATACCAAGAAAACCTATATGTAGAAATTGGTCAAGTAGAAATACCCAAATATTATTCCACTTATACTTCTCAAATACCAATACTTTTAGCCAGTCTTGTATGGCGTGAACAATCCAGAGGAAGAATATGAATCCCCACATTCTGGTTAGATTCCAGTAAGGCCAGACCAAAAGTGCCGCCAGTAAACCAAAAATGCCACTGTGGACAAAAGAGCCTAAGGGAGATCTGGTCTTGAAGCGATATATGCTTGTAAACTGCAAAGGAAAATCACCAATTACATGTGCTAAAAGCAACCTATAGAATATGAACATTTATTTAATCCTTTCTTGAATTCCGGGGACACAATACTTAATTATTTAGCCAAAAAATGAAGACGGCCTATTCCCTTAATGCGAAGGCATTTGGTGTAGCGAGCATTATGATTTTTAGCCAAAAATCGAAGATTAGAGTTTAGCCCCGCGAAGACGGGGGAAACTCCTGAGANNGGTGCTCAAAGAGCAAAAAATTGTCAGCGAGCGAACCAAATTCCGAGCATTCCTCTGACCGAGCGACTCCGAAAACTATCCCTTCATCTTATCTTTAACCCCAAAACCTCGTATACTTGAACTAAGTCAGTTTTTCCCCTGACAGTCATCGGTTCCAGAGCTCTCGTATTAACTATATCTTTTACCATTTGATAGGTTTTTTCGCTGATTAGAACCTGGTCAGGCTTTGCCAATTCTTCCAGGCGGGCAGCCAGGTTCACAGAATCGCCAATAGCAGTATACTCCATCCGCCGAAAAGAACCTATATTACCGACAACAGCCTCTCCTGTAGTAATGCCTATGCCTATTCTAATTGGCTCAATTCCTCGTTCAAGAAACCTCTTCTGCAGTAATCCCATCCTTTTCTGCATCTCCAGCGCAGTCTCCAATGCTTTCTGGGCGTGATTCTCCTCTTCCACCGGAGCGCCATAAATGGCCATAACAGCATCACCCATATATTTGTCTAAAGTCCCATTATACTTAAAGATTACTTCAGTAATCATGGTGAAAAATTCGTTCAGAATACCGACCACTTCCTCTGGACTCATGCGGCTGGCCATACCGGTAAAGTTTCGGATGTCAGCAAAAAGAACAGATATCTCCTCCCTTCTCCCACCCAGAACAATCCTATCGGGACTGGTCAACAACTCGTCCACAACCTGAGAAGAAACATATCTCTGAAAAATCGACTTTATTCTCTTCTTCTCTTTCTCTTCAGTAGCGTACTTATAAACGATGGTAGATAGATAACTGAAAAAAATTATGGCTCCTGGATAGACAACAGGCAACGAGAGAGACCTCCGGCTAAAAGAGTGTAAGGTTAAGAACAAATAGACTGCTAGAATAGAGAAGGCAAAGAGTGCTCCTTTTAATGGTCTCATACGAGGAATGGAGATTCCCATTATTATTCCCACCAGAAAAAAGAGGAGAACATTCGTTCCTCTGGAAACGGGAATCAGGAAGTCCTGGTTTAGAACACTATTTATTGCACTGGCCAGCACGCCCACCTGAGGATAGAGAGGAGCAAAGGGAACTGCCCTCAGGTCAGCCGAGCCAGTAGCAGTAAGACCTACAAGAACTATCTTATCTTCAAAATCGGAGAGCTTGATAACAGGTTCTCTGCCGATTTTTGTTTGCTTGTACGACTGCAGGACTTGAATAAAATCGCTGGTCCAGAGACTTGCGATACCACCCGGATAGTTTACTAACATCTGTCCTTCCCTGTCCACCGGTATCTTTATATCCCCTAACCGGGAACCCCTCAATTCAATATGCTGTCCTGGTTTGACCCTGATATTATTCTTTTCCACACCCAGGTAATCGGAGACCAGTTTTAGACTTAAAGAAGGATAGAGCCTCCTCTGGTATTCCATTACCAGAGGGACCCTACGGGTAGTTCCATCCATATCGGGTCGCACATTGACAAACCCTGTGCCTTTCATACTAGCCGCCAACTCTATTATGGGAAGCGTTGCTTCACTTGCCTGAAGGAAGTGGTCTCTTTCTCTTATTTCGTAATTTAAGGCAAACTCCTCTATGTTAAGTCGAGGACTTCTTTCAACTCTCACTCCCCTCTCTTCTTTCATAGTAAAGAAGAAGGGATAATAGACATTGCCTGCCTCCTTGGTAGCTTTAGCAAAAAGGCGGTCATCTTCGGGAAAATCAGAAGCAGGCTCTATGAACAGCACATCGTAACCAATAACTCTGGGGCTGTATTGAGAGAGAGCATGGAGTAGAGCTGCGTGGTATTGCCTCCGCCAGGGCCATCTTCCCAGGACTTTGATCGACTGATCTCCCATAAAAACAATCTGTATGACAGGGTTAATCTTTCTCTCGCCCCTGAGCTGGAAGCGGTAATCCTGAGTTCTCAGTTCGAAAGTTTCGCCCACACCCAAAAAATATAGAACAGCAATTACTCCCGCCACAACTATACCAAGCAATATGCCAACACGGTGAGGAAAAATTAGACCCGCGATTTTCCCAATAAATTTTTTAAAATAATTATTCAACATATCTTGCACTCCCCCAATGAAATCGGGGGCAATTAAGTTCTGGAGTGTGAAATGCCTCCCATTGATCGGGAGACCCATGGGCTAGCTCTCGCTTGACACTCTTTCCCACCTTTGGGGAAGACTCCAGACCTGTTTTAAAAACTATAGCTGAGCCTGGTGATAAATCCATGACCCTCGTAGTTATTTGAAGAATCCTCATCATCTCTATAAGCATCAAGCTCGTACCCCAAATTTAAAGTCAGTCCAGTCATAAAGCTGTAACTGAATTCGAGACTTGCATTTGTGGTAATATTATCTGCTGGCACCAATAGATCGTTACTCTTTGCCACAATCACAGTTCCCCAAGTGGAGACTGTAAACCTCTGGGGGATGACTCCCCAGTTCACACTGAGACTATAAGATTGCGATTTATCTATCGATTTGTCGTCCAAGTCCCTCGTCCGGGTAAGAGTAATCCCGGAAGTGATTGAGATTGCCTGAGCCAGGCCACTGGTCAAACTGAAGCTTCCCGTGAGAGTAGAAAGGTCATTGGAAGAATCGGTCTTATCACGAAAATTGGACAGTTGCCCGCTGGAGTAGAGACTGATACTTCCCAAGCTATGGGAGAGTCCCAAAGAAAAAGTCTGAGTATTATTTTCCAGTGCAGAACGAGGTTTACCCAGCATTAGATTTAAAGAGTAGCCTATAATCATATCTGGAAGTTTATCTATATCAAAATCTAAAACTCCTGTGAGAATCGATTGGGTGGAAGTGACCTCCGATGGGTCCCCAGCGAGATTGTCTCTATACTCGTTGAACCCTAAAGAAAGATTGGCAAAACTTATACCCTGGTAACCTGTAAGAAGTTCATATCCGGCTCTATCGTTGGTAACCTCAGGGCTGGCCAACGAGAAAAAGTGGGGTTCAATCCTTTCATAAGCTGCCTCAAAAGAGAATTTTTCTCTCTCTAAAGATGATTCAAACTTAAAACCATAATCCCTAAATTTCTCCTTCGCAGCTCCCTTTGGTTCTTCCCAGTAATTACTGTAAGCATACTCGCCATTCAATTCTATTCCGCCACCTGATTCCCAATTAACACTCATTCCCCATACCCCGTTTCTAACCGGAGCTAAACTGGGCCCCCACTCGCCCTTATCCCAATCGAGGGATTTTTCATTATCGTCACTGAAAACATAAGAGGTATTAACAGCAAAATTTTTGGGCAATTCCACCCTCTCCTGTATCCCATAGACATAGCGAGAGAAGGTCCCGTCTGTGGAAGTTGAACCCTTAACTGCCTCTTCTGAACGGGCAACGACCAGACCAGTGGAGAACTTTCCCTCAGTAACTATTGCCCCTCCCAGCGCACCCAGTCCATATAGAGTCAAGTGGGAGAAACCGGGCATAATATCTCCTGCTGACAAGGTAAAAAGTGGACTGTAATAGTTGAACAGGATTGTATCCAGGTCGAACTTGTCCTCAACGGTATGGTATGTGTAAACATTTAGCGAAAAAGCTCGGTCAAAGAATCGCCCAATTAAATTGAGGTTGATGTTACCCGTATAATCTTCCCACTTCTCACGAGAACTATTCTCATAAGAGGTAATGAAATTTCCACCAATCTTAAATGGCAAAGGCGCCTCGGGAGCCACGGTAATGGGGATAACGCTAAAATCGTAATAATCGCTGGAAAAGATAGTCTCTTTCAAATAGGAGAGAGAAATTCTCCAATAGTAAGTGCCAGAATAGTTACCCGGGACCCGAAAAGGAATGTAAAGGGAAACAGTCCCCCCAGCCTCAACCTCCACCCTGCCCTTTATAGAATCGGTCCTTGTCAGATAGTTTTTCTGGGCATCATAGATTTCGGCTCGCAAAGAATATTCTTCTGCTATCCATTTCTCTGTCCCTGTATTTATCAGGATTACCTGAAAAGTCAGTTTCTCTCCTGCTTTAACCGGGTAGGGCGAAGGGATTGCTAACTGAGCCTTTCCCACAAAAGAACCGTGGGCAGGGGAAGGCAAAAGGGACAAGAAAATAAGAAACCATAGAAAAAAGATAAGAAAATGGAAAAGCGAATTGTAAAGCTTCAATTTTATTTGCGGTTAAATATCCTTGCCTGCTGGCATAAGTAAATTCTATGTGAGAATAAGACTGTGTTATTCTTTATTTTTGTTTTAAATTAACATATTTTATAGATAATGTCAATTAAAAAACCCCTGTATTTACCGAATACAAGGGCTATTAAACCAGCCGACTCTCATTTTTATAGACTATCTTTTGAATTTCAGTTTCAGGGTCTTTTCTCCCTCCTCATCTCTAATCTTCAAAATCAAGTCTTTCTCTTGTGCCGGAACTATATTGATATCAGCAATTGCTGAATCCAGGTCAGGATATGTGGCTGAAATAGTCAATTTCTCAGAACGCGAATCTTTCAACATAGCCTCTGCCCAGCCACTTTTCATTACCACTCTTACCGGAGAAGTTCTCCAGCTCCTCCCCTTGTCCATAGAGAACTGGACTGTCCCCGATATAGAGGTGAGGAGAATCTCCTCTTTAAAGTTTAAATTTCGGTCACCATTACCGTCCAGAACCTCAATGGTAAGCCAAAAGGGAAGACCCGCCACCTGTGGGGAAGATTCTAATTCTACTTTTAAACTTCCTTTTATCTTCCCTTCCTTCTGCCATCCGGGTTCAAGCTCAAGGTCGACTTCCTCGGGTGGCCTGGGGGCCTGGTTCGGCTGCACCACTGTCTTCTTGGCCTCAGTTACGGTCACACTTCCCAGCTCATTCCACACCTCTACAATTCCTTTATATACCAGCACAGTAGTAAGTCCACTCTTTCTTACATTGGTATTAAATTCTGTCCCCCTCACAGCAGCTACTGCCACTGGCGTATGCATTTCAAATTTAACCCCCTCTATCATAATCTTGGAGAAAATCTCACCAATAAGGAGGTCGATAGCATTCTTCATCTCTCTCTCTTCTGTTATCTGGATACTAAACGTAGAATTCTCATTAATCTTTAATTCTATGCCATTGGCAAAAGTAATTGCCGCCCGGGAATTTGCACCCGTCTTCAGCTGGTCGCCCTCGTAGAGGAACATCCCTTTTCTCGCCTCTACCCATTTCTCTGTTCCATAAGGAAGAACCTCCAGGGTCCCGGAGATGGAAGTGACAATAGCTGCCACATTCGTCTCCTCCTCAGCCCAAGCGGGTCGTGAAATGGAAGCATTACAAAAAAGAAAGCAGAAAATCAAAAGCCACAAAAGACATGCAATTAGTTTGGAATTCCGTCCCATGTTTCTACCTCTTTCCCAACCTAATATGTTGCTATTTCACCACTTCTATTTCCACGCCCACGACCTTCGCCTTTCCCTGATCAAGCTTCTCCAACTGTTCATCAATATCTCCCCGGGGAAAGAGCGTTACTTCGCTAAGCGTGTAACCTTCAAGCTCCTTTAAAATCTCCAAATCCCTTATGAATGTTTTAATAATTCTCCACGCTTCCCCGGGTTCATAGCGTTTACGCTCCCGGGCTAAAGTGAAGACCTTAGTGAGCATATTATTCTTTATATTGTCGTCGGGAAAATCTAATGCCGCACTGACCGTGACCATCTTTTCTTCAACCGCTTCGCCCACAAAGGTCAAAGTTCCCTCTTCGCCAGTGTTAATAAAATCTAATAACTGAAAGGGAATAACCGGCACTCCATTAACGTAGAGATTGACACGAGTATTAGAAATCGCCATTCCTCCTTGATTCTTCACTAAAACGTCAAATTTTAGCCCGCCTGCTGTGCTCTGTTCATCCAGGATAATGTCAGTCACAGCTAAATCTTTCGTAGTGACAGAAGGAACCGTCTCTTTGAGAGTAAAGGAGAAAGGAACCGGTGTTTTAGCGACCACGTTTCCTTGACTGTCCAGCCCTTCTACTTTCCACCAGTAGACGACGCCTCCTGCCAGTTTCTGGCGGGGGTCTTTAGGGCTGGTAGGATACTGGAAGTAGGTTGTGACCGGGTCGGGATATTCGCCTTTTCCCGTCTGGAAAAGAGTATTATAGAATCCCTTGTCATCATCAACGTAGACCCTGTATTTTGTAGCACCAGAAGAGACCCACCTGAAAGTTAAAGGCTTATCAATTAAGTCCCTGGCTCCATTGGCAGGATAAGAGAGAGTAATCGCAGGCGAATAGACATAAAAGACCATATAGTTAGAAGCTTCCGGAGAGCCGGTTGAGCTACCGGCAATTACTTTTGCCATGTAGAAATATTTGCCAGGACTCCTATAAAACTGGCTGATTGGTATATTTCTTATGCTGGAACTGCCTGTACCTACTTTGCCCTCCGCAGAATTCCCTGTATGTTTAAAGACCTGCGCACCCTGCGCATTGTAAACATAGAACTCAAAATATATCCTATCCACGGGTTGCGGGTTATAACAAGTAACTGAGAAACCAATCTTTTCACTTGAGGAGTAGGTCGTGCGCTCCTTACCCGCAGAATCAAAGACCGAGGTATCTTTAATTTCTATATAGTCGGAAATGGTTATTGTTGGTTGTGCCCCTACAAAGCCGGCCAAAATCACTATAAACAAAATACACAAACCAACAATTGAGACTCTTCTATTTATCTTTTCCATTTTTTCACCTTACCACGGCCAGTCTTTTTACTACTTTCTTGCTCTCACCACTACCATTATCTTTGACTTCCACAATATACATGTAGATGCCGCTGGCAACTTCCATCCCAGAACTGTTCCTGCAATCCCACAAAAACTTGTAAACAGGCGCATCCGTATCATCTATCTCGCTATCTCTAACCCCTCTCACCAGTTCACCAGAAATATTATAAATCTTAATCTCAGCTTCGGGATCGCCATAGCCGCAGTAGTATCGTATCGTAGTTGAGCCACTTCTTGCCGGGTTGGGATAATTGAATACTGTCTCTTTAGGAATTGTACCAAATACAAAATTGACTTTCAAGGTTCTACCTTCCTGTAAGTTTACAGTTTTAGGTTTACTATATATACTTCCATTATATGCACGGGCAATAAATCTTCCGGGAAGGAGATTCGGTATACTGTAATCTCCGTCCATCTCCACTGGGACCCTCACAATAACCTTGCCTCTCTGTTCAAGTTCCACAAAGGCAATGCCACTGCCAGGGGACAAAATCTTCTGAAGACTCAAACCGCCTATCCTCTTCGATTTTGTTGAAAAGATAGAAGCCAGATATTTCCCTTCCACCCCGCTAACATCTCCGGCAATCGTTCCCAGCTCGTAGTCTATTTCCAGAGTGAAATCGAAGGAATAAGATAGGGCAAAAGCTTCCATAGAAACACTCGATATGATACCATTAACCGTCCAGGTTGCTCGCACTTCATAAGTAGTCCCCGGTGCCAGCCCAGTGACCTCATAATATCCATAAGTATTGGTGAAGTCACTGGAAACTAATCCACCATCTTCAAATGCTTCTACCTCTACACCTGTGATCGCTGTTTCCTCATCGGAACGAATTACTCTACCAGATATCGAAGCATACGCCGTAACCGAATCGTCAATTACCCTTTGGGCAAAGATATTGTAATCGCCGGCAACTACCCCGGCTTCCCAGGCAACGATTATTCCACCAGAACCGTCGCTTACAATCTCGACATCACTTATTACCTGAGTGCCTTCACAAACAAGAACCCCCGGATATATGCTCCACACTGGCTGACCATTTTCATCCCGCCTCTGGGCAAAAATCTTGCGGTCGTTCTCTATCCAGGTGCCCATCCCTCCTCCCATATTATCGCTGACCAGACGTATAGATCTTTGAGAACCGATACCTCCGGCCACGAACGTGTCCTCTTCATCAATCAGTGGAGGCTCATCACGATCTACCCCATCGGCATAGATGTCACCAGGGTCATCCCTCATATCCTCCCAGGCGATAATGGCTCCTATAGTAGTTCCTCCGGAAAGATTCCTGATAATGACTGGATTCTTCTGTTCTCCTTGTTTCTCACAGATAGGTATTCCATTATTAGTCCAGACCTGCGCTCCGCCGGAACTTATCCGTTGGGCATATATATCGCCATTATTGTTCCTATAATCTATCCAGGTAATGATTGCCCCTCCTTCACCATCGGCGACAATTTTGGGTCCTAACTGGTCCTGGCCCGCCATAGTCACAGTCGAACCATTAACATCCCAATTTGTATCTAAGTTACCACCGGGAATATTTATTCGGTGCGCATAAATATCATAGTCATTATTACTACGATAGTCCTGCCAGGTAACTATTACATTATCACTATCAGCTCTCACCACTCTGGGACATTCCTTATAAACCGTTCCAGTGTTTACCGGCAAGCCTCCTGTCCAGGAGAGATTTCCACTGGGCTCTATCCTCTGTGCGAAAATCGAGTAATCACTATAATCCGTTTCTTCCCAGACAACAATAGCCTCTCCCTGTCCAGAGATTGCAATTTCTGGCGATAATTGATCATATGTAGTCACATCCCTGAGTTTTATCTCACTTGCCCCTGACCACGCAGGATGGACACCACCGCTGTCACTACTTATCCTTACAGCGTATATAACTGGATAAGTCGCCCGCCAATCTTCCCAGGCAATAATTGCTCCGCCAGAACCATCGCCAACGATTACTGGTTTTAGTTGACTAAATGTCGCATTGCAGACCGCGACGCCATCTGTGGTCCATTGCGGCACTCCATTTTCGTCTATCTTTTGTGCATAAATATCTGCTTCTCCAACACGATAGTCTTCCCAGACAATTATCGCTCCCCCGTAGCCGTCGGGAGCCATCCTGATATTCCATTGGGTTTGAGATGCTTCACAGATGGGTACACCCTGGGGGTCCCAGGCTATGCCACCCTCAGCAAATGCCATCTCTTGTGAGGGAACCAGGAATGCAAAAAAGACTAAAATTGCAATTAAAGCGAATCTTCTCATCTTTTCCATCCACCAACTTATATTTACATTACAACTTTATGGTCAGCGATATCCTGTGCGTATTCCCTAAGTCGCCGTAGGGAACCCAGACATAGTCTATGGCCATCCTCTTCCAGACAAATCCCGCTCCTGCCGAAAGTCCCGACAGGGCGTTCAAGTCCTTGATGGTATTCGTCTTATATCCTGCCCTTGCGGCAAGTTGAATATCTTTCATCTTCTGGTAAACGAATTCTGCCCCAAAATGTCCATTAGGAACATTGTCTATGGGAGCATTCACATCACAAGCCAAAGTGACCTCAGAAGTGATTGACCTCAGGTCATAAGTTTTAGCTACGCCTGCTTTTATATTGAGAGGCAACGGGTCGCTGTCTGTAACAAATTTTATCTTGGGACCAATATTCTGCACTGCAAATCCCACCTGTATTCTATCCCGGGAAAATCTCCCTCTTCGTATTCGACGACGAACCCGATAGAGTAGTCCTATATCTATTGCTCCACCCCACGCTGTCTCATTTTCAATCCTCTGATGGATTAGTTTCGCATTAGCGCCCAGGGATATTGTCTTGCTGATTTTACGGGCATAAGCTCCGGCCACAGCAATATCGTACGCTGCAAAAGTCCCTTCAGGGTCCATGGTCTCAGTGCTTCTCTGTTCAAGACCAGTCGTATACAAACCCATGGCACTGATTCCAAACCCCTGACCTCCTTTTTCCGATTTGATAGGCTGTACATATCCCAAAAATTCGTACCTCATACCTTCCAGCCACTCATTGTGCATAGCCGTAATTTCTCTCTCTTCCAGCTGAGCCAATCCAGCGGGGTTCCAATAAGTNNCCATTGCTACAGGACGCGCACCTGCCTCAATCTTCAAGAAAGTTGCTCCGGTTGTGCCTACTTTCTCTTTAGAAAAGATTCCTGCCGAACTTGTAGAAGCAATCAATAGAAGAGAGACAGCAAGAATTAGAAATAGAACCATTGCCTCGCTTTTCCTTTCCATTCTTCCTCCTTTTCAATATTAAGTATAATACAGGTATTGTAATATTTCAGTGATTAAAGTCACAATTCAGTCGTGATTTTAGTCACAAAAATTTAGGGCGGACCTAAATCTACACGGCTATTTCGGTTATCCGCCCATTATTATACCACAGATATTAAAACCTGTCAGTAACCAAAGTCACAAAAAAGGAGACAGGCTACTTTCTTAATAAAGCATCTTTTTCAATTCGTCTTTATCAATTATGGTTATATAGTGTTTTTCGATCTCGATGCAATTGGTCTTCCTGAAATCGTTCAATATCCTGCTCACCACTTCTCTTGCCGTTCCCACCATTTCCGACAGCTCCTGGTGGGTTAATTCCATATTGATCTTTATTCCTTTCTCTGCACGGACACCGTGCTTTTCAGCTAAATCCAGCAAGGCAATAACTAACCGTCCGGATACATTCTGAAAGGTAAGTGATTCGATCTGCTTGTCAGCATCTCTCAGGCGAGTACAAAGGGTTTCCATTATCCTGAACGCAATCTGGGGATTACTTGTAAGGCTTGATTCAAAATCTCTCTTGTTAATCACTAACATCTCGGTATCCTCCACCGCCCTCACATTTGCCGAGCGTATCTCCTTCTCCAGTATAGCCATCTCCCCTAAAAAATCTCCCTTTTGTAAAAGCGCCAGGGTTTTTATTCTGCCATCAGAAGACGTTCTGAAAACCTTTACCACTCCTGAAACCAGGATATACAAAGCATCCCCAACTTCCCCTTCAGAAAATATGTCCTCATCTTTTCTGTACTTTTTCGAATGGGAAATCTCAGCAATTTTCTCCAGTTCCTTACCCTCAATCTTACTGAAAAGTGGCACTCTCTTCAAAACCGATTTCTTCTCCATCTTTCCTCCAGCGCGTAGCGTAGCCCTACACTACAATAACTAATTTTCCTATTCTATTTTATGATCTTTTACAGAAGAGGTTAATTGCCGTTCCTATTGTGTTACAGTGAATAGTAACAGTATCGCTAACTTCCAACGCATAACCGCCAGCCAGAACTATACACAGCGGGACGTTTGACTCTTTTGCCCAGCCGATTAC